>ENA-OYYX01000005-OYYX01000005.1-human-gut-metagenome-genome-assembly--contig:-NODE-5-length-173011-cov-10.768600_pt1 | contig 173011 bp, 131 predicted proteins | sample MGYA00244070_ERZ653464 | MGnify/ENA primary metagenome ERZ653464 (study PRJEB26926, sample SAMN06165152) | human gut metagenome | biome: ENVO:00009003; feature: ENVO:2100002; material: ENVO:00002003...
CGAGATTCATGAGCGTCTCGTGGGCTCGGAGATGTGTATAAGAGACAGATTGTATTATGTTGTTAGGTTCAATGTTTATTATTGTCAGTTCATTTGTTTTGATGGTTGATCATGAGCATGAAAACAAGTTTTTCAAGAAACTTTTCAAGGTTGGTTGTGCATGGTTTAAGATCTTTTCTATAGTCGAACTGACCTTAATTCTTAGCTTGATTATTATAATTATTGCTTTCAACTTGACAGAGGAAGGCATCATATAATTCCTTACTATGATAAGCGTAGAGGAAACACTAAGGATTGCGCTTGAAGCGCACACTGGTCAAAAAGACCTTGACGGTAAGCCTGCAATTCTGCATCCCCTTGCAGTGGGGCTTATGGGCAGAACGGATGCGGAGATCAAGGCTGGATACCTGCATGATGTCGTTGAGGATTCCTCAATAACACTTGAGGATTTGAAAAATAGAGGTGTGGAGGATGATGTGCTTACGGCGTTGGCACTCTTGTCACACGATAAGGAGAAAGTGGGATATTTTGAGTATGTGGAAAATATCATCGCCTCTGGCAATGTCACCGCAATTCATGTCAAACTTAATGACCTGCACCACAATCTGCAACGAGGCAAGGATTCTTATGAAGCGGCCGTCGCCTCCAATGATACGGCCAAACTTAAAGAACTTGACCGCATAAACACAAAACATACAAAGGCGTTGGAAATGATTATAAAAGCTGGCTATGAGAACTGTAACTAACAAGGAACTGGGGAAGTCGCTCCGTTCCAATGAAATGGTCTATCTTCTGGACGACACTGATGAAATCGCATGGGGATTTCTCGGTGATGGAAAGAACCGTAGAAGAGTGGTAAGTAAGGCAAAGGGCAGGGAGCCTTTCGAGCACAACCCTAAGCAGCAGAACTCCAACAGTATGATCCCTGCTTATATGAATAAGGATGTGATGACAAAGGAGGAATTTGAAAACTACTGAATATGGATAAGAATGACATATTAAAGATTTGTCAATCGGCAGGTTATACGGAGGGGCACGAAGCGCGACCTGTAAGTTGCTGAGTGATAGTTGTTTAACCATTTTCAGAGTTACGAAAACACCAACTCTGAAAATGCTTAAAGTGTTAATAATTAGTGACTTATGCGTTGCGCCCAATGTCCAACATCGGTAAACATTATCCAGGACTAGACAAGCGAAAAGCACCGTCCGAAGGATAAGGCATCATCAGATGCCGGGCCGGAGCTGGCGGGCAGGGAAAGCCATTGTGGCGATGGAAAGCCCGTAGGCCCTGATCGCCCCCTTGAAAGGGGGGCGGGGGGATTGACGAAGGCGCCTCGGAAAAGGAAAACGAATTTTCCTTTTCACTCAGCTTTCACTATATTTGCAAGTTAAAATGAAGAAAGAGATGGAACTGAATAAATGCGTTATAATCGGCTCAGGCCCTGCGGGCTATACGGCTGCGATTTATGCCGGGAGAGCAGGTATCCAGACCGTTCTGTATGAGGGAATGGAACCGGGCGGACAATTGACCACCACCACTATAGTGGAGAATTATCCGGGATTTGAGAACGGCGTGGATGCAAACTCCCTGATGTCATCGATGAAAGCTCAGGCTGCACGGTTCGGAGCAGAAATCCGTCCCGGCAGGATTGTGGAAGCGGATCTTTCCGAAAGACCTTACAGACTGAAGGATGACACCGGAAAAGAAATCGTGGCAGAAGCATTGATAATAGCCACCGGCGCGACAGCGAAATATCTCGGCCTCCCTTCCGAACAGAAATTCAAGGGTTTGGGCGTTTCAGCCTGCGCCACCTGTGACGGCTTCTTCTATAGAAAGAAAGACGTGGCAGTAGTCGGAGGAGGAGATTCCGCGTGTGAAGAGGCTACCTACCTGGCAGGCCTTTGCAAAAAAGTCTATATGATTGTGCGCAGAGATGTCTTCCGCGCATCCAAAGCCATGCAGGAGCGCGTGGCAACAACTCCGAATATCGAAGTGCTGTGGAACTGCAACACCCAGGAAGTCCTCGGAGACGACTCCGGAGTGACAGGCGCAAGACTGGTCAGAAAAGATGGTAAGGTTTTTGATATCAGCATTGACGGCTTTTTCCTCGGCATTGGCCATCATCCTAATTCCGAACTTTTCGCGAAATGGCTGAAAACAGACGAAAACGGATATATCATCACCGAGGGAAAAACTTCAGAAACAGGAGTTCCCGGCGTTTTTGCCGCAGGTGACGTGCAGGACCCGCATTACAGACAGGCTGTGACAGCGGCTGCATCAGGCTGCAGAGCGGCATTGGACGTGGAGAAATACCTGAATTCGCTGAAGTAAGTGACGGAAAAGTCTCATAAGACAAAGACGAATAAGAACGAATAATATATATAGAAATGAAATTTACCGGAAAAGTAATTCTTGGAGTTCTGGTCATTTCCGCGGCTGTCTCCTGCAAATCGCAGTTCGATGCGCTGCTTTCGAGCAATGATGTAGATGCCAAGTACAAGGCCGCCTTCGAATTGTTCAATAAAGGAAAGTACCAGAAGGCCGCTTCACTGTTCGAATCAATGTCAGTGCTCACGGACGGTACTGAGAGAGATGACACCGTCCAGTACTACTGGGGCTTGAGCAATTACCGCTTCAAGGATTACGTGACCGCGGAGGCAAACTTCACAAGGTTCGTCACCAATTTCCCGCGCAGTCCGTTTGCAGAAAACGCCAGATTCCTCAGAATCGACTGCCTCTACAGGTCCACATACAGATATGAACTGGATCAGACACCTACCAAGGTGGCGATAGCTGCGATAGCTGAATATCAGAAGGACTACGGCACTCAGTCTCACGCTACCGAGTGCGCGGCAATGCTCGACGACCTGAACGAGAGACTTGACAGGAAAGCCTACGAATCAGCCCGGCTCTATTTCAATATGGAAGACTACAAAGCCGCCAGAGTCGCGTTCAGGAATACGCTCAAGGACAATGCGGACAACATCTATCGTGAAGACATCCTGTACTACATTGCCAAGTCTTCCTACAAATATGCTCAACTTAGCGTACACTCCAAGCAGAAAGAGCGCTATCTCACCTTCATTGACGACTACCTGAATTTCGTGGGCGAGATACCTCAGTCCAAGTATTCAAGAGAATTGAAGACACTGTATGCAAGGGCCCAGAAGGCACTTGGACGCAACACCAGCGATGAAGAAATAGCCGGCACGGACAAGTCATTTGCCAAAGAGCGCAAGACTGCCGAGAAGGCGGATAAGCAGCAGAAGAAATAGAATCAGTTCCAAAACTTTTGAAACTTTCTTGAAACCGCTGAAGTATATACTTATAGAGGCACATGGAAGGCCTCAGAGTAAATGAAATTTAATTTAAAAGACGAAAATGGATAAGAAAATCGTACCGCAGAACACCATTACAAGAGATGTGAAAGACCTTGCAGCTCCTACAGGAAACCTTTATGAGTCAGTGGTGATTCTGTACAAGAGAGCCAACCAGATTGCTCTTGCAGAGAAGAAAGAACTTAACAAGAAACTCGAGGATTTCAAGAATGACCGCGATTCGATGGATGAAGTGTTCGAAAACCGTGAGCAGATCGAGATATCAAAATATTACGAAAGACAGCCTAAACCTGTTCTCGTGGCGATTTCTGAATTTGAAAACGGAGAACTTTCATACAGAATGGCAAATCACGACAATGCAGAATCAGCAGAGACACCTGCTCCTGCACGTAAAGTGACTGAGGAATAGTATTTCCTTGCTATGCTGAGTTCCCTTCACATAAAGAACTACGTACTTATAGACTCGCTGGATATAGATTTTCCTGCGGGTCTCGTCATTATTACCGGTCAGACCGGTGCCGGCAAGTCCATCATACTCGGAGCATTGTCACTGGTACTGGGCGGTAAATCAGACACTTCCGCTATCGGAACAGCCGGCGACAACTGCGTGGTCGAGGCGGAGTTTGAGGTCAATGACGAAGACGGTTCCCTGAAGAACTTCCTCGACGAAAACGACATCGATTTCGACGGAAGAAATCTCGTGATAAGAAGGGTGCTCAACTCCTCCGGCAGGTCCCGTTCTTTTGTCAATGACTGTCCCGCTTCAGTAAAAGTCCTTTCCGCATTGTCCTCCCGTCTGATTGACATCCACTCCCAGCACGAGACCATGTTGCTCAGGGACAAGACTTTCCAGATGTCAATGCTGGACCACTTTGCGGATGACACGGCTCTTCTTACCTCATGTCGTGAGGCCTGGACAGAACTGGCCTGCCTGAAATCCGAATACGCATCAGTTACGGAGACGTTGACCAAGATGAATGCGGAACAGGACTACAATCAGGCCCAATACTCCCAGCTCGAAGCCGCCAAACTCAAGGAGGGCGAACTGGAAGACCTGGAAGTGGAGCAGAAACAGCTTGCAAATGCCGAGGAGATAAAGTCAAGTCTCTATCAGATAGAGAATTATTTCAATCCGTCAGCCGATGACGGACAGGATGAGCGTCCGTCGCTTGACTTCATCCTGAAAGAATCGTCCAAGCTGTTGGACAAGATTTCCGACTATGTCCCGGCCGCGTCTGCATTGTCCTCACGCATCGAATCTTCACGCCTGGAACTCGACGACATCCTTTCTGAAGTCTCTGACCTGGAGGCTAAAACAGATGTTTCCAATGAAAGACTTCAGGAAGTAGATGACAGATTGTCAATGCTTTATGACCTTATGAAGAAGCATTCGTGCACGAGCGTAGAGGAACTTATAGCATTGAGAGACAAACTTTCGGAGGCTTTGGCCGACACATCTGTGCTCGAGGCAAGGAAAGCGGAACTCAAGAAACTTATCGCAGATGCGGAAGCCAAATTGGATGAAGCATGTAAGCGTCTTCATGAAGCCAGGGCTAAAGCCGCTCCTCAGTTTGCCGATTCCATCTGCCGCTCGATCCGTTCTCTGGAACTGGACAGGGCAGTATTCGATGTCATTCTCGAACCGGCTCAGCAGGGACCTTCAGGCTCGGATTCCATACTTTTCCGATTCTCATCCACAGGAAAGAACCCTGTAGATGTGGCAAAATGCGCATCCGGAGGTGAAATGTCCCGTATAATGCTCTGTCTCAAGGCAATGATGGCCCGCTACACGAATATGCCGTCGATGATTTTCGATGAGATCGATACCGGTGTTTCCGGAAGCGTGGCAGACAAGATGGGCGAAATGATATGCAGTATGGGCGAGTATATGCAGGTATTCGCTATAACGCATCTTCCGCAGGTTGCGGCCAAAGGCGATGCACATTACATTGTCACCAAGACATTCGAATCTGACGACCGGGCCGTCACTTCCATCCGCAGAATCTCAGGCGAAGAGCGCCTCATGGAAGTAGCGCGCATTCTCAGCGGCTCCAAAGTCACCCCTGAGGCCATTGCAAATGCAAAGTCTCTACTCGGAAATTAGTGAGCTTCCTGTAAAAGCTATCTTCTGACTATTTTTATAGAGTAATCCGGGCCGTAAACAATGCGGCGTACACCCTCATTGACATAACCTCCGTCCTCGCTCTGTCTGAAAAGCAGGTCGGTCTGCATCATAGGCGTATTGTCGAGTCTGCCTACGAATTTCATCCAATTCCTGCCGTAGGTGGCTTTCATCTTGATGAAGAAGTATGCAAGGTCGTAGCCCTGGAAAGAGAACTGTGTAGGCTCAGCATTGTACAGAGCCCTGTATTCGAGAATGAACTGGCGTACCTTCTCATTGTCATAATCGATATAGTAGGCAGTCGAGATTCTCGTCTTGAGATTATGGAGATTCTCCACATCGATGGTCTCGAAAGATTTTATCTTGGACGGGCTGTAGAGAACCACATTGAACTTTCTGTAAACCAGCATGTCCAGATTTCTCACGACATCATTCACGAAAGCCTCGCTCTCTGAATTGATGATCACTCTGTTGGTGCCGGTCTTGGTCATAAGTTCGCCCATGACATTGGCCGCATTTCTGCCCTCAAGAATATTGTAGGAATATCTGATGACATTCAGTCCGGCATTTTCCACAGCCTCGTTCATCTGCTGGACAGCACTGTTTGCTGAAGCATTCTTTTCGCTGATTACCAATATTTTGTCTCCTGAACGGTTTTCGCTTTTCACCCAATTTGCCAAGTCGTTGAACTGCATGGCAGATGAAGCTGGAGCCTGGATGAGATTTCTGTGGGACGGTATCAGGCTGGCGGTCTTGTGGTCGAGCGGAGAAATGATATAGGTGTCCTCGCTGCTGATGGAAAGCACCCTTTCAAGCGTCTCAGTCTTGAGCGGTCCTATGCAGATGTCACTTTCGTTCATCCTCTGCGCAGTCACGGGAGCAGTACTGCCCGGTGCATCATAGACGCTCAGATCCACGTCAATGCCCTCTTTCCCGAGTTCCCTCACAGCCATGAGCACACCGCTGTAAAAATCCATGGACGTCTCGCTCGGTGATGTGGTCGATGCCTTGAAAGGCATTATCAGCAAGGCATTTACCTTGGACTGTCTGGATAGAGAATAGTCCTCCTCGGGTTTCTGATGAACTGTACTTTCAGCTGGAGTCTCTTTTACGTCAGCGGCGGGAGTAACCACCTTTGCCGCATTCTTCCTCTCAGCCTCGAGTTCTCTTACCTTGGCGGCAGTCGGAATCCTCAGTTTCTGTCTGTTCTTGAGTTTGGAAGTCTTGAGGCCATTGTAGGACATCAGCAGTTCCTTGGAAATCGAGTATTTGTAGGCAATGTCTTCGATGTCCTCATACCATTTCGTGACATGAATGGTATAATCGTCCTTTTTGTTGTCAGTTTTCTTGCTGTCATCCTTTTTGCGGGATTCAGCAGCTGATTTTTCCTGTTTTTCAGGCTCCGGAACGGCCTGTTCCGTAGGTTTTGCCTGAGTTCCTGCAGTAGGGATGAGAATGATCGAATTCTTCTTCAGCCCGACAGTCTTGAGGTCGAGTTCCGGATTTACATTGCAGATGTCATCCACGCTCACGCCATAAGCCTTGGCGATGGAGAACAGCGTCTGCTTCTCCAGTACGACATGAGAATAATAAACCTTTCCGTCGCTGCCTCTGACCTTTTCTTTCGAGACGGTGACAGGAGCCTGAGTATATGTCTGGGCAGACGCCGTAGCCTGCATACAGGCCATCACGATCACTGCACTTATGCCTGCCTTAAGTAAATTCATTCTCATATTGACTGCTCTATAATGATTCTGCAAATGTTCTGAGAGTGTCGCAGAAAGCCGACCAGGACAGTCTTCTTTTCTCAGAACGGATTCTGTCAATGAAACCTTCCCTTTCTTCAGGATGGCTGAAGAACGACACGATCTCCTTCCGGATGCACTCCGGTTCCGCCTCCTCAGCGACAATACCCGTGCCAGTATCGCCGATAGTGCTTTTCAGTCCGCCCACATCAGTCACGATCATCGGAACCTCAAAGTGGTACGATACCGAACTGATCCCGCTCTGCGTAGCGCTCCGGTAAGGCAGAACAGTTACATCGGCCGCCGAGAAATAATCCTTCACCTCCGAGTCCTTTATATATTTGGGATAGAGATGAATCCTGTCTTTGCCGGGAATACTGTCAATGATGTCCTGATATTCCTTGAACGAGCCGTAAGGCTCCCCGGCGATTATCAGCTGATAACTGTCATCGAGGCCTTCAAATGCCCTCAGCAGAATATCCAGACCCTTATAATGCCGTATCAGACCGAAGAACAATATGTTTTTCATTCCGTGTTCCAGGCCCAGTTTGTCCTCGGCATCCTCCCTCTTGAGCTTTTCTCCGAAATGGGAGTACAGCGGATGCTGGCGCATAATGTATTTGGCATCAGGCTTCAGTCGCAGCAGGTCCTCTGTCACGGCATCGCACATCGTGACGAAACCGTCACACCCTTTCAAGAAATATTTCGTGAAAGGAGTATCGAAGAAACGCTGCTCGTGCGGAACCACATTGTCCAGAATACCGATTACCTTGCAGTGTTTTCCGGCATGTCTTGCCACGAAACCGAGCGAAGGCGCGAAATAGGACATCCAGTACCTCATGATGAGGACATCAGGCCCCCATTCCCTGATTTTCTTTGCCGCGCTTATCCAGGAAAACGGATTGGCCGTATCCAGTATTGCAGTGCTTTCCACCGGTGCCGCTTCATCATCCGGCGTGACATACTGAGTCTTGCCCGGAAACAGGAAGTCCGGGTACTGCCTGGTAAAATTGAACGCCTTGACGATATCAGTTTTGCCCAGTTCGGCGTATAAAGCTGCGTTGAACTGGGCAATTCCTCCTCTGAAAGGATAGAAGCAGGAAAGTACTGCGATTTTCACTATTTAGTTCTTCTTATCTTCTTTCTTGGTCTGAGCTCCGGTGCTCTTGGACTTGCTCTTCACATACTCTTCATTGAGCTTTGTGATGATGTCCTCAGTAACGTCGAGAGAGCTGTCAGCAGCTGCAACAGGAGACGGGAGAATGTCACCGGATGTAGAGATGACCATAGCATAACCGTTCTCTACAGCATATCTGTCGAGGAACTGCTTGATGGCATCGCCGATATTGTTCATCATAACCTGCTGCTCCTCAGCGATTTCCTGCTGCTTCTGATTTGCATAAGCATTGAAATCATTCCTCTGCTGGTCGAGTTTCTGAGCCTGAACTTCAGCTGCGGAACGGAGCATGAGACCCTTGTTCATCTTCTCCTGGAAAGAATTCACATCACTCTGGAGTTTGTTGCCTCTTCTGTTCACCTCTTCCTGGATGCCCTGTACCTTGGATTCTACAACAGACCTGAGGTCGTTTGCCATATCATAGTCAGTAATCACCTTGTCGAGGTTGAAATATACAATGGCACCGTTGGCAACAACAGCGGATTCAGAATTATCTGCACCCTGAGCGCCTGATTTCTTGCCTGAGAACAATGTTACTGCCGCGAGTGCTGCCACAGCAACAAGGGCTATGACGCTGAGAATTAATGGTGTGTTTTTCATTATTGTTTGATTTTAATAATTATCGTTTATAGTTTATCGTTTTTACGCAATCGCAAAATTACTAAAAGATTTTAATCTTGGAAAGTTTTAGATTTTAATCTTGGAAAGATATTCATGGATAGTTTTCTCCAGACCCATATACAATGCATCGCAGATGATTGCATGACCTATCGAAACCTCGGCCGTCCACGGGATGGACCTTATGAAATATTCGAGATTCACGAGGCTCAGGTCGTGGCCCGCATTGACATCCAGACCGCATTCCCGCGCACGTTCAGCCGCCACCACATAAGGCCTCACCGCATTCTCGCGGCCGCCCTCGTAACCCGACGCATAAGCCTCCGTATAAAACTCCACCCTGTCGGCACCGCAGGCAGCAGCCCCCTCCGCCATCTTAGGGTCCGGGTCAATGAAAATCGACGTTCTGATGCCGCGAGACTTGAATTCCTTGCAGACCTCAGTCAGGAAATCCCTGTTTTTCAATGTATCCCAGCCGGCATTGGACGTGATGACATTCTCCGCGTCCGGAACCAATGTGACCTGCGTCGGGACCACCTCATTGACAAGGTCGATGAACTTCGGAATCGGATTTCCTTCAATGTTCATTTCCACGTCAATAAGCTTTTTGATGGCTCTCGCATCTGCATATCTTATATGCCTCTCATCAGGCCTCGGATGTACTGTGATACCTTCTGCGCCGAATCTCACGCAATCCACCGCCGCCTTCTCCACGTCCGGCATATTGCCGCCACGCGCATTGCGGATAGTGGCAATCTTGTTGATGTTGACACTCAGTTTTGTCATAATCGTATAATTACATTCTTGACAAAAATAGACAATAATATGCAATAATTGTAAAGAAAATGCTAATTTTGGCACTCTCACATTCATTGGACCGAAATTTACAACATCTGATTCTATGCTTTTGGGTATATATATAAAGAATAGGGAACTGGTCGGCAACCCCCGTCTCGCCGAAATGGAGAAGGCGCTCGTGGCCGACGGAAACGAGTTGTACAGCATCTGCAGCAGAGAAGATGTCAGGAAAGGGACCGACATGGTGCTCAGCGTAGGCGGAGACGGCACATTCCTGTCCGCATCCAAACGCGTGGCTGACAGCGGAATACCTATTCTCGGCGTGAACCTCGGCCGCCTCGGATTCCTGTCGGAAAACAGGCCCGAAGATATCCCCGCAGCATTGAAAGATGCAGATTATGAACTGGAGAACAGGACAATGCTGAAGGCGTCGCTGCCCCAAACCGCAGAAGTTCCGGACTCGCTCTCGTTCTGGCCTTATGCCCTGAATGAAATCACTGTCCACCGCAGCGGAGCCGCCATGCTGGGAATCAATGTTTCCGTCAATGGGGACAGCCTGCCGACTTATTGGGCGGACGGGCTTCTTGTCGCTACAAGTTCCGGTTCCACAGCCTACTCGCTCAGCGCGGGCGGTCCGATCTGTACCCCGGATGCCAAAGTGCTCATCATAGCCCCGATAGCGCCGCACAACCTCAATGTACGCCCGCTTGTGGTGCCCGAAAACACCAGGATAAAGATTTCCACAGTCTCCCGTGACGGAAGCGTCATTCTCACGATGGACAACAGGACATTGACCGTGGATGATTCCACTTCGATCGATGTGTCTGTGGCACAGTTTTCGCTAAAACGTGTACGTCTTCCGAAATCCAGTTTCGTGAAAGCGCTTACAAGCAAGCTCTTCTGGGGAGAGGACATCAGAAATAACGCAGATTGACAACCATCAGTTTAATGGAAAACAACAGCAGAATACCTGTCCACGTGTCCATCATCATGGACGGAAACGGACGTTGGGCTCAGGAAAGGGGCCTGGAACGTGTTTGTGGTCACAAGAAAGGTGTGGAAACCGTCAGGAAAGTAACTGAAGCTGCGGCTGAAGCCGGAGTGAAATATCTGTCTCTCTATGCCTTCTCGGAAGAAAACTGGGGGAGGCCGAAGGAGGAAGTGGACTTCCTGATGCATCTGATGATGGATTCGATAGCCGCAGAGGTTGAGGCCCTGGTGAAAAACGGCGTGAGATTCCACGTCCTCGGAAATCTTGAAAGACTCCCGGAAGGACTCAGGGAGGCGATTGCCATGCTTGAGAAGAAGACAGAGGCGAACAATGTGTTGGACCTGATACTGTTCGTGAGCTACAGCGGAAAATGGGACCTGTTCCAGGCTGCGAAAAAATTCGCGGAGGCGAACTCCGGCAAGGACATCGCCTCGATAGATGATATGAACGAACTGTCGAAATATCTTGTCACAGACGGTTTTCCGGATCCGGACCTGATCATCAGAACATCCGGAGAACAGCGGATAAGCAACTATCTTTTGTGGCAGGGAGCCTATTCAGAACTGCTTTTCGTGAAGAAAATGTGGCCTGATTTCGACAAACAGGATTTCTTTGATGCGATAGAAGAATTCTCTTCCAGAAATCGCAGATATGGAAAAGTGAAATAAATACCGTATATTTGTCAGATTATTATTGAGTAGGATGAATTCAGTGACCAAGATATTTTGTCTTTCCGTGCTCGCATTGTCGGCGGTTCCGGCATTTGGCCAGCACAAGGGAGGCGCAGTCGAGATTGACTACAATAATCCGCGGACATACATTGTCGGCGGAATCAAGGTGGAGGGAAACCGCGCTTTCGGAGACAAGCAGATTCTTCAGCAGTCCGGTTTGAGGACAGGAATGGAAGTTACCATCCCTGGTGATGACATTTCCTCTATCGTGAAGAGACTGTGGATGCAGAGATATTTCCAGGACGTTGCAGTCTATGTGGATTCATTGAACGCATCGAAGGATACGGTATTTCTCAAATTGGCCATTCAGGAGCGTCCGAGAGTGTCCAGATGGACTTTCTCCGGAGTCAAGAGCGGTGAAAAGAAGGATTTGCAGGAGCGCCTGAACTTCAAGCGAGGCGGCGAATACTCCGACTACGTGGCCAGGACATCCGTGGACATCATCAAGAGATATTATCAGGGAAAAGGATTCCTCGATGTGAAGGTCGAGCCTCAGGTCCAGAAAGACACCATCATCAAGAACGCGATCCGCGTGAACTATGCGGTCGAGAGAGGACCGAGAATCCGTATCAAGACCATCAACTTCATCGGCAATGACCATGTCCGTGATTTCAAACTTGCCAAGTCGATGAAGAAAACCAAGTCTGCCAAGATATATAACTTCTTCAGCAGCAAGAAGTTCAATGAAAAAGAATATCTGAATGACAAGAAGTCCCTCATCAGCGCCTTCAATGAAGCGGGCTACAGGGATGCGAGACTGCTGAAAGACAGTATATATATGGTGAAGCCGGGCAGGCTCGGAATCGATTTCACCATCGATGAAGGAAAAAAATACTATTTCAGAAACATAACCTGGACAGGAAACTCGGTATATGCCACAGACGCGTTGAACTCGATTCTCCAGATTCACAAAGGCGATCCGTATGACGTCGTGACCATGGAGAAGAGACTCCAGGGCGGCGGAAAACAAGGAGATATGGATGTGTCCAAACTTTACAGGGACAACGGTTATCTCTTCTTCAATGTCCAGCCGGTCGAACTGAACGTGGCCGGGGACTCCGTTGATGTGGAAATACGTATGGCGGAAGGCAAGCAGGCGACATTGAACAATATCATCATCAACGGTAACGACCTTACCAATGAAAGGGTGGTCCGCCGTCAGGTGTTCACAAGACCAGGATACCTTTTCAGCCAGAGCGACTTCGAGCGTTCCATCCGTGAGATCGCATCTCTGGGACAGTTTGACCCTGAGGCAATTACGGACCCTGCGAAAGGATATTCCATCATCCCTGACCAGATGAACAGCACGGTGGATATCGTCTATAACGTGACGGAGAAGCCGTCCAGCCAGCTTGAACTTTCAGGAGGTTGGGGCGGACGTACGTTCGTCGCCACAGTCGGTGTCAGCTTCAACAACTTCTCCACGAGAAGAATGTTCGACAAGACGGCGTGGAGACCGGTGCCTCTCGGAGATGCGCAGAACCTCTCTTTCAGATTCCAGACCAGCGGTACATACTATTCTTCATTGTCAGCAAGTTTCGTGGAGCCGTGGCTCTTCGGCAAGAAGCCTACATCACTCAGTCTTTCAGCATATTACAGCCGCCAGACCAACTCCTATCTGATGTGGAACATCCTGAACAACGACAAGCAGTTCGAAGTATATGGATTCTCCGCTGGACTCGGAAACAGACTGAAATGGCCGGACAACTATTTCGTCCTTTACAACCAGCTCAGCTGGCAGACATACAAGCTTACCAACTGGTTCTCGAACTACTTCATCTTCGATGACGGTACTTCGCACAACTTCAGTTACACGTTGGGATTGTCCAGAACATCCACTGACCAGCAGATCTATCCGCGTCAGGGTTCAGACCTCTCATTCACGGTGCAGTTGACGCCTCCGTACTCATTGTTCCGTCACAAGGACAAGGCAAATCTCGACGCATCAGGAAAACCGGCTTATGTAAGCAATCCGCGCGACATCAATTACGACAAATGGACCGCGCCTGACAGGTACAGGTGGATTGAGTATCACAAATGGTCGTTCAAGGGCTCTCTCTACACGAAACTCGTGGGTGACCTCGTCCTGATGACCAGGGCTCAGTTCGGTTATCTCGGCTACTACAACAGAAAATGGGGATATTCTCCATTCGAGGGCTTCCTCGTCGGAGGTGACGGTATGTCAGGATATAACTCCTATGGTTCTGAAGTCATTGCCTTGAGAGGTTATGAAAACTACTCGCTTACTCCTTACAGGGCTACAGCATACAGTTCGAACGGTTATTCATATGCGGGCAATGTCTATGACAAGTTCACAGTAGAGTTGCGCTATCCGATTGTGATGCAGCCTCAGTCCACGATTTTTGCATTGGTGTTCCTCGAGGGAGGTAACTGCTGGGCTGATATCCGCGATTTCAATCCGTTCCAGATCAAGCGTTCTGCCGGCGTCGGCGTCAGGGTATATCTCCCTGTCATCGGACTTCTCGGAATCGACTGGGGTTACGGATTTGATGACAAGACCAATGGAAAGAGCCAGTTCCACTTCCTTATCGGACAACAGTTCTAAAAGATATCACATTGTTTGAAACAAAACAGTAACTAATATGAAAAAGGTAATTTTGATTGCAGCTGCAGCGCTTATGACATTGTCAGCGTCAGCTCAGAATTTAAAGTTTGCTCATGTGAATTTCAATGAGCTCGTAATGCTCCAGCCAGCTGCTGATTCTGCCAGGGCACAGCTTGCTGCTTCTCAGCAGGATGCTCAGGATACTTTCAAGAGCATGCAGGATGAGTTCCAGGCTAAGTACACCCAGTATCAGCAGAAAGTGAATACTTGGACTCCGGCTATCCGTGAGAGCAAGGAAAAAGAACTTCAGGATATCCAGAACAGAATCGAAGAGTTCAACCAGTCCATTCAGCAGGAACTTCAGCAGCAGCAGAGCCAGCTGATGGCACCTATACAGCAGAAAGCTGTTGAGGTGGTTCACAAACTTGCCAAGGAAGGCGGTTTCATCTACGTCTTCGAAGAGGGCTCATTGCTGTTTGTGGATGAGGCTCAGAGTGTTGACCTTACTCCTGCAGCAAGAAAGGCTTTGAACATTCCGGAGGGCAGAACATTGGAGTCTCTCCAGCAGGAACTTCAGGCAAAGCAGCAGTAGTTTTAGGCATATGATTTACAGGGCGGTATCAGATGATGCCGCCTTTTGCATTTTATAGCAAAATTCTTACAATTTATTATTGTTTTAACGTTTTTTGTTATTAGATTTGCATAGAGCTACGTATAATTCTTTAAAATTTTTAAAGGAATGCAACATAAAGTCATTGACGCCAACGACGTTGTGATAAGATTTGCCGGTGACTCCGGTGACGGAATGCAGCTTACAGGTACTTTGTTCGCCAATATGTCCGCCATCTATGGTAACGGCTTGTCCACTTTCCCTGACTATCCGGCTGAAATCCGCGCTCCGAAAGGAACAGTTGCCGGTGTCTCAGGTTTTCAGGTACATATAGGTAATCATAAGGTAAATACACCGGGCGATTTCTGCGACATGCTTGTCGCCATGAATCCTGCGGCTCTCAAGGCCAATGCCAAATGGCTGAAGCGCAATGCCCTCGTTCTCGTGAATGAAAACGCGTTCGATGACCTCGGCATGAAGAAGGCCGGATTTACAGGAAACCCGTTCGAGGAACTCCATATCGAGGACCGCACCATCATCTGCTCTCCGATCACCAAACTTACGGAAGACAGTCTGAAAGACAGCGGCCTGGATGCCGTGTCGGTCCACAAGTGCAAGAATATGTTCACGCTCGGTATGGCCTGCTTCATTTATGAGCGTCCTTTGGAATTCATCTACGAGTATATAGAGAAGAAGTTCAAGAAAAAGCATCCTGAGATGATTGCCCCGAACAAGAAGGTGGTCTTCGACGGATATAACTATGCATCGAATATCCAGGCGGTTGCCGACACATATCGCGTGGCGCCTGCTCCTCTTGAGAAAGGAACATACAGAAACATCACCGGTAATCAGGCTGCCGCATGGGGACTTATCGCAGCTGCCGAGAAAGCTCGCCTTCCTCTGTTCTGCGGCTCATACCCTATCACTCCGGCTACCGCTATCCTCGAAGAACTTGCCATTCATAAGAATCTGAATGTCAAGACAATGCAGACCGAGGACGAAATCGCCGGAATCTGCTCCGCTATTGGTGCGGCATTCGCAGGAAACTTGGCTGTTACCACGACGTCAGGACCGGGTCTCTCACTGAAATCAGAAGCATTGGGCCTCGCGGTCATGACTGAACTTCCGCTTGTGGTCATTGACGTACAGCGAAGCGGTCCTTGTACCGGTATGCCTACCAAGACAGAACAGGCTGACCTGAACCAGGCTCTCTACGGCAGAAACGGAGAAAGCCCGATGGTGGTCATGGCTGCCCATTCGCCTGCGCATTGCTTCGAAATGGCGTTCATGGCGGCAAAAGTAGCATTGGAGCATATGGTTCCGGTTATGCTGCTGTCAGAGGGATATCTCGGAAACGGTTCTGAACCGTGGAGAGTTCCGTCAATGTCGCAGATGCCTGAGATTCATCCGCGTTATGCACGCGAAGGGGAAGGCAAATTCAAGCCTTTCCAGCGTGACCCTCAGACGCTTGCCCGCGAATGGGCTGTGCCTGGTATGAAGGGCTGCGAGCACCGTGTCGGCGGATTGGAGAAAAACCATGACGGCGTCCTTTCAAATGCTCCTGAAAATCACGAACTTATGGTCCGGGAAAGAGCTGAGAAAGTAGCAAGAGTCGCTGCCGACCTCCCGTTGCTCAAGGTCAATGGTCCTGAGAGCGGAAAAGTGCTTCTTGTCGGTTGGGGCGGAACATACGGACATATCGAGTCAGCTGTAGAAGAACTCAGGGCCGAGGGCAGGGAAGTCAGCTTCGCGCATTTCGATTTCATTGACCCTCTGCCGTCAAATACCGCAGAAGTCTTCTCGAAATTTGAAAAAATCATCGTGTGTGAACTCAATACAGGTCAGTTTGCCTCATACCTGAGGACAATGGTACCGGGAAGAGAATATCTGCAGTGCAACAAGGTCCAGGGACAGACATTCCTTGTCCGTGACATTGTTGAAAGTGTAAATGAAAAAGCGTAATTACTATGGCAAAATATACTTTCAAGGATTTCAAAAGCGACCAGGAAGTAAGATGGTGTCCTGGATGCGGTGATTATTCCGTGTTGGCATCTTTGCAGAAGGTTCTTCCTATAGTGTGCGAAGAAAAAGGCATTGACAAGGAAAAAGTGGTGGTCATTTCCGGTATCGGATGCTCCTCACGACTTCCTTATTATATGAATACATACGGTTTCCACAGTATTCACGGCCGTGCTACAGCCATCGCTACCGGTATCAAGGTGGCGAATCCTGAGCTCAGCGTATGGCAGGCGAGCGGTGACGGTGACGCATTGGCCATCGGCGGAAACCACTTCATCCACGCCATCAGAAGAAATGTGGATATCAATATAATGCTCTTCAACAACCAGATCTACGGTATGACCAAAGGGCAGTATTCTCCTACATCCAAGCTTGGCGCGATAACCAAGACCTCGCCTTACGGCACCGTGGAACATCCGTTCAGCCCAGGAAGTCTTGTATTGGGAGCGAAAGGTACGTTCTTCGCCAGAAGCATGGATACGGAACTCTCATTGAATCAGGAGATTATGCTTGCCGCATCCAGACATGCCGGAACAGCAGTTATGGAATTCCTGACGAACTGCGTGATCTTCAACAACGGCTCGCACGCCGACCTTTCAGACAGGGAGCACAAGGCGGAGAGGACCATCCTTCTCAAGAAAGGCGAGAAAATGCTTTTCGGCAAGGACAAGGAGAAGGGCCTGATGCTGTGCGACATGAAGCTGAAAGTGGTCCGCATTGGAGAAGACGGCGTGACACTCGACGATATCCTCGTGCATGACCCGACAGCTGACAATCTCGGACTTCAGACAATGCTTGCCGAGATGAAGGGACCGGATTTCCCTGTGGCATTGGGCGTCATCAGGGACGTGGACGACATCACCTACGATGAGGAAGTGAACAAGCAGATGGAAAGCGTAAAGGCCAATGCCAAGATCCATTCCGTGGATGAACTGCTTCACAGCGGCTCCACCTGGGAAGTTTGATGAGAATTAACGAAACTGATTGTATAACCAATAATTAATAATGCGATGAGAACAGAAGAAATAATGGCCAGACTCCAGGCCAAGTATCCTACGGAGAAAGAGTACCTCCAGGCTGTACGTGAAGTGCTTGAATGCATCGAGGATGTGTATAACAAACATCCTGAATTTGAGAATGCAAGAATTATCGAGCGCCTTGTGGAGCCGGACAGAATGTTTACATTCCGTGTTACTTGGGTTGATGACAATGGTGATGTTCAGACAAATACCGGATATCGTGTACAGTTCAACAACGCTATCGGACCATATAAGGGCGGTCTCCGCTTCCATCCTTCAGTAAACCCTTCCATCCTGAAGTTCCTCGGATTCGAGCAGACATTCAAGAACGCGCTCACCACACTTCCTATGGGTGGCGGCAAAGGCGGTTCGGATTTCAACCCTAAGGGCAAGTCTGAGGGCGAGATCATGAGATTCTGCCAGGCATTCATGCTCGAACTGTGGAGAAATATCGGTCCTGACATGGACGTTCCTGCCGGTGATATCGGCGTCGGCGGCCGTGAAATCGGTTTCCTCGAAGGAATGTACAAGAAACTTACACGCGAGCACAACGGCGTGCTTACCGGCAAAGGCCTTTCTTTCGGCGGTTCGCTCATCCGTCCTGAGGCTACCGGCTTCGGTGCAGTCTTTTTCCTCCAGCACATGCTCCATAACCATCAGGCAGACCTCGACATCAAGGGCAAGACCGTGGCCGTTTCCGGTTTCGGTAACGTATCATGGGGCGCTTGCGTGAAGGCTACTGAGCTTGGTGCCAAGGTTGTAGCCATCTCAGGACCTGACGGCGTCATCTATAACCCTAACGGAATGACCAAGGAGAAACTCGACTACATGCTTGAACTCCGCGCTACCTGCAACGACGTGGTGGCACCGTTCGCCGAGAAATTCCCGGATGCGACATTCATCCCTGGCAAGAAGTCATGGAGTATAAAGTGCGATATAGCAATGACTTGCGCATTCCAGAACGAAATGTCCAAAGAGGATGCCGAGGAACTTATTGCAAACGGTACTTGGTGCTGTGTGGAGGTTTCCAACATGGGTTGCCAGCCGGGCGCAATCGAGGCGTTCCAGAAAGCCAAGATCCTCTTCGCTCCAGGAAAGGCTGTCAATGCAGGTGGCGTAGCTACTTCAGGTCTGGAAATGACACAGAACGCCATGCATCTCAGCTGGACCGCGAAAGAGGTGGACGAGAAACTCCACGGCATCATGGATGCCATCCATGCTTCATGCGTCAAGTACGGCACACAGGAGGACGGATACATCAACTATGTGAAGGGCGCCAACATCGCAGGCTTCATGAAAGTCGCCGAGGCGATGCTTGCCCAGGGCATAATCTAAGTCAATTCTACAGGGCGGTTCTTCGGGACCGCACCTTGGATGTATATATGGCGGGTGCATTTTTATGTGCCCGTCATTATTGTTTATGAAATCGAAATTGCCTATATTCGCACTTTGTTGTTGAAAAACCAGACAATAATATTATTCAAAACATAAAATGTCAACTGAAACAGTTAAACCGACGTCGGCATTTCCGGTAAAGAAGCTCATCCTGCTTCTTCTTGCCGTAGCCGTATTCCTATTTTTCTGGTTCGTGCCGAGATCATTCTTCGGAATTGCAGCGGACGGAACCCCTATCCTGACAGTAATCCAGCAGAGAACAGTAGCTATTTTTGCACTGGCCGCATTGATGTGGATGTTTGAAGTCCTGCCTACTTGGGCGACTTCCGTGACCATCATTGTCCTGCTGCTCTTCACGATATCGGACAGTTGTCCGCTTTTCCTGCGCGGAAGCCAGGTCGAGCCTGCCGCATTGGGCACGTTCGTGAGCTACAAGGCGATACTCGCTGCTTTTGCAGACCCGACCATCATGCTTTTCTTGGGCGGATTCATACTTGCAATAGCAGCCACTAAGGTTGGTCTTGACGTCCAGCTCGCTCGAGTGCTCCTCATTCCTTTCGGAAACAAACCAAAATACGTCCTCATGGGCTTCCTCCTGGTGATCGGCCTGTTCTCAATGTTCATGAGCAACACAGCCACTGCGGCCATGATGCTCACGTTCCTGGCACCGGTCCTCAAGACCTTGCCTGCAGACGAGAGAGGAACTGCCGGACTTGCATTGGCGATTCCTATCGCTGCGAACCTCGGCGGTATCGGAACCCCTATCGGAACTCCTCCGAATGCCATTGCGCTCGGTTATTTGAATGAGACAATGCACCAGAGCATCGGTTTCGGCGAGTGGATGATAATAATGGTCCCTTACGTGATCGTGATGCTTCTGTTCGCATGGGTGCTCCTGCTCAAGCTCTTCCCGTTCAAGTCCGACAAGATCGAATTGAAGATAGAATCCACAAGAAAGGCTGATGCCAAGACATATATCGTATGGGTAACATTCGCTGTGACCATCCTGATGTGGGTGTTGGACAGGTTTACGGGTGTCAATGCCAATGTGGTGGCTATGATTCCGGTGGGCGTGTTCTGTGCCACAGGTGTCATCAAGGCCAGTGACTTGAAGGATATAGAGTGGAGTGTGTTGTGGATGGTAGCCGGCGGTTTTGCACTCGGTATTGCCCTGAACAAGACCGGTCTCGCCGAGAACCTCGTGAACTCGATTCCGTTCGCTTCATTCAAGCCGCTCGTGATCCTCCTGCTTTCAGGTCTCCTCGGATATGCGATGTCCAACTTCATCTCACACTCTGCCGCTGCGAGCCTTCTCGTTCCGATTTTGAGTGCAGTAGGTGTAGGTATGGGCGATATGCTTGATCCTATCGGCGGCGTGAAAGCCCTCCTCGTAGGTGTTGCTCTCTCTACTTCCGTGGCAATGCTCTTCCCGATCAGTACACCTCCAAACGCCATTGCCCATTCTACCGGACTTATCCAGGTCAAGGATATGACCAGGATCGGAGCCATCATCGGCGTTGTTGGCCTTGTACTCGGTTACGCATTATTGATTTTCATCGGATTCTAATGAAAAACAGATTTTTGGCACTGGCAGTCGTTGCTCTCATTGCTCCGGCTGCCAAGGCTTTTGCTTCCGAGCCTGCTGCAGAGTCAGCTAAAATAGAGAAGCCTTCACATTTTAAGTTGTACGGATTCATCCGCAACTATTTCGCATTCGACTCACGCGAAAGCAAGTCCGGCACCAAGGATTTGTTCTACTATATCCCTAAAGATGAGGCCCTTAACGCGAAAGGAGAGGACATGAATGCGAATCCGACATTCCGTTTCCTCGCCATCACCTCGCGTGTCGGTCTGGATGTAAAGGACTATCAGTTCGGCAAGACCAAGGTAGGCGCTAAGATTGAGACCGACTTCTATTGCATGAACGGCAATGTAGCCGTACTTCGTCTGCGTCAGGCTTATGCCACATTGGGATGGGACGGCCTGGGAAAAGGACAGAAGCAGAGTGCCTCGCTCAAGGTGGGCCAGGCATGGCATCCTATCGCCGCTGACCAGCCTTATGTCATTGACCTCGAGACAGGTACACCGTTCAATCCGTTCAGCCGTACTCCTCAGGTCATGCTCGACTATAACTTCTCCAAGCATTTCACATTGACCGGAGGCTTCATCTGGCAGATGCAGTATCTTTCTGTCGGCCCTAACGGTGCTTCTGACAGCTATATCAAATATGGCTGCACCCCTGAGTTCTATGCCGGTGCCACGTTCAAAAGCAACAACGGTTTCCTCGGACGTGTCGGAATGGATGTGCTCAGCATCAAGCCGCGCTGGAGAGATGCCAACGGAAGCAAGGTGGATGACCGACTCACGACCGTGAACCCTTATGTGTATGCCCAGTATGCTGCCGGCGACTTCTCTGTCAATGCCAAAGTGGTGTATGCTTCTGCAGGTGAGCACTTCAACATGCTTTCTGGTTATGGTGTGACTGACATCAATTCTGACGGTTCATGGGAATATGCGCCGCTTCACAGCACGGCCTCATACGTTTCCGTAAAGTATGGCCGCAAGCTTCAGGTCCAGGGTATGATCGGATATATGAAGAATCTCGGAACAAGCAAGGACCTCTACAGCGATACGACTATTCCGAGCGCATTGATGGTGGGTGATCCTGACAATACCAAATACACAAGCTCCAAGTATCTGTATCTGAGCGGAAACGGATTCTCCAACCTGAACAGCATTATCCGTGTGACTCCGACGGTGGTCTATAATCTCGGCAAGTTGTCTTTCGGTCTGGAATATGACATTACCGCGGCTCAATATGGAAAATATCCTGTAATGAAGGTCGGCGAGGTTGTCATGCCTGTAGTGAATTCCCATAACGGACTTGTTGACAGCGGTCTCCACTGGATAGTGAACCACAGGCTTTTGGGAATGGTGAAATTTACATTCTGATATGGACAAAGACCTTATTGTTTCCAGCATCCGTTCCATTCCGGACTTTCCGAAGGAAGGAATCCTGTTCAGGGATGTGACTACGCTTTTCGGCAATGCTGAGGCTTTCCGTGAGGTGGTGGATGCCCTGTACGAACTTTACAAAGACAAGGGAATTACCAAAGTCTGCGGACTGGAGTCCCGCGGATTTATAGCTGGTGCGGCATTGGCCTACAGGCTCGGTGCCGGTTTCGTGACGATCCGCAAGCCGGGAAAGCTGCCTTGCGAAACCTATTCTGAAGAATACATGAAAGAATACGGCAAGGATACGCTCGAAATACATACAGATGCATTGACATCAGACGATGTGGTGCTGCTTCACGATGACTTGCTCGCGACCGGCGGAACGGCCGTGGCTGCATTGAACCTTATACGCAAGTTTTCGCCGAAGGCGATTTACGCGAACTTTATAATAGAGTTGGCAGAGTGCGACGGAATGGCTGAAATGCCGTCTGACATCGAGACTACTGCCCTGCTGAAACTGTAGATGAATCACGGGACGACCGACCTCAGGCCGCCCCGTTTCATTTTACACATTCTGCGGATATTTTTATCAACTCATTTCATAAAAACAAACTTATGTCTAAAAAAACCTTTTTTGCTGCCGTTGTAGCATTGATGGCGTTCTCGCAGATGGCGAAAGCGCAGACTAACCTCCAGATCTTTTACGACTTTGGTCGTGATCGTAAGCAAGTGACCACCACCCTCGAGGGTTTCTATGGGGACAAGTGGGGTAACACATTCTTCTTCATTGACTACGACTACAAGGCAAAAAAAGAAGATGGCAACAAAGCTCCAAGCGGTACTTATTTCGAGATCGCGCGTTGCCTGAATTTCTGGCAGAACAGCAAACTCGCCCCTCTCAGCCTCCATGTCGAGTACAATGGCGGTGTGTACAATGCGTACAACATCAATCATGCATTCCTCGGCGGTGTTGACTGGTTCTTCCACAGCAAGGATTTCAAGAACACATTGAACCTCAAGGTTCTCGGCAAATATATCGCGTATGACAAGAGGGCTGACGGCAGCAGACCTCACAGCAAGGTTCCTATGCAGTTCACCGCAGTTTGGGGAATGCAGGATCTTTTCAATGTCAAAGGTCTCAGATTCAGCGGATTCGCAGATTTCTGGTGGCAGAACCACAGCGTAGCCAAGATTGACGGCGACGGTAACCTCAAGATGGATACCTGGAAGACTTCCGATGTAGTGTTCATCTCCGAGCCTCAGCTCTGGTATGCCGTAGGCCAGCATTTCGGCGTGGATAACCTCAATGTAGGTACCGAGATCGAACTTTCATATGACTTCGGTTCAGGCAGCGGCTTCTGGTGCCGTCCTTGCCTCGGTGTAAAATGGGTGTTCTAACAGGTAATTCCATACGAAAATGAACACATTTCTTCAGAAGACATTCGGGCTGAACCCTGCAAAGCACTCAGTCCGCACTGAAATCATTGCCGGAATCACCACATTCCTCACCATGGCATACATCCTTGCAGTCAATCCGAGCATCTTCTCGGCATTGGAATCACAGGGAATGCCTACCAACGCAGTATTTACAGCTACAGCCCTTGCGGCGATCGTCGGCTGTCTGGTAATGTCCATCTATGCGAAGAAACCTTTCGGACTTGCTCCGGGCATGGGACTCAACGCATTCTTCGTCTATACCGTGTGTCTGGCAATGGGACACCCTTGGCAGATGGCATTGACAGCCATTTTCCTCGAAGGTATCCTTTTCATCCTGCTTACAGTGACCAATGTCCGCAAACTCATCGTGGACGCCATTCCTGTGACTATGAAAAGAGCCATCGGTGCAGGTATCGGCCTCTATATCGCATTCATCGGTCTGAAATCAGCTGGCATCATTGTCAATAGCGAAGCTACCTCCGTGGCCCTCGGCTCATTCTCTGAACCTGCTGTCATCCTGTCGATTATCGGCTTCCTGATCACATCTGTCCTGGTGATTCTCAATGTCAAGGGCGGCATGCTGCTCGGCATCATCGCCACTACCCTTATAGGAATCCCTATGGGTGTCACCAATTTCAATGGCGTGATGTCCACACCTCCTTCTATCGAGCCGATTTTCTGCAAGTTCGAGTGGAGCCAGATCCTGTCCTGGGATATGGTGGCCATCGTGTTCACCTTCCTCTTTATCGACATGTTCGACACCATCGGAACCGTAGTCGGCGTTTCCGTGAAGTCCGGTATGGTAGATAAGGACGGCAATGTGGACGGCATCAACAAGGTGCTCATGGCCGATGCAGTGGCTACTGTAGCAGGTGCCGTTTTCGGAACAAGTACCACGACTACATATATCGAGAGCGCTTCCGGTGTGTCTGAAGGTGGCCGCACAGGTCTTACCTCATTCACCATCGCGGTATGCTTCGCGATTGCTCTCATGTTCTCGCCTCTCTTCCTGGCCATCCCGGGAGCCGCTACAGGTCCGGTTCTCTTCATCGTAGGTGTGATGATGGCAAGCCCTGTCAGGGACATTGACTGGAGTGACTATTCAGAAGCCATCCCTGCTTTCGTGACAATGCTGCTCATGCCTCTCGCATACAGTATTTCCGACGGTATCATGCTCGGTATGATTACCTACACGTTATTGAACGCATTGGCAGGAAAACTCAAGAAGGTATCAGTGATGATGTGGATTCTCGCGGTGCTCTTCATCTTGAGATATGTGCTGATCTAAGAGATTCTTAAGAATAATTGAATCGGAGGCTGATTGCCGGAGAGATTCCGGGCGGTCAGCCTCCGTTTTTATATGCTGTTTTTCAAGACGGCCTCTCAGTCCTGTACGCCGGTTGCGGATTTTACACGGCTGTAAGTGGCCATCATCTTGTCGTAATGCGGTGGTGACAGCCATTTTTCGCGGGTTCCTATATGCTCCTTCACGACGATAGTAGCGTAATTGTCAATGAATTTTCCGGGCCTTGAGCACCATAGGTAAGTGACTGACGGAGAAAGCATTGACCTGTCCCCGTTCTCATCGCGCACGAACTTCAGACCTACCCCGAGCTCCAGTTGCGTATTGGCCGCGCTCATATTGGAGACAGCATTGCCCACAGAATAGAAGACAGGGACGTCGCCGATTACGGTCGAGTCCTGGATGACATGCGGGTGGGCGCCGACAATGGCATTGACCCCGTTCTTCACTAGCCAATGTGCCAATTTTTCCTGCGCCTCAGAGTGCTCCAGCGCATATTCTTCGCCCCAGTGCGGGAATGCCAGTATGAAGTCCGCCTTCCTCTCCTTTGCCCGTGTCAATGCCTTGTGAATATCCGTGGTGTCGATCCGGTTCACTTTCGGCCAGGTCTGTCCGCGCATCGGAGCATTGGTCCCGTAAGTGAAATTCAGGAAGGCAATCCGGATTCCTCTTACATTGATGATCAACGGATTCCTCGACAGTTCGTCCATCTCGTCAGTGCTGGTTCCCACGAAACGGATTCGTTTAGAGTTTTCCATATTGCGATACACCTCGAGAGTGCGCTCCAGACCTGCCCGGCCCTTGTCCATGATATGGTTGTTGGCGGTAAGGAACACATTGACACCGCAGTCGGCCGCATAGTCTGCGTACTCGTCTGGTGCGGAAAATTCAGGGTAGCCGGTGTAAGGCTCGCCGGCCAATGTGAACTCCATATTGGCCACGGTCACATCTGCGGACAGCATCAGCCCTTTTATGCCGGCAAGGAACTGTGTATAAGGATATTCCATCTGCTTGGAATGGAGCATCACGTCCCCGATTACGAACATTGACACCGTATCTGGCGGTCCATATAGAGGAACAGCCGGGGCAATCTGTTCATAGCGTTTGAACTCAGGCCCGGCTGACAGAACAGCAGACATTGCAAACAGTAGCGAAAATGCTGCTTTCAATGCTGCCGACAGTCTCATTTTCTGCTGATTACTACGGCTGTGGAATCTCCAAGCCTGATTTTAAGCCATCTCTCAAGTTTCTGCACGTCGTTCTCCGGCAGCTGTTTCTCGGAATTCGTGATAAGCACGAGACCTGGAGTGCCGGCGGTAATGCTGTCGCAGCGCACTTCAGAACCGCGTCCGATGAACAGACGTCCTATTTCAGGATACTGGCTGTGGATTTCCTTTGCAATCTGTTCGTAAGGGATATTGTCGCGCTTGTATTTGGCGATTTCCTTTTCCAGTTCGTGGATACGTGCCTCCTTGCGTGCGATTTCAGAATCAGTCCTTTCGTAGATGCCCTTCATTATCTTCTCGGACGTGTTGTCCTTGGCCTCGAAGATTGCCCTTTCGGAGAATTTGAGCTGCTCTTCGCTGATTTTATGCCTTTCGGCTGATTCTACAAGACGTTTCTTCTCGGTGGCCGTAAGAGGCTCTCCGGCAATGAAAATCTCTATGCTGCCTCCCTTCCTGTGATTGATCCTGTAGTCGTAGATGTATCCGTTTTCCAAGTTCTTGTTCTCGGAGATGAAGGCTTCCGCATTGGTGCTGAACCGGTTGTCTTTCACCATCTTTACGGCGGACCAGATGCTCGGCACTATCATAAGAACGATCACGATAGACATGATGGTCTTGGTGCGGCTCTCCTTCCTGTTGTCCTGGAACTGTACTTCGGAGAAGTGCAAGTACTTGACCATCAGGTATGTGGCGAGGATGATGAAGATGCAGTTTATGGAGAAGAGGTATAGAGCGCCGATGAAGTATGTCAATGAACCTGTGCTGATTCCGTAGCCTGCGGTACAGAGAGGAGGCATCAATGCTGTGGCGATGGCAACGCCGGAAATCACCGTGCCTTTCTCCTTGCGGCTCATCTCGAATATGCCTGCAAGACCGCCGAACAGAGCTATCACCACGTCGTAGATGGTCGGATTCGTCCTGGCGAGAAGCTCGGTCGGATTGGCCAGTTTCAAAGGTGTAAGAACGAAGTACATGGTGGCTGCCGCGAGACTGACCAGCACCATCACTATCAGGTTCTTGAATGCAGACTTGATCAGCAGCGTGTCATCCGTTCCGAGTCCGAGACCGATTCCGAAAATCGGGCCCATAAGCGGAGACACAAGCATCGCACCGATAATCACGGCTGTAGAGTTCACGTTCAGGCCCACTGACGCCAAGACGATGGCGCATACGAGAATCCATACGTTAGGCCCTTTGAAATAAATGTTGCTGCGGATGTTTTCCGCCGCTTTTACCGTGTCAATGCTCGGCCTGATGTCGGTTACTTCTCGGAAGAAGTGTTTAAGGCTGTCAATTAACTGCATATCTGAAATTTCGTGTATTAAACGTGCATCCTGAATGCAAAAATAATTATATTTACTAAATTTGTATCAATTTTGATGAATTATGAAAAGGTCAGTCCTTATATGTCTTTTGTGTCTGTGCACGTTTACGGCTCTGTTTACGGGCTGTGATGCGTTCCGCAGACTTGCCGGAAGACCGGTTTCGGCGGAGATCGAGGCTAAACGTGCCGCTATTGAAGCTGTGGAAGAAGCTCAGCATCAGGCACGTATGGATTCATTGAAAAAAGTAGAGAAGCAGATGGCAGATTCTCTTGCGGTTCTGGATTCATTGAAAAACCACAATGAGATCATGCGCAGTCCAAAATCCCTGGGCGGACTGTATTCCGAAGAGTTGGCGCACAGGTACTACATCATCGTGGGCGCATTCGTGGACAAGGGAAATGCGGCTGCTCTTAAAGACGATGCGCAGAAGGCCGGATATGAAGCGGCATTGATAAATTTCAGGAACGGATATACGGCAGTGGGCCTGTGTCCGTCCGATAGCATAGTTGTTGCTTATGACTGGCTCAGAAAAGTGAAAGAGGAGAAGTTCGCTCCTGCTGACGCTTGGATTCTCGTAAATCAGAATTGAAAATGAAAAAAGTCAGTCGTTTTGTCCTTTGCGTATTGGTTCCGGCCCTTATTGCCGGAATGTTTTGTTCTCCATGTCATGCGCAATATATCGGCGGTTATTCGGAATTGAATGACAGCGATGTCACCAGATCATTGAAATCACACGTTTCCTATCTGGCATCAGATGCGTTGGAAGGACGTGGAGTGGGCACGCAGGGTGAAAAAGAAGCGGCCGACTATGTGCGTGACGTCTTCAAGAAATATGACATTGACCTTCTCAGCGGCGAAAACGGAGACTTGTTCGGAATCAGTCAGAATGGCGACACCCTGACTTCCCGGAACGTGCTCGGCTTCGTCCAGGGCTATGACAAGAAGATGTTCGACCGCTACATCGTCATCGGAGCGCGTCTGGACAATGTCGGTACCAATATGCTCGAGGTGGACGGCAAGCCGGTGGAGCAGGTTTACAACGGGGCGAACGGCAATGCTTCCGGTCTGGCCATGATGCTGGAACTCGCCAGGATGGTGAATACCAATGCCCTTATGTTCAGAAGGTCGGTGATCTTCATAGCGTTCGGCGCTTCCTCGCAGTCGTTTGCCGGAGCATGGTATTTCCTGAACCGTTCATTTTCCGATGCCGGCAGAATCGACGCGATGATCGACCTGGATATGCTCGGAACCGGCAGCAACGGATTTTACGCATACACTTCTTCCAATGCAGATATGAACATGCTCATCAGCCAGGTTTCTTCGGAACTGCAGCCTGTGGTGCCTGAGGTGACGGCCAAGGAACCTTATCCGTCAGACCATAGAGCGTTCTATTCCAAGGAGATACCTTCTGTCCTGTTCACTACCGGCCGCTATCCGGAACACGATACGGTAAAGGATGTGGAGAGCATCATCGAGTATGACCCGATGGAAAGGGAGATGGAATATATCTATAATTTCACCAGGCATCTGGCGAATCTGGACAATCCGCCTCTTTTCCGTCAGGACAAGGTGCTGGAGAAAAGCGACGACAGGATATACAACTATTCCGACTGCGACAGACGCCCGATTTTCATGGGCAGCGCAGAGCCGTCTGCTTTCCTGCTGAGATGGGTTTACCAGTATCTCAAATATCCTAAAGAAGCAGTTGCCAATGGCGTCCAGGGCAGGGTAGTGGTGGAATTCATTATCGGCAAGGACGGTGTGGTTTCAAATGTCGAGATTGCCCGCAGCAGCGGCAGCCAGGCATTGGATGACGAAGCGCTTAGGGTGGTGAAAGCCTCCCCTAAATGGAAACCGGCCCAGGTGAAGAAGGTCAATGTGGCCTCCAGAATGTCAGTGGCGGTGGATTTCAAATTGACAAAGAAAGGAAAATTCGGAATTAAGAAATAAAATTTAGTATTCAATATGGATTACGATTTCAGAAGTATCGAAAAGAAGTGGCAGTCGAGATGGGCGGCCGAAAAAACATTTCATGCGGTAGAGGACCCTTCAAAGCCGAAATATTATGTCCTGGATATGTTTCCGTATCCGTCCGGCGCAGGTCTTCACGTAGGTCATCCTCTCGGTTACATCGCCAGCGACATATATGCACGCTACAAGCGTCTCAAGGGATTCAATGTCCTTCACCCTATGGGCTACGACGCTTTCGGACTCCCTGCGGAACAGTATGCCATCCAGACCGGACAGCATCCTGAAGTGACGACGGAAAACAATATCCGCCGCTACCGTGAGCAGCTCGACAGAATCGGCTTTGCCTACGACTGGGACAGGGAAATCCGCACCTGTGATCCTGCATTCTACAAATGGACACAATGGGCGTTCATCAAGATGTTCAAGAGCTATTACGACACCAAGCTCGACAAGGCACGCCCTATCACCGAACTCGAAGCAGCCTTCGAAGAAGGGGGAACCCGCAATGTCAATGCAGCCTGCACCGTGGAAATGAGTTTCACTGCAGGCGAGTGGAAATCCTGGGACGAGAAGAAGAAGGCCGAAGTGCTGATGAACTACAGAATCGCCTATCAGGGAGAGACTTCCGTGAACTGGTGTCCGGGACTCGGCACGGTTCTGGCCAATGACGAGGTCAAGGAAGGTCTTTCAGTACGTGGCGGCTACCCTGTAGAGCAGAAGAAAATGAAACAGTGGCAGCTCCGCGTGTCAGCTTACGCAGGCAGACTGCTTTCAGGACTTGACAAACTCGACTGGACAGATTCATTGAAAGAAATGCAGAGAAACTGGATTGGCAAATCTTTCGGTACCGAGGTGGTTTTCAAGACCTTCAATGGTGACAGACGCAAGGACGTGACGATTTTCACTACCAGAGTGGATACCATATTCGGAGTGACATTCATGGTGCTTGCTCCAGAGAGCGAACTCGTGGAAGAGCTTACGTCAGCAGAGCAGAAACCTGCTGTAGATGAATACCTTGCATACGTGCGCAAGAAGACGGAGCGTGAAAGAATCGCTGAAACCAAGACCGTTACCGGAGTGTTCTCAGGCTCGTATGCCGAGAATCCGCTGACCGGAAAACGTGTTCCTGTATGGATTTCAGAGTACGTGCTCGCCGGTTATGGCACAGGCGCCATTATGGCAGTCCCTGCCCATGACAGCCGTGACTATGCGTTTGCCAAGAAATTCGACCTTCCGATCGTGCCTATCATCGAAGGCTGCGACGTAAGTGAACACAGCTTCGATGCCAAGGAAGGCAAGATGTGCAACTCCGGCTTCCTCGACGGAATGGAAGTGAAGGATGCGGTGCCGGCAGCTATGGATTATGTTGAGGCTCACGGCATTGGCCACAGAAAAGTGAATTACAGGCTGCGCGATGCCATCTTCTCCCGTCAGAGATATTGGGGCGAACCGTTCCCGATTTATTACAAGGACGGCATCGCCACACCTCTCCCTTATGAGAAACTGCCTCTGCGTCTTCCTGAAATCGACCAGTTCAAGCCTGCCGACAACGGCGAACCGCCACTTGCACGTGCCAAGGACTGGACATACAAGGGCTTCCCTCTGGAAACCAGCACCATGCCTGGCTTTGCAGGTTCAAGCGCATACTACCTCAGATACATGGACCCTCACAATAATGATGACCTCGTAGGCAGCGAGGCGGACAGATACTGGAAGGACGTGGACCTGTATATCGGTGGTACTGAGCACGCTACGGGCCATCTGATCTATTCGAGGTTCTGGGACAAGTTCCTCTATGACATGGGTTACGTCTGCGAGGACGAACCGTTCAGAAAGCTTGTGAACCAGGGTATGATTCAGGGACGTTCAAATTTCGTATATCGAATCGTAGGAACCAATAAGTTCGTGTCCGTCGGTCTGAAAGACAATTACGAGACCACTGAAATCCATGTTGACATCAACATTGTCAGAAACGACAAGCTCGATATGGAAGCGTTCAGAAAGTGGCGTCCGGAGTTTGCGGATGCCGAGTTCGTACTGGAAAACGGTGAATATATCTGCGGCTGGGCAGTGGAAAAGATGAGCAAGTCGATGTACAATGTCGTGAACCCGGACGATATCTGCAACACCTATGGTGCTGATACTCTGAGACTTTACGAAATGTTCCTCGGCCCTATCGAGCAGTCCAAGCCTTGGGATACGAAGGGAATCGACGGCGTGAACCGCTTCCTCAGGAAGTTCTGGAAACTCTTCTACGACGGCGAGAATTTCATTGTCAATGAAGAGGCTCCGCTGAAAGAGGACCTCAAGACGCTCCATAAACTTATCGGCAAGGTTCAGACGGATATCGAGAACTTCTCGTACAACACCAGCATAAGTGCATTTATGATTGCCGTCAATGACCTTTCCGACAGAAAGTGCTCAAGAAAAGCCATCCTGGAGCCGCTCGTAGTGCTGCTTTCACCATTTGCCCCTCATATCTGCGAGGAACTTTGGGAGGCAATGGGACACAAGGAAAGCGTTTCCAAAGCTACATTCCCTGAGTACGTCGAGGAATATACGGTGGAGGACAACTGCACCTATGCCGTTTCATTCAACGGAAAAACACGTTTCACGGTCGATTTGCCTAAGGCGATGGGCAAGGAGGAAGTGGAGAAGACGGTCCGTGAAAATCCTTCCACGGACAAGTACCTCGGCGGAAAGGACATCGTGAAAGTGATCGTGGTTCCGGGCAAGATCGTAAACATTGTGGTAAAATAAATATATGTTGACTGCAAAAAAGATTTTCTCCACCATTTGGGACTATGTGGTGGTGTCTTTTGGAACATTGTTGTTCTGTCTTGCTTGGGATACCTTCCTGATTCCGAACGGTATCGCGGCAGGAGGTCTGACAGGAGCCTGCACGGTGATCCAGTTCGCTACTCAGGGCTACATCCCTGTCGCCTATTCATATTTCATAGCCAATACCATTCTGCTCATCATCGGCGTTATTGCCCTGGGCAATGCTTTCGGAGTCAAGACGGTATATGCCGTGCTCCTGTCTTCGCTGCTGTTCAAGATCCTTCCGGATTTCGAGTGGATCAAGGCAGTTCCCGGCAATTTCTTCTACATTGAGAACCGCGCTCTGGTCCCGATGATAGGCGGACTTCTCGAGGCTGTGGGTGTAGGCCTTATTTTCCAGAAGGGCGGAAGTACCGGTGGAACTGATGTGGCAGCATTGGTAATCAACAAGTTCTGGCCTGTGACTCCGGGTAAGGTATATCTGTATTCGGACCTGTTCATCATCGCTTCAGTGCTGCTGATCCCGGGAAAGACATTCGAGGATATGATTTACGGTTATATCGCGATGGTGACCTTCTCGTTCATGCTCGATTTCGTGTTGCTCGGCTCCAAGTCCACTGTCCAGCTGCTTGTCTTTACCAACAAGCCTGACGAGATGGCAGACTACATGATGAACACGATGCACAGGGGTGTGACGGCGTTGAAATCTGTGGGCTGGTACACCAAGAAGGAGAAGAACGTGCTCCTCATCGTGGCACGCAAGTCTCAGATGCCTGAACTTTCCAAAGCCATAAAATACATAGACGACAAGGCTTTCGTGAGCGTATCGCCTGCAAGCAGTGTCTATGGAGAAGGCTTCGACGAACTTAAGACGGGTATTGCTAAAAAGAAGAAAGATGATGTTAAATGACAAGTCTGTCTGGTCTCTGCTTAAAGAGTACTCGATATTGACCTTAGGCATAATGATCTATGTGTTGGGATGGGTGATATTCCTGACTCCCAACAATCTCATCGGCAACGGCGTTACCGGCATAAGCTCGATTATCCAGTACGCCGTGGGCATCAAGATGGGATATTCGTATTTCGTCATCAATGCCATATTGCTGATAACGGCATTCTTTGTCCTCGGTAAGGGTTTGGGTGCGAAGTCGATATATGCCATCGTGCTCGCATCCATAGGGCTCAATGTGCTCCAGGGATGGATTCCGGTCACCATTATCGATACGCTTGCGATCCAGAACGGCAAGCTGATGTCCACGATTATGGGCGGCATCATGATAGGTCTCGGTATTGGAATGGCCATTTCCCAGGGCGGAAGCACCGGAGGCACCGACATCATCGCACTGATCGTGAGCAAGTACCGCAATGTCTCTCCAGGCCGGATGATTCTGTCAATGGACGTGGTCATCATTCTCTCGTCTCTCGCAGTCCCGTCATATACGGCATCAGGAGAACTTGTTCCGTTTGCGGAGAAGATAACCACGGTTGTTTACGGTCTCATACTCGTGACCATCAACGGTTATGTCATCGATTTGTATCTGGCGGGCTCGAAGCAGTCGGTCCAGCTGTTCATAATGTCCAGCCAGTATGAAAAAATCGCGGATGCCATTACGAATTATCTGCACAGGGGAGTGACAGTGCTTCCTGCCGTGGGCTGGTACACCAAGAAAGAAAGCCACGTGCTGATGGTCGTGACCAGAAAAGCCGATTTAAATTTTTTGCTGAAGTATGTCAAGTCCATCGATAAAGACGCGTTCTTGTCAGTGTCCTCAGTAACAGGTGTTTACGGCAAAGGCTTCGATACCATCAAAAACAGTGCGATTAAAGAAGGTAGCAAGGAAAAGTCCGGAAAATAGAAAATTATCAGATTTAAAAATCGTAAAAATTTATATGTGAACCGCTTTCAGAGGGCTCTGAAGGCGGCTTTTTTTAGTACTTTTGTGCTGCACATAATAGTATATGATAACCTCATGAAAAACATCTTCAACCATACTGCTGTCCCACCCCGAAGGCTTATAAGACTGATATCTGTGATGAATATTGTGCCTGCAGCTGTATTGTTACCGATTATGTCACCGAAATTGCTCTTGCCCGCGTTCTGCTGCAATATAGGTGTCTCCATATCCATCCTTCTGATGATTCCTGACACCTTCAGGGATTATGTTTCATCTTTCTGGTTTGCTCTGGTAACAGCGCTGCTGTCTGCGGCTGCTTCTGCCGTGGTCGGTCTGTGTGAAGACAGGAAGATACTTGTAACCGTCTATTCATTTGTGAGTCTTGTGCCTCTGGCAGTCTGCTATGGTGTGCGTATCGTCAAGATGATGGGTGACGTGGACTATCTTACGACAAAAGTTTCCGGATGGGAGATAATGCTCTGTCTTGTAAAGCATTGCATGCTGTCAGTGTTTATGATCATAATGGCATGCTCGTGCGTGACGGCCGCTTTCTATCCGACAATGACGATAATGGCGTTGCCGGTATCGGTGTTGTTCTATGTCATGGTTTATGCCAGAATTACATCCGCCGGCCCGATCGTCACTTTTACCGCCGGCTCTGGTGAGAACGATGAAAGTGATGAAGTGAAACCTCAGGGTGTCTTTATGGCAAGTTCGATACGGGTCAATTACAAGACGATGTATAACCGTCTCTGTTTTCTTCTGGACCAGAAAAAGCCCTTTCTCGATCCGGAGTATTCGATGGATTCGCTCGTGAAGTCGCTCTGCTCCAACAAGGCTTATATCTCCAAGATAATAAATGAATGTACCGGAATGAATTTCAATCAGTTGATGAACAGATACCGGGTGAACTATGCCAAGGAGCTGTATGCGAAGGACATGAACCTGAAGGTGAAGGACCTGTCGGACATGTCAGGTTTTCACACTCAGGTGTCGTTCATCACTGCCTTCAAGCTTTTCAATGATGAAACTCCAGGCGCGTGGTGCAAGACCTTCAAGGACAGCAGGACTAAGGACAAGAGATGCCTTTCCAGTCAGCCGGAACTGGCGCGGTGATGTCGATTTCCTGTTTGCTGACAGGATGAATGAAATTTATGTGTCTGGCCAGCAGTGAGATGCCACCATCTTTGTTGGAGCGTGGCGCGCCGTATTTCAGGTCTCCCTTTATCTGGCAGCCGATGCCGGACAACTGGCAGCGGATCTGGTGATGCCTGCCTGTGTATAGCAGGACTTCCAGAAGAAAGTACCTGTCAGTCTGTCCTATAAGTTTATAATGAAGTTTGGCAAGTTTTGCCTCCTTGCCGTCATTCTTTCCTTTTACAATGAAAGATTTGTTCATTTTTTCATTTCGGGTCATCCAGTTTTCCAAGTCGGCTTCTTCCGGCTCAGGCTTGCTGCAGACAAGCGCCCAATAGGTCTTGTGGACTTCTCCGTCGCGGAACATGGCATTGAGCCGCTCCAGGGATTTGGATGTCTTGGCGAATATGGTGATTCCGCAGACAGGCCTGTCGATTCTGTGGGGAATGCCGAGATAGACCTGGCCTGGTTTGGAGTTCCTCTCGGCTATGAAAGCCTTGTACTTGTCACATAGAGTCTCGTCTCCTGTCTTGTCTCCCTGCACTATCTCGCCCGCTTTCTTGTAAACTGCGAGAATATGGTTGTCTTCGTATAATATTCTGGAGGCCAAGTCATTGAACTCTCCTTCTGTCAGTTGTCTGTAGAACATTGTATTGTGCCGGATTTGTTTTTCCGACGGCAAAGATAACCAAAATATGACAATTTGTCAGAATTTTATCGTCTTGCGGGCATTGGCACGGCATTGGATAATTTCAAGTCGCTGTCAGACGAAAGTCAGGCAGACGGAGCGGCAAAGAGCCGCACGACATAATAACGAAAAAATATAGGAGATAAATATTATGGGAAAAATTATCGGTATTGACTTGGGTACGACCAACAGCTGCGTTGCAGTTATGGAAGGTAACCAGCCTACAGTCATAATCAACAACGAAGGTCAGAGAACCACCCCTTCAGTAGTTGCATTCACGGATGGTGGAGAAAGGAAAGTCGGCAGCCCGGCCAAACGTCAGGCTATCACCAATCCTAAGAACACCGTGTTCTCTATCAAGAGATTCATGGGTGAGACCTACGATCAGGTTACGAAGGAAATCGAAAGAGTTCCTTATACAGTGGTAAGAGGCGAGAACAACACTCCGCGTGTTGATGTCGAAGGTCGTCAGTATTCACCGCAGGAGATTTCAGCAATGATTCTCCAGAAGATGAAGAAAACTGCAGAGGATTATCTGAGACAGCCTGTTACGGAAGCAGTCATCACTGTCCCTGCATACTTCTCAGACTCACAGCGTCAGGCTACCAAGGAGGCAGGTAAGATCGCCGGACTTGATGTAAAGCGTATTATCAATGAGCCTACTGCAGCAGCCCTCGCATATGGTCTGGACAAGAAGAACCAGAACATGAAGGTCGCAGTGTTCGACCTCGGTGGCGGTACATTCGATATTTCCATCATGGAACTTGGTGACGGTGTGTTCGAGGTAAAATCCACGAACGGTGATACCCACCTCGGTGGTGATGACTTCGACCAGAAGATCATCGACTGGCTTGCTCAGGAGTTCGCTGCCGAGAACGGCGGAGCTGACCTGAAGAAAGACCCTATGGCACTTCAGAGATTGAAGGACGCTGCAGAGAAGGCTAAAATAGAGCTTTCAAACCAGACTTCTACAGAAATCAATCTGCCTTACATCATGCCGGTTGACGGTGTTCCGAAACACCTTGTAAAGACATTGACAAGAGCCAAATTCGAGCAGCTCTGCGATGATTTGTTCCAGAGGACGATTGTCCCTTGCCGTAAGGCTTTGGAAGATGCTCATTTGAACGCTTCTCAGATTGATGAGGTCCTGCTTGTAGGTGGTTCAAGCCGTATTCCTAAGGTACAGGAACTCGTGAAAGAGTTCTTCGGCAAAGAGCCTAACAAGAGCGTGAACCCGGATGAGGTAGTCGCTATCGGCGCTTCAATTCAGGGTGGTGTGCTTGCCGGTGACGTAAAGGATGTGCTTCTGCTCGATGTCACTCCGCTGTCACTTGGTATCGAGACACTCGGTGGCGTTATGACAAAGCTTATCGCTTCCAACACCACAATTCCTACACGTAAGTCAGAAGTGTTCTCTACCGCTGTGGACAATCAGCCTTCAGTAGAAATCAAGGTTCTCCAGGGTGAGCGTCCAATGGCCAAGGACAACAAGCAGATCGGTGTATTCCATCTGGACGGCATTGCTCCGGCTCCGAGAGGAATTCCTCAGATCGAGGTTACATTCGATATCGATGCCAACGGTATCCTGAACGTATCCGCAAAAGACAAGGCTACAGGCAAGGAGCAGAACATCCGTATCGAGGCTTCATCAGGACTTAGCGAAGATGAAATCCAGAGGATGCGTGACGAGGCCAAGGCCAATGAGGCTGCCGACAAGGCTGAGAAAGAGAGAGTCGATAAGATCAATAATGCTGACGCGCTCTGCTTCCAGTCTGAGAAGAACCTCAAGGACTATGGCGACAAGATCCCTGCAGACAAGAGAGATGCCATCAATTCTGCTCTTACAAGCCTTAAAGAGGCTGTCAAGAACCAGAACATCGCTGACATCGAGACATACACCAAGAACTTGGAAGAGGCTTGGCACAGTGCTTCCGAGAGCATGAATGCCGGTGCACAGGGCGGCCCTCAGGCTGGTCCTCAGGGTCCACAGGGCGGAAACTACGGTCCTCAGAACGGTCCTGACAATCAGGGTCCTGACGAGCAGTAGTCTGCAGAAAATATTGTAATTCAGCAGAAAAATTGTAATTTTAGGGGATGACCGAGAAGTGACTTGACTTTAAGGCCGTCCCCTTATTGGTTTAAAAACAGAAAATTATGACTTACTGGTTAAGTTTCGGCTTGCTCATGCTTGCAAGCTTTTTGGTTCAGAATATGCTTCAGCGCAGATTCGAAAAATACTCAAAAGTCCCTCTGACAAATGGAATGACAGGTGCGGAAGTGGCACGTAAAATGATGAATGACAATGGTATATATGACGTGAAAGTGGAGTGCATTCCGGGTATGCTTACCGACCACTACAACCCTGCCACCAAGACCGTGAATCTGAGTGAGGCAGTGTATTCCGGCCGTTCAGTGGCTGCTGCTGCAGTTGCGGCACACGAGTGCGGACATGTCGTACAGCACGCCGTGGGGTACGCTCCGCTCAAGATGCGTACAGCCCTTGTCCCGATTGTGACCTTCTCCAACAATATCGTCATGTGGATTCTCCTCTTCGGAGTCATGATGGTGAATGTCTTTCCAGCCCTTCTCTGGTTGGGTATCATACTGTTCGCGGCTACGACACTTTTCAGTTTCGTGACCCTTCCGGTGGAAATCAATGCAAGTTCACGTGCGGTAAACTGGCTGGAATCAGCAGGAATCACCAATTATGAAACCAAGCCGATGGCCATCGATGCGCTCAAATGGGCAGCATACACTTATGTCATCGCAGCACTCAGCTCATTGGCAACATTGTTCTACTATATTTCAGTAGCGAGAAACAGGAATTAGCGGTATGGCGGAGCTGGATGAGAAATTCATGCGGGAGGCGTTGAGGGAGGCGAAAGCTGCTGAGGCGGAGGATGAAATCCCTATCGGTGCGGTAATTGTCTTCGCAGGCCGGGTGATAGCCAAAGGTCACAATATGACTGAACGGCTCCATGACCCTACCGCTCATGCGGAAATGATAGCGATTACGGCTGCGACCGAAGCGATGGGCGGCAAATACCTGAATGACTGTACGTTGTATGTCACAGTGGAGCCCTGCCCGATGTGTGCGGCGGCTTCTGCCTGGGCACAGGTGGGCAGGATAGTCTATGGCACCTCTGACCCCAAGCGGGGATATTCCCTCTTCACGCCTTCTCTGCTTCATCCCAAGACTGAAGTCGTATCCGGCGTCCTCGCGGAAGAGTGCGGAGGAATGGTTACGGAATTTTTCAGAAACAAAAGGTAATATATTATGGAAGAACAGATTGCTCTCGGAGACGATTACAAGATAATCAATGACAAGACCGACGCGGCCGGAGTGCGCCATATTACTGCAGCACCCAGCGCATTGGTCTGCTCCAAACAGATAGATTTCGATATAGTGGACGGAAAGATCCACAATCTCAAGTACTTGCGCGGCTGTGACGGCAACCTTCAGGCTATCGGAAGGCTTCTCGATGGAATGCCTGCTGAGAAGGCCAAGGACATCCTGCTCGGCGTGAACTGCCACGGCAGAGGCACGTCCTGCACTGACCAGCTGGCGAGGATACTCGAAAAGCAAGTCCTCTGACTTTCAGGACGGATGATGTCGCAAGACAGAGTCGCGAGTATATAAAAAGAGTACAAATAAAAAGAGACCGGCAGTTCAGTCGATCTCTTTTTATTTTTCAGTGCAGTAGAGGAATTAGAATCTCTCTTCTGAAGAAACAGTCAGCTTCTTGCGTCCGTGGCGACGGCGGGAAGCCAGTACGCGACGACCGTTAGGTGTGGACATGCGCTCACGGAATCCGTGTTTGTTTACGCGTTTGCGTACAGATGGTTGAAATGTTCTTTTCATTATCTTACTTTTTTATATTTTCTACAAATAGGATTGCAAAGGTAGCCTTTTTCATCTTAAATGCAAAATTTTTCCAAAGTTTTTATCCCTCTTTTTCGAAAAAAGCCCAAGATTCATTATCTTTGAATGATTCGGGAAAGATTCGGACAAGGTCCGGATGTGGCCTGACTGCTTAACGGGAAGATTTCGATGAAAGAAAAATTATACCTGATTGACGGACACGCATTGATATTCAAGATGTACTATGCATTTCTGCGCCGTCCCATGATCAACTCGAAGGGGGAGGACATGTCCATCCTCTTCGGCTTCACCAAATATATCCTTGAACTCATTTCAAGAGAAAAACCCGAGTATCTCGCAGTGGCTTTCGACCCGCCGGGAGGCACATTCCGGAACCAGATGTATCCCGAGTACAAGGCCAACCGTACTGCTACACCTCAGCTTGTAATCGATGCCCTTGAACCTCTGATGAAAATATGTAAGGCTCTGGGTATCACAACATTGATGATGCCGGGCTTCGAGGCGGATGATGTGATCGGGTCAATGGCGAAGAAACAGGCTGCCGCAGGACTTCAGGTATATATGGTAACGCCGGACAAGGATTACGGCCAGCTCATCGACGATGACATTTTCCAAATCAAGCCGGGAAAGGCAGGCGGTGAGGATGAGGTCGTGGACGTGAAGGCGATCTGCGAAAAATACGGCATCAGCAGCCCGTCTCAGGTTATCGAGATGCTTACCATCTGCGGAGACACCGCGGACAATGTCCCGGGAGTAAAGGGTGTTGGCGAAGTGGGCGCAGGCAAGCTGATAGCCAAGTACGGAACAGTAAAGAACATCTATGAGCATATATCGGAACTGTCTGCACGTCAGCAGGTCATGTTCCGTGAAGCGGAGCAGCATATCGGACTGAGCCATGATCTCGTGACCATCAAGACCGACATTGACCTGCCGGAAGAGGATATGCATGTGGACCTGGCATTCACTCCGGAGGTCGCGGAACTTTTCAGCCATTATGAGTTCAATTCGCTCAGGAAGCTCATTCCGGATGCGTCTGGGGCTGGTCTCCAGACAAAGAATGTGCAGTCGGCGGAACTGAAGATAGAAGAAGTTTCTGCAGCGGAGATTTCAGAACTGGCAGGCAGCAAAGGTGCAGTCGGCATTGTCACAGATGCTTATGAACCCGGTATTTTCGGGGAAGCAGCAGGGATTGCGGTGGCAGTGGAGGACGGGGAACTGTCCGCGAAGGTGGCATTCGGCGCTCCGTCTGAATTCAAGTCTCTCCTGGAAAACGAAGACATAAAGAAATACGGTTATGACCTCAAACTCCAGATGCTGCTTTTGGAGAACGAAAGCATTGATCTGAAAGGTAACCTATTGGATAACAGTCTGATGCATTATCTTCTGAATCCGGAAACAAGCCACAGGCAGGAAATGCTCGCCAAGACATTTCTGGGCATTGACCTGGAAAAGGAAGAAGAGGCGGAGGCTCCGGCGAGCCTTTTCGACACTCCGGCTGATGAGGACGGAAAGGTAGCGAGACGCTATGCGTCGGCAGCGGTATTGACCGGCATTGCGATACGAAAGGAGCTGGAGAAAGCGGGCCTGGACAAGTTGTACTCCGAGATGGAGGAGCCGCTTATGAGAGTGCTGGCGAAGATGGAGCGCGACGGCGTGAAGGTGGATCTTGCTCAGATTGAGGACTTTGCGGACTCTCTCAGACGTGAGACCGCAGCGCTTGAGGCGGAAATCCGTGAGCTTGCGGACGAGCCGTCACTGAACATATCTTCCCCGAAACAGGTGGGCGATGTGCTTTTCGACAAGCTGAAGCTCGATCCGAAGGCAAAGAAGTCAGGCAGAGGAAGTTACACAACTGACGAAGCCACGCTTACGGCCATCATTGACAAGCATCCCGTAGTCGGCAAAATCCTCGAATACCGTGCAGTGAAGAAACTCCTTTCCACATATATAGAGCCGTTCCCGTCATACGTCTCCAACATTGACGGACGTGTGCATACTACATTCAATCAGGCACTTACGGCGACAGGAAGACTCAGCTCATCAGCCCCGAACCTCCAGAATATCCCGGTGCGCACAGAACGCGGCAGGGAAATCAGGAAGGCATTTGTCCCGGGCACGGCAGACGGCGTGATCGTGTCGGCGGACTACTCCCAGATCGAGTTGCGCATCATGGCCCACCTGAGCCAGGACAAACATCTCGTGGAGGCATTCAGAAACGGCATTGACATTCATTCCGCCACTGCGGAGAAGATTTTCGGCGTAGCTCACGAGGAAGTGACTCCGGACCAGAGGCGGGTGGCCAAGACAGCGAACTTCGGCATAATGTACGGCATCTCGTCTTTCGGCCTGGCACAGCGCCTGGGCATATCCAGGACAGAGGCCAAGAAACTGATAGACGATTACTTCGCCGCATTCCCGGCAATCCGCGCATTCATTGACGATACCGTGGCGGCGGCAAGGGAGAACGGCTATGTGGAGACATTGTTCGGCAGGAGACGGTACCTGCCCGACATCAATTCCAAGAACGCGACAGTCCGTGCCCTTGCGGAGCGCAATGCGGTCAATGCCCCGATCCAGGGCACTGCGGCCGACATAATCAAGATGGCGATGATCAATGTGGACCGGAAATTGACAGAAGCGTCCCTGAAGAGCAAGATGGTCCTGCAGATACACGACGAACTGCTTTTCGACGTGCCCGAGGAGGAAACCCGGACATTGATGAAAGTGGTGAAGGATTGTATGGAAAATGTAATGGAACTGTCGGTTCCGCTAACGGTAGAATGTAATTATGGCAAAAACTGGCTCGAAGCTCATTAGTATCAATGATGAGGAACTCGTCAAGATGGCTCTTGACGGGAATCAGAAAGCGTTTACCGCCCTGCATGCCAAGTATCAGCTGGCTGTATTCCTGCACGTCGGGAAAATCATACAGGACCCTGAGGAGGCGGCCGACGTCTGCATAGAAAGTTTTGCCAATGCCTTCCAGAAACTGGACACATTCGACAGGACCAAGAAGTTTTCCACTTGGCTGTTTGCAATCGCCAAGAACAAGGCCTTGGACCACAGCATCAAGCAGTCCGGAAAAAGCAAGGGCATGGTGGATGTCCTGCCCATCGACTCGCCCGACTTGGGACAGACCGAAATCGCAGATGAGGAACAGCCTGGTCCTGAGGAGGTTATCATCATGAGCCAGGACCACGAGAAATTCCTCTCCTGCATAGAAGGCCTGCCGGAACTCTACCGCGACATTGCCAAAATGTGCTATGTGGACTATCTCGGCTACAAGGAAATATCCGAAAAGACGGAACTGCCGATCAATACAGTCAAGACCAGAATCAGCCGCGCCAAAGCCCTGATAGTGGAGAAAATGCTTGAAAAAGAATAAGTTATGAGTTTCAATGATTTCATACAGACCGTAAGGACTTCGTTCCCCGACATCACGCCGGCCCAGGAGGAAGCATTCAGGTCAATGGAAAAACTATATGGCGAGTGGAACGCGAAAATCAATGTCATATCGCGCAAAGACATTGACAGTCTCTACATCAGGCACGTGCTCCATTCCCTCGCCATCGCCCGCTATCTGAAAGAAGTGCGGCCCGAAATATATTCGCAGTGGACATCAGGACAGAAGAAGGTCAATGTCCTGGACCTCGGCACAGGAGGCGGTTTTCCCGGCATTCCGCTGGCGGTACTGTTCCCGAAAGTCGATTTCGTGCTGTGCGACTCGGTCGGCAAGAAGACCATCGTCGCCGAGGCCGTGTCCAAGTCGCTCAGACTTGCCAATGTGACAGTGGTCAATGCCCGTGCAGAGTCCCTGGGCAGGGTTTTCGACTATGTCGTGTCCAGAGCAGTGACGGCGCTTGACAATTTCTGGCCATGGGTGGCCGGCTGCTACACCGGCGACATATTCTACCTGAAGGGTGGAGATTTCGCGGAAGAACTCTGCCGGATGATGAGCATGGCCGGACTCCGCCCGGGTTCCGTAAGGACCTGGAAGATACAGGATTGGATCAATGACCCTGTTTTCGAGGAAAAATACGTGATAGATATTCCGGTGGGTTCCAGGAAAAGATAGACATGGGAGAGAACTGGACTTTCTACGCTGAAAATCTGACAGTCGGCTATGACGGGAAGACTGTCATTGCCGATGTGAACTTCTCGGTCGGGGCAGGGGAGAGGATACTCCTTTGCGGAGCCAACGGCTTGGGCAAGAGCACATTGCTGCGCACTCTCGCCCTTCTGCAGCCGCCCGTTTCAGGGAAATGTTCATTTTCTTCCAGCAGCGAAAAGCGCCGCCCTGTCCTCATCCCTGCAAGAATACCTAAAGTGCAAGGCTTCAGCGTGGAGCAGTTCGTGGCAGCAAGCTGTTATCTCGAAACCGACTGGCTGGGCCGTATTCCCGCACGTCTGAAGAACCAGATAAAGACCGCGGTAGAGAGCGTCGGAATCCCCGAACTCCTGCACAGGGACATCTCCACACTCAGTGACGGCGAATTCCAGAAAGCGGCCATTGCCACTGCATTGGTCCAGAAAGCCGATGTGGTCCTGCTCGATGAACCGACAGCATTCCTCGACGTGGACAGTCGCGCGGCAGTACTTTCCACCATCGACTCCATGTCTCCGGAAATCTCGGTCATTTTCTCCTCACACGACATCTACGAGGCCTCACGGCATTGTACCCGCATCTTCGGAATCGTACGGGACGCCGGAGAGTCCAAATTCATTGACTCGGGCGCAAATGCATCTGAGACAGTGCGCAGAGACATCCTTTCGAAGTGCTTCAGGAGCGCTGCTTCTGTGCTGTAAGACGCTGAGGCTCAGAATGAAAGAGCACGCTGGTTCCGTGCAGCAAAGAGCGCGGCCTCAGGACGACAGAGGCGCTATTTCCGGGTTATGAAATAGAAAATCAGAGGAATTCCGATCAATGCGATAGTGCTTCCGGCCGGCACGGGAGTAGGAAATATCTGCGTGAGCAGGTCGCCGGCAAGACTGATGGCGGCACCGGTAAACAGCGAAAGCGGCAGAACAGTCCGCATGGATGACTGCCCGGAAATCTTCTTGGCGATATGCGGCGCGATGATGCCGACAAAGCCCACAGGCCCGCAGAACGCAGTTACCGCACCGGTAGTGATACAGCATCCGAACATGGTCACGACACGGGTGAAGCGGACATTGGCCCCGGAAGCGCAGGCGTACTCGTCCCCGAAAAGCAGCAGATTCAGACTCTTGCTCTGCCACAGCGCCACGACAAACCCTATCACCAGCGCCGCAGCCATAATCTCGACCGAACTCCATGTGCTGTTACCGAAACTTCCGGCCGCCCAGCTCCAGTATGTCTTGAGCCTGCTGTCGTCTGTCTGATAGGCGATTACAGAAGTCAATGCACTTGTGATGAAGCCTGCCAGGACGCCGATTATCAGCATCTCCGATGACCTGCGGATTTTCAGGGAAAGAAGCAGGATGATGAGCGAGACCGTCATCGCACCGACAGCCGCAGCCGAACTGATTGCCAGGCCCGAATCGAGCAGTGAAGAATGTGAAGCGGAAAGCATCACGGCAGTGGCCACACCTGCGCCCGCTCCTGCGCTGACTCCCAGAATGTGCGGATCAGCCAACGCGTTTCTGAACACCGCCTGCATCTGCACACCGGAAAGCGAAAGCGCAGCTCCCGCAAGAATCGCCGTAACGATACGCGGAAGTCGCAATTCTTTTATTATCAATGCATTGTCAGAATCGTTGCCGCCGAATAGCGTTCCGAAAATCTCACCTACACCGATGCTCGTGCGCCCGGACATCAGGTCAATGACGCAAAGCACAAGTACCAGGACCAATGTCGCGGCCCATACTGCTGTGAGCCTCTTATTCATCGGTAGAGCTGTGCTTGTCAGATATGGATTTTACAGGAATGACCGCCATTATCAGCCCGATAAGGCAGACACAGACGGAAGTGAGCAGAATGTCAGACCACTTCAGGATGACAGGGTAAGCAGGAGTGGCGAATCCCCCCGGCATCTTTATGAAGCCGAAATGCTGCTGCAGCAGGGCGAAACCGATGCCCACCACCAGTCCCACCACCAGTCCGGCCAACGATATGAACCATCCTTCCGTGATGAAAATCCTGTTTATCAGCCCGTCCTGAGCACCGAGGCTGCGCAGCGTGGCGATGTCGTTCTTCTTCTCGATAATCAGCATTGACAGGCATCCGAAGATGCTGAAAGCGATTATGACAATGATGAAGATCAATATGAGGAATATAGCGGCCTTCTCGTACTGCATCATTTTGTACAATGCCGGATTCTGCTGGAACCTGTCACGCACGAGGTAGCCGTCACCGAGCCTCTCTTTCAGTCCGTCAATGATTTTCCTCACGCCCTTCTCGCCATACTCCGGCGCTATCCTGATTTCGATGTCCGACACCTCGTCCTTGTAGTCCAGCAGTTCACGCATGGTCTCGATAGGGACAATCATCAGATTGGCGTCAACCTCTGCATTGACCGAAAACACTCCTGCGAGATAGACCTTCACCATCTCGATGGAAGCGGCAGGGTTAGCAAGTGAGATCCTGCGGTCCCTTGCGGGGTAGTAGATCTCAATCGGGGCCACGAAACGAGGATTCATATCCATGCTGTAGGCCGTCTTGGCGCCGATTACCGCCATTTTCACATCTCCCCGGTGCAGCCTGAAAGTGCCGTCCTTTATCTTGTCCCTCAGCGGAGTCTCCTCCTCATACACGCTGTCCACGCCCCTGGCCTTCACGATGCCGCTGTGTCCGTCGTAATTCAGGAAAACGTTCTCCTCCAGGATGCTGCACATGTTCAGCACCTCTTTCTGGTCATAGGCCCAGTCGAAAGCGGGACTGTCAGGCACGAACACCTTGCCCCGGGCAGGAGAAACGACAATGTCCGGTTCAATGTTCCCGAGCGAGTCCTTGACCAGACTGTCGAATCCATTGTAAACGGACATTATCATAATGAGTGCGGCAGTGCCGACAGCCATACCCGTCGCACTGATCGCGGAAATGATGTTTATCACATTATGTGATTTCTTCGCGAACAGGTAACGGACGGCAAATCGGGTAGCCAGTCTCATGATCAGTTATTTCTTGAGCAGTTCGTCGATGTGCTCGGCATAGTCGAGAGACGAATCCAGGTAGAACACCAGCTCCGGCACTATCCTGAACTGTTTGGCCACGATATGCCCGAGCTCTCCGCGGATGGCGCGTGAGTTCTCATTGATGGTCTGCATGGCCGCTTCCGCCTTGGCTGACGGGAAGATGCTCACGTAAACCTTGGCGACAGACAGGTCCGGACTGATCCTGACCTCGGTCACGGACACCATGGCGCCGCCGAACGCCGCCATTCCCTTGCTGCGGATTATCTCAGCCAGGTCCTTCTGCAGCTCTTTCGCCACCTTGAGCTGCCTTGTGCTGTTTTCCATAATCAGATGACTCTTAAAAGGTAATAGTTCTTCTTGCCTTTCTGCACGAGGATATATTTTCCGTCAATGATATCCTTCTCGCTGACCTCATAGTCGATGGAGGCAACCTTGTCCTTGTTGATGCTGACACCTCCGCCCTGAATCATCTTGCGGCACTCGCCCTTGGACGGGAACACCTGAGTCTTGGCTGCAAGAAGTTCGATGACATGGCAAGGCAGTTCCTCTTTCTTTATGTCGAATGTCGGCACGCCTGAGAACACTGCGAGGAAAGTCCTCTCGTCCAGTTTCCTCAGCTCCTCGGAAGTGGAATTGCCGAACAGCATCTTGGACGCGGAAACGGCATTCTCATACTCCTGCGCTCCGTGGACCATAGTGGTGACTTCCTTTGCAAGAAGCTTCTGGAGCTTTCTCTGTCCCGGATCCAGCTGATGTTCTGCTATGGCAGCCTCGACTTCATCCTTGCTGAGCATGGTGAAGATCTTGATGTATCTCACGGCATCTTCGTCAGAAACATTGAGCCAGAACTGGTAGAACTCGTAAGGAGACGTCCTTTCAGGGTCGAGCCAGATGTTGCCGTTCTCGGTCTTGCCGAACTTCTTGCCGTCAGCTTTTCTGATAAGAGGACAGGTCAATGCATAGGCGTCAGTCTTGCCCAATGTCCTGCGGATAAGCTCCGTGCCTGTGGTGATGTTGCCCCACTGGTCGCTTCCTCCCATCTCCAGATGACAGTTCTTGTTCTGGTAGAGCCAGAGGAAATCATATCCCTGGAGAAGCTGGTAGCTGAATTCGGTGAATGAAAGACCGTCGCGGGATTCATTGGACAGTCTTATCTTCACGGAATCCTTGGCCATCATATAGTTTACGGTGATGTGCTTGCCGATGTCGCGGATGAAGTTCAGGAAACTGTAACCCTTCATCCAGTCGTAGTTGTTCACAAGCTCAGCCTTGTTAGGCGCGTCAGAATCGAAATCCAGGAACTTGGAAAGCTGTTTGCGGATGCCCGCGATGTTGTGGTTCAATGTCTCTTCATCCAGCAGGTTCCTTTCCTGTGACTTTCCTGACGGGTCGCCTATCATTCCGGTAGCGCCTCCGATCAATGCTATCGGTTTGTGGCCGCAAGCTTGGAAGTGCTTGAGAATCATTATGCTGACCATGTGGCCGATATGAAGCGAATCCGCCGTAGGGTCGATTCCCACATAGGCTGCCGTAGGGCCTTCCATCAGTTTTTCTTCAGTCCCGGGCATAATGTCCTGGATCATTCCCCTCCATTTGAGTTCTTCTACGAAGTTTTTCATATTTTGTTATTCTTTTGTTTTTCTGTTTTTCAGGCAATCCGCGAATCTTTCGCGTAGTTTGCAAAATTACTAAATATTATCAATTTTCTATTGGATTTTAAAATCAGAAACTGTAAATTGCACACTGCGAATTAAACGAACAAGTAGATAAGTGTTCTTATTAACCTTATATTAACGTTGTACAGCTTATGCGATTGAAAAGTCTCCTGTGGGGAGTGTTCTCCATATTGGTCATAACTTCTTGTTCTGAGAAGAAAGAAAGCCCGGCAGAAGAGATAAAGACTTCTGTCGAGTTCCTTGAAGAGAAATACACTATAGTGGCAGGTGCGGAAGCGACAGTGCCTCTGAAGATAGAGCCTCTCGTGAAAGCTATGAGTGCAGAGTTCTCCGTTGCTGACGAGTCCATCGTAACCATAACGGATAAGGAACTGGAGGACGACGGCTTGTCCATCAGGCTGAAATCTGAGGCCCTCGGTACTACCACTATTGTGGCAGTGGTCGATGGTGAGTCTGCGGCGTGCAGCGTGGAAGTGCTTCCTGTCGAGGCTGTCAGCCTGACATTGGGTGATTCGTCACTGGAGATGTTCGTAGGTGAGACTTACAGTCTGAAGGCTGTGGTAAAGCCAGATGATACCACCAATCCTCTCGTGGAATGGTCCTCATCCGATGAAAAGGTCCTGAGCGCATATAACGGCTACCTCATGGCGCTTGCTCCGGGTACGGCACGTGTAACCGCCAAACTCGGAACATTGGAGGCCTTCTGTGACGTGACAGTGAAGATCGTGGAAGTGTCATCCATCGAACTCGATATAGTATCCAAAGAGATTTCTGAAGAAGAGACGTTCATGGTTACAGCCACCGTCCTTCCTGAAAACGCGACGATGAAGACCGTGAAATGGGAAGTATCGCCGGCGGAAATCATTGGATATGAAATCATTGACGCTGTAGTAGATGACAATATCGTGGCTGCGAAGGTTACAGGTCTCAAGGCTGGCAAGGCCGTGCTCAAGGCTACTTCCGGCAGTCAGTCGGCCGAGTGCGAAGTGACCGTGAAAGAGAAGGAAATCCCTGTGCTTCCACCTAAGATCGGAGACTATTACTATTCTGACGGAACCTGGAGCGACGGAGGTCTTGTCTCCATCAATGCGGACGGAACATCTCCTGTATGGAAAGAGGATAAACCTGCTCCTGTAGAAGGCAAGACGGTGATAGGTATCGTCTTCCAGACAGATCCGGAAAGATTCTCAGACATTGACAAGGCTGCAGGACATGATCATGGTCTCGTCCTGTGTGCAAAAGCTGCACACGCTCCTGGCACGACTACTACGATGTGGGCAGTCCAGTTTGATTCCGAGACAAATAAGATTCCTGTAAAGAAAGTCGGAACTTCCTGGTATGCAGATGTAAACGGAAGAGGCTGGACTGATGCGATACTGCAGACATATCCTGGCGAGAAGATTCAGAACTATCCGGCATTCGACTGGACTACGACTGATTTCTCTCCTGCCGCTCCGGCGACTTCTTCCGGCTGGTACGTGCCTTCTATCGGACAGATCTGGGATATGCTTGCAAATCTCGGTGGAGGTGAGATGGCTGCCCATTTGTTGAAACTCAGGACGTATTCTTACGATATCACATACTTCTATAGGGAGGATCCGATGAATCTGACATATAACCCTATAGAGAAGATAAATTCGGTAATGAGACTGGTACCTGAGGGACAGAAAGAGAATCTGGTCACCTGTCGGTCGAGGGGGAAAAGCAATATCTGCGAACTGCTGTCCTCTACCCTCTATGACAACAATGAGGACCCTACATGTTGCATATTCTGGCTGTATGACACCGGTCTTTTAGAGCCTACGGCAACATATACAGACGATAAGATCATCTGCCGACCGGTTCTGGCATTTTAGAAACTATTAAATTCATAACATTTATAAGTATGAGAAAATTATTTTTGTCAATGCTGGCTGTGGCATCAGTATGCTGCGCCTGCGGTGACCTGAAGGACAGAGTGGAGACTCTCGAGCAGAAAGTGTCCGTTCTCGAATCCAAGGTCAATGAAAATGCTTCTTCGATCAGTGCTCTTGTGGAGGCTGCAAAGAAAGCTGTGACCATTTCCAAAGTCGAGACGTTGGCTGACGGCTACAAGATTTACTTCAGCGACGGTACTGTTTCTTCTATCTCAAACGGATTGAATGGAAAAGACGGCGTGGACGGTAAGGACGCAGTAGCTCCGGTAGTTGGAGTCAAGGAAGATGGCGGAGTGCTTTATTGGACCATTGACGGAGAGTTCCTTCTCAATGCCGGCAACAAGGTTCCTGTGACAGGAAAAGACGGCGTGGACGGAAAAACCCCTAAATTCAAGATTCAGGACGGCAAATGGTATGTTTCCTTCGACGGAAACGCTTGGGAAGAAGTGCCTGTAACCGGTACAGTAAAACCTGAGCTCGTGATGTCAGAGACCGATGACGAATTCGTCTTTACACTCGGTGAGACCGTCATCAGCATCCCTAAGGAGCATGCGTTTATGATAAAAGTAACCAGTGACGTGCAGAAAGTCTCCCCTGGTGAGGTGGTTAATTTCGAATATGTACTTACCGGTGCGGATGAGAGCACTCACGTGCTTGTTGAAACCAGTGGTCTAACTGCTGAGGTTGATGAAGCCAAGTCATTGGTGAAAGTGACAGTCCCGTCAGTAATGCCGGAAAAAGCTTATGTGCTGCTGAAGGCTGTCCGCAACAGTGACGGCAAGTATTCAGCACAGTACATTACTGTCAAACTCAATGCTTACGGCACTTATGGCGGTGTCATTGTAATGGATGAAGATGAATATCTTAACTGGTAAATAGACATTGAATATGAAAAAGACATTATATATGGCAGCAGTTCTTGCTACATTGGCAGGCTGCGCAAAGACGGAATCTCAGCCTGAGAATCCCGTAGGTTCAAATCTGGAACTTACGGCAAATGTTGAAGGCATAGGAACCAAAGCGGTTTTTGACGGGGATTCACATATCAAGTTTGAGAAGGGTGACGCGTTCCGTGCTGCTATTGCACTTCCGTCTGCACCTGACAAGGCTGTGAAGGTTGCAAGTCAGAATTTAGGTGTTGCCAGTGGGTATGATACTGCTTTCAAACTTGAGGATCCGAATGCGGATACTCCTGTGTTCAAGGGAAATTTTTATAGTATAGTGGAGGCGCAGAACTCTGACACATATAAGTTCTATGGAGTTTTCCCTTCAGACGCAGTCGCATCTTCCGGAGAGAATCTTACCGCTTGGAGAGTTCAGGTCAAAGGAGAGCAGACTTCTTCTCAGACATCCTGGCAGAACAAAGCAGATGTCATGCTTGTGGAGCCGGCCGACGTGACTGTTGAAGGTAAAGAGAAGACTCAGTATAATGAGTACAATTCCAAAGCTTCGCTGAATATTAAATTCGCGCATCTGTTCGGATTCGGAAAGATCAGTTTTGCCGATATCCCTGATACTTATGCAGGTCTAAATGTTGATCAGGTGGTTGTCGAGGCTGTCGGTGAAAACAAGGATTTGGTAGGTATTTATAAGATAGACATTACCAAGGAAGTCGATGAGATACAACCTGTTCCTTTCAATACTGGCTCTAAAGTTACTGTTACTCCTGAGGCCGCTGTTACTGTGGCTGATAATGTAGTGTGGTTTGTCGCCAATCCTGGGACTTATGATGTGAAGGTTACGGTAAAGACCTCAAGATACGACCTCGTGTTCGAGCGTGCCGGCTTGAATATCAAGCGCGGAAAGATTGCAGCACCTACTGTTCATTTCAAAGCGGCCGATGTTGCGGTATCTCATGACGTGGCACTTGCAGAGGGTGAAACATGGTCACATACACTTACTTATAACAACTCCTTGATAAGTACCAGAAAGAAAGCTACGTGGGGAGATGGTGAGAAGAAGATGGCATTCTCATTGGCTTATCCTAAAGATGCCAATGGTACCAATGCAGGTACTACATATTACAAGTCCAACAACGCCGTCTCCCAGGGATTTGCACAAAGTAGAGTAATTGGCGACAAGGTTGTCCTTTCTTCAGGGGCATCGTTCTCAGGCGTCAAGATGCTCAAATTGAATTTGGGTATCTATACAGCGAGTGCATCTTGTGATTTCACGGTAGCTCTTGCAAATGGTACCGATACAACCGTTATCAAGAAGATTTCTGTTGCCACTGGAGAAGAAACTCCTAATGCAGACGGTGCTGATTATTTCATCGAGAATAATACAGGTGTCGAGGCAGGTGATCTGGTTATAACTCTCGATAATCTGAGCAAGGATGATATCAGACCTTATCTCGGACTTCTTGTCCTGAATCCTAAGCCGGAACTTGTTGTCGGAGAGAGTGAACTCAAATTCGAGAAGGATGGCGGTACCGGTGAAGTTGCTTGCAATGCATATGCTACCAAGTCAGAACCTAAGGTTTCTTCAGACGCAGAATGGCTGAAAGTTACTTATGCTGACGGCAAGATATCTTATACGGCAGCGGCAAATACTGATTCCAAGAGGACTGCAACAGTTACAGTGACACTGACTGATGGTGATTTCACTGTTACCAAGACTATAATCGCAAAACAGAAGTCAGCAACTTCTCTGGAGTATAAGTTGACGGTTACTCCTGCAGTCCTGAATGAGATTCTTAAGGTTGAAGCTGAGAAGCATCCTGATGCTGATGCGACTTCGTATTATCCTATCGATGCTAAATTTACCGCAGTAGCTACAGATGGTTCTGGGAAGACAGTCGATGTAAATATGCATGCAACCTGGATGTATGTTACAAATCTTTCTGATACGTCATTCCGTATGAGAGGAAAATTCTATTGTTCATCTTCAATCGGATTCGTAGAGAAAGTTGTCATTACGGCTGATCGAAAAGTTACTACAAGCAACTGGGCTGATCTTGCCGTGAAGTTCTCAAAAGACGGTTCTACTTGGAGTCATCTTTCATCGTCTGCAATTACCGTTGATGGAAAGACAAGTACATTAGTAAATGAAGATGAGGATAATACCTACTTCAGCATTGATGCAACCGGTGGATTCGCTGTCATATATGTTGATAGCTTCGAAGTTACATTCATAGGAGAATAATAGTTTATGAACAAGACTTCATTTTTCAGAATAATTTTCGCGGTCGTCTTTTCTGCTCTTGCCGTTTCGTGCGGCGGGAGCGGGGATGACCCCGTTATCCCTTCGGTGGTGAAGGTGGATAGCCATTTGTTCAAGGCTGACGTAGCCGGAGGTACGGTTTCGGTTCCTTACAGCATTGAAGGATATGCTGCGGCCAGCCTGGTGGAAGTATCCAGCGAGGCGGCCTGGATCAGCGTGTCTGAAGTCACTTTGGACAAGGTGACTCTGAAAGTGGAGCCTAATTCAGACAAATCTGACAGAACCGGCCGTGTCCTGCTGTCGGCGGAAAATGCGTCACCTGTGGTCCTGCACATCCTGCAGAGCAAGGAATCTGACGCCAAGCCGATTTTCAACAGGTTCAAGATTCAGGTAAGTGACATAAAGACTTCTTCCGTGAAGGTGGAAGTTACACCGGTGGATCCTTCGGCACTGTATTATTGTACCATAGTCAACCAGAGTGATTTGAAACAGTATGGGAGCTACGAAATAATTGCGGCCCTGCTGCTGGATAATCTTGCCTACATGGCATCCATGATACCTGACGGTGCGGACCCTAACACGCTGTTGTACTTGGGCTATTTCAATTCCGCTGAGGATGCGAATACGTCGATGGACCTGAACGACAATTCCGAATATGCTGTTATTGCATTCAATGTGCATTTCGATGAAACCGGAGCAGTGGTATATGACGGTGGTTTGGAGTACTGCAAGTTCAGGACCCGCCAGGCTACCCAGGTGGACATGACATTCTCATTGTCCATGTCAGGCACGACATTGACGGTAACTCCGTCAGCAGATTACACCTATATTTGCGGTGTGACTTCGAAGGCTGCCTGGGATGAGTGTGAGGATCACGCGGATATTGCCCGCCAGTATGTGTCTATTGCCAAGAAATACGGTATGCTGGACAAATTGGTGCTTACAGGCAGGCAGTCATCTGATTTCTCGGACATTATCGAGACCTCTGGAAAATATGTCGCCTACGCTTTCGGCTACAGGAAATCGTCGTCTGATTCTGGTGTCACTACGGAAGTGGCCCATATCGAATTCAACTACACGAAGTAGTCGGAACGGCAACAGCCTGAGTGACAAACTCCGGTTTGATATTTGACATAAAACTATTAAATTTGCAGACTGTTCGGGGATAGTGTTCTCCGGACAGTTTTTTGCATTATTTTTAAAGTAAGATATTATTATGAGAAAAAACATTGTAGCCGGTAACTGGAAAATGAATACTACAGTTCCGGAGGGCGTAGAGCTCGCAAAAGCTGTAGTTGAAAAATCTGCTCAGGTTCCTGAGTCTGTAGGTCTCATCATTGCTACTCCTTTCACACATCTCGTTCCTGTAGCAGATGTAGTAAAGGGCTCTAAGGTAGAACTTTCTGCAGAAAACTGCGCTGACAAGGAGAAAGGCGCCTACACAGGTGAAGTTTCAGCTGCAATGCTCGCTTCAGCTGGTTGCAAATATACTATCCTCGGCCACTCTGAGAGAAGACAGTACTATGGAGAGACAGACGCTACTCTCGTAGAGAAGGTAAAGCTTGCTCTTGCAAACGGTCTCGGCGTTATCTTCTGCGTAGGTGAGAACCTTGAGCAGAGAGAGGCTGGAAAGCATTTCGAGGTTGTTACATCTCAGATCGAGAATGTGCTCTTCGGACTTTCTGCAGAGGAAATGGCTAAGATCATTGTCGCTTACGAGCCAGTTTGGGCTATCGGAACAGGCAAGACTGCAACAGCAGAGCAGGCTCAGGAAATCCACGCTTGCATCCGTAAGGTGCTTGCTGACAAGTTCGGCGCTCAGGTAGCAGAGGATACTACCATCCTTTATGGCGGAAGCTGCAAGCCTTCAAATGCGAAGGAGCTTTTCGCTTGTCCTGATATTGATGGCGGTCTTATCGGTGGCGCGGCCCTCAAGGCTGATGACTTCATCCAGATCGCATTGTCATTCTAATTTTGATGAAAAAGACAATCATTACTGCTTTGTGCCTGACAGCCTTGGTTTCTTGCGGAAACAAAGGGCCTAAGTCCGACATTCAGAAGAAGATAGATTCATATGCGGTGTTCCAGATAGGTTCACCGTATATGGATGGTATCTCTGACAACGGAAAGGAGGTTCTGAATCTGTTCCGCCAGGCGGCTGATGAGGTCGATGGCATATTCTGGCAGCAGACATTCGGCGACAAGAACCAGATCCTTTCGATGAAGGATTGCCCTGAGAAGGATTTCGCTCTTATCAACTATGGCCCGTGGGACCGTCTTGACAACAATGCTCCGTTCATTGAAGGTTATGGACAGAAGCCTGCAGGCGCTTGTTTCTATCCTGCTGATATGACTAAGGAGGAATTCGATGCTCTTGAAGATCCTGCCAAGCTCAGTCCTTATACATTGATCAGACGCGGTGAGGACGGAAAACTGAAAGTGGTATGGTATCACGATGCCTACAAGGATAAGGTGGAGAAAATCTGCGGTTATCTGGAGAGCGCGGCTACCATGACCATCAAGGAGAGCGTGAGGAATTATCTTCTGAAAAGGGCAGAGGCGCTCCGTACTGATTCGTATCTTGAGTCTGACTATGCCTGGATGGATATGAAGGACAGCAAGATGGACCTCGTGATCGGCCCTATCGAGAACTATGAGGACGGTGTCTATGGCATCAAGACGTCTTATGAGTGCTTCATTCTGCTCAAGGACCTCAAGAAGACCGAAGAACTGACCAAGTATATCGCGATGCTTCCTGACCTGCAGAAGTCGCTTCCGTGTCCGGATGCCTACAAGACTTTTGTTCCGGGAACTCAGTCGGATATGTTCGTGTATGACGCCATCTACTATGCCGGTGATGCCAACGCGGGCGGAAAGACCATTGCCATAAACCTGCCTAACGACCACCAGGTCCAGGCGGAAAAGGGTACGCGTCGTCTTCAGCTGCGCAATGTCATCAAGGCCAAGTTCGACAAGATGGTCTATCCTATCGGCAAGATTCTGTTCGAGGAACCACAGCAGAGATATCTCAGCGCTGACGCTTTCTTCTGGAATGTGACTTTCCATGAAGTCGCGCACGGTCTCGGCGTAAAGGAGACGGTGAACGGTCTCGGTTCAGTAAAGGATGCTCTCGGCAATCAGGCTTCCACATGGGAGGAGGCGAAGGCTGACATTCTGGGACTCTATATGGTATGCAACCTCATTGACAAGGGTGAGATTCCTCTCATCTCCAAGGAGGCGGCCATCACTACATATATCGCGAGCCTGATCCGTTCAGTGCGTTTCGGCGCTGCTGACGCGCACGGCCGTGCGAATATGATGTGCTACAACTTCCTGAAAGATCATGGCGCATTCGAGCGCAACAAGGACGGTCTCTATCATGTGAATTTCGAGAAGGTTCCTGAGGTGGTGGCTGAATGGTCGAATCTGATTCTTGAAACTCAGGCTACCGGCAACTATATGTTCGCCAGGGAGTATGAGTCCAATCATGCAGTCATTCCTGAGGCATTGTCCGCAGATATCGCCAATGTGAACAGAGGCGGTGTTCCGGTGGATATCCGTTTTGAATTCGTGTGGTAGTCTGAAGACTTCCTATATAATGCTAACGCAGTATCTTGGCTGTGATGCCGGTACTGCGTTTTTTGCACCATAGCCATACCCTGCCTTCATCGTCGATTTTCTGTACTTCGAACTGCATTCCCGTCTTATATACCGCGATTCCTCCGTCTGTGTATTTCAATGAGCACTTGATGTTCTGGCCCGGCCTTGCAGGTATGTCAGAGCAGGTCAGGATGAAGAATTCCGACATGGTGTCGTTGTTGGCGCGGAACTGCTTGTTGTCCTCGTTGTAGCTCAGCTGCCAGGTGTCCGGGCAAAACCTGATTTTCTCGCGGCCTCCTACGGTCAGCGTAATGTTTTCATTCTCAAGGAACTGCTTGTCCGGTCCGTGCCCGCGATTACAGGAAGTCATTGACAATACTGTCAGCAGGATTATTATGATATGCGGTTTTCTCATTTTACTCTCATGCTTTTTTCGATTATCTCCTTGGAGCCGTCGATGTACAGTATCACAGCCTTGATCTTGCAGGAACGTGTCAGCTTGAAGTAGCCGTTTTTGTCGGCGATTATGCTGCGGTCGTCCATATACCATTCCACGGCTTTGAACTTGTTGGCATTGAGCAGGACAAGCGGCAGCATCGAGCCGGCCGGGAAACTCCCGTCCTCGTTTCGCTTCACGGTGTTCAGGAATATGAACGGATAGCCCTCCCGGTAGATTTTCTTGGTCGAGAACTGCACGTTGACGACTTCGCCTTTCACTCCGCTTGCTTCATAATGAATCTTCATCGTGTAGGTCGTCGCCGGTTTCAGCCCCTCCAGGCGGATGGCGTACTTTCCGGGTTCGAAAGCATTGACAGTCATTTCACCCGTCTCGCTCTTTCCTTTCTCGCCAATGAGTATGAAGGCTGGTGATGTGCTGCCGGGAACGTCTGTCTTCCACTGGATTATGGCGGTGTCCTGGTAGATGTCCCTGCGGATGTCAATGGCTTTTTCCGGGTTGGCGGATTCGCTTTTCACGACATTGAAGGAGACATTGTCGCCTATCTGGAGGATGTCCGTTATCGACAACGGGGAGCCGCTGCCGTCCCAGAGCGTGAATGACGGGGATGACTGTGGCGTGAACGAGTTGTTCTTGCCGTAAGGCCACATGATCTGGCTTATGTCATTGGCATTGTCCAGAGACTCGATCATGTCGGCGCACTGGTGCTGCGGCCGGCAATTGACCTCGTTGCTCGTCCATCTCTCCGCTGCGCTCGCATCTCTCTCATAAACAGGGGAATAGCCTGTGAGGTTCGCAGACTTGTCAATGTGGTATATCGCCAGGCCCTTGCATCTTGTGTAGATGTCCCATCCGGTGTTTGTCCGGCACTCTATCAGATAGTATTCCCCTTCATTGGCAGTGTCCATCCTGAGGAACCGGCCGTTGAGGTTTATCGGTTCCAGCACGTAATGCCCTTCTTTCAGTTCCTCGCACTGGCCGATGCCGAGCATATCACGGTCGATGGCATTGTAGTAAGGCGGCGTTCTTCCGTCGTTGTTGAAGTTGCCTTTGTCCATCAATGCGGTGCTTTTCCACAGTCCGTCAGCTTCTCCGCCGCTTCCGCCGTAGTCGGTATCGTACATGTCCGCGAGGCCGAGCGAGTGGCTGTATTCGTGGCAGATGGTGCCGATGGTCTTGAACTGATATTTTCCGCTGCTTCTCCGTGATAGTTCGGAAGTGGCTGCGTATGAATCGATTACCTTTCCGTTAAGGGTCAGCTTGATGTTTGCTGCACTCAGTTTCCAGGCGTGGGACCAGATGCAGTCGTCTCCGCCTCCCTCGGACTCGTCTTTTCCGGCGTAGAAAAGGAGGATGTCATCCACTTTGCCGTCATTGTCCGTGTCATAAATGGAGAAGTCGGTTCCGTTTGCGGCTGCGAGGCGACAAGCTTCAGCTACTGCCTCGGCGGCCCGTGAGTCCTTTCCGTTTGAATTCTTGCCGTAGTACTGATGTGTCTGGCTGAGTGTCACGATCGGCGCCACGTCGAAAACGAAGTCATAACGTCCCAGGAACTGGTCGTTCAGATAGTTCTTTACGCTGGATTCCCCTTTGTTCATTAGATTCTCGAACCGCTCCTGGGTAAATGACATCTTCAGGTCCTTGAACTCAGCAAGCAGCACCAGGCACCGTTTCCGGATAACCTCAGGGGTGTCGCTTCCGGTCCAGCCGGCGCCAGCCTCGGTATCGCTCTTGGCTTCCGCTTCCGAACCGCTTGCAGCCCCTTCTCCAGCGCAGTTCCGAGTCCAGCCGGCGCCTGTGCCCGAACTGCTTCCAGCCTTCTTCCAGGCTCCCGCGACTTGGCCGCCCTTCGTCGCGACTAGGGGATTCCGGACCAATGCCCTCTTGTTCTGTGCGCTCCATTTTCTCAGCACTTCGCCGATGTCGCCGCCCGCCGCAGATGCCGGACGAAGCTTGTCCCCAGCGACCGTTCCTGTGCTGTGTATCGAGCCGTCGCCGCTGAATGCCGCGTAGCACCACCAGCCTTCGCTGTTCTGAATCAATGCATTGCCCTGCAGATCCACCATCAGGTGCGCGAACTCGTCGCCGACCACTCTCGCCTGCAGCACGCTGCCGTCCGGCTGAGTCAGGGTCAATGTCCCACGCCACGCCGGTCCCGCATTAGCACGCAGGCCCAGCACCAGGATAGCCAGGGTCAATGCCGATATATGTTTCAGTAATTTTCCCAAAATCAAGTTTTCTATATAGTTGCCCAGTGTTCGTGTCAATGTCAGTATTTTTCTTCCGCAAAGCGTCTCTTTCCTGCGTCTCTTACGCATGGGAATTCATAAATATACTTGTTTTTGGGAAAATAATGTGGAAATTGCAGAAAAAAGTAAAGGAGCGGGAAGCATCGCTGCTTTCCAACCCCTTTTAACGTGTACTAAAACCTAAACCTACAGCATAGATGCAAGTTGTTTTCAAAATGTTGCATCCGAAATGAAAATTTTTGGAGACATCTGCATTTTATTCGTAACTTCGCCCATCGATTACCGAAATTTACAAATACATATACTGAATTTTTATGGCAGACGAGAAGATTATCTTTTCTATGAACAGGGTAGGAAAGATCCTCCCATCAAGCAATCGTGTTATATTGAAGGACATTTGTCTTTCATTCTTCTATGGAGCGAAAATAGGCATCATCGGTCTGAACGGCTCGGGTAAATCCACATTGATGAAAATCATTGCCGGCATTGAACAGAGCTATCAGGGAGAGGTGGTCTGGGCTCCGGGGTACAGTGTGGGCTATTTGGAGCAGGAACCGCAGATGGATCCTGAGAAAACGGTCCTGGAAGTGGTTCAGGAGGGTGTTCAGGAGATTATGGACGTGCTCAAGGAGTATGAGGCCGTGAACCTGAAGTTCTGCGAGCCGATGAGCGATGACGAGATGAACAAGCTCATCGAAAGGCAGGGTGAATTGACCGAAAAAATCGAACATTGCGGTGGCTGGGAAATCGACTCGAAGCTGGAAAGGGCTATGGATGCGCTCCAGTGCCCGCCGTCGGATGAGAAAATCGCTACATTGAGCGGTGGCGAAAGGCGTCGCGTGGCATTGTGCCGTCTTCTTCTCCAGCAGCCTGATGTGCTTCTGCTCGACGAGCCGACCAACCACCTCGATACCGAGAGTATCCAGTGGCTTGAAGCCCATCTGCAGCAGTATAAGGGTACGGTGATTGCCGTGACCCACGACCGTTACTTCCTCGATGACGTGGCCGGTTGGATTCTGGAACTCGACAGGGGAGAGGGCATTCCTTGGAAAGGCAACTATTCTTCATGGCTGGAGCAGAAGACCAAGCGCCTGGAGATGGAGGAGAAGCAGGAGAGCAAACGTAAAAAGACGTTGGAACGAGAGCTGGAATGGGTCAGAATGGCTCCGAAGGCGCGTCATGCGAAGTCCAAGGCGAGACTCGGCGCGTATGAGAAGCTCGCCAGCCAGGACGGCAGGGAGAAGGAGGCCAATCTCGAAATCTACATCCCGGACGGACCGAAGCTCGGCAACAAGGTCATCCAGTTCAATGATGTTTCCAAGGCTTATGGCGACAAACTGCTGTTCGAGCATCTTTCGTTCGTGCTTCCGCCAGCCGGTATCGTCGGCGTGATCGGTCCTAACGGCGCCGGCAAGACGACATTGTTCCGGCTCATTATGGGTCTGGAGCAGCCTGACAGCGGTGACATCACTATCGGCGAGACCGTGAAACTGGCATACGTGGACCAGCAGCACAAGAGCATTGATCCGGAAAAGACTGTGTTCCAGACGATTGCGGACGGTTCTGACTGGATCAGGCTGGGCAAGAGGGATGTCAATGCGCGTGCCTACGTGTCGCGTTTCAATTTCACGGGTTCCGACCAGGAGAAGCGTTGCGGCATACTTTCCGGTGGTGAAAGGAACAGGCTCCATCTCGCGCTCACGCTGAAGGATGAGGGTAACGTGCTCCTCCTCGACGAGCCGACCAATGATGTGGATGTCAATACTATACGTGCGCTGGAGGAGGGCCTTGAGAATTTTGCCGGCTGTGCAGTGGTAATTTCCCACGACCGCTGGTTCCTCGACCGTATCGCCACACACATCCTTGCATTTGAGGGTGACTCCCAGGTCTATTTCTTCGAGGGTACCTACTCGGAATACGAGGAAAACAAGAAACGCCGTCTTGGCGACGAGGAACCGAAGCGCTTCAAGTACAAGAAGCTGATGGAGTAAGAATGTCGTCCATCTGCTGATTATCGGTGCCTATTTGACGATTCCTTCGCTGTCAATGAGGTATCCCTCGGTCGGGGCGTCTTTCAAGGTCTGGAAATTATGCGTTTCATCACGGAGGATGCCGCCATTGCCGTTTCCTGACGTTCCGCTGTTGGTCTTGATGTAATCACCGCAGATGGCGAAGTCCCAATCAGTACGCTCTGCCCACGCCTTGTCCTCTTCCTCGGACAGGAAGGTGCTGGAGCCTACCGTTTCACCGTCCTTGATCGAGAAATATACCCATTTGCCTTCCTCAAGGCCGTGGATGGTCACTTCTGTCGAGATAACCGGCACTTTGCTTTCACCCTGTTTACATGCGCTGCACAGACATGCCGCGAGTATGAACAATATTATAACTGTCTTTTTCATTTCTATTCAAGTTTAAGACTTCCGTCCGGAGCATAAACATATTTGAGTTTGATGGTGCCGTCCTGACGATTGTAGTCGGAGAATCTCATCTTCACATACTTGCCGTCGGCGGTCCTCAATACGAGTGGCGCTGCTGCAGGCTGGCCGGAAGAATTCAGCCATTTGACCTTCGAGTAGGAAGTGGTCTTCGCTGCTACAGTTTCAATGCTGAACATGTTTTCGCCGCTCTTGATCTCCTTGCCGGCGATGTCCTTGCAAACGTAAACCTTTGGAGATGAGGCATTTTCACGATAGTCATATACGGAGAATGCAAGCATCTTTCCGCTTCCCAGTTCTCTGCCCCGCTTGTTCCGGTTTACCGTCAGGAAGAACTTCGGCTCCTCGGAGTCATGGATATTGGCCACATAAGAACTGAAGTCGAAAGCGAACTCGATTTCTGAACTGCCGCTGCTACCCTGCATAGGATAGTCTCCGCCCTGGTAATTGGCAATCGGCACAAGATAATCATGGACAGGCATATTGTCAGAAGCCTTGTTGGAAACGCCGATTCTGAAGGAAAGGTCATTCCTGGACGTGTAGTTAAGTTTCACGCGGAACACTACCTTTGGTTCACGGTATTCCACATCAGTTCCGCACATGTCGCGGCTCAGTTCGCTGTTCGTCCTGTCACTCTGCTCCCAGAAATAATACGGCAGGTAGTAGCGTCCGTGATCGTGAGCGAAATGATTTTCTCCCCAGGTATTGCAGACGATGAACGCACCCTTGGTAAGAGTTCCGTCAGGGGCCGTGAATTCCACGAGGTCATCGTAGCCCACAATCGTCATGGCATGTGCTCCGTCAGGTGCAAGCTGAGTAAGCAGCGCCTTGTACCCGGTGACGGACGGTCCGGTATAGTTGGTGTTGATCTTCCATCCGCTTGAGCGTGAGGAGAATGTCACGATACCGCCAGGTCTTCCCGGTTCTCCGCGATTCCACAGATAGCGGCGGACTTCATCGATTCCGGCACGGTCTATTACCTCGAACGTGCGGATCTTGCTCACCCTGTAATGAAGCGCTTTCAGATAACTTTCATACCCTGTGGTCCACTTGAACTGATAGCTCGAATATTGCGACGGGAAATCCGCTTCCGTGGCAATGCCGCCCTCAAATGCTATCTGGAGTCCTTCCGTACCGAGAGAGCCCTCGTCCTGACCACCATTTATAAAGTTCCAGGTGTACAGATAGCTGAACTGGTTGTCCTTGCTGGCGGACGCATCCCTGTCCAGAAGACGGTTCATCTCATATGTGAACATGTACCCGATGTACGAAGCTTGCGCGCAGGAGCCGCCGATCTGATTGATAAGCGGCGGGAAATATTTCAATTTTGAGTTGTCAATCCCGTCTGGCATGGTCTCCTGCGCCTGCAATCCCACTGCGGTGGCCCCGAAAAACAAGGTCACCGCTGCCATGATGAATTTCTTACGAATAGATGCTATTGCCATGATAATCTTTTGATTGTCTTCTTGATTTCTGCTTTGAGCTGCTGAGGTGTATCCGCGTCATGCTCAAGAATGCCGGAAAGTAATTCGACGATTTCACCGCGGCGGACGGACTGCTCATACCATCCGAGCGTCTCACAGGCCACCGTACGCACATACAGGTCGTCGGAAGCGTCTCCGACAATGTGGAGAAGCGGCTCGACAGCATAAATGCTTCTGCCGTTTCTGAATGTCCTGATATCGTTCACTCTCTTCTTTGCCGGTTTCTCCTTGTCAGCCGCCCCTTCTGCGCTCTTGCCGTAATGTCCTGTGCCTGAGAGCAATGCTACTGCATCATCTGCTGCATATCCCGATGCCCTCACCATTTCAGGATGAGCCTTCTTGAAGGCCTTGACATCAGAAATAAGCGTGGTGTCTCCAAGTGCAGCAGCCATTTTTACGGAACTTCTGGCGACTACTTCATAGATGTCGTCCAGACCCTTTCTGACGTAGGTCGGGAAAACAGCGTCAGGATTGGTTGCCAATGTGTTGAAAGCATGGATGCGTACAGTCCATGACGGGTCGCCGAACATTTCCGCGGCGCGTTTGTGTGCTGCCTTGGCATCGATATAACCCAAATGGGTGATGCCGGCACATCTCAGCAGAGGATTTTCAGAATGTGTGTACTTTTCCCAGACGAAAGGCTTTGACTCGTTGAAAATCAGGTCGTTGTGCAGCCTGTCACGCAGTTTCGCCTCGGCATTGTCGTGAGGCTTGAATCTGAAAGTAGGGTCGCCGATAAGATGAGACTCCAGATATGGAACTTCCTTCTGCCACATTCCGACACGCTCCCCGACAGAGAGGTAGCCCATCAGCTTGTCTTCCCATTTGTCCTGAAGGACATTGACCGTATTCCCTTGGGCGACAATGCATTCGCCGTCTCCGAACACATGACATCCTGCGACGTACCCCTCCCTGTTGTGGAAGGAACCGTTGTAGCAGGCATTGAAAACAATCATCTTCGCATTGCTGTGTCCTTTCATTATATCATTCAGACTGATGTTGGCAAGAGCGAATTCCAGAGAATCAGCAGCTGCATAGGCCGCCATGGCGGAGTCGGAAAAATCCTTGCGGGAAAGTTTGTATTCCTTCTCAATGGCTTCTTTCATGAAGCCTTCACCCTGGCCTTTTCCCTGATAATATCTGTATGCTTCAGCGAGTGAACGTCTCAGATAGTCCATATCCTCGTCCAGGTCATCAGCCACCTTGCTCTCGTTGATGTACTGAGTGTCAGGTGCTCCGTGCTCGCTGAAAACGAACAGGTCCACGTCCTTGCGGGCCACCTCGCTCAAGAGATTCCACTTCATTTGCCTGTCTTCACGGAAATTCAGGAAACGGTTATGGGAAGCCTGACTGAAGACGTATGGAAAATACTCCCTGAATACGACTGGTTTCTGGCGCCAGATCGTAAGGCAGTCCGAATTGTATCCGTGACCGGCGAAGAAAGTGAGGTCGTCCAGGACATTGTCCTGCCTGTGCGCATCCGCCACCTTGCGGAGATACTTGCGCATGATCTCATATTTGTCACCTTTCATCACTGCCGGCACTTTCATTCTGGCAGAATAGATGTCAGGACGCAGATGCTGTGCCCCTTTTTCTGAAAGCCTGTAATAGAATACGTCGGTTTCCACGGTGTCACGGCAGATGAAGTCGAAACTCAGGTCGAAATCATCATAGAACCTGTCTGATGCCACAGATGATTCTTCCATTGGCCATATTTCCTCGTTCATCTTGAATGCAGTGGTAAGATGCTGTCCCTGACGCACTTTGACGATCGGCACGTCACCGGCAAGCACCACACCTTCTAGTCTCGGCTTCTTCCCTGCAAGCGCGAGAATCTCTGCTTTTACTTCTTCCGGACTTTTCCAGTCAGCACTGATTATATATGTCCCGAGACCCTCATCCTCAAGAACCTGCTTGTAGGCATGGAATTCTTCTGAGCACTTGGAAAGCGTCACGCTGTCGGTTATGATGGCGAATGCCGTAGGTGACTTCACACTGAATTTCTCGACATTGGCCTGTGCCGCTGCGGAAAGTGAGATTCCGCAGAAAACGACCGCCGCTAAAAATTGTTTTATCAGATTATTTCTCATAATTCTATGTACAGTTGCCCTATCTCAAATAATCTTCAAGACGGTTCCTGGTCTTGACAAGTTCATTCCTCAATGCTTCCGGCATCTCTTCGCCCGATTTCAGGTACGCGTCGATTCCGTCCACAATCTCTTTCCGGTTCCATGCCCTGATGTACCAGCCGAGGACCTCAGCGCATTGGACACGAGCCTTCTCGACTTCATTTGGATCGCGTACAATCGAAAGCAGGCTTTCAGCATACTGCGGATAAGGCTGGTTGCGCATACCGCTGATGTAGAATTTACGGTATTTGTTGGTCTTGTCTGTGAGTGCCTTGCCAGTGGAGGCTTCTATGGAGAATGACTGTCTGAAGCAGTCCATGGCTTTCTTGTGGAAGCGTTCACGGTCATAAATCCAGTCCGCCTCGGCAAATTTCTTTTCGAATTCCCTAAGGAAAAGACTGTCAGGGAAATGCGCGCAGACAAATCCCACGTTATGGGCCACGCGAAGCGAATTGTAATCGCGCATGTAGAGGTCTGCAAGAGCGTCAGCCATTTCCGGAGTGCCTACCTTTCCCATGAAATAGGTGGACTTGCGGCGGATAAACTCATAAGTGTCATCGGCTCCCTCTTTCAGGACCTTCTCATAATTTCCGTCAATGTAATGTTCCAGAAGATGGAGGCATTGCAGGCGGAGCATATACTCGTCACTTTCCTTCCAGGTTTTCAGAAGAAGGGGAGACAAGTCATTGTAATTCAATGTATAGAGCTTGTGCAATGCAAGCCCTCTGATATCGCACGGATATTTCGCGGATGTGAATTTCAGCCAATACCGGCAGTCGGTGTTGTGCAGATCCGGGCGGACAGCTTTCCCTGACGCTGTGAAATGGAAGGTCGGGTCGCCGAGAATGTGCGATTCCAGAATATTGACCTGCTGCATCCATTGACCTACGCTGTAACCCTCGGAGAGCATTCCCAGAAGGTCGGATGAAGACTTGTCCTGAAGGACATTGACCGAGTTTCCGATGCCGACAAGAGCATTGCCCCCGGACAGGATATAACGTGATGCGATGCAGTCGTCCTCCCGGAAATCTCCATTGTAGCAGGCGTCGAAAATGGTCACTCTCACGTTCGGTTCCGCTGCCGCAATGTCATCCAGCATAATGCCGGTGGCAGCATCATAAAGCGAATCCTCCGCCTCGTTTTTCGGATCATCCCAGTCTTCAACCCAATCGCGGCTGATGCCATATTTCTTGACAATGTCGTCTATTACGCTTTCTGCGTCCTTGCCCCTGCTGACTGCCGTCCTGATCCGCTGACGCATGCGGTATTTGGCGTCGTAATAATATGAATCGGTCTCGTTTGGATGAGGCGTTTCTGTAACGTACTGTCTTTCAGGGACTCCGTGCTCATGGAAAAGAGCGAGGTCGAGGTCGTCACGTGAGATTTCACCAAGAAGAGTCTTCTTTATGTCAGGATACATTGCGAAGATCAGGAACTTCGCGCCGTCAGAGCCGTTTTCAAATGCGGCCGGCATCTGTTCCTTCAGGGTTATGGTCTCGTCTTTCCACGCTGCGAGACTGTTTGAGAATGAACCGCTTCCGCAATATGACATCAGGTGGTCAAGAGCATTCTCCTGTGATTTTGCGGCAGCGGCTTTAAGCAGATAGCGTGAAATCTCACCATATTTGTCGCCTCTCTTTTCAGATGATTTTATGCGTCCGGTATAGATGTCGCAGCAGATGTGCTGGGGTGACTCTGCCTTCAGATTGTAGTAGAAAAAGTTCTTCTCCACGCTGTCGCGCCCGAGAAAATCAAACTTCAGGTCGAAGTCGTCATAGAACCTGTCGGAAGGAACGGAAGAGTCTCTCATGGGCAATGATTCATCCATCTTGAAGGCGGATGTGAGATGCTGGGCACCTCGGATCATTGCAATCGGGACATCCCCGACAAAGACTGCCCCTTCCAGAGCCCTGGTCCTGTAATATAACATCAGACTGTCTTTCAGCTCGTCAGGATCTGTCCAGTTCCTGGATACCACGAACGCGTCAAGCCCATCTGTGCAGACTGCCGAGCGATATGTTTCTATCGCAGCATTGCAGCTGTCAAATGTCTGAGGGTCAGTGACAATCGCGAAAGAATGTGTCTGGGCGGCTGCTGATGCCGCTGTAAAGACGGCCAATGCCGCCAATATTGTTTTGTATGACATCTAAACCCTATAAAAAATGAATCCTATTGTTTGGTTATCAGTGATTTCGGAACATCTGCCTTCAGAACAGTATTCCGAATGTCGCCGAGCAGATGATTCTGTCCTTGTCCAGTTCAGAAGCACCTATGTATGAAGCTTTTCCGCCCAATACCCAGTTTACTCTCCTTCCTGAAGAAACCGTCCAGTCTATTCTGCCGCCGGCCTTTATGTAACTTGCATTGAGCCAGTCACTCTGGTCCTTCATCATTGCTGCAGGAGCAGGATAGACTTTGCCGCTCAGGCAGGTGTATCCGTCACCCAACCCCAATGCGTAGCCGGCATGAAGCCCTACAAGCAGAGATGACTTCCTCATCTTGAAATGCCTGTCGGCCTGGACTCCGCCGTATATCCGCATGGCATCTGATGTGGATGCCGGCGAGAGATAGCTCTGGTTGAACATCTCGAGTCTGGCTTCTCCACCGACTCTCCAGCTGTATCCCTCAGGATCGGAAGCCCCGAAAAGATGGTCGTATCCGACGGATGCGTTGATTCCGGTGAAGGTGGTCATCTCGTTTTCATTCAGGACCATCCATTCCTGCTGATAGGCTGTAGTGTTCAGTTTCTGAACATATTCAATGCCGTCAGTGGCGCTGTACAATACATTGAGAGCCAGCTTGTTGGATTTGTCTTTACCGAAGAACCAAGCCGCGTCGAAAGTTATGTCATTCTCCTTTATGGAGCCGAGTCTCTTGGGCAGTTTCGGATTTTCCCTTCCAAGAGTGGTGCGGTGTCCGAATCCGGCCTCGATGAACAGAATCTCGCCCAAAGAGTACTGAAGCGCTCCACCGTACCTGTTTGTGCGGTAGATATGTGTTTTCATGCCATCGTTTCCGCCCACCTTGTTCTGGGTGCTTTCTCCCAGGCCGCGGTGCTGCCATACCTTAGGATCTTCCCAAGGATTGTTGTTTGATACTGTTCCGCGCTCAAAACCATTGGTATATGTGCCGCTGAGGCCCAGCAGGCTTTGGCCTAGAAGTACAGCGACTGACGGTTTTACAGTTACACTATACTTGTATGTCTCTCCTCGCGGGTCAAGCTGTTTGGCTCCGACCTTGGTCGTGTAGTCCACTTTTACACCGAAAGAGACCCTGTCCCACAATACAGGTGATGACAATCCGGCGTTGAGCAGATATTCCTGTCTGTTCCATCCGCTGGATTTGTCATCGACCGGATAATATGGCATGTTGTCCTCCAGTTCGTACATGAGTACGTTGTAGAGGGCGTCGTGTTCGAAGATGTTTCTGAAAGAGAATCCGCCCGTTGCCAGGAACTTGCCTATGTAAGCGCCTCCTGACGTGCCCACGGAAATCTCCGATTTTTTTTCGCCTGAGCCGATTTTACGGTACTCGCCGAAGCCTCCGTCATAACTGAGGTCAAGCGTGCTGAACAACCGGTAAGGCTTGAATGAGAGGCCTGCCGCCGAAGAACTTCCGTACCACAGGGAATTCCTTATGGCAGTCTCCTTCAGGACTGTATTTCTGTGGATTTCCGAAGGCTCGGCAGCCCGGGCTGCAACTGCACCCAGACTGACGAGCATTACGGATATTGCTATAATTCTCTTCATTTCGAACTTGTCGATTTTACTTGTTTATCCAAGTGTTCCATGAAGGCACCTTGGCATCATATCTTCTGACCTGAGGGTCCTTCTTGACTTCGAAGTCATTTGTGGTGTTGTTGGAATCCTGATAAACTTTTGTTCCGTCAGGACGGGTTTCCTTGATCTTCCTTGCGATACTTTCACCGACATACTGTCCTGAGCACCAGATGGCTCCTGCATCAAGAACTTTAGGAAGACCGAGTACGTTCATACCTGTTTCATCACTTACAGTCTGCACAGCATCGATCACGTCGCTGATGAGAACCTCTCTTCCTACTCCGTTGTAGTCCGCATTGGTGGCAGTGAGGAAATCCTCATTCTTGAGCGGTTTGGATGGCTTGAAGATTATATACTGTGAGCCTGATACGGAAGTAAGCCACTGAGGCATAGCATATCCTGCCTGGATTACCTTCTTCATGTTTATTGCAGGATTGTCTGTAAGAACCAATCCGCTAGGTGCTGTGGATTCTTTCTCTATAGCCTCAAATTCTGCACCTGTCAGATCTACAGGCGAAACGCCTTTGGAGAGGCTTTCTGCCTTATGGTTGGTAGCCCACTGGGAGATTACAAATGATTCGCCCGGTTTTATCGGGTAGGTGTGTCCGTCACCCTGAATCTGCCATACGACTTTCACGAATACGTATTGGTCTGCATTTTCGATAGGCCATTCATAGATGATGGATTTGTCATAGGACGCAAAGATTGTCTCGGCGATGCAGAGGCTGTCAGCGTAAACTACTTCCGTGCTGTTGTTGTAGATTTCATAGAACTGGTCGCGGAAATAGAAATCTTTCACTCCTGTATAATAAATCTCTTTGAATACGAGAGCGGCCTCCTTGACGGCATCCACTTTTACTGTCACTTCATCTCCGTCGGCAAGCAGACTCGCATTGCTTTCAGAACCGGCAATGGTATATGTGAATCCGCCTTCATTCTGAGTAGCGCTTACCGTAACTGTATAGACGCCAGGAACAATGCCGGTCGCAGTGGCGAGGCCGTTTTCCGTCTTGGCTTCGATTGCCGTTCCGGTTGCGAAGTTTGAAATGGTGACATCGTAACTCTCAGGGGACTTGATGCCTGCTGCCGCGATTTTAGTCTCATCGACCTTCACATTTATGCTGATCGTCTTGGTGCCGGTCTTCTGGCAACCTGCCGCCGCCAGGGCCGCAAGTACCATTAAGGTGATTACTGAATGTTTCATAATTCTAATATTTTAAGATAAATAACTACTTGATTGATACCTTGAACTCGAATCCGAAAAAGATCGGTATCCCGAGTTCGCTGCGTTCGCCGGTCTGTTTCGACTTGTAGAGCGGACGGCTGTTGAACAGGTTGTTCACATAGAACGACGCTGTGAATATGTCTCCTATTTCCTTGCTGACATTGAGGTTGAAAAGCATTGTCGGGAAATATCTTTCGGCTATGAACCTGTTGTCATTGCGGGGCGTGAACATGTAGGAGAATTCCGGATCACTCTTCATGGACGGGTCGAAGTCATATACCTTTCCGTCCTTGCGGGAGATGTACTTGATGAACATGGTGTCATTGCGGTACTCAGTCCAATACTTGCTGTACCAGTTCATCTGCCCGGTGAGCGTGACGGCAAGTCCTACCTGCGGAATGTTGTGTGTGATCCTGAGCGTGGTGTTCAGCTGTTCAGCATAGCTGGTAGAGAGCTCCGGCTCGTATATTCCGATGTTCTTTTCCGGTGTCCCTACATTGTCCCTTGTCCCGAAAGAATATCCCTTGTTCGTGTTCGAGCTGCGCATCCATGCACCGTTGATATAGAAGGAAGTGCGGATTGCATTGAACCGTCCGAGGTCGATTTCGTATTCTATTCCCCTGTTGGTGGACTTGATGTTGTTCAGAGGCTTATAGACTGTATAGAAGAGGTCGTACTCTGCTCCTTTCTTCAGTACGGGCCGCTGTCCCTCATCCTTGTGGTCCACGTCATAGGTCAATGCGTGATACCATTTGAAGGAACTGAGGTCAAGTCCATAATTGTATCCGTTGTCCATTCTCTCGTCATAAGCGGTAACGCTGATGCGGTAATGTCCTCCGAACTTGAAGTCCAGACCGACTTCCGCCTTGCGGTTCACGGCGATCTCCAGGTCCTTGTTCGTGGCATCGTAAACATTCGTCTGGGCAATGAGCAGCTGCTCGTTTTCAGGCATCCCGGCTATCATTCCGTTGTAGAGAATGTGGTCGTGGTATGACTTGTTAGGATAGAGGTAGTACGAGGTCGGGGCCTTTGATGTCAGTCCGTATCCTCCACGCAGCGTCATCCAAGGGAAAATGTCGATGGAAGCATTGATTCGCGGCGCTACGGAATTGTGCCCATTGACATTGTCATAGCGGACACCGGTCACGATATTCAATTCCCTTCCGGCGAATTTCCAGTTGAAGTAGTTCTCGGCATACAGGCCCAGCTGGTTGATGAACGGGATGTCGTAGTAAGGCCTTGTACGATAGCCTGATTCAGCATTTCCGATATTCCTGTAAGGTGGAGTGTCGTCGTCATAGACTGAACCTTTGCCGAGGTTTCCGTCTGTCTTGAAGTCGGCTCCTATCAGCAGTCTCTCGTTTACGGCACCCCAAGTGTGAGCAAAATCAGCATTCACTTTTACGAAGGCATTGACCTCCTTGCCGTAAATGTCATATATGTAGAAATAGCTGTACGGCAGCACGACGCCTTTTACCGGACTGTCAGCAGGGACATTGGTGATGAGGTCTCCATCGGCATCCTTGATCTGTGCCCCGGCAATGTTGCTGTACACCTCGCCGTCAGTCATTGACTTGGAGTAGAGGTTCAATGCGTTGGTGGCGGTGCTTTCATAGTGGGATTTCTTGTCGTTGAGGCTTCCCGATACCAGCCAGTTTATGCTCCGCAGCCAGTTGCCGTTGATGGAAGCGCGGCCGTTGGTGTTGAACGCCACACCCATGTCATTGGCATAGGACTGGGTCTTGGAATCCTTGTCGTCAGGATTGAGTCTGCTGCGGTCGCGGCCAAAACTCATTGAGAGAGAGGTGGTTTCATTGACGAGTTCTCCTATTCTCACTGTCCAGAGGGCCTTGGCGCTCGCGCGCTGGTAGAATGCATGGTTCTTTGTCAATGAATTCTTGCTGTATGCGTAGTCGCCGGAGATGTTGAGGTCTCCTGCTTTCTTTCCGAGTGAAAATCCCTTTCCGGCCGATGCCTGGTAGATGTTCGGATTGGTCTTGAACCTGATCATGAGCGGGGACTTGCCGGCTTTGGATTTTACCAGCACCGCACCTGATGTGAGGTCGCCATATTCCGCTGACGGGATACCTCTGATGACTTCTATGGATTCAATGTTGTCTGTCGAAAGTGATCTTACGTCCATGCCTCGTGCAGGTGTGCCGGAGCGGCTGTCATCTCCTGAACTGCCGCTGACTACCGGGCTGAGTGTCTGGAGGTTGGCATTGTTGGACATAGGTGCGCCATCGACAATGACGGCTGTTCCGAGGCTGTTCATCACTGATGCCGAGTTGGCTGTTTCGCCCGGGACGATAGGCCGTGCGGTTCGGATGGTGATGGACTGTGAACTGGACAGGTCCGGGTTCGTTATCGCTACACCGGGGAGCAATGCCATGGCATCTGCCAATGAACTGGTCTGCATGTGGTCCATCGCCTGTCTTGAAATGTTGGAGGCGGTGCTGCTGCCGGCTTTGTTGCCGGTGGCTACGACCACGACGTCGCTCAATCTGAAGGATGTTTCCTTCAGTGCTATTTTCAATTTTACGATTTCACCGGTCTTGGCTGTAAACGTGGTGTCTTTCTGTTCCATGCCGTAGAACTGCACGCTGACGGTGACTGTCCCCGCCGGCACGTCTTTCAGAGAGAACGCGCCCTTTGTGTCCGTCATTGTGTAAAGCTGTGACGGGGTCACCAGTACGGACGCGAAATCGACCGGCGAGCCGCTTGTTGCTGAAACCACCTCTCCCTGAACGGCAAATGTCTTCTTTGGAGGGGCAGCTTCAACAGAGAGGCTGAAGCAGGCAGCAAGGGCAAGAATTGCAATCGAAAATAACCTATGTCTATTCATTGTTCGTAATTGTATCAAGTGTGTTCTTCGCTCGAAAAAAGGCCCAAACGGCACGTTCCTCGACTCCACTTATTGCAAAAGTATCACAATAATTGAAAAAAACAAATAGCAAGAAATGATGATTTGATACGTGAAAATCAATGATTTTGCAGGATTTTCGGCAACTTTGGTTACAGATTTTCCGGCAGCGGGTAAACGCAGAAACGATTTTTAATCATTTGTGGTGATTTAGCTTTTTTTTACTTTTTTTTCCGTATAGTTTAAAAAGCTACTTGTCCGTGAAACCCTGCCTTTTTGCGGACAAGTTGTGGTTTTGATGTTCTTGTCCGTGAAACCCCGCCTTTTTACGGACAAGTTGTGGTTTTGATGTGCTTATCCGTGAAACCCTGCCTTTTTGCGGACAAACTGTAGATCCCGGGTTAACCAATATCAGTAATAAGGCGCTCGTACATGGAAAAACATGAAACGTGGAAAACAAAAAAGGATGTCATCAGTCGTGCGACTTCAGGACATCCTTTCCTTTTCGTACTGGGTACGGGAATCGAACCCATATTGCAAGATTGAGAATCTTGAGTACTAACCGTTATACGAACCCAGCAGTTAGACGTTTGTCTTAAGGGAATGCAAAGGTAGTCAAATTTCTTTACAATCCAAATATTTCTTCTGATTTTTCTGAAAATTTACTTCAAGAAGACGAAAAATACAGCCAATATCAGGCAGACGAACGCTGCCAGGTGGTTCCACTGGAGCGGCTGGCCCTTGAAAAGGAACGTCACGATGATAGTGAAGACCGTCAGGGAAACAGCTTCCTGAATCACTTTCAGCTGCATGATGTTGAACGGACCGCCGTTGCCTGAGAAGCCGATGCGGTTTGCAGGCACCTGTGCGCAATATTCGAAGAAGGCGAGCCCCCATGAAAACAGGATTACCAGGAATACAGGCCAGCCTGTAGATATCTTCATCTCCTGAAGCTTGAGGTGTCCGTACCATGCAAAAGTCATGAATATGTTGGATGTCACAAGAAGCAGGACCGTCAAAAATGCTTTCATAATATAAATCTGTCAAAACCGGACTGCGAAGTTAGTAAACATTAAATAAATTTGGCATTGACACGATTAAATTTTATCTTCGCTCTTTCAAAATCGTCGCAAAAAAATGAAAAAGCTTTTAACCATAGTATTGATGCTCCTGCCGATAATGGCATTGGCACAGAACCGCCCTCAGGACTGGGCACAGTTCGGAAGATACGCTGAAGCGAACTCAGCATTGACAGAAAAACCTCTTGCAGTGCTGTACGGCGACTCCATCACGGACTCATGGCCGAAAACGCATCCGGATTTCTTCAAGGAAAACAATCTGGCAGGACGCGGCATAAGTGGACAGACCACATCACAGATACTCGTCAGAATGCAGCAGGACGTGGTTTCACTCGCACCAAAGTACGTGGTGATACTCTGCGGAATCAACGACATTGCCAAGAACACAGGCTATGCGCCGGACCTCAATTCGATGCTCGGCAGCATCAGGTCAATGTGCCAGATCGCCAAGGCAAATAAAATCCGCCCGATTCTCTGCACATTGCTCCCGTCATATAAATTCCGCTGGAGACCGGAAATCGATAATCCGCTGCCGGATGTCCAGAAGTTCAATGCAATGCTGAAGGAATATGCGCGTGAGGCGGGAATCAAGGTCATTGACTATTATGCGGCATTTGCTGACGCTGAAGGTAAGATGCCGGCAGTCTATTCTGCTGATACGGTGCATCCGAATGCAGAAGGATATGTTGTTATGGAAGGCCTTGTGCTGAAAGCCCTCGGAATACGCAAATAAAAACTCGCCGTCGCAGACAAACGGGCAAAGACAAATATAACGTAGAATAAACCAAAACATTGATATAATGTCACTTATAAAATCCATCTCAGGAATCCGCGGCACCATCGGCGGAAAACCGGGTGAAGCGCTCACACCGGTAGATATTGTCAAATTCGTATATGCATACTGCACCAAGCTGCGTGAGCGCAGACCGAAAGGCGCAGGCGAAAGATATACCGTAGTAGTGGGAAAAGATGCCAGACTTTCCGGCGAAATGGTGGAAAACGTAGTTTGTGGAACATTGGTAGCATGCGGCGTAGATGTCATCCGCGCGGGATTCGCATCCACACCGACTACTGAGATGGCAGTCCTCTTCGCAAAGGCGGACGGTGGACTCATACTCACAGCTTCACATAACCCGAGACAGTGGAATGCCCTCAAACTGCTTAACGAGAAAGGAGAATTCCTTACTGCGGCAGAAGGACAGGCAGTTCTTGAATGCGCTGAATCAGAGGACTTTGACTTCAGCGATGTGGACCACCTCGGAACGATTTCCGATGAAGACTTCACGGACAAGCACCTGGATGCAGTGCTTGCACTTCCTGCTGTGGACGCTGAGGCAGTCAGGAACGCTCATTTCACAGTCGTCCTGGACGCTATCAACTCCGTGGGCGGAATCATTATGCCGAGACTGCTGAAACGCCTCGGCGTCAAATGCATTGAACTGAACTGCGAGCCGACAGGCGACTTCGCACATAATCCGGAACCGCTTCCGTCAAACCTCATTGACCTGAGCACGACAGTCGTGAAAGAGCACGCAGACCTCGGTATTTCAGTGGATCCGGACGTGGACAGGCTTGCATTCATCTGCGAAAACGGTGAGCCGTTCGTGGAGGAATACACACTCGTAAGCGTTGCGGACTACCTGCTTTCAAGAGCAAAGGCTGAGGGCGTACAGAACCTCGTGACAGTGTCGAACCTCTCTTCATCCAGAGCATTGAGGGACGTGACAGAAAGCTACGGCGGAACATATTACGCATCCGCAGTGGGAGAGGTCAATGTCACCACGCTTATGCATGAAAAAGGTGCCCTGATCGGCGGAGAAGGCAACGGAGGCGTAATCTATCCTGCCATCCATTCTGGCCGTGACGCTATGGTAGGCGTGGCCCTGTTCCTGTCCAACCTCGCCCACAAGAAGATGAAGGTGTCAGAACTGAAGCGCACCTACCCTGAGTACCATATCGCTAAAAACAGGATTGAACTCTCAGACAAGTCGATGATTGACAAGATATTGACGGAACTGAAGAAGATTTATGCCAATGAAAATGTCAATGACATCGACGGCGTGAAAATAAGCTTCGAGTCCAAGAGACAGTGGGTTCATCTGCGCAAGTCCAACACTGAGCCGATTATCAGAATCTACTCCGAGGCGCCTACCGAAGAGGAGGCAGTGAAACTTGGTGAGGACGTGATCAAGGTAGCGGAAAAAATCATCAAAGGATAATCTGCAATAATGTTTTCATTCAGGACCACGCCGCTGGAAGACCAGCTCGACAAGGCGCTGATGGACGGAAAGGTCGGCTGCTTCTGTACCCAGAACTGCTGGGACACGAGCAGCGACCGTTATATGTATCAGATATTCAAGGAGAGAGGTAATCTGGAAAGGCTTTTCCAGCCTGAAGATGCCGAGCTTACCCCGGGAACGAACCATATACATTTCGACTCCGAGTCACTGAAAGGGCTCAGCGCGGTCGTCGTGGAAATCCAGGACACCGGCTCCAGATATTTCAACTATACCCGGGACGTTTTCCGTCTTATGATGCTCATGATGGTCCTGGACGAGCCGCCGGCTCTCTATATCGTGGACCATATAAATCCGGCAGACAGGGTAGTGGAGGGCACGATTCCTAACACGGATTGCGAGGCGTTCGTTCCGAGAATTGCACACAGGCATGGGCTTACGCTCGGAGAACTGTGCAATCTGTTCTATGCGGAAATCGGAGCGAAATACCCGCTGCACGTCATTTCTGCCCATGCTTCCGACTACAACAAGGACATACTTCCGTGGACCATCGCACCGGCATCCGACATCCCTGGAATGTTCACCTGCTATATGTACAGCGGCGGCGGACTCTGGAACAACACCAATATCACTCCGGCCATCGGAACTGCCAGGCCTTACGAGTACTTCGGCGCTCCGTTCATCGTGCACGGCCCTTATGACAGGTTGCCTGCACCGGAAGGCGTGCTGCTCAGGCCTTGTTCATTCAAGCCTTCCGCAGGACGTTATGCCGGAGAAAAATGCTTCGGCTACCAGATAATGCTGAAGCCGGGCGCACAGTACCATTCTCTCCTCCACACCTTGCAGCTTGTCAGATATTTCAAGGACACATATCCTGAGTTCTCCATATCTGAAGAATTTTATAAGAAGCTGGGAAACACTAACTTGGCTGCATATATAGCAGGCGAGGTCTCCTTCCAGGACACCAAGGAATACGTGAAGGCCGAAGAACAGAAATGGATCAGGAAGGCAAAAAGATTCACCCTGTACGACGACCAGCCATACAGGATGAAATAAGTGTCCTTAAAAAATCTAAAGCATAAATCCTTCACGAGGAGGCTGCTGACGCTTCGGGCGATGTCTTCTGCCTGAATCAGCAGCACGCCTTGAAGGAGAAAGCAGCTTGTCCAGACTGAAAATCAGAGACAGCTTCTGCTGCGTGCCGGCAAACCTGAAATTGTCAGGGAAATGCGCCACCACTGACAGCCTCAAATCGAGAAAATCAGCGATATGCGGCTGGTAATAGACTTCCAGCGCATCATATAGTCCCCAACTGTCGGAAGCGGACGGGTGCACCCTGTAGAAAGGAGCCCCTGCATAGAGTGCATTGCCATATTTGTATCCGCCGTCGTCAATGTAGTTGTAGAACGGCATCAGGTCCTTGCCGTAGTACAGGCTGTTTTCGATACCTACATTCCATTTCCTGACTCCCAGAGCGAGCTCGGCGCCGCCATTGTTGCGCTTTCCGTTCGTGCTCCTCCTGTCCTGCTGGATCGCCTGGTACCAGCTCAGCTTCGCTGAAAGCTCCTGCAGACCGAGATGTTTCCCAGCCTCGAACTTCACGAAAGGCTGGAAAAGCCCGTCATCCACCACACTTCCGTATTCCTCAGTATTGGCATAATGATGATACTTGAACGCCGCTCCTGCAGACAGCCAGTCAGTAAAATGATACTGTCCGTATGCTATTACATTGAACTGCTCCCTTCTGTAGGAACCGTATTTCCCGTTCCAGTCGAAAGCAAGCTCGATCGCCGCACGTGGCGACCTGGCCTTCACGAGCAGCCCCTCCAGATTATTGTCATAGAACTTCAGCGAATCAGAGAAAAACGCCCTGGAATACTCTCCATCCAGGAAATATCGCGGAAAAACACCCGCCACGCCATTGACCTGCCATTCTCCAAGATTCGCGTCTATGCCGTAGTACATGACCACTTCCCTGAAAAGTCTCGCATTGTCCAGAGTCCGTGCCGATTCTGAGCTTTTCGCTTCCGGCGAAGGATGCCTGCCGAATTCCTTCATTATGTCAATGCCGACCATCAGCTTGTGGGTGACATTGCCGTTCTGGCTATATTTCAGTCCCACAGACGGCGTGAGCCTGGCACCGTACAAGGTCATGGACTCGGTAAACTGCTCCTTTCCGCTGTCGAACTCCCTGTTGTCGAACTTGTTGTCGAAATATGCGTCATAGGCGAACTTCACTTTCTTCTCCTCACGACGCTCCTGAGGCTCGAACCCCCAGGAAAAAAAACTCTGCGCACCGGCATTGACCGAAAGGGCCAATGTCAATGCGGCAGAGATGAATTTCAATGATTTTGTCATTTTTTCAATGTGGCGATCAATTTGTCAGCCTTTTCGTAACCGTCAGCAGGGGCTTTCCACATGAGTGCGATTACAAATGCGCCCACAAGACCGATGATTACGGAAACAAGGAATACAGAATCCCATCCGTAGTGTTCGGCGAGGAAACCGAAGATGATGCCTGAAATCACGGTGCTGGCGTAACCGAAGATACCGAGAATGCCGTTGGCGGTAGCACAGGCATATTTGGTAGCCTGCTGAGAAGCTGCAGTTCCGAGCAGCGCCTGAGGTCCGTAGATGAAAAAGCTTGACAGACAGATGAATACGGCTGAAAGCATAGGCATGTCTGACGGAGTCTTCCAGAACATGAAGAATGAGAGCGTAGCGCCGATCGTGCAGATGAGGCAGGTCCTGTGAGCCTTGCTGTGCATGAACTTGTCAGTGAACCAGCCGGCTACAAGCATGCCCAGGATGCCGCCGAACAGCTCGGAAACAGCCACTACAGTACCCGCAGTCGAAATCTCCATGCCCTTGAACTGGGTCAGGAACGTGGTTCCCCAGTCGAGGATGGTGAACCTTACCACATATATACAGAAGTTGGATACGGCGAGAATCCAGATGAGCGGGTTGCCGAAAACGAGCTTGTTCACGAATTTCTTGAAAGCAGGACCGGAGAGTTCCTTGGCCTTGTTCTCTTCCACCTCGCACTGGCTCTTGCCCTCTTCCTTCTCCATGTCCTCGATTTCAGGAAGGCCTACGGAAGAAGGTGTGTCCTTCAATGTGAAGAACAATGCGATGGCTCCCACTACTGCGATGGCTGCCGGGATGGCGAAGCAGAGCTGCCAGCTACTGTAGCCGTAATGCTTCAGGATGAAACCGCACATCACGCTGATGAGGCCGGCTCCGATAGAGTGTGAGGCATTCCAGATGGACTGCTTGGTAGCAAGTTCGGAAGGCCTGATCCAGTGGCACATGAGGCTGATGCACGGCGGCACGCCCATTCCCTGGAAGTAGCCGTTCAGCACCCAGAGCGAACCTATGATATATACGAGCGTCATTGTCGCTTTTCCCTCGGCGTCCAGCACATTGATGAAAGAGTTCATAGACGGGCTGAAGCAGATGATGAAGTTGGTCAATGCAGAGAGCAGCAGACCGGCAGACATGAGGATCTTACGGCTGAAGCGGTCGGCCAGCAGGCCGTTCACAAACCTGGATATACCATATATGATACCGTTCAATGTAAGGAAGAGTCCGAGCTGGACCTTGGAAATGCCGAGTTCTGATTCCAGCGCCGGCATGACCACGCTGAAGTGCTTTCTGACGAAATAGTAGAGGGCGTAACCTATCATGAGGGTGATCAATGTCCTCCACTGCCAATAGTTGTACTTCTTTTCTGTCTGTTTGTCCATTTTATTGTTTCTGATTTTGATTAGTCTGCGATAATTACCTGAACACCTGCATCTTCAATCTTGTTCCTGAATGAGTCAGGAATGCCTGAATCCGTGATTATGATGTCCATGTCCTCGATATTGCCGATTTTGCCGAATCCGCGGCGGCCGCACTTGGATGAGTCCATGAGCACTACGGTCTGTGAGGCGGCTGCCATCATGGCATTGGTCAGAGCCGCTTCCGGAATGTTCGAACAGGTCACACCTGTAGCGATGTCCACACCGTCACAACCGATGAACAGTTTCGAGCAGCTGACATTCTTCAAGCCGCGTTCTGCATATTCACCGCGTACTGAGAGGGAGTTCTTGTACATCTCTCCGCCCAGGACGAATACTTTCAGGCCGCTGCGTTCGTTGAGCTGAACGGCCGCTCCGAGACAAGGTGTGACTACATTGAGAGTTCCTACCGGCTCCAGAATTTCCGCGAATGCCATAATAGTGGAACCGGAGGCTAGCATGATGGAATCATCAGGCTTTATAAGGGCCTGGGCCGCACGTGCAATCAGCTGTTTTTCAGCGACATGCTGCGTGCTCTTTTCGGAAACGCTCAAGTCCATTACATGAGGTTTTACAGGTGATGCGCTTCCGTGTGTTCTGTAGAGGACTCCCTGGGCTTCAAGAAGACGCAAATCTTTTCTGATGGTGGCGCCTGTCACGCCGAGCTGATCCGCAACATCAAGAACACGCACGTATCCGTTTTTCGAAAGCTGTTCCTTGATGTATTTGTGGCGTTCCGCAATACTTATCATAGCTGATGATCGGTAAAGGTTTCAGTATAAGAACAAAGGAGAAGATTCTCCGACACAAAGTTAAAAAATAAAACGATATTATCAATCGCAAATTTTGCATTTCCTTTCATTTCTTTGCACTTTTGAAAGAAAAATTAGGAGAAAAACGAAAAAAAACATACTTTTGCAACATTCTATATAATCATCACGAAACAATAACGAAAAAATCGAAATATATGATTACCATTGAAGAAGCGCTCGAAAAAGCAAGAGACACGAAGGCTATGGAATTCGGAGTTGGCTGTATGGCCAAGGTTCCGGACATGTTCAAAAAACTCTTTCCCGGAAAGAAAGCCATAGTCGTGGCAGATGACAACACTTTCAAAGTAGCCGGTGAGGCAGTGGACAGCTATCTCAGGAATGCCGGTGTGGAAACCGAAACCCCATTCGTATTCCACGACCCTGAACTGTTCGCAGAGTGGAAGTACATCGAACAGCTTGAGAATTATCTCAAGGGACTGGATGTAATCGCCGTTGCAGTAGGCTCCGGCGTCATCAATGACCTTACGAAACTCGTATCCCACCATCTCGGAAGAAGATACATCATCGTGGGAACAGCCGCTTCTATGGACGGTTATACAGCCTACGGCGCATCCATCACTTTCGAAGGAAACAAGCAGACATTCGACTGCCCGGCTCCTCTCGGCGTGGCATTTGACCCTGCAGTTGCGGCCAAGGCACCGGAAGGAATGTCCGCATCCGGCTACGCTGACCTCATGGCCAAAATTCCGGCAGGTGCAGACTGGATCATCGCAGATGCAGTAGGCAGCGAGGCCATTTCTCCATTTGCATTCGCATTGGTGCAGGACAAGCTCCGTGATGCTCTTTCTGAGCCGGATGCAGTGGCTGCAGGTGATGTCGAGGCTACCGGAAAACTTGCTGACGGACTGATAATGAGCGGATTCGCTATGCAGGCCATATCTTCAAGCCGCCCGGCATCTGGAACTGATCACCAGTTCAGCCACTTCTGGGACATGGAAGGACTTTGCTATGAAGGCAAGCACGTTTCACACGGCTTCAAGGTCGCTATCGGAACACTGGTTTCCACAGCCTGCCTGGAGTACCTTCTCAGCAAGGACCTGTCACAGCTCGACATCGACAAATGTGTTGCACAGTGGCCGTCTTGGGAGACAATGGAAGCCCATATCCGCGAGATTTTCGCAGGAAAACCTGGTCACCTCGCAAGAGGACTCGTGGAGAGCAAGGGCAAATACACTGACAAGGAAGGTATCCGCAAGCAGCTCGAGGCCGTGAAGAACACCTGGCCTGAACTCAGAGAAAAAATCAGAAAGCAGATCATTCCTTTCGATGAGGTTCACGACTGCCTCAGAAGAATGCGTGCACCATATGAGCCTGAAATGATCGGCGTAAGCAGAGAAAGACTCAGAAGCACATTCAGATGCATTCCGTTCATGAGAAACAGGTTTACCGGCATTGACCTCATCTACAGATGCGGCATGATGGACGAGGTGGAAGAACACCTGTTCGGCAAGGGCGGAAAATGGGAAAACAAATAAAACAACATACTGACTTTCTCATTATGAAGAAGATAATACTTACAATCGCATTGGCGCTGTGTGCCCTCGCGGCAGGCGCCCAGGTAAAGGTGAACTGCGGCCCGATTCTGCAGAACGTGACTGATACCAGTTTCACGGTGGTATGGACTACTGACGGTCCGGCTGTGGGCTGGATCGAGATCGCTCCTTCAGACGGCACGAATTTCTACAATGTCGAAAGGCCGAAGTTCTATGACAAGAGAGGTCTCGGCAGGAAGCCTATAGGCACACTCCACAAGGTCACCATCACCGGACTCCAGCCGGGCACGACCTACAGGTACAGAGTCATGTGCAGGGGAGTCATCGAGCAGGACAACAGGGCGAAGATCATCTATGACCAGGGCTATGGCCTGGATCTGAAGAAACGTCCTACCAAGGTGACCACCAAGGCGACAGACTATGACAAGGTAAAGTTCTCCGTGGTGAACGATATGCACGAGCACGATTCAGTGATGCAGGTGCTGTTCAAGGATGCCAAGGGCAAATATGATTTCGTTTGTTTCAACGGTGATATGACTTCAGCAGTGGACAGCGTGGCAAACCTCAGGATCCACTATATGAAGACTGCTTCCAAACTGTTCGCATCCGACACTCCTCTCTACCTGGTCCGCGGTAATCACGAATACAGGGGCAATGATGCGATCAAGTATCTGGACTATTTCGATACTCCGACTGGAAAGACTTATTATACAGCGACTTACGGTAAGTATTTCTTCCTGTTCCTGGACTCTGGTGAGGACAAGGCCGACAGCGACATCAGGAATCTGGACATCATGATGACTGAGGTCTATGTGAAGGAAGAAGCTGAATGGCTGAAAGGTGTGGTCGCAAGCGACGCCTACAAGAATGCCGAGATGAAAATCGCGTTCTGCCACATCCCTCCGGTACCTACCGGCTGGCATGGCAATGTCATGGTCAGCAACTATTTCGTTCCGGTGCTGAACGGTACAGGCCTGGACCTTATGCTCTGTGCGCACATCCACAAATACCGTCTTACCGAAGCCGGCGGCGTGAACGGTGCTGATTTCCCGGTTTTGTGCAATGCCAATCAGCAGCGTCTGGATGCCGTAGTGGACAAGTCCGGAATCAGGATCGACATATTCGACAATACCGGAGTCAAGGTCAAGAGCCTCAAATTCGACAAGAAGAAGTAGATCCTTGAGGATTAGTTGATTCCTAAAATATCGAGAAGTTCCGGGAATTTCTCAGCTCTGATAAGGCCGGGGTGTTCATACTCCTCGGCTTTTTCGTGCTGCCAGGTCATTGACGACGGGATATAGACACCTTTGCCGCCGATTTTCAGGACAGGGTCGATGTCTGAGCGGAAGGAATTGCCCACCATCAGCATTTCTTCCGGCTTGATGTCCAGTCTGTTGCAGAGCTCGGAATAGACCTCGGGAGTCTTCTCGTTCACCACGTCGATGAAGTCGAAGAAGCCACGCAGCCCGGACCTGTCGATTTTGTGGTTCTGGTCGAGCAGTTCGCCCTTTGTCAGTATCGACATGGAGTATCTGCCGGAGTCCTTTATTCTTGTCAATGTCTCCCGCACCCCGTCCAGCGGTGTGGCCGGATTCCTAAGGATACGTCTTCCAGCCTCCACCAGTTTCATCAGCCTGGAAGCATCGATTTTCCCGTCACTGACACGGTATGCCGTCTCAAGCATTGACATGATAAATGCCTTGGCCCCGTATCCGAGTTCTTCCATATTCTCCATCTCTGTCTTGTAGAGCTCCTCATTCAGCCACTGGGCAGAGCCATATTCCGAAAGCACAGCGAAGCACTCCTGCTCCGCACCACGGAACAGAGGCTCGTTCAGCCACAATGTGTCATCTGCATCGAAGATGACCGCTTTTATATTGTCTGTCATAATTTTATGAAAAAGCTCCAGTCGCGATTGGACGGCTGGAGCATATAATACATCAATTCAGCACTAGATGCCGTACTGCTTGAAGAAATCATTGCCCTTGTCATCCACGAGAATGAATGCAGGGAAGTCTTCAACACGGATTTTCCAGATGGCTTCCATACCGAGGTCAGGATATTCCACACACTCGATGGACTTGATGCTCTCATAAGAAAGAACCGCTGCAGGGCCGCCGATGGAGCCGAGGTAGAAACCGCCATGCTTCTTGCATGCGTCCGTAACCTGCTGTGTACGATTGCCTTTCGCGATCATCACCATGCTTCCGCCGTGTGACTGGAAGAGGTCCACGTAAGGGTCCATACGGTTTGCTGTGGTAGGTCCCATTGAACCGCAAGGCATTCCTTCCGGAGTCTTGGCAGGGCCTGCATAGAATACCGGGTGGTCCTTGAAATACTGAGGAAGGTCCTCACCATTGTCCAGACGCTCCTTCAGGCGGGCGTGAGCGATGTCACGAGCCACGATGATGGTGCCGTTCAGGCTGAGGCGTGTGGAAACAGGGTATTTGGTGAGTCCTTTGAGAACCTCGGACATAGGCTGGTCCAAGTCGATCTTCACAGCGTCGCCCTCGCCTGCATTGCGGAGCTCGGCAGGGATGAGTCTTGCCGGATTGTCATCGAGCTTCTCGATCCAGACACCGTCCTTGTTGATCTTTGCCTTGATGTTGCGGTCAGCGGAGCAGCTTACTCCAAGTCCGATAGGGCAGCTTGCACCGTGACGCGGAAGCCTTATGATACGGATGTCGTGAGCGAAGTATTTGCCGCCGAACTGGGCGCCGAGGCCGATTTTGTATGACTCTTCCAGAACCTGCTTCTCGAGCTCGACATCTCTGAAGGCACGACCTGTCTCATCACCTGTAGTAGGCAGAGAATCATAGTAATGCGTAGAGGCGAGCTTCACGGTAAGAAGGTTCTTCTCGGCAGAAGTGCCGCCGATTACGAATGCTATATGGTATGGAGGGCAGGCCGCTGTTCCGAGAGTCTTCATCTTCTCCACGAGGAACGGAACCAGTGTGGCAGGATTGAGGACGGCCTTGGTCATCTGGTACAGATATGTCTTGTTTGCAGAGCCGCCGCCCTTTACCACGCAGAGGAACTTGTACTCCATGCCCTCTTCTGCCTCGATATCGATCTGCGCAGGAAGATTGCACTTGGTATTGACCTCTTTGTACATTGTCAGAGGAGCATTCTGGCTGTAACGGAGATTCTCCTCGGTATATGTCTTGAACACGCCCTTTGAAAGTGCCTCGGCATCATCGAAGCCTGTCCATACCTGCTGTCCTTTCTCGCCGTGGATGATGGCGGTACCGGTATCCTGGCAGAAAGGAAGCTGGCCTTTGGCAGCCACCTCGGCATTGCGGAGGAAACGGAGAGCTACATACTTGTCGTTTGAAGATGCCTCAGGGTCGCTGAGAATCTTGGCAACCTGCTCGTTGTGGGCAGGGCGAAGAAGAAAGTTCACATCACGGAAAGCCGCATTGGCAAGCATCGTGAGAGCCTCAGGCTCAACTTTCAGAATCGGATGGCCCTCGAATTCGCCAGTTGAGACGAACTTGTCAGTCAGCTTGTAATACTCTGTGGTATCCTCGCCAAGCTGAAACATAGGCGCATATTTGAATTCAACCATTGTTAAAGTATTTTTGTTGTTATACTAATCAATATCTTCCACAGGGCCGGACTCGGTTCCGCCTCCCTGCTGCATAAGGTACGCTTTCATAAATCCGTCCAGGTCTCCGTCCAGAACTCCCTGAGTATCAGCAGTTGACAGACCTGTGCGCAAGTCCTTCACCATCTTGTAGGGATGCAGGACATAAGACCTGATCTGCGAGCCCCACTCGATACGCTTCTTGCTGCCCTCCAGCTCGGCCTGCTTCTCCTGACGCTTTTTCAGTTCAATGTCATAAAGCCGCGAGCGGAGAATCCTCAGGGCATTCTGCCTGTTGTCCTGCTGTGAACGCGTCTCAGTGTTTTCCACGGTAATGCCGGTCGGCAGATGCCTGACCCTCACGCCCGTCTCCACCTTGTTCACGTTCTGGCCGCCGTGCCCTCCGGAGCGGAACGTGTCCCACTCCAGGTCGGAAGGATTTATTTCAATGTTGATGGTATCGTCAATGAGCGGATACACGAAAACCGATGAGAATGTAGTCTGGCGCTTTCCCTGTGCATTGAACGGAGAAATCCTCACCAGCCGGTGCACGCCGTTCTCTGCCTTGAGGTATCCGAAAGCATAATCACCCTCCACCTGTATAGTGGCGGATTTTATGCCGGCCTCATCACCGTCCAGCAGATCTGTCACGGTCATCTTGTAGCCGTTCCGCTCACCCCAGCGCATATACATACGCATGAGCATGGCGGACCAGTCGTTCGCCTCAGTACCGCCGGCGCCGGAATTTATAGTGAGGATCGCACCGAGATTGTCTCCCTCCTCGCCGAGCATATTCTTCAGTTCCAGAGCCTCCACGGCCTTTTCCGCCTCTGAATACGCAGCCTCGAGTTCCTTCATCTCGTCCGACTCGGCCGCCTCATCCTCAGCCCCGTCCATACTCGCTTCGGCAAATTCATACAGCACATCCAGGTCGTCTGTCAATGTAGATGCCTTGTCGAAGTCCGTAACCCAGGTTTTCACGGCATTCATATTCTTCATGAACGTCTCGGCCGCCTTCGGGTCGCTCCAGAAATCAGGCGCTTCCGTCTGTTTCTGAAGTTCTCCGACCTTCTTGCGCTTGGACTCGATGTCGAGACATTCTTTCAATGTCCCGAGACGTCCGTGAAGTTCCTTTATCTGTTCTTGAGTTATCATCAACCCGCAAATTTAGCAATTATTTAATAACCTCTACTTATCTTGAGGACCCTGTCAGGGTAATTGCTGATGATGGCCTCCACGTGGAGATCCAGTATCCTCCTGATGTCAGCCTCATTGTCCACTGTCCAAGGCACGAGTCTGATGCCGGCCTTGCGGCAGTTGTCCACCATAGTCTGGTCCACAATCACGAATTCAGGGCTGAGCCATTCAGGTGTGAAATTCAGTTTCCCCATATAGGTATCCCAGTCTGTATCCTTCTTGCTTATAAGATAGGAAAGTTTTACCTGCGGATACTTCTCGTGCATATAGTTCAGAGCCCTGACATCGAAACACTGGACTACCAGTCTGTCGCCGAGGTTCTTGGACAGAAGCAATTCCATACATTTGTCCACAAACTCATGATACTCAGGCCAGTTCTTGCCTTCGTCCTTGCCCTTCCTGCACTTGATCTCGATATTGTACCTCATCGGGTCCAGACCGTTGGCCTTCACGTAATTCTCTACAGAATCGATCAGCTCAGTAGCGAGCGGCTTGATGGCAGGAGACTGCTCCTTGCCCGGCCAGACAGTGCTTGGACGTTTGCCTACATCGTATTTGGCGATTGTGCTGTAAGGCATTGTGTAGAGATATTCCTTAGGATCATCGCTCTTCACCTCGCTTCCGTCCGGGCGGGTAGCATAGCGTGAATGGAAATATGCATCGTGAGAAACGACCACCTTTCCGTCCTGACTGATCTGGAGGTCCAGCTCGAGAGTGTTCACACCCATCTCGGTAGCCTTGGTCATGGACGTGAAAGTGTTTTCAGGCCAGAGGCCCGCACCTCCGCGGTGAGCCTGGACGTCCACATAGTCGCTCAGCTTCACGTCGAATTTCCACTCCTTGCCGAAACGGCTGCGGACATTGACAGTCACCACCTTGGCATACTGGTCCGGAGTTGCGGCGAAATAATGGATATTCTTCTTAGGCTTCTTGAACGAAGGGATCTCCTTGCCTTCCTTGGCGTAGAATTCCTCGATTTTCTTGATATAGGTAGGAGAGCAGTCCTGGACCATGGTCATCGGGCCCATGTCCTTGCCGTCCTGCGACCAGGTCACTGTCCACTCAGGGTCATAGTCCCATACATTGGCGATTACTGAATTCGGATGGAATTTGCTCTGGCCCGGTGCAATGATCTCCACCTGGTAGTAGTCGCTCTTGCCGATAGAGTGGTAGAACCAGCTGATTTTCTTGCCTTTGACATTGAAAATCTCATATCCTGCAGGCACACCGTCGCGGCACCAGTCTGATGACCACCAGGAACCGCAGATGCTCGGCGCATTGTGGTCCATCACGGTAGGGGAGATGGTGTAGTTGTTCATGATGTGGCTGTGTCCGGAAAGGATATCCACCTTTCTTCCGTCCAGCAGAGCGAGCATCTGGTCAGCATTGATGATGTTTCCATGCCAGCCCGCTATCGGACTGTGCTGGGCAATGAAGATGTGGGTATCCTTCGGAATGTATCTGAGCAGCTGCTCCACGAACTCCAGCACTTGCTCGGAATAACCCTCCTTGTACTGCTTTTCCTTAATGTACATGATGTTGTTCAGACAGATGTACAGGTCCTTGCCCATAAAGAAAGCATAGTTGTGAGGCCCGAAATTCTGGAAATAGTCCTTGGAGTAATCGCTGAACTGACGCTCTTTGTTGTAATCGTGATTTCCTGTCACTGAATACACCGGGAAACCGATTTCCGCCATTTTCTTCTTGTACTCGGCGAAGCGGGTCGGCAGGTTCTTGTCCCAGCCGAGGTCGCCCAGAACGACTCCTACTACAGGTCCGTTCTCCTTGTATTTGGCTCCCTGCGCTTTCAGGTCATTGAACGGAGCGCCGCAGAACTGCCCGAACTGCTCCTTGTTCCTGATCTGAGGGTCGGAAATGGAGAACATCGTGTATTTGGACTGGCTGCCGGTCTTCTTCAAGTCGAAATCGTACTTGGAAGCGTCGGCCTTATGGTAGAACACAGGTGTTCCGGAAGAATAGTCAGCCACGTATCCTGCAGGAGTGACAATGTGAACGAACTCAGCATTGTCGCTGATGTCGAATGAGAATTCTCCCTTCGAATCAGTCCTTGTGAAAGAACTGCCGTCTGTGACGAGGACTCCGCGAAGGCCCTTGCCTCCGCAATGAACTGTGCCGCTCACCCATTTCGCATCCGCATCCGCGAACACGACAGCGAGCATCATCATTGACAATAGAAACTTTTTCATAACTTATTCTGTTGCTTTCTTTTCACTCTTGATCAACATTGCGCAGAGCACGACTCCGATACCTGCGCCGATGGCTACAGTAAGGTTGGCCGCATTCCAGCCCATTGAATTGGCCACGCTTCCGACAAATATCTTGGAGCAGATGGCGTCGCCGACGAAGTAGCCGAACAGACCGACGAAACCGGCTGCCGTACCTGCCGCATTCTTAGGGACGAGGTTCAATGCCTGTACTCCGGTGAGCGCTACAGGGCCATAGATGAAGAAGCCGATAAGGCAGAGAGCCACGTAGATGAGCACCTTCTTGAGAGCCGGGCTCATGGCGATATAGTCAGCGCCCACGAACCAGTAGATGAGCACGCCGAACATGCAGGCGAGCATACAGATGACGTTCATTGGAGCGCAGCGGCCCTTGAAGATCTTGGATGTAGCCAGACCGCAGAGAATGGTTCCGAATGCGCCTATCAGGTTGTGCACGGAGAATGCGATCTTGCTTTCCTCAGCGGTCATGATGCCGGTGTTCTGCAGGAAGGTAGGAGACCAGTCGCCGATGCCGTAACGTACCATATATACGAAGATGTTGCTGAGCGCCACGATCCACAGCAGCTTGTTCTTGAACACATAGTCCACGAACAGCACCTTGAACGGAAGCTTTTCTCCGGATCCGCTCTTGCTCTTCACTCCGCTGTAGTCGTTTCTGTACTCCTGTACGGAAGGAAGACCGCAGGACTCAGGCGTATCGCGTATCGCCCACCAGCAGAATACCGCTATCAGGATTGCGATCAATGCAGGGAAAATGAAGTTTCCTCTCCACGCCTCCGAAGCGTCAAGCCCGAAAGTCGGGGCGAAGAAGGTGAACAGGCTCACACCGGCAATCGCGAGAAAACCGAGCGAGAAGCTGCCTATGGTGTGGGAAACATTCCAGATGGACATCTTGAAGCTGCGCTCGTTCTGGCTGAACCAGTGAGTCATGATTCGGCCGCAAGGAGGCCAGCCCATACCTGAGAGCCAGCCGACAACAAGCATCAGGAAGAAAATGATCGCAGTGTTCAATGCCGTATTCGCACCATAAGGAAAAATACCTGTGAGAATCATTGTCAATGCAGACAGAACGAGTCCTACACAGAGGAATTTACGTGAATCGGAACGGTCTGATACACTGCCCATTATAAATTTGCTGAATGCATAGGCAATGGAAACGGCAGACATTGCGAGTCCCACTTTTCCGGCATCGAGGATGCCCTGTCCGATCATGTCAGGCGCTGCGAGAGACAGGTTCTTGCGCACAAGGTAATATCCTGCATAGCCGAGGAAAGCTCCGAGGAACACTTTCCATCTCATTGCATCGAAAACTTTCGGAATCTTTTCCGAAGGAAGCTGCTCCTTTTTCGGAGCAGGCGGGTCAAAAAATCTTGCCATTACTAGATTTGGTTTTAATATGTTTTACAAATTTTCCTGTAGTTCAAGCCATCTCATCTCTTTCTCGTCAAGCAGGGAGGAAACTGTCCCGAAACGCTGCGACGCCTCCTGGACCTTCTCATATTCAAGCGCTCCCGACGAAAGCGCCTGCTCCAGTTCCGCCTTTTCCTTTCCGAGCGAGTCAATGTCCTTCTCCAGCTGTTCCAGCTCTTTCTGCTCCTTCCAGCTGAGCTTCTTCTTAGTGGCGCGCTTGGTGTCAGGTGTCGCTGTCGCGGCCTTCTCCTCCTTCTCCTTGGCCCTCGCAAGTGCCTTCTGCTGAGCCTCGTACTCTTTTATATAATCGTGATACTCACTGTATGAACCGATGAAATCCTTTATCTTGCCGTCTCCGCAGAAAATGAACAGATGGTCCACAAGCCTGTCGAGGAAATGCCTGTCGTGCGAGACGATGATGAGGGAACCCTTGAAGTCCTTCAGATATTCCTCCAGCACGTTCAGCGTGACGATGTCCAGGTCATTGGTAGGCTCGTCCAGAATCAGCAGGTTAGGGTTCTGCATTAGGATAGTCAGAAGGTAGAGCCTGCGGCGTTCACCGCCGGACAGCCTCGACACTTTCGTCGTGAACATGTCGTGGCTGAACAGGAACTGGTTCAGCAGACCCATGTCGCTTACCGTCTGCATGACTGTCTGGTCCTCATCGAACTTCATTCCGCTCTGGCGGTAGTATCCGATTTTCAGGGACTCTCCGCGCTCAATCACTCCGCTCAGCGTGCCGTCCCCGGAAATGTTCCCGGTCAGCAGATTCAGGAAGGTGGACTTTCCTGTCCCGTTCTTCCCGACAATGCCCACACGCTCGAAACGCTGGAAATTGTAGGTGAAATGGTCCAGGTACACGTCCGGCCCATAGCTGAAGCAGACATCTTTGCAGTCGATTATCTTGCTGCCCAGTCTGGAACCGTTTCCCATAGCATCTAAGCTCACCTTTCCGCTTGTATAGACCTGCTCGGCTCTGTCCTTGAGGTCGTAGAACGCATTGATACGGTATCTTGCCTTTCCCGTCCTCGCGCATGGGGAACTCCTTATCCACTCCAGCTCGCGGCGCAGGATATTGTTCACTTTGGCAGTCTCTGCATTGTAATTGTCGATGCGCTCCTGCCTCTTTTCCAGATAGTTCTCGTAATTTCCCCTGTAGGTATAGACAGCCCCGTGGTCGAGTTCCATCACAGTATTGCACACATTGTCCAGGAAATACCTGTCGTGCGTCACCATCAGCAGGGTGCTGCGCGAATGCCCGAGATAATTCTCGAGGAACTCGATGGCGTCGATGTCCAGATGGTTGGTCGGCTCGTCCATTATGAAGAAGTCCGCCTCGGAAGACAGCATCACTGTCAGCGCCACTCTCTTCACCTCCCCGCCCGAGAGATTCTTCATCAGACTGTCCGGACTGAGTCCGAAATTGGTGATGAACTTCTTGATTCTCAGCTCGTAAGCGAACAAGGCATCATCGTCCAGCCCCTCGGTGAACTGCCTGCTCGACTCCAGAACCTGAGTGAAGATGTCATTGTCCGGAGAGAACGCGAACTCCTGCTCCAGGAATGCTATCCTGATATGTTTCAGGAAGGTGATTTTTCCTCCGGAGTCCGACTTGTCATTCCCCGCGAGTATTCTCAGCAATGTGGATTTACCTGTTCCGTTCGGTGCAATGAGGGCGATCTTGTCCCCCTCATTGATATTGAACCCGATATGCTCGAACAGCACTTTCGGTCCATAGCTCTTGCTGATGTTTTCTATTTGTAAGTACGATGCCACTGTAAATTCCTCTTCTTATCTGAACAGTTTGTCCACTTCTTTTACCGCTGAAGGCAGGGCGAATACGGCCACCCGGTCATAAGCCTCGATGCGCGTGTCGCCGACTGCGATGAAATAATCATTGCCCCGGATGATGCCACCGATGATGGCATTCTGCGGGAAGTCCGTGTCTTTCAGTGTGTTGCGTGTTATTGCGCTGTCCGGCGCCACGATATACTCAAGAATCTCCGCATCGGTTCCGCTCATGTATTTCACGAAACGTACCTTGTTGCTGAGCGTCATCTTGAAAATCTTGCCGGCAGTGATAAGTTTCTTGTTGATGACGGCATCCACGCCCATCTCCTCGGCCAGGTGGATGTACTCCAGGTTCTCCACTTCCGCGATGGTCCGCTCTACGCCGAATCTCTTGGCCACGACGCAGGCGAGAATGTTCGCCTCGTCATTGTCCGTTACCGCCACGAATGCGTCGAAGTCCTTGATGCTCTCTTCTAAGAGGAAGTCCGAATCCCGTCCGTCCCCGTTGATTACCTGGACATTGTCATCGGTGTTCTCGCTCACCTCCAGGCATCTCTGCTTGTCCGAATCGATTACCTTGACCGACTCCACGGCCTTGCTGATATTGCTTGCCACCATCTCTCCGATGGCCCCGGCACCGAGAATCATCACATTCTTTATCTCGATATTGCTCTTGCCCAGGAAGTTCATCAGCGGGTCAATGCCCTCTCTCGTGGTGATGATATAGACCAGGTCGTGATACTTGAACTTGGTGTCGTACTTCGGCATTATCGTGTTGTCGTCACGCGAAATCGCCACGACCCTGAATTTGGACCCGAAAGTCACGGCGGCCGCGAACTCGGACACTTTCATATCGATGATAGGGGAGTCGTCCTCCAGTTTGAAAACCGCCATCTGGAGCTTTCCTCGCGCGAAATCCATAGTCTCCGTAGAGACCGTCCGTTTCAGCAGCGACGCGATCTCGCCTGCGGCAATCCTTTCGGGATAGAACATCAGGTCAATGCCCATCTCCGTAAAGAGGTATTTGTTCTCGTACGAGAGGAATTCCTCATTGTCAATGCGGGCACACACTTTCTTGCAGCCGAGTTTCTTGGCCAGGAGCGCGCTCACGATATTGATGTCCTGCGATGTGCTCGGATTTACGGCAATGAACAGGTCCGCATCTTCCACACCTGCGTTTTTCAGAACATTGATGGATGACAGGTCTCCGGAAATGGTGACCACGTCCGCGCTGCTGCCCAGTTTCGCAAGCCTCTCCTCATCGCAGTCGATAACTGTGATGTCATTGGCCTCGCTGCTGAGCATTTTCGCAAGGTGAGAACCTACCTCACCGGCTCCTTCAATAATTATTGTCATAAATCTCCTGTTTTATTTCTGCCCGAAACTGTTTTGCTCCTGCCCGAAATGACGGGCCGCAATGCTGAATATCCTCTTCCCCCGAACCAATGCCATAGGAATTATCCAATGAGGAAAAATTCCCAGCACCACCGGCCTCTCTCCGCTACCGCACCACCGCCTGAGGTATTTGTCAATGTCTTCCGGCCCCGTTCTGACAGCCATTTTCCTGTACTCGGCGTGAGCATTCACCACGGCCTTGAAAAATGACGGTTTCAGTGTAAGCAGATAAGCCGCAGCAGCCGCTCCGTCTATCACCATTCTCCTGAAAATCAGGCATCTTGCTTTGCGGCAGGCCTTTACGGCCAGTTTCTTCAAATCGCGGGCATCTGCATTGACCTTGTCGGAAAGTCCCTGCAGGGCGATGGTCCTGGCGAGATTGTTCTCGAGCATCAGCAGGTTGTTACGGTAGTTCAGCTTCAGTTTCCAAGGCGAGGTCTGAGGCAATGTCCCGCCTCCCAAGTGGTAAACCGTCGATTCCGGAACTATGCGTATCCGGTATCCGTTCAGCTGGAGCCGCCAGCACAGGTCGATTTCCTCCATGTGCGCGAAGAACCTGTCGTCGAGTCCGCCGAGTTCCCGGAAAAGTGAACTGCGTATCATCAGGCATGCCCCTGTCGCCCAGAAGACATCGGCAGGGGAGTCGTACTGTCCCTCGTCCTTCTCGACCATATTCATGATTCTGCCACGGCACAGCGGAAATCCGAAACTGTCCAGATAACCTCCGGCCGCTCCCGCGTACTCGAACATGTCCCTTTCGTACCAGGAATGAAGTTTCGGCGCGCAGGCCCCGACTTCAGGGTTCCGGTCCAATGTTTCTGTCAATGGCTGTAGCCAGCCGTCCTGAACTTCGATGTCCGAATTTATCAGCACGTAGTACTCGGCCTCTATCATTGACAGGGCCCTGTTGTAACCGCCCGTAAATCCGTAGTTCTTGTCCAGAGTTATTCTTCTGACCTCAGGGAATTTTTCCGCCATCATCTCCATGGAACCGTCTGTCGAAGCGCTGTCGGCCACGACAAGTTCCGCATCCGTTCCCTCTAGAGAATGGAGTATGCCCGGAACGAACTTCTCGAGATAACCCTTTGTGTTCCAGTTAAGTATGACGACGGCTGTTTTCATCGTGAAGCTTATTTCTCGTGGCAGTGGCACTCATGGTGGCCTTCGCCCTCATCGTGATGGCAATGGCACTCATGTTCTCCCTCGTGCTCTCCGTCGTGGTGACAGTGGTACTCGTGATTGCCCTCATGCTCTCCTTCGTGGTGACAGTGGCACTCATGTTCGCCGTCGTGCTCCCCACCGTGGCAGCACTCGTGGCCCTCTTCGTGTCCCTTGCCGTGGCAGCATCCACCGTTGCCGTGATGTCCGCAGCAACCGCCTTCCTTAGGCAGGAACTCGCCGTGAAGACCTTCTGTCAGCTCCTTCTCGGTAGCATCCCTTACAGAAACTATCTTTCCCTTGAAATTCAATGTCTTGCCCGCCATCGGGTCATTGAAGTCCATCGTGACCTTGTCCTCGTGGATAGAGTCGATCTTGCCTCTGACCACCATGCCGGCACTGTTCAGCAGCGGAATGTATCTGCCCACCTGGAGCAGTTCCTCCATCAGCACACCTTCCACTTCAAAAGTGGATTTTGCGATATCTACTTTCTTCTTCGGGTCGTACTCGCCATATCCGTCCTCAGGAGCCAACGTAAATGCGAATTCCGCCTCAGGCTCAAGCCCTTCCAATGCCTCTTCGAATTTGGGCAGAAGCATATTCTCTCCGTGTATATAGTCGAGCGGACCGGTCGTGTCAGTCGTCTTGTCCACTACCTTTCCGTCCACAGTAAGCTCATATTCCAGCTCCACCACTTTATCCTTCGTTACTATCATATCATTAAAGTTTAAATCCGAGTTTTTCACAATACCTTGCGAAGGTACGGAAAAAACTCGGATTATTGAAGTCATTTACGCCTTTGGGCGAGCTGATTGTCAGTATTTCACTATTTCAGAAATCGCGCTCTGCGCATTGTGTTTGTCAAGAGCGGTTACGAAGTATTTGCCCTTCGTGCTCAGACTGTACGACAGTTCGGTTACGGTATCGAGCAATGTGGCCTTCTGCTTGTCTCCGTTGCTCTTGTAAACTGCATAGTAGGCAGCTCCATCTACCTTGTCCCAGTTAAGCGTGCCTCCTGAAACCACTACATTGGCAGGAGCGGAAGGCAAAGCATCCACGCCGGTTCCTCCAAGATGAGGAATGAGTGCCTTGGTCTTGAATGAGTTGCTTATCACAGTCTGCACGCTCTTGGGATTCTTGGAAAGTGTGCTCGTGTTGTAGAACACATGTCCATAGCAATTTGCCTTCCTCCCCGCAAGAGTGAACTGCGTAGTAAGCTCATCAGCAGACTCATAGCCTGTACTGTTTTCCTGGAAACCGCTGAGGCTGTGTCCGACCATGAACGGTACCTTCGAAACATTCGATGCCCACCAGTCAAGTCTCGGAGTATAGTAGTCCTTCTTGGCTTTTGTGGACCAGTAGAGCTGAGGGAATACCGCATCTATCAGTTTTGCGGCGCAGACCTTAGGAACGTCGATATACTGGTTGTTGAAGTTGTTGTCGTAGTTTCCCTGAGGTCCGATGGTGAATGCCACTTCCGGATTTACGGACATAATCGTGCTCTTCACCAGCTTTACCATTTCGAAAACATTACTGCGTCTGAAATCCTTGATGGAACTGTATCCTGAGCCATATTTCTTGAAATCCTCCTCATCATCCAGGTTGGAGACGGAAGGGTAGAAATAGTCGTCCATGTGGATACCGTCCACATTGAATTTCGTGACTATCTCCTTCACGATATCCGCGATTCTCTGTCTGACTTCAGGCAGGGCCGGATTGTAAACCCACATTTTATCGTATTTCTTGACCCAGCCTTCAGGTATTTTCGGGTCCAGCCCTTCGCTGAAATAACTCGGGGTGCTGACTCTGTACGGATTCAGCCATGCATGGAACTCGATACCGCGTTTATGGGCCTCGCTGATCAGGAAATTCATCAGGTCATATCCCGGATCCTTTCCGGCAACTCCGGTGATGGAGCGGCTCCACGGCTCGTAGGCAGACTCATAATAAGCATCCGCCATACCGCGTATCTGGAAGAATACGGCATTGATACCCAGTCGTTTGTACATATCCAGATATGAAATGTACAGTGCTTTTTGGCTGGCTTCTTCGTGTTCGCCGGAAGGCCAGTCGATGCCCCACACTGTAGCCATCCACGCTCCTCTGAGCTGTGGAGCCGGCAGTACAGGCTTTTCGGTAACTACTTCAGGTTTCTCCGGGTCTTTGTTTCCTCCGCCCGGTCTTTCAGGCTCCGCCCTCTTTTCATTGCAGGCAGCCGCCAATACGACGGCTGCTGCATAAACAAGATGTTTTAGTTTCATTAGTCTTCTTCTTTCTTGATTCCGAACTCAGTAATCACGAATCCGGTATTCATACGATATCCAAAGATAATGAGTTTTTCGTCATTTCCATTGCTGTCCTTGACAATATGGTAATTTGTGGATATTCCAGGAGCAGTGATACCTGAATCTCCGCCGATGATTGCAGAGTAGTCAGGCTTATGGGATTCTGCTGCCTTGAAGTTTTCCATGGCCTCTTCCGCATTCGCTCCCTTGGTAAGGTTATAGACATCCAGAGTCGGCGTTACCTTACTTGCGCTGCCATATTTTGCAACACATGCCATGAGGTATCTCTCCTGGTTGAATGTGAACATTCTGGCTGCTATGGATTCTTTAGGAAGGATGTTGTCGTCCAACGGCAATGAGGCACCGCCAGGGGTGACGTTCTCGTCTGTCAATGTTACAGGAAGGCGGAGTCCGCTCCACAGATACTTGTCGGTATCCTCGATCCTATAGACATATGTGTTGGCAGTAGCATTAGCGTTGTTTGAAAGCACAGTCGCCTCACCTGTCGTCTTGTGATTCGTGACTTTTATTCTTACAAAATCCTTCGCTCCATTATCTCCGAAGAAAATGTAACCGTTTCCGTTCTTGTCAATATTGCCTGAGATTGCGTCACCGTGTCTTGTCGTAGTGCCTGGTATATTGGTGAAGTTTCCGATTACCTCCGGCTTGGAAGCAGGAGTTTCGTAATAGTAAATCTTCAATGGTGACAAATTTGAGCCTGAAAGGGACGCAATGTAGATATGTCCGTTTGCGAGGAAACCGCAGTTTACAGCGAAGGTTCCGCCCTCAACTCCTGTCATATCAAGCTCTTGCGGCTCAATCTTGCCGGCCTTGAGATCTTCATATTTCAGGACATAAGGAGGTGTTCTTCTTACTATAAGCACGTGCTCGCCGTCGAAGTCGGCACATCTTGAAACACTTCCGGTTCCTCCCGGTAACTTGGCGGCATCCAGGAACTTGTATTCAACAGGTGTTTCAAAGTCGGCTCCATAAACAGGAATACGGCGCTTGATGGTCATGAAATAGTCAGTGTATCTCTGATGGTTCTGGATTCTGATGACCTGAGTCTTGCTTGCGATGCCTTCCTCCATGGAGTAGTCATAAACTGTTTCCGTGATTTCAGCACCTTCAGACACAGTGGCTTCTATGCGGAGCTGGTCGAAAGGAGAGTCCTTGTCCAGTTTCGGGAAAGTGATTTCCTTCTTGTCCTGGTTTATGGTACCTTCTACGACAGTGTTTCCGTCAGCACCTGCATTGAGGATCTTGATGGATATAAGTTGTGTCTCATACGGGTACACCTTGTTCTCAGGCAGCTTTTCCTCACAGGAAACCAGCATTGACGCTCCTGCAAGCAATGCGCCTATCTTGAATATGAGATTTTTCATAATCTGTTCAGTGTTAAATGATTATAATTCGGTAGGCCATCCCTCGGTCTGAGTGAGCTTGTAACCTCTCATTTCATAGTCGCTGATCTGGTTCTTGCCGATCGGACAGAGATAAGGGTTTACATTAGGGATGTCCAGATATGGCTGTCTGCCGAGTGTCTGAGGAGAGTAGAAGAATCCGTTGAGGGATGCTCCGTTCTTTCCGTCATAGACAACTTCCTTGCCCGCAGCATTGACTACACGGATTTTCTTGATATTCTCAGCCTTGAGCTCTTCCGGAAGATCTGACTGGAAGTTTACCCAAGTGCCCATAAGCAGGTCAGGTCTTGCGTCTGTGTCCATGTACTCGAGCTTGCCCCATCTCCTGAGGTCGATGATTCTGGAGAACTCGAATGCGAATTCCATTCTGCGCTCGCGTCTGATTTCCCAGAGCAGAGGAGAGACTGTAGCGTCTCTTGAAGGGTCCACGTTCAATGAAGCCAGGTCCATGGCAGCTGTTTTGGTTACGCCCAACTTCTTGGCTTCCGCTGCGATAGGACGGTTCCTTATGGCATTGATACTTAAGTCAATGTCAGCCTGTGAGACACTTCCTTCGCCGAGATCGGCAAGCTCCGCCTTGGCCTCGATCCAGTTCAGGAGAACTTCTGAAAATCTGAGGACAGGGTAGCCTGTGACGTTCTTTTCTCCCTGGAATTCCGGAGCAGGTGAAGCACCCTCTTCATCCAGATACTTGAGAGCTGAACGAGGAATGAACTTGGTGACATACAGATACGCCGACTTGTTCTTAGGGGTAACCTTGTTGAAGAATGTGCCTTCGAATCTCGGGTCACGTGTCTTGAGCAATGTGCTCAATGAGAAATCCTTCGCATCGCCCAATGTAGATGTCTGCCAGTCCTTGCCGTCAGTACAGATGAATGACTTGATGAGGTCGAGAGTAGGTCCGATGTCGGTAGGCTCGTTGGCATTGCAATATGAAGCCACACAATGCGTTACGCTCTGGGATGCATTGTATTTCCTGTAAAGGATGCACTCTTTGCTTGTAGTGAGGTCTTCCGAGCCGAACAGGTTGCGGAATTCTTCCACAATGGCGAATTTGCCGCTGCTGATCACCTTGTCCGCAGCCTCGGTCGCGAGGTTGAAGAATTTCTTGGCGCGGGCTTCGTCCTTGTAATAGTATTTCTGCCAGCTTCCTTCATAGAGAGCCCATCTGCTGACAAGCGCCGAAACTACATATCTGTTCACGTTTCTGGTGCCGTCGTTGAGGCGTACGTTCTCCATTGCGAACTTGAAGTCGTCATAGACGTGGTCCATCACCTCGTTGCGCGGAGTCCTGTCCTTATAGAGTTCGTCCAGCTGGGTGTTCAACGGTGCGAAATCATAGTAAGGAACATCGCCGAATACATTGACAAGTCTCGCATATTCGAGGGCTCTGAAGAATCTTGCAATCGCGAACCAGTGGTTGTACTGCTCTTCATTCAGTACGTCTTTCATGCGTTCCTGAATCCTGTCGGACATGATATTGGCCTTTCTTACCCATGCGAAATTCCATGTAGGGCCGGTATATTCGCTCTGCCATTCACCGAGGTCAAGGCTTGTGCTTTCCTTGCTTATCGGCACTGTTCTGGTGAACTGGGCCTGGGAGGAAAGTCTTACTACGTCATCACTGAACGCGTAGTTGTTGCCCGGAGCATATGCTGTGGTCCAGCCGACACCATATCCCGGGAAGAAGTGTCCATAGAAAGAGTGGGCATACAGCCTGACGCTTTCTTCGCTTTGCCAATAACTGTCATCCTCTGCAGTTGTCAGAGAAGGACGGTCGAGCACTTCGCAGCTTCCGAAAAGGATTGCGAGAGCTGACAATGTATATAATAATCTGAATTTCATTGTATTGTATGCATTAGAATGATAACTGTACACCGAATGAGACTGATTTGAATACAGGTGTTCCTGTACCGGTACGTCCCAGGTTGTAATTGTTTGAATCTGTGAACATCGAGTAACCTGAAATTGCTTCAGGGTCGATAGGCAGTCCTCTGAGGTGGTCGAAGGTGAAGAAGTTTTCGAGGGAAACATATACCCTTGCCTTGCTTATCTTCGCTTTTGAGAGGACTTTGGTCGGTACTGAATAGCCCAATGTGATGTTCTTGATTCTCAGATAGGCCATGTTCAGGAGGTACTTGCTCTGAACCTGCATTCCGAAACCGGAGTCAGCACCGCCGAGGTTCCATGCACGTGGATAGAATGCGTCAGTATTGTCCTCTGTCCAGTAGTCTTTTGTGAATGTCTTAGGCAGACCGCCGTCCTTGGCGTGATAGCCAGGAATTGCAAGCTGTCCTTTTCCCCAGATTTTTCTCTGTCCGATGCCCTGGAAGAAGATGGAGAAGTCCACGCCTTTCCAGTCTGCGCCGAGACGGAAACCGTATTCGTAGCGAGGTGTTGTGTTTCCGATAACTACGCGGTCACCAGGATTGCCGTTCGTGCCCTCACCAGGAGTGATGTATCCGTCGCCGTCCACATCCACGAATTTCACGTCGCCAGGTGCGAAAATGAGCTTGTCGCTATTCTCGAACTGCACCTGATATACAGGGTATTTCGCTGTCTGTCTGTGGGTTGTGCGTGCTGTGCCGTTGTAGATGACAGTTATCTTCTCTATCTGTCCGTCTGCGCCATAGACGAAATCGTCTTTCTGGAACAGTCTGTCGGTAACATAACCGTAGATGTCACCATAGCGTCTGCCGGTAGAGTAAGCGTTTGAGAGAAGCCTGTTCTCCCAAGGTGTAGCCCAGTCAGCACCTTTGGTGATGTCCGTGACAGCATCTGACAATGTGGCCATACCATTGATTCCCAATCCGTTGCTGAATCTGAAACCCCAGTCGAGAGCGATTTCCCAGCCTCGTGTGCGGAGGCTTCCGTAGTTGCCTCGAGGTGCGGTTGTTCCCAATGTTGCAGGAAGACTCTCACCCGGAATAATCATATTCTTTGTGTCTCTCTGGAACCAGTCGAATGTTATACCGATCTGATTCTTCCAGAATCTGAGGTCGGCTCCGAAGTCCAGAGTCTCGATTCTCTGCCAGGTGATGTCGTAGTCAACCAGTGTAGGTGTGCCGTACTGTGTGACCTTGTTTCCTGAGCCGTCAAGCCAGTTTGACTGGGACTGTGAAAGGGTGGAGACATAGAGCGTATTGGCTACAGACTGGTCTCCGATGCTTCCCCATGATGCCCTGATCTTACCGAAGGAGAGCACAGGCTCGATGCGTTTCATGAATTTCTCATTGGTGAAAATCCAACCTCCTGAGAATGAAGGGAATGTCTGCCATCTGAGGTGCGTAGGGAATTTGGAAGAACCGTCGCGGCGGATATTGGCCTCGATGAAATAGCGGTTGCCGAATGCGTAGTTGATACGTCCGAAGAAGCCAAGCTGTGCATCCCAGTTGGTGTTTCCATCTACGAACTGGTCACCGGTGGCTGTCTTGAACTGAGGGTTCGACAGGTTCATCAGGTCAGTCCTGCGTGCAGATACGGACTCCCATTTTGTAGCTACCCTGTTAAGACCTGCCATGACCTTGAAGTCGTGCTGTCCGCCTGCTCCGAACTGGCGGTGATAGGTGGTGTAGGCATTGACAGTGTTGGTAGAACTTGCGTATCTGTATCTCTTGATGTCTGTTGCTGTTGCATTGGAGAAATACTTCTGTACAGGGAAGCAATATCCTGGCATTGCACCGTCAGCAGCTGCATCTACAATTTCTCCGAGCCCGTTGACATAGATTCTGCTGCCGTCTTCCGCGAACCACTCGGTAGGTGCATACCACATCTGGCCGCCTTCGAATTCAGGTGTTGATGTGTTTTCTTCCTGTGTCCTGTGGTCGTAGGTGTAGTCGAACTTCACATCCCAGTGCTTGGTGATGTTAACAGTCGCTCCGAGATTGACATTGATATATTTGTTCCTGAGGTTGTTGGTATTGGCAGCGCCTATCTCGTATGATGCCTCACGAAGGTTGTTTCCGTTTTCCTTGACCCCGATAGGGAAGAGCGGGCTCCATCTGTAGAGATATAGCCACGGGTCGGCTGTCGTGGTGCCCATTCCCGGATATCTCTTGTTCCTGTCTGAGAATATGGAACTTGCGCGGAGGCTGAGGTATTTGTTGATGTTTGAAGTGAGGCTGATGGATGAGTTGTATCTCGTGAAATCATCATGCTTCGCCGTTCTGGACATACCGCTCTGCTTGAGGTAGCCGAGACCTATGTTATAAGAGGTCTTGCCTGAGGTGCCGCTTACGGACAGGTTGTGTGTCTGGCTTGGTGCCCAGTCGCGTATCATTGCATCAGCACCGTCATAGATGCGGTAACCATATTTGTTGACACCGTCATAGTACCAGTCACGTCCATATACTACCGGGTCGCCGTTCTTGACTTTTCCGCCATAGAGCTTCTGCCACTCGACAGCCTTTTCATAACTCTCGGGACTGATTCTCCAGAAACCTCCGGCAGGCATTGCAGCACCCATGTTCGTATGTGCGTCAAGGGTGTATTTCAATGCTTCGAGACCTCCGAATTCGATAGGTTTCGCTCTGTTCTGCCAGGAGAAGTTGTCAGAATATGTCACTTCGAGTTTCTCTTTTCCGACACCTGTCTTGGATGTGATGAGGATGACACCGAATGCCGCTTTTGCACCATAGATGGAGGCAGCTGCCGCATCCTTCAGTACTGAAATCGACTGGATGTCGTCCGGGTTTACCATCTGGATACTTGGAATTTCCACATTGTCCAGGAGAATCAGAGGGCTGTTGTTTCCGGAGATGGAACCTATCTGTCCACGGATATTGATGATAGGATCTGAACCTACTTCACCGGTAGGGATTCTGATATTCACGCCTGGTACTGAACCCTGAAGTCCACGTCCTACGTCCGCTATAGGTCTGCTGTCCAATGTCTTCTGTACATCGACCACTGCTACTGAGCCTGTGAGGCTGGCTCTTTTCTGGCTACCGTATCCGACAACTACCACTTCCGAGAGCAGCTCGCTGTCTTCTTCCAAGGTCACTTTCAAATTGGCGGTCGCCTTCACTTCCTTGGAAATGAAACCGATGGAAGATACTTCCAATATGGCTCCGTCGTTTACTGTTATGGTGAACTGGCCGTTCGAATCGGTGAATACACCGTTCATTGAGCCTTTCTCCACAATGCTTGCTCCTGCGAGAGGTTCTCCTTTGGAGTCAAACACTTTTCCTGAAATCTCCACTTTGCGGGATTGGGCGGATGTGCTGGCAGAAATTGACGTTACTGCCGATGCGAAGCAGTCGGCTCCGCTCAGGGGTAAAATCGTCAAAGCGGCCAATGCTGATAGAAAACAAGTCCTCCTTGTTTCGTGCCGTCTATGATCTTTAGTCATAAGTTGTTGGTTATTAGAAATTATGTATTAGTCATCTGCATAAAAACCGATGATTTGGCTAAGTTAAAACATTTTTAATAAAAAAACAAACACCAAAAGTGTTAATTTTGTATTCTGGAACGTATATAATAGGAGATTGTTATGACAGATGAGACAGTGACCCTGCTGCGCGGATGGGCAGAGAAATACAATGACGCCTGCTACTTTCAGGAGGACCCGATAATATTTCCGAAGCGGTTCGTATCAATGCTGAGTAGCGGCAGCATCTGCCTTGCCGATGTGGAAATCGCCGCTGTATTCGCAGCGCATTTCGCGTGGGGGAGAAGGTCAATGATAGTGCGCGACTGCCATCGCCTGTTCGATGAAATGGACTGGAAACCATACGATTACGTGATGCGCGGACAGTGGAGGGACGAACCGGTCAGCATACACAGGACCGTCAAATGGTCTGAAGTCGCGGCAATATGCGCAAGACTGAAAGACCTTTATTCGGAACGAGAAAGTCTTGAAACATTGACAATTCCCCAGTTCCGGACATTGGTCTTCGGGCAGAAAGAAGACAAGAAGGCGCCTAACAAGAAGATCAATATGATGCGACGCTGGATGGTCCGGAATGACGGCCGAGTGGACCTCGGAGTCTGGAAAAACATCGACCCGCAGACATTGCTGATTCCTCTGGATGTGCACGTGTACCAGCAGGCCTCGGAACTTGGCCTGACCGCCCGTAAACAGAAGGATATCACCACGGTAGAGGAAATTACGGACGCCTTCAGGGACATTTTCCCGGGCGACCCGTGCAAAGGCGATTTCGCGCTTTTCGGTTACGGAATCGACAATGCCGGCAGATAGCAGGAATTGTGCAGGAGTGCAAGGGAAGCAGCCGGATTTTTTATTAACAGCAAATAACGCAGAACTATGCCACAATTATATGTAATATCAGGATGCAATGGGGCAGGCAAGACGACTGCCTCCTATTCATTGCTTCCGGAGATGCTCAAATGCAGCCAGTTCGTGAATTCAGACGAATTCGCCAAGAGCCTTTCGCCATTCAGTCCGGACGCCGCATCGATTCAGGCCGGCAAGCTCATGTTGCTGAAAATGAACTACCTGTTCAAGCGTGGCGAAGACTTCGCGATAGAGACTACATTGGCCACACGCAGTCTCAAGAGGACTATCACCCACGCCCACGAGCAAGGGTACAGTGTCACGATTCTGTATTTCTGGCTGAATTCTCCAGAACTTGCCGTAGAAAGAGTCCGCGCAAGGGTTGCGGCAGGCGGGCACAACATTCCTGAACAGGTGATACGGAGAAGATATACGGCCGGACTGCATTATTTTTTCAATGTTTACAGAACATTGGCCGACAGATGGATACTTGCGGACAATTCCAAGATACCGTTCAAGGTGGTCGCGGAGGGCTGGAAGGGCATTCTCAATATAAAAGACGAAGAAACCTACGGTATAATAGAAAAGAAGGCCGCAGAGGCCCAAAACTATTTCGACAATGATAGCAAATAAGGAATATTATTATAACACATTCAAGGTCAATGACATTGACCTGAAATCTCTTGTGACGACGGCACTTTCGCACGGCGGGGACTACTGCGACCTGTATTTCGAGAACACCTCGGACCAGGTCTATCAGCTCATGGACGGGAAGGTCACGTCTGGCGGTCTGAATATCGATTACGGTGTGGGAATCAGGGTGTTGTGCGGTGAGAAGACCGGTTATGCCTACTCTGAAAGTACGGAACGGAAAGATATGGAAGCGGCTGCGCTTGCGGCCTCGGCTATTTCGCAGGGCTCTGCTGTCACGCCACGTGAAACCAGAAGCGTGGGGGCCACGTACACTTCCCAACAGAACAATGGCGGCCGCCTCGTCAGGAGGCTTTATCCGGGACATCCGAACCCGGCGGCGGACCGTTATCCGATACTGAAAGACTGGAGGGAAGAGAGTCCGTCCGTCGTCGTGGGGTATCTCGACCGTCTGGAAAAGGCCATCAAGGCGAAGGACAGCAGGATAGTGAGCATAATGTGCTTTCTGAGCAGTCAGACAAGCGATTATATGATGTACAATTCTTTCGGCGAGCTCAAATACGAGACCCGTCCGCTGACCACCGTTTCCGCTATGATTGTGGCTGACAACGGAAAGCGGCGTATCAAGAAAAATGACTCCATCAGTCTTCGCAAGGGTGCGGAAATGCTTACCGATGAAGTGATGGAAGAACTTGCGGCCAGTCTGACGGACGGCATTGACAGTGCCTTCGAGGCAAGCAGGCCTGAGGGCGGGCAGATGCAGGTGGTGATGGGTGCTGGTGCTTCGGGCATTCTGCTTCACGAGGCCATGGGACACGCTTTCGAGGCTGATTTCAACAGAAAGGGCCAGTCCATCTTCTCTGACAAGATGGGGAAGCGGATTTGTCCGGAAGGAATCAATATCGTGGATGATGCGACCATCCGAGGCAACCGCGGCTCCCTGAATTTCGACGATGAGGGCGTGCCTGGACAGAGGACAATGATGGTCGAGAACGGAGTGCTGACCTCGTATCTGCATGACAGGATCAGCGCGAAGTACTACGGCGTGGCCCCGACCGGCAACGGACGACGTGAAAATTTCCGTTCAAGTCCGATTCCGAGAATGCGCGCGACCTATATGGAAAATGGCAATGCCGACCCGGAAAGCATCATTGCTTCGGTTTCCAAAGGCATCTATGTCAATGAGTTCAGCAACGGACAGGTGAAAATCGGCGAAGGTGATTTCACGTTCTTCGTGCAGAGCGGCTTCCTGATAGAAAACGGAAGGCTTACCAGACCTGTCAATGATGTCAATGTCATCGGCAACGGGCCCCAGGCATTGAAGGACATTGTCGCTGTCGGCAATGACTGCAAGCTGAAGGATGCTGCCTGGACTTGCGGAAAAGGTCAGTCAGTGCCGGTTTCGTGCGGTATGCCGACGGTGCTGGTGAATAATCTGATAGTAGGAGGCGTGGCAGATGAATAAGGAATTCAAGATGAAAGAAAGTTTGGACTTCGCGATAAGTGGTGCGGAGATAGAAATAGCGGACAAAAGCGTGCAGATGGCGCTGGATGCGGGTGCTTCGGCAGTCATGGTGTCATTGGACAAGGCGAAAACCGAGATTTATGCCTTGCTGGACGGTGAGATTGACAATATCAGGCAGACTGGTGACAGGTCATTGACCTTCAACATCTACGCTGACGGCAAATACGGCACTTTTTCCACGAACAGGTTCGAGGAGGAGAGTCTCCGCGATTTCCTCTGCAAGGCAGTCGAGACAGTGAGGATGCTGGTGGCTGATCCGTTCCGTGGATTGCCTGACAAGAAGGACCTTGCCACGGATGCTGTCAATGGTGATGAAATGGGGCTGTGCTGGTATGGTTATGATTCAGTTTCCCGCGATGAAAAATTGGAGATGGCAAGACGTGTCTCCGTGTTCGGGGAATTCTCGGCACCGTCTTCTGACAGGAATTGGCGTGTGGTATCCGAGGAAGTGGAATATAACAACACATTGTCAGACACATACTTGACAAGTTCTGACGGATGCCGTTGCCGCCAGACGGAGACTTCATTCGAGGTGAGCAGCCAGGTTACTGTCGAGGACAATGACGGGAACAAATACAGCGGCCTGTGGTGGGACTACGGTGTCAGTCCGGAGAAGGTGCTGACTTCCGAATGTGGCCGCAAGGCTGTTGAAATGGCCGTGATGCAGATCGCTCCTGTCAATGCGGACAAGGGAAAATACACGATGGTGGTTTCACGTCTGGTTTCAGGCCGTCTTCTTCAGCCGGTGCTCAATGCGTTGAGCAGTCTGTCCGTCTATCAGAAGTCTTCATTCCTGGTGGATGCGCTGGGCAAGCAGGTCTTCAGCAAAGGCTTGAATGTGATGGATATGCCTCTGGAAAAGGGCAAGAGCGGGGCAATCCTGTTCGAGACCGACGGGCGTGCCTGCAGGAACCGTGAGATTATCACTGACGGCGTGGTGAAGGAGAATTTCACGAGCATATACATGTCCAGAAAGCTAGGCATTCCGCCGACTTCCAGCTGCCCTAACCGCCCTGTCTTGCTGCCGTTTGTCTCCGAAGAACTGCTTGGTGGGGAGCGTGGTGGTGAGCGTGGTGACGGACGTGGAGTTGAGCGTGGTGAAGTGAGTGGCTCCGGTCTTGGTGGTGATTGTGGTGACGTGAGTGGTGATGGGCTCGGTGCTGTGAATGGTGGTGAGCGTGGAGCCGAGCTTGGTGCTGTGAGTGGTGGTGAACGTGGAGTTGAGCGTGGCGTTTTGAATGGTGGTGGACTTGGAGCTGAGCGTGGAGCTGTAAGTGGTGGCCGTGGAGTTGAGCTCGGTGCTGTGAGTGGTGATGGGCTCGGTGCTGCGAGTGGTGGGGAACGTGGAGGTGAGCTCGGTGAAATGAGTGGCTCCGGTCTTGGTGCTGAGAATGGTGGTGGGCGTGGAGCTGAATTCGGTGCAGTGAATGGCTCCGGTCTTGGTGGTGATTGTGGTGATGTGTTCGGTGCTGTGAGTGGTGGCGAGCGTGGAGTGGAGCTTGGTGCTGTGAGTGGTGACGGACGTGGAATTGAGCGTGGCGTTGTGAATGGTGGTGGTCGTGGAGTTGAGCTTGGCGTTGCGAGTGGTGACGAACGTGGAGTTGAGCTTTGTGCTGTGAATGGTGGTGGGTGTGGAACAGAACTCGCTGGTGGACTTGGCACAGAGCGTGGACTGAAGGCGGACCCGTTTGTAAATGAGATCGCCCAGCGGGATATCCTGGACCTCTGCGGAAGCGGCATCCTGGTCACTGACTTCAACGGCGGCAACTGCAACAGCGCCACCGGCGACTTCTCCTATGGCGTTTCCGGCTTCCTTTTCGAGAACGGCAAGATAACCTCGCCAATCGACAGCATGCTCATAACCGGCAACATGACAGACCTCTGGAGCAACCTCCTCGCCGCCGGCTCCGACCCGGTCCCTGGAATGAGCCGTCAGGTCCCGACCCTCGCCTTCAGAGACGTCACCTTCAACGCATAAAGCTGGAAAGTGTGAAATACTCGGCAGCGCGATTCATCCGTAAAACCCCGCCTTCTTCCGGACAAACCGTAGATTCCGGGTCAACCAATATCAGTAATAAGACTTTTAGAGATAAAAAACACCGACTGTAAACCCAGTCAGTGATAGTGTAAACCATATTAGTTAATCCGCTCTAAAAGTGTCAACCAAAATCAGGAAAGGTCAGATGACCCTCGGTTGCGCGATTCATCCGTAAAACCCCGCCTTTTTACGGATGAATTGTCATTTTGACTTACTTGTCCGTAAAACACCCCCATTCTCCGGACAAATTACTTTATATTCTACAAACTGGCATTATTTGTGGAGTGTGTAGAGCATTAAATAAACTGTTCCTATGAATGTTAAGACATATTCAGAAAAAGAGAGACGCTGCAATGCGAGTTTTCTATCAGCTGGCCCATATTGGCACGCATATACTTCTGGAAAAGAAACGCCGTTGCTATTCTCTTGTACTCAAGACTTTGCATTTGCCATGAATGTCGTGGCCCAAGCATCAAACGAGTTCAAAGGTGTAACAATCCTCGCCTTTGAAATATTGAACAATCATTTTCATTTCGTGTTGTCCGCAGAAGAATCGGAAATATTGGGATTCTGGAACTATTGCCGCAGGCGAATAGGGCGGTTCTTTCCGTCTGCAAAAGGCATTGACTTGTCACTGAGGCAGATAGAAGTCCTCTCGTCATTGCGCAACTGTATCATTTACACAAATCGGAACGGATATGTTGCTGATCCTTCTTATACGCCGTTCAGTTACCCTTGGGGAACGGGAAGATGCTATTTTCTTGATGCTCCAAGTGGAGTCAAGTTCTCTGAAATGAAGTTTGATGATAGAAGACGAATCCTTCGAAGCCGTTTTCCCGGATTGCCGAATGACTGGGTGATTGTCAATGACTGTGTTTCTCCATTTTCGTATTGCGCAGTCAAGTTTGGCATGGCTATGTTCCGAGATGCACATCACTATTTTGCGATGCTCAGCAAGGTGGTAGAGTCATACTCTGAGTTTGCTGCTGAACTGGATGATGGCGAGTTTCTTACGGATGCTGAACTGTTTACGCAGATAATGAAGTGTCTGAAGCAGAGTTATGGCGTGACTGCACTGCACGACCTGACACGTCCGCAGAAACTTGACCTTGCAAAGAAATTGCACTATGATTTCCGTTCTTCCAATGGTCAAATCCGCCGTGTACTGGCTCTGTCTCAATATGATGTGGATGCCCTGTTCCCACTTTCGTCCTAGCATTTTTTGACAACTAACCGCCAACTTGTCTGTAAATTATTCCATTTTTCTGCGGCAGAAGTTTTCTGGGCGGAGTTTGTAATTCCTGATTTTGGTTGCTTTGTGATGTAGCTGGCATCTGGAAAATTCAGGTGGCGGGTGTCTGGGAAATCCAAGTGGCATGTGTCTGGAAAATCCGAACTGCGTCGGTCAGTAAACCTCAGTCCGCGTCTGTCCGGGAGACCACAGTCCGCATCTGTCCGGAAGACCCTACCCCGCGTTTGTCCGGAAAATCCAGCCTTTTTACGGATGAGTTGGTCAATTTGACAACTTGTCCGTCAAATCCTGCCTTTTCCCGGACAAGTATTCCATTGTTTCTAAGCGGCTGAACACTGAAGCGGTTTTCACCATAAAACTGCCCTCGTCCTGCGTTTAAGGTCGCAATTTGTGACCTTAAACATTCTTCCTTTGTCAATTGAAACCGAAAATCATCTGGAAAGCGTTCAATATTGCGTTTAACAGCCTGATTGAGAACTTTAGCTTCTACACCATATAGCGTTGCCAAGTCTTTATCAAGCATAACCTGCTGTCCTCTAATTACTTTTATTAGCGGTTCGATATTATCCACGGCAACCAACCGGTCGCAATTTGTGACCATAAGCGCTCTTCCATAGCCCAGCGCTTCGTCATTCCCTTGCACGGTCTTCCGTTACATGAGACGTCACCTTCAATGCATAAAACCGGAAAGTGTGAAAATCTTGGTAGCGCGATTCATCCGTAAAACCCCGCCTTCTTCCGGACAAGTTGTTGATTTTTAGCAACTTGTCCGTGAAACCCTGCCTTTTCCCGGACAAACTGTAGATTCTGGGTCAACCAATATCAGTAATAAGACGCAAACCAATTGGATTACCCTTTGTTGATTCTTTCTACCAATTCGTCAGGTGTAAGTATCTCCATCTTTGAGAAGCCAAACCACTTCTTGCCCAAGTCCTTGATAGATGCGCCAATGTGGTAAACATCATCATCAATGCAGAGGAAGCGGTCATGTGACAATCGGAATGTTTCAACATCAACCGGTGCATATTGAGCGTTGTGACGGTCAATGTCAAGCTGAAATTGACGGCTTATCTGTTGAGTATATATGACCGCAGAAACGCCTTCTTCTCTTTTATCAAGCAGTGTAAGTACAGTCTCGTCAACATAGTTGTCGATAAGGACAATACGTTTCTTCGCACTTTTAATCAAGTCGGACACGAAAGTATAGGCATCATAAATTTGCCCATTGTAGAACACACCTTGCTTCGGTTTTGCGTTGCCCTCATCCAATCTGCGGAATACTTCTTCTATACGTTTGTCGGATTCTTGCAAGTGTTGTTGCATTTCCAATTGATGGTACTCCATTGTTGAAAGACGTTGGAAAACTTCTGCATTTGTCACCATGAAACGTCTCATTGCAACAAATGCATCCATAATTCGTATGCTTACACGAATTGAGGTTTCACTTCTAAGAACAGTGGAGAGCATAGCCACTCCCTGCTCCGTGAAAGCATATGAACGAACTGTTGAGTGCTTCAAACTATTGAACCGATCACAATTTGTGACCAGTTCATTCATTTCTTCCTTAGTCAGTTGAAAACGAAAACGTTCAGGAAATCTCTCCATGTTACGTTTTACAGCTTGATTTAACACCCTGGTTTCCACTCCATAAAGTTCAGCCAAGTCTCTGTCTATCATAATCTGCTTTCCACGAATAGACATTATTCGACTTTCTACAGGAGTAGTAACTACGACTTCATCATTTTGTAACTGGTCACAATTTGCGACCAGTTCTCCTTTATCTTGATGTTCTATATTATCTGCCATATTTCTATCTTCATTTTTGAGATCACAAATTGTGATCTTAAACGTGTTGTTATTTATTGTTGCATGCAACTGTGGTTGTACTTTTACTAACCGTTTAACTCGTTGCTATGAACAGGTGTCCGTCAATCTTGGCACCGCAGCATCGACCCTGGTGCAATCTCGAGTATCTTGCACAACTTCGCAGCCATCTTCAATGTGGGCATGGCCCGTCCGGTAACATAGGCATTGATTCGGGATGGGGAAACCGACATTTTTTCTGCCAACGCCTTCTGGGACATATTCTTGCGGATAAGCCCGCCCTTTATCAGTGACTTGACAGATCTCCGGTTTTTATGTTCGTCCAGTCCGTCATCAGTCTGGACACTGCTCTGGTTTTTATAATCATCTCTCACATTCCCGTCGCGGAGTATTCCGTAATTCCGGTCTGGGGCGTAGCCGTCCACAATAGTTCTGGTATGACTGTGGTAATTCTCTTCGCGTGACTCTGCCAAATATCCGGAACACGGCTTGCCGTAGGAATCATTGTCAGTGCCTATAGCAAGCAGTTCATTTCCGATTTTGCGGATCTCATTGACAATCATTAACTCCCGCGATTCAGACGGACGCTTCATTCCGCTGGAATATGCGGCCAAAAGACTTTGCTGTATGCCGAGTCTTCTTGCTACTGCTGACAAGTTCAATTCCGGATGTGAAAGCAGAATCCTGGATATGCCTTCCGGTTCAGGATTGTCATATTCGAAGCTTTCGTTTGAGATGTCCTCGTTGAGCGAATACCAATGTACGCCGTCATCCTCGATTACATAATCGTCTCTGTTTTCCGCATTCAACAGATTACGATAGTAAAGGAGTGACTGCCACAATGTCCTCCCGTCATCGAACTGAGCATATATTCTGCTTCCCTCGAACCATATCTTCTTGATCCGCATAGCTGCCTCCCTTTTTTCCTTACAAAGTTAGGATATATTTTCATATCTATAATACAAAATTTAGAAATTTTCGCAACGAACAGATTTTCCGGCCGAAAAAACTTTCCAAAATTTTCCGCGTTACAGTCAGTCCGGAGCACGATTTTGTAAATTTGATTGAAAATGAACCAAATATGAACTTGACGGGGGGGGGTAAAAAACTATAAATTTGCAACGTTTTTACAAGACGTTGCTGACGTTTTCGCTTAGACACTTCCTTGCCGGACAGAAGAAACGGCAGGTAAGTGTTGTATCGTGAACATTGGTAAGCCTCCCACGCCCGTAGTATAGTATCCGCCAATTCCGGGAGACATTGGCGCATAAGATCATGTACTGATGAACAAGACCAATGAAAGACAGGTATATCAATGCCCCAAAATCAATGTCATCCCCATCAATCTCTCCAACTCCTTCGCAAACAATGGCAGCGGCCTGAAGCCAAGCATAAACGACTGTGGAAACAGGCGATTCTGTCGGAGGTGACGCAGAGTAGCGTGGCACTTTACTTTAATCATCAAAACTGCAGAAACTTAATATATCGATGTTTGAAGACTGGAGCATTGAAAGTCAATTATATGCGTTTATGAGGTGTTAATTCGAAAACTTAACTTCGCTCAATATCGCACACCATTTCCATATGCCTTAGTTCTGACGGAAATGTTCATTGCAAATGTATGCAGATTCATTTGATCTACCAAATACCAGTAAATGCCATCGTATAAAATATTGAACAACTAAATGCTGTGTTTTAACCATAGTCGTTCTTTCTCCATAATTAGGACTGCTTGCTTCTGAAAACTGATATATAAGGTTAGTTTATTCGTAAAATCGTTGTATTTCTGCCAGCAAAAAGTTAAAATAGAGACTGATAAAAAAGGTTATGTAATTTACTGAAAATGAATCTGTTATATAAACGTGGAAGGGTATTTGTTTTTAGTGGCATTGGGCTTGTACTCTTTCTTTTAAACGGCTTTTATGCGAGTGCACAGCATGTTTCCCTTTCTACCAATGCGGTTCAGTGGGCAAATCTTGGAACAGTTAATGCCAATGTTGGCGTAAGTGTGTCTCGCCATTTTTCTATTGAGGCGGGAGCCCGATATAATCCTTTTGCATTTCATAAACCGTCTGGATTAATGATACAAAATAAGCAGACTACAGCGTATGCAGGTATGCGTTGGTGGCCGTGGTACGTGTTTTCTGGATGGTGGATTTCAGGAAAGGCTCAATATTCTAAATTCTCTGATACTGGGCTATGGCGTTATGCCCTGAATGAGGGTACTGCAGTCGGATTAGTTTTGTCAGCAGGATACACATTGATGGTCAGTAAAAGGGTTAATTTGGAGTTTGGAATTGGAGGATGGGGAGGAAGGAATCTGAAACACACTCTTTACCATTGTCCTTTATGTATGGAAATAAGGGAAAGCGGGCCGCGAAATTTTATCAGTATAGATGACATCTCTGTCTCGTTTATGTATATGTTCTAGTGTGTTTTCCAAGACTTAAATTATGAAAAGGTCGTTTGCATTTATTGTATTTCTAGTATTGGTCGTGGCTTGCAGCACTCAAAGAAAGCTGCAGAGCCTAATCAAAGGAAATGCGGAACAAGTTCAATTGAAACTGGGAGAGGAAGCTGATTTCTTGCCTAAAGTTGATACCACATCAAGAATATCTCATGATACACTCAAGGTGAAGGATGATGAGGGTAACGAGATGATACTGATGAAAGCAGTGAAAGATGAGGAAACAGGAGAGATGGTGGCTGCCGAGGAATTGGCACCTGTCACTGTTACGGCCAGATTTAGAAATGTTGCGGAACGTAGCGGCAAGGTGGATTTGTCATTCCAAGTTATAGTGCCACAGTCAATGCGTGATAGTCGTTGGCAGCTGAGGTTTAATCCCGTAATGTATGTGCTGGGGGATAGTGTGAGTCTAGAGCCTGTAATCATTACTGGTTCTGCTTACAGGAAAGCACAAATGCGAGGATATCAACTTTATGACAAGTTCGTTTCCCGAATAGTGCAAGACTCTACCAAGTTCATTAATGTCAGGCAATTGGATATCTTTCTGCGACGCTATATCCCATCGGTATATTCTTATAAGTCGGACACATCATATGTTTCTGAAAAGGAATTTTATTCTGCATATGGACTTAGTGAAAGGCAAGCAGTCGAACACTACACAAATAAGTATGCCAAAGCTGCCAACGAAAGGAGAAAAGCGCGACAAGAAAAGATGTATCACAAGTATGTGAAAGTTCCTATCGTAACTGAAGGTATTCGCTTGGATACCGTCATGACCGGAGATAATGGAGATTTTATATACAACTATGTCCAGACTATCAATTCGCGCCCGAAATTAAGAAAAGTAGATATCATTCTCAGTGGGGACATATTGGAGCATGATGAATGTATTTATAAGATACCAGCAAGTAAGCCATTGACTTTTTATATCAGTTCCATATCAGCCTTTGTGGATGAAACCGAACACTATCTCACTAAAGTCATATCCAGACGGGCGACTGCAAATACAGAGAGTAGAATTGACTTTGAAGTTGCTAAAGCGGATGTGATTGAGGAATTAGGCAACAATAAGTATGAAATAGATATTATTAAACGCACTTTGGCGTCTCTTGTCGAGAATAGCACATATGACTTGGATTCAATAATCGTCTGTGCGACAGCTTCACCAGAGGGTTCGTATAAGGCCAATGCAAGTTTAGCCCAGCGGCGTTCGGAATCTGTTTCTTCTTATTTTGGAAGATTTGTGAAACAGTATCGTGATTCTCTTATTACTGAGCGTGGTGTCTTTGCTGAGATTGGACATGAAGAATTGAGCGATGGCTCGGACAGTTTGGCGGACATTGTCTTTACGCCAAGATCGATACCGGAAAACTGGAAAGATCTTTATGAGATTGTTGATAAGGACATGGTAATGAACGATGGTCTAAAAGAAGAGTTCAAAAACATATGTGATGCAGAACCCGATTTGGACAAACGCGAGCACCGCCTGCAGCAATGCCAATTTTACAAGTATATGAAAATGAATATGTATCCGCTATTAAGAACAGTGAAGTTTAATTTTTATCTTCATAGGAAAGGCATGGTGAAAGATACTGTACATACGACAGTAATAGATACTATATATATGAGAGGAGTACAGGCCTTGAAAGATATGGATTACCCTTTGGCGCTGTCCCTTTTGTCATCTTATTCTGATTTTAATGCGGCTGTGGCTTACATGGGATTGGAGAGAAATGCTACGGCATTGAAAATATTGCTGACATTGAAACCTGATGATAAAATCAATTACCTGCTTGCTGTGCTTTATTCGAGGTCCGGCGATCTTAAAAATGCTGTTGAGCATTATCTGTTGGCTTGCAAACAGAATCCATCATATGTCTTCAGGGGAAATCTTGATCCCGAAATATCGGCTCTTATAAAAATGTATAATCTTAATTCACAGGAAGATGATGAGGTGTTTAAATGATTTGTGGTCAAGCAATAAGGTGATGTGTGTCACAATATTATTGTCGCTATCGATTGTATGTGGTTGTGAGGACACATATTTGGATAAGATGTGGAAGAGCAACGTCGAGCATGAATCCTCGATATCTTCCAATTCGGAACGCATAGCTCAATTGCAGGCACAATGCGATACAATCAACAAGAATATCGAGTCTCTTAGATTACTTGTTCGCGCTATTCAGGAAAATGATTACGTGATAGGTGTTGAGATGATTGAAAACGGATATCGGGTTCGTTTTCGGAAAGGTGGTTTTGCCGATGTGTTCAATGGCGCTGATGGAAAAGATGGCGTTGACGGAAAAGATGGTGCACCCGGAAAAGATGGGGAGGATGGAAAAGATGGTGCGCCAGGAAAAGACGGAGAGGATGGGAAAGACGGAGAATGTGGTAAGGATGGTCAAGATGGCAAGGATGCCGCTGCACCGTTTTTATCAATGAAGCAGGGTGAGAGTGGCGTATGGTATTGGATGTTGGATGGAAAGTTTATAGAAGATAAGGACGGAAATAGAATCCCTGTTTATGGAGACAATGCGAATGTCCCCCAAGTCCGTATAGATAATGGCAGATGGCAGATATCTTATGATTCTGGTAATACGTGGAAAGATGCAGGTCCGGCGGATGGACAGAATGGAGATATGATATTTGGCAGCATTGATATAAACACAGCAGATGTAATATTTAAGTTATCTGATGGAACTTCGTTTACGCTGCCGAGATGGAATGGCATTGAGATATCTTTAGATATTGAAGGTGATGAAACTGGAGTTGAGCCTCGAAAGGAGATACAGATTAATTATCATCTGAATTATTCGTCGGATGAGACAATTGTGACAGCCGCCTCGGATGGGAACTATCGCGTAAATGTTCAAAAGAAGGACAATATATCCGGTAGGATTATCATTACAAGCCCTAAATATTATGAAGACGGTCATGTTTCGATAATGGCATTTGACGGAAGCGGATATTTTGCGATAAAAGTGGTAAATTTCTATAAGAGGGAATTGTTTATCACGGGCGATGCTTACACTATTCCGCCGCAGGGCGGTTCGATTACGATTCCGGTAGCAGCAAATTTTGAGTATGTGCTCAAATATAAAGAAGATGTCCAGTGGTTAAGATATGCGTCAACTCCAGCTGCTGCTGTACGGAAGCAGAAGATTGATTTGATTGCAGAGATGAATAAATCTTTCGAGGATCGCAGTGCAGTCTTGGAACTGTATGCGAAGAATGACCCGTCTCATCCTCTTAAGGAAATGAATATTACACAGACGGCTGCGATATGGCGACTTGGACGAAACAGATATATGCTTAATGCTGCTGCGTGTGAACTACGTACTTATGCTGAATCTACTTCAGGTCTTGTTGTCTCGTGTGATGAATCTTGGCTGAATGTGATAACGGAGACTGAGGACAACATACACTATTCAATAAAAGTGTCGGTTAAAGACAATGATACCGGTGTCATGAGAAGTGCGTCTGTTGTGTTTAAAACAGCAGACGGAGAAGATGAACTTGGCATCATGAGTGTCTCACAGGTGGCTTTGGGTGAAGAAAACCCGGATGATATGATCGTTAAGGTGAGATTGAACTCTGTCAACTCATATAAATCAGTGTTGCCTATATGTGGACAAGTTGACTGTTTTATTGATTGGGGTGATGGCTCTGAGGTTGAACATGTAGTGGCAGATTACCCGTCTCATCAGTATGAAGAGAGTGTAAAGGATTATGTCGTGCATATATCGGGAACAGCCTCTGCCTTGAATTCTTCTGTACGATATTCTCCTAGTGTCTCGGAAGTGGTACAATGGGGAAACCTAGGCATTAAAAATATGCAAGGCGCTTTTGGAAACGACTATCTGTTGGTTAAAATTGCAGGGGATATTTCGGGCGCATTTTCAGGTGTCGATAATTTTAATGATGCGTTTAGAGGTTGTGCGTTTCTGGAGTCTATCCCAAAGGATTTGTTTGCTTCGGCAATTAATGCGACGTCTTTTCGAAGCACTTTCTATAAATGTGTTTCTTTGAGGAGTATCCCTGAGGAGCTATTTAAGAACTGTGGTATGGCTAATGATATGACGGAGATTTTTGCTGATACTGAAATAATAGAGATACCTGAAGAATTGTTGGTCAACTGTTCTCGACTTAAGAATGTTGACGCAATGTTCCGTCACTGTAAATCTATTAAATCAATTCCTCAAAAATTATTCTGGAATTGTCCGAAGATATGTGGGGTTAATGATCTGTTTAAAGATTGTGCTAGTTTGGAGAATATTCCCGAGAAGTTTTTTATGGCAAATTCAGATATTGAATCTATGGTTACTACTTTCAGCGGGTGCAGCTCTTTAAAATCACTTCCTGCCGATTTGTTTTCATACTTACCCAACTTGAAGTGGTTTTGGCAGACCTTCTGCTTCTGTTCTGCATTGGAAACCATACCTGTTTCAATATTTGACAACAACAGAAAGATACATGATACCCAGGAAATGTTCTTTTGTTGTGGACTTACAGGAGAATCACCTTATACTGTCATTGAAGGGAAGAAGGTTCATTTATATGAGAGGTGGATGTATCCGGATTGGTTTTATCCTATATCTAAAACATATAACAGGGCCTTTACTGGAAATAATTTTGTGGATCAGGATTCTATGCCAGAAAACTGGAGATATTAATTAAATATTAGTAAGAAAATGATACGAAAAATTTGTTTGCTCCTGTTAGGAGTCATATCTATAGCAGCCTGCAGTACCAATACGATTATCGATGAGATGAATAAGGCCAATCAAGTATTGGAAAATAGGGTGAAAGACAATACTGACCGTATAGAAGCGCTTGAGACATTGTGTTCGCAGATGAACTCCAACATCAGCGCCTTGAAGGTCCTTGTCGACGCTCTACAAGGTCAAGATTGGGTGAAAAATGTCACCCCTGTTACTGATGGCGCCGGTAATGTTATCGGCTATACTCTTGAATTTTCAAAGAGTGGAACTGTCGTCATATACAACGGTAAAGATGTTCGGAATGGAAAGGATGGCGTTGATGGAGAGGATGGCAAAGATGGTGAAAACGGAAAAGACGGAAAAGACGGAAAGGATGGAGAAAACGGCAAAGATGGAAAGGATGGAGAGGATGGCAAAGATGGGAAAGACGGCTATACTCCAAGATTGGAAATACGTAAAGATGCTGACGGTTACTATTACTGGACTGTTGATGGAAATTGGATGCTGACCTCAGATGGTGACAAGATTCACGCGTCGGGTAGGGATGGAGTTACACCGCAACTTCGCATCCAAGATGGTTTCTGGGAGGTCTCATATGATGGAGGTGTCAAATGGGATCGCCTTGGACAGGCTACAGGTAATGATGGCACTTCATTTTTTGATGACGTAAAAGTGTCTGATGATAATCTTTCACTGACTCTTTCAGATGGAACAACATTGGTGTTTCCTAAATATCAACGTCCGGAAATAACATTCAGCATTGGCGAGAATGGTACAGGTGCAGCTTCAGGTATAGAGGTCGTCATCAAGTATATTCTAAAATCCAAATCATCAAATACGTCCATTACTGCTACTTCTGATGGAAACTATTCTGTCAAAGTAGTCAGGGATGACGATTCTTCGGGAAAACTGATAGTGACTCCTCCTGCTCAATATACAGATGGATATGTCAATGTTCTTGTAACTGATACATATGGGTATTCCCTTTTGAAGGTTATCAATTTTCATGAGAATAAAATCATGTTTCCGGAAGGGTTGGAGTATAGTATTTCACAGGAGGGGGGAGTGCTAAATATTCCGATATCAATGAATTTTGACACGAATATTAAATTGGATTCAGATTGGCTTGCAATTGCTCCGAATACAAGGGCGTCGATGAGAGATTCAATGATTGTCGTATCTGCATCTAGGAATGAAACGTTCGGTAGCCGAAAGGCGGTTATTAATGTTTACTCAAAGACTAATGATTATCAACCCTATGCTGAAATAGTCGTCAATCAGTCATCGGCAAGTTTCTCTATTAGTCAGACTAAATTTGCAATGCCTTATTTGTCATCGACAGTCAAGGCTGATGTGTTTTCCACATTGGGATTAAAGGTAAACGTAAACTCCGGTGCTGAGTGGCTGACTGTGGACTCGGAGAAGACCGGAGAGAATTATGTCCTGACTATGTCGGCATCAAAAAATGATACCGGATTGAAACGTAATGGTACTGTAACCTTGTTCTCGGACGGTAATGAACGACTCGGCTCGATTCAGATTATTCAGATGGCTGAAAAGTCTGACTCCCCGGAGGACATGGTGTTTACTGTCAGGGCTAATGTTCCGAACGAATATACATCGGAACTGCCTCTGGATGGAGAAATTGACTGTTATGTCGATTGGGGAGACGGGAGTGTGGACTACTATGACTCGAAGCCTGTGAAGCATAAATATCCTTCGGAATATCCTGCGTCCTATGTGGTGCGGATTTCCGGCAAAGTTACAGGTCTTAATTCGGAGAATATAAGTATGGCGTCCGTAATAGAGGTGAACCAATGGGGAAAGACAGGGCTGAAATATTTGCGTCATGCTTTCTGTAACAATCCGGCTATTGTGAAAGTCTCCGGATGTAATGACGATGAATTCATAAATGTTTTCGATGCGTCAGATATGTTTTCCAATTGTTATAATCTGGCGGAAATAGAAGGGCCTCTTTTCTCCGGATGCGCAAATTTAAACAGTCTGTCAAGAGCTTTTGGAGACTGCCGCTCATTGAAAGATATCCCGGAAAATCTTCTTTTCGGGTGTGGAAAGTTAGAGAACGTGAACGGCATGTTTCAGGGGTGCATTTCGTTGGAATCAATCCCGTCAGGGCTCTTTAGGGATTGTGTCCAGTTACGGTATGTTAGTACAACCTTTAACGGATGTAGATCATTGTCCACAATACCTGAGGGATTGTTCAAGTACAGTCCTGATATTGTTGAAGTTAATTCGTCGTTCTGTGAATGCTCATCATTGGTGTCCGTTCCTGTTGACATTTTTGACAATAACAGAAAAATCAATTCTATGAATCATCTGTTTGCTGGATGCGGCAATGTGCAAGGAGAGTCTCCATATACCCTGATAGGCGACAAGAAGATACATATGTATGAACGAAATCGATATACGGACTACTTTTCATATATCGGAAATTTCCAGTGTGCTTTCGAGTACACTACGTTTACAGATTTTGATGAAATTCCTATTGAATACAGATAGGAAACTAATATTTTTAAGCCAAACCAGTTATGAAAAATGTATTGAAAAAAACGGCAGCATCCTTTGCCATTGCATCGATGCTTCTTGTGACATCCTGCAAAAGCTATGACAAGGACATTCAACGTCTGGATGGCCGTGTTGACCATCTGGCAGAATTGATTCAAACCGGAAATGTGTCGCTGACATATATTCCGAGCAGATTGGATGGACATGAATCTGTGCCGTATTATGTTGGCGGGGACAACGTGTCAATAGGTGATTTTACATTGAAATACGATGTCGTGCCAGCCGAGATTGCAGATGAAATAATGCAATCCTGGCAGAAATGCTTATCTGTCAAGGGTGTTTATACCTCGACGAAGGTAGAAGCGGGGGATTTCGTATCGCTTTCGGTAAAGTCTGCGTCTGCCGTTGACGGCGTGTTGTCCGTAGTTGTTTCCGGAAATGACATCGATGAGAAGTTTTTCGATGGAAGCATATCTTTAGGTGTGAGTCTGCAAGTGACATCTGGTAGTAATACAATTCGCTCTGAATACGTTGGGCTTGAGCCTTCCACTCATTATGTCGGCGAGACTGGGAAGGACATGGGAGAAGCTGTGAATATTGATGGAACATTATGGGCTCCAGTTAATGTGGGGGCGACATCTGAAGATTTGAACGGAAGTTATTTTACATATGAGGATGCAAAGACAGCTTGTCCTAACGGATGGAATACGCCGTCTAAATCCGATTTGGAAAATGTGTCCAGACATTATTATACATTGCCTGATATGTTTGGATATTATCTCTCAGGCAGTGCAGATTATTCATCTGGAGCAAATTCAATCTTCCTGCCGGCAGTTGGCTTTAAATTGGGTGGTAAAATATTGAATGTGGGGCTGACTTTTTATTGGTCATCCACAATGGGAGATGATGGCCCTTATTATTTGGGCGCTACGGGAAATGATCCTGCGGTTATATCAGGGCCTTATGCAATGAATGGATTGCCTGTCCGTTGTGTCAAGAAATAAATAGAATATTATACCAAGAAAATGAGCGCTATGAGAAGAATACTGATATGTGCTTTTATAATTGCTGCCCTGCATGGTTGCAAACGCTATGACAAAGATATCAAGCGTCTGGAAGGCCGCATTGACCATATAGAAAACACTGAGATAAATTCGCTCAGCCAGCAAGTGGATGCGATAAACAAGTCGCTACCGCAGCTTCAGAAGGCTGACGAAGAACTCAGGGGTTATATCACTAAGCTTCAGGAGACCGCATCGGAACTACATAAGTCAATCGGGGAGACAGATGAGAAGATAGCAAAGGTTCGCGAGGATCTGGAAAGGGCGATAAGTGATGCGGAGGCTGGCGATGCAGCATTGAGGGAAGAACTGTTATCTGCGCTGAGAACCGCGAAGTCTGATATCCTTTCCCAACTGACTGCGGCAAAGAGTGACATGCAGGGTCAGTTGGGTAAGATAGAGGAGACGATATCCGTTCTTCAGACGAAGGATGCGGAATTGGAAAAGAAAATCTCGGAACTCCAGGCATGGACAGGTGGCGAGATTCAGAAGTCAAAGGATTGGGTGACTGCCACATTTGCCACACTCGAGCAGTATAACTCGGTTACGGCCGAAATTGCCACAATACGGCAGAGTGTGGAATCCTTGAACAACTCGCTGTCAGCGCTGGAAACTAAGCTCAAGGAGACGGTTTCCAAAGAGATAGAGTCCGCACTGGAGCCGATACGTGATCAGATCTCATCGGACATCGTGAGTGAAGTCACAGTGTCATATACTACAGCCATAAGCAATGCGAAAGCTGAAGTCACAGAGGCTTACAAGGCAGAAATCGCTTCCTCAATTGCATCATTGGAGAGCTCGCTTAAAAACTGGATAAACAGCGCATTGACAGGCTATTATACCATCAATGAGACCGATGCGAAAATGTCGTCATTGAAGACAGATTTGGAGATGCAACTGAGATCCCAGAAGACATATCTGGAGAGCCTGCTTGAAAACCTTTCAGACAGCCTGTCTGTGGGAATTAAGGATAATGCAGCGCTGATTGAGTCAGTGCAGTCCAGTCTTGCTTCGTTGAAGAAGACTCAGGAAGCCAATGCTGCTGAGGTTTCTGCATTGAAGAAAGAACTTGCAGAGTCAAAGGAAACTATGACTGAGGCGTACAATAAAGCAATAGAGGCCGCTATCAATGAACTTGGCGGAAAACTCACATCTGATATCAAGTCTGAGATTGAGAATGTAAACAAGCTCATTGATGCGAAAATTGCCGAAGTGGAGCAGGAACTGGCGGCTCTGGATGCTAGAGTGAAACTGTTGGAAGAAAGTATTGTATCCATAAAGGCATCGCTTAAATCCATTATGGAGGAGCTTACAGCTATGAAAGATCAGATTTCGAAGCTTGTCAGTAGGATTATCTCCATATCCCATGTGCCGACATTTTACAATGGAGAGGAGATTGTTCCTTACAAGTTGAATGGAAATGTTCCGGTGCCTGAGGATTTCACCATAAGATTCGAGGTGGCACCGGCGAGTGCTTCATCTGAGATTGCAGATGTGTGGCAATCGGCGCTGTCGGTGAAAGGAGTATATACAAAGGCTTCTCTTAAAGGAGTCGGTGACTTCTTGCAGATTCCTGTAGTGTCAGTGTCTGCTGAAGGTGGTATTCTGTCCGTGACAATGTCCGGAGAGGGAATTGATGATGCATTCTTTGTCGGGAATACAAAACTGAATATCAGGTTAAAAATATCCAGCGGCTCCAGTGAAGTGCTGTCGGAATATGTCGGGATTCAGCCGTACAAATCTTCATCAGATTTGGATTATTATGATAAGAACGGCGTTTATCAAGGACAGTCTGTTGAGATTGACGAACTGATGTGGTCTCCTGTAAATGCGGGGTCGGACGGAACAAATATATATGGCGAATTATATAATTTCAGCGAGGCGGGCGAAGTCTGCCCTTCAGGATGGCGTCTTCCGACAAAGAATGAACTATTTTCATTGTCCAAGAATCATGCATCATCATCTTCAAATGGCGTTTTCGGCTTTGATTTTTATGGAAGCACATCTCCGTCATCTGATAGGCCTAAGGTGTTTTTTCCTGCCGCTGGACAATACACAATGGGCAACGTTGTAGACAAGGGAAGCCGAGGTTATTACTGGTCATCTGATGAAGTGGCTGATTCAAGCCCTTCATGCGCATATGGCTTGACTCTTTCCAACGGAGGCTCGGTCGGAAGCCTTGTCGCCAATGTTGACACGAAGAATTCTGTCCGCTGTGTTAAGGGAGAGATGAAACCAGCTGGACCGGAACCGACGGTTGGGCCGAACGACTATGTTGATGCAAGCGCCAAAAATTGGGGAGAATCCGTGAAAATTGGAGACCTATATTGGGCACCTGTGAATTGTGGAGCTACAGAATTGAATCTCTATGGAGAATACTATTCATATAAATCGTCAGAGACAGCATGTCCATCAGGCTGGAGGCTTCCGACTAATTCGGAACTTTCTTCATTGTCAGAACATTATTCGAGTATGGTTACATATAGGGGCATGAAAGGGCGCTGGTTTTCAGGTGCATCTGATTATTGTTCATCCGGTGTCCCAAAGGTGTTTTTCCCTGCGGCGGGCTGCAGTGGAAGAGATAAGGATGAGGGAGGCGAATATTGCTCTTCTTCAACCTATAATGATCCAACTTGGTACTTTGAGTTTAGAGTCTTTCTGAAATTTGATGATAAAAGTGTGAGCGATAATCAGATTCTGTCTTCGTCAACAAAAACATATTCTGTCCGTTGCGTTAAGAAATGATACTAGATAGAAAACCCCGGTCCTGCAATCAGCGGAACCGGGATTTTCAGATATGTTATGATAGGTTATTATCTGTATTCGTTCTCTTTGTTGAACTTGCCTGTCCAGAGAGCCTTGATAGTGTACTTCGGATCGGCGTCGTCCTTCAATTCGAATTCGATTGTGTATTTGCCGTCACCTGCATCCTTGATGGTGATTGTGCCTTCAGTTGCAGGGGCACCGCCGGCCTCATAGCCGTCTGAATCGAATGTCATGTAGCACCATGTGTCCTTGAATGCTGAGAAATCACGATATCCCGGACTGAACTCTCCGATGGTAGGGTTTGACGCATCCTTAGGAGTCGTGAATGTTCCGACAGGACTTGAAGCATTGGCAGCAGCTACAACCGAGAGGTAGAATGATTCGTCAGAAGTATGGTTGTTCACGATAATTTCATACTCGCTGTTGTCATCATAGCAATAGTGGTTCATGTAAGAGAAGATATCATCTGTCTCATTGAAAATCAAAGTCTTGTCCTCGCGGAGAATACTGTTCCAGTCGTCATCAGGCAGGTTAGGAGAGTTGCCCCTGAGGTTCGCTTCGCCCATAGGGAACTTACCCTTGATGGAAACTCCGTCCTCTGAAACACAGTCGATGGTGATTTCATAGTTGTCCCCGCTTCTTTCCACCTTGATGTCGCCCTTCTGGATGAGTCCGTAGAGGACAGCGGTATTGGTAGGTTTTACTTCCATACAGTAGGTACCTGCGTAGAGAGGAACTCCCATGAGGTTATAGTATGCTCAAGGCATGTATGTCCCTGCCTTTTTACGGACAAACTGTGGATTCCGGGTCAACCAATATCAGTAATAAGCGGATCCGCTCATTCTGCACACGGGACTTTATTCTTGTGCATTATCCTGATCCTGGTTGCCCCCCGGTTGCGCGATTCGTCCGTAAAACCCCGCCTTTTTCCGGACAAGTTGTTGATTTTGAGTAACTTGTCCGTGAAACCCTGCCTTTTTACGGACAAACTGTGGATTCCGCGTCAACCAATATCAGTAATAAGCAGATCCGATCATTCTGCACACGGGACTTTATTCTTGTGCATTATCCTGATCCTGGTTGACCCTCGGTCGCTTGACCCCCGGTTGCTTGCCCCCCCCCAGTTGCGCGATTCGTCCGTAAAACCCTGCCTTCTTCCGGACAAGTTGTTGATTTTGAATAACTTGTCCGTGAAATCCTGCCTTTTTACGGATAAACTGTGGATTCCGGGTCAGCCAATATCATTAATAAGCAGATCCGTTCATTCTGCACACGGGACTTCATTCTTGTTGCGGGACCCATCCGTAAATGCCAGGCATCACATGAGATACTTGCTCATGTCTTCGCCACGGCTCTGGGCCTCGCGGATTTCGGTGGAGGAGATATCCACGATCGGCGCATCGAGAAGCTGGATGTGATAGATCTGCCGGTCGGCATCTTCCAGGCTGAAGCGTTCCGCTCCGGAAAGCGACTCGTCCAGGACGTAGAAAGCGGGGAAGTGCTTGCACTCATTCATGAGCGCTGCCCTCAATGCCTTGATGTCGAAGCCCTTACGCGGATATACAGCCACACCGTATTCGGACAGGATACGGGGAAAGTCACGCCATTTGTGTATGGAAGAGAGGTTGTCCGCGCCTATGACCAATGTGAAGTCGTTCTCCGGCTCACGTCGCTTGAGCGCATCCAATGTGCGGATCGTGTAGTGCGGAGGCTCCATTTTCAGTTCAATGTCATCCACCCACACGTTCAGTTCAGGATGTCGGCGGACAGCCTGGACAGCGGCATTGTACCGGTCCTGTCCGGAACTTGCATCAATCGAGTCCTTAAGCGGATTTTTGGGCGATACCACCAGATAGACCCAATCGAATTCCTTCTTTACGGTAAGGTATTCCATTATGGCCTGATGTCCGATATGGAGCGGATTGAAAGAACCGGCGTAAACGGCAATGCGCATGATCAAAAATTATTGTAGGAAGTCGTCAACCACTTTTTCAGCTTCGGCATAAGCTTTCTGTAAATCATCATTGACAAGAATATAGTCAAACTTGTCAGCGTAAGTCATTTCCTCTGAGGCCTTTGCGACGCGCTTTGCGATGGCCTCGGCGCTGTCGGTGCCTCTGGCGACGAGCCTCTTCCTCAGTTCTTCCACTGACGGGGCCTGGATGAATACTGACAATGCCTTGTCTCCGAAGTATTTCTTCAGGTTCACGCCGCCTTTCACATCCACGTCGAAAATGATGACATGGCCCTTGTCCCAAATTCTCTGGACCTCCGACTTGAGCGTGCCGTAGAACGAACCTGCATAGACCTCCTCGTACTCCACGAACTTGTCTTCCGCTATCATCTTGCGGAACTCGTCTGCCGTAAAGAAGTGATATTCAATGCCGTTGCGCTCCTGTCCGCGTGGCGCGCGGGAAGTCGCCGATACAGAGAACTCCATCTCGGGATGCAACTTGAGAATGTGGCTCACAATGGTGCTTTTCCCGGAACCTGACGGGGCTGAAAATATGATTACTTTATTGCTCATTCTGATAATTGTTGGATTCTGACGCAAAAGTAAGCATTTTTTGCTTAACTGCCCGTAAGTTGGTAACTTTACCGGACAAACCAGCTGAAAAAGTAGTTAACCATTCATCGGACACGAAAATTTATGAATTCAGACAAATACGTCATCGGCATTGACTTCGGCTCAGATTCGGCAAGAGCGGTCATTGTGAACTGCGTGGACGGCTCGATAGTAGGAGAAAGCGTCAGTTTCTACAAGAGATGGAAGCAGGGACTCTTCTGCGATCCGTTGAAATCACAGTTCAGACACCATCCGCAGGATTACATTGACGCGATAGAGTCGGCAGTGGGCTCGGTCACTTCCGCACATCCGCAGCAAGCACGGAATATCGTGGCATTGTCAGTGGACACTACCGGAAGCACACCGTGTTTCGTGGATGAAAACCTCGTTCCGCTCTCCCTGAAGCCGGAATTCAGTGAAAATCCGGATGCGATGTTCATCCTGTGGAAGGACCATACGGGGACAGATGAGGCTGCCCGGATCGAGGCTGCCTGTCATGCCAATGTTCCTGACTACACCATGTTGTCAGGCTTTGCCTACTCTCCTGAGGCATATTGGTCCAAGGCCCTGCATGTGCTGAGGACTTCTCCGCAGGTGCGTGAGGCGTATTTTACGGCGATTGAGCTGTGTGACTGGATTCCGGCGCTTCTGACAGGATGCCACAACATTGACAATTTCTGTATCAGCCACAGCTGTGTGGGCGAAAAATCGTTCTGGTGCGAGAAGTGGGGCGGCTATCCTCCGGTGGAATTCTTCGAAAAGATAGATCCGGTGCTCGTGAAACTCAGGAAGAGTCTGTCTGACAATGACCGGACTCCTGATGTGCCGGTGGGCAATATCACAGACGAGTGGGCCGACAGATTGGGCGTTCCTCACGGAATCGTAATCGGTGCCGGCAATATCGACTCGTTCTCGGGCTCGTTCGGCTCAGGTGTGGAAGAAGGCGTGCTCGTGATGAGCTTCGGCACTTCGGCTGCCTATACCACCGTTTTCAGGCCGGAGGCTCTGGACAATGTGATTGACGGTGTCATGGGACAGGTGGACGGGCTGATTACTCCCAAGATGATAGGCATCGAGACGGGACTCAGCGCTTACGGGGATGTTTACGCTTGGCTCAAGCGCCTGATAATGACTCCGGTAAACAATATTCTCGCGGACTGCGACGTGCTCCCGAAAGAAGATGTGGCAGCGATTGCGGACTACATTGACGATAAGATGATGCTGGAGCTGAACCGGTCTGCGGAGCGTGTAAGTCCGAACATCCACAATCCTTTCGCGACGGACTTCCTTAACGGCCGCAGGGCGCCGGCTTCGAATATGCGTCTGTGGGGCTCGCTGATGGGCTTGAAGCTGTCCACGGATGCGGGGGCGATATTCCGTTCACTTGTCGAGGCGACTTCGTTTGCTTCCAAAGTGATAATGGATGGCGTGGAAAGTGCCGGGCTGAAGATCGACAAGGTGATTGCTACCGGCGGCATTGCCCAGAAATCGCCTTTGGCCGTGCAGATGGTGGCTGATGTGCTCAACAAGGAAATAGAAATCTGTTCGTGCAAGCAGTCGGGAGCGCTCGGGGCTGCCATTTTTGCTGCTGCCGCTGCCGGAGTCTATCCTGATTTCAGGACAGCGCAAAGGTCAATGATACATAAGAATTCCAAGGTCTATTATCCTGATACTGAGAGCCATAAGTTCTTGCTTGAACGTTTTGGACTCTATAGGAGGGCAGTGGATTATACTGAAAAAGTTCAGGAGGAATTCTTTAATTTTGATGAAATTGACTAATTTTGTGGAGTTTTGCTGAACCGTGCGGAGAAATTATATGACATTTTGTCGGTAAAGTAGCAAGGTGGCAGAATTATTGCAGAAAAGCCTGCGGATTCAGTAAGCGTTTAGGGCTTACGTAATGTTCATTGAAATAATTTCTAATTTTTATAGAATATGGTTTCTTATAAAGAATTAGGCCTTGTAAACACAAGAGAAATGTTTGCAAAGGCTGTAAAAGGCGGATATGCTATTCCTGCCTTCAACTTCAACAATATGGAGCAGCTTCAGGCTATTATCCAGGCTTCAGCAGAGTTGAAGTCACCAGTCATTCTTCAGGTTTCTAAAGGTGCCCGCAACTATGCGAACCAGACTCTTCTCCGTTACATGGCAGAAGGTGCTGTACAGTATGCCAAGGAACTCGGTTGGGAACATCCTCAGATCGTTCTTCACCTCGACCACGGCGATTCTTTCGAACTCTGCAAGAGCTGCGTGGATATGGGCTTCTCTTCAGTTATGATCGATGGTTCTGCTCTTCCATACGAGGACAACATCGCTCTTACAAAGAAGGTTGTTGAGTACGCTCACAAATATGATGTTACCGTAGAGGCTGAGCTCGGTGTTCTCGCAGGTGTTGAGGATGAGGTTGCTGCTGAGGAATCTCACTATACAAAGCCTGAGGAGGTTATCGACTTCGCTACCCGTACAGGTTGCGATTCACTCGCCATCTCCATCGGTACTTCACACGGTGCATACAAGTTCAAACCAGAGCAGTGCACACGTGACCCTAAGACAGGCCGTCTCGTTCCACCGCCGCTCGCATTCGACGTTCTCCACGAGATCGAGAAGAAGCTCCCTGGATTCCCTATCGTTCTCCACGGATCATCTTCAGTACCACAGGAGTATGTAGATATCATCAATACTCATGGCGGAAAACTTCCAGATGCAGTAGGTATTCCTGAGGAGCAGCTCCGCGAGGCTGCCAAGTCAGCTGTCTGCAAGATCAATATCGACTCAGACTCCCGTCTTGCAATGACCGCTGCTATCCGCAAGGTATTCGTTGAGAAACCGGGCGAGTTCGACCCACGTAAATATCTTGGTCCTGCACGTGACGAGATGAAGAAACTCTACGAGCACAAGATCAAAGACGTTCTCGGTTCTGACGGCAAAGCTGAATAATCAGCCGACCCTATAACAACTAAGTCCAGATATCTTCACAGGTATCTGGACTTTTTTCGTTTATGACGGTTTATGGTGGCTGTCGGAGATGCCGAAATGGCGGCGGTACTCTTGGACTGAATTCTGGAGGTGCTTTTCCACGGCTCTGGTGGAGATTCCGAGAATCTCGGCTATCTCGCTGTGCGTCATGCCCTCAATGCGGCTCATGTAGAAGATGTCCCTCGTACGCTCCGGCAGGAAATTCGAAAAATCCAGAACGTCCGTAATGTCAGGCAGCTGCTTAACTTTTTCTCCAGGAATATCGCTCTCGTCTTCGAAATCAGCAGCTGCGATTATTTCCCTTGCCGACAATGGCAGTTCATCAAATCGTATTGCAGAATTTTCTTCCTTGTTCCGGCTGATGATATTGTAACATTTGTTTCTTACTGCCTTGAAAAGATATGCCGGAACATTGTCTGAACTGATTTCAATCCGCTTGTCGAGAAATGCGCAAAGGACATCATAAAAAATGTCTTCGGCGTTGTTCGATGTAGAGCATTTTTGCCCGCCTCTGGCTAGTAAACTGTTGATATACGGCACTATACGCGGATGGATCTTGAGAACGAGATCCCTCACTTCATCTTCTGAATATGTAAATAACCGCGTGTCCATAGTTCAAATTTGTCGGCAAATATAAAAAAAATTGAAAAAACAGGTTCGGGATTTTCAAATGTCGTGTCTATTATGATGAACCCGGAAAACAGAGGCCGGCCAATGAATAAGATGAATGAATATATTAAAATACTGGTAAGCAAATATGTCAGCGGAACTTTGTCGGATGAAGAAGCCGTGAGACTTGCAAAATGGATAAAAATGTCAGGGGACAATGCGGAACTGTTCCGCAATGAAGTACGTGTCATGGAGAAAAACCGGACAACGACCTCCGATGCGGTCGAATTCTGGAATCGCCTCGCGAAAGACAAATTCTCTGGCAAGGATAGCACCAGAAAATCTTTCAGGAGAACGTGGACAAAATATGCCGGCGCATTTGCCGCTGCAGTAGCGGCCATCGTCAGTGTCTCAATCTTGATTATGAACATTGACAAGAAGGATATTCCGGAGCAGGACATTGTCGCTGAGCAAGTGCAGGCGCAGGAAAATGCAGTCCCGGCCCGTAAGGAATCGCTCATTTACACGGCAGCTGCCGGTGAAAAGAAAACCGTGATTCTCCCGGACAATACGAAGGTCATGCTCAATTCCGGAGCGAAATTGATGCTTTCGGATGATTTCAATGAAACCGAACGTCGCGTGGACCTGGACGGCGAAGCATTCTTCGATGTCGCGAGAAATCCGGAGAAGCTGTTCATCGTATGCTGCCGTGACAATGAATATATCGTACGCGGTACATCCTTCAATGTTTCCTCATATGTGAACGACAGATTCTCTATCGTGACACTGCATACCGGACGTCTTGAAGCCCGGGTTCATGACGATGTCATCATGCTGAAGCCCGGTGACGAGTTGAGAATTGACAGGAACATGAACCAGATTACCAAGCAGACGGTCGATATCTCCAATTCTGCGAAGTGGAGGGACAGCGGAAAGTTGTCTTTCTCATCACTGCCGCTTAAATACGTCGCCAACCAGGTTTCACACAAGTACAATGTGAAAATCAATGTGCACAGCTCGATTGAGGACATTGTCTATGACGGATGTCTTGACCGTGAATCCCTGCAGGATGCTCTGAGGCTGATTTCAATGACTTCTCCTGTCGAACTCTCCGTCACGGAATTCAAGGGAGAATACTACATCTCCAAAAAATCAACAAGACAACAATTAAATCACTAGAATATGAAACCAAAAGTTAAAACACTAAAACCGAGTTATGAAGCACCGGTAATTACCGGCTTCGACTTGTCGCTTGAAGCGGATATCTGTAATATCGTCAGCAGTTCCCAGACTCAAGAATTCAGAATTGACGACAGTTGGATCTGGGAAGAAGAATTTGATAACAAGTAAGCCTATGAAAAAGACAATATTGGCGGCATTTTGCCTGATTGGGGCAATTGCCTGCTCTAATGAACTTGAATATCAGAATGATAGCCGTACTGTACTGACATTGGAATTGCCTGGAACCACCAAGACTGTTCTCGGAGAAGCACAGGACGGAGTGCGTCCTGTCCTTTGGTGCAAAGGAGACAAGATTTCTGTCAATGGGGTCGCTTCCCAAGCCCTCGCGATTGAAGAAAATGTTCCGACAGCAAGTTTCGTGTTTGAAAAAGAACTGACAGCGCCGTATTCCATCATTTATCCTGCCACAATGGTCAAGAATGGCGGCTCAGTCATCACCCTGCCCTCACAGCAAAAAGCTGCATCCGGTGACAATATCGTTTCCGGTTCAATGCCGATGGCTGGTTATTCCGACATAGGGGCATCCGTCATTAAGATGGGACAGCTATGCGGAATCTTGGGAATACATCTCAAGGCAGGTTCACAGACAGGCCTGATTCGCTACATTGAAGTCACGGCAACTGGTGGCGAGCCTGTGAACGGAGATTTCAGCGTGGATTGTCAGAACTGCAAACTATCTTCGGAAGCTCAAGGTGTGAATGTGATTAGAATGGAAGTTCAGAAAGCCCTTTCAGCGGAGTCCGCAAGCGCATTCAATGTCATTCTTCCGGCCGGGGTCTATTCCCAAGGATTCAGCGTCAAGGTCGTTGACGAGAATGGACAGGCTATGATTAGGAACATCGGAGGACGTCGTGAACTCGGAGCCGGAAAGTTGATGCTTATGCCGGAATTGACATTCGTGCCTAATTCTGAAGACAAGGGTGTGGAGATTGCCACGCCGGAGGACTGGAACTCTTTCGCGACTGCTTATAACGCCGGAAAATATCCGGATTCACAGATTGCAACTATTACTGCCGACTTGGATTTTAAATCAGTCAGCGCCGATAAATTTGTCACATTGGGACTCCGTGATGGTGCTAAGCAGTCCCCTGATGGGCCGGCCAAATATTTTGCCGGAACACTCAACGGCAATGGGAAGAGGATATTGAATCTTAAGTCAGATGTGCCTTTCATTCAGGCTATTGGAACAGGTGCTTTGGTGAAGGATGTGATTATCGACGCCTCTTGCGAGTTCGGCGTCTGGTACGGAACTAAGTCTATCGAATTTGGTCCTCTAGTCGGATATTGCTCTGACGGCAAGATAACCAATTGCTCAAGTTCAGCTACTGTAACACTTTCACAATGCAATTCTCTTGCGAATAATAATGATTTGTGTGTCGGGGGACTAGTCGGCAGAAACAGAGCTGCAGAAATCATAGGTTGCACTAGTTCTACATCTATTGTTGCTGATGCAACTTATGTCACGGACGCAACGGCCAAGACCAGTCTATATATCGGAGGATTCACAGGCTATTGCTCAAATCCTAACGGCGTACTTGAGAAATGTACCAATACCGGTAATATTTCCGTGGCATCTACTGCTCTGAATATCTATGTAGGCGGTATCTGCGCAAAAGCTTCTGCCGGAACAATTACCGGATGTAGTAATTCCGGAGCTATAACGGCATCGACCGTCAAAGCAGACGGAGATCCATGCCAATCCATTTATCTCGGAGGTTTGTTCAGCATTGTTGACGCAAATAAAGATCAGTCTATAGAAGTCACCGGATGCTCAAATTCTGGAGACATAACATCAGCATCAGATGTGAAACAACAGACAATTGGAGGAATTGCCGGTAGATTGAGCACATATAATGTGAAGTTCACAGGCAACACGACCTCGGGGAACATCACAACAAAAGCAGCACTTCAAAGTCTCTTTTGCGGAGGTGTGTTCGGGCGGGTTACTGCATCTCAAACACTTACTTTTAGTGGTGAACCATGTACTGGAAATATAAAAATAGGTGCTACCGAATCCTCAAATCAGGCAACCATATATTGCGGCGGTCTAATTGGTCAGACGACTAAGAATATTACCATTGGCGGTGATGTTACCTGCAAATCAAACATTACTTATGATATAAGTGCTGCGGCGAATATAGCTGCGGAGTCTTTCTTCGGAGGAATTATCGGCTGCGCTTATGGCGCTCCTATAAACATCTCCGGAATGAAGGCTTCAGGAGTCATAGCAATTCAATCTCCTTCGAAAAAAGCCATGCAGCACAAACTCTCGGGATTTGGTGGAATTATTGGAGGTGCTACGAAAGGGGCAAAAATATCGGATTGTTCAAGTTCAGTTTATGTGAAGATGACAGACCAAACTTCGAAGACGAATGGTTGCGCTGTACATTTAGGCGGAATTGCCGGCAGACTTTATGGTGGAAATGTCGAAATAAAGCATTGCACGAATTCCGGACGCCAGCAGAACAATCATTACAACAATAACATTTGGTCAAATAATTTTTCCGGCAATGTAACTGGTGGAATCGTTGGCAGTATTGGATATTCAGCAGGCAACACCGATTCGTATTCTGCAATAATAGATGATTGTCATAACACCGGTTCCGTCTATGCTTACCGCGGCGCTGCCGGAGGAATTGCAGGTTATCTGTCAAACGCGACTATCACAAATTGCAGTTCGACAGAAGATATCACTCGTTCAGCCCCTGGTGGCGGAATTGCCGGTGTCGTATCAAACTGCAAAGTATCATCTTGTTATGTAAAGTCCAACATTACAAGTGCAGATGGAGGAAGTGCATGTGCTGATGCTGGAGGAATTATCGGAGAAGCTGTCTCGTCTTCAGTTGACGGATGCCGTTATTATGGGACAATTATCGAGAATTCCCAAACAATCACAGGTAAAAGAGTCTTCGGCGGCATCATAGGCAAGGCCGACGACGCAAGTTCAGCCGGCGTGACGACAGCCTGCGGATTCGGCGGAAAAATCAATGGTACCACAGTCACCGAAAACAACCTCAGCACCTGCGCCATCGGCAGCACCACCGGCACACGCGGAAACTTCTATCTATGGAATGGTGTGCTCCAATAGTGAGCATGAGTTTACCGAAAAACCATAAATCACGACAATATGAATAATTTTATGAAAAGATTGCTTGTCGCAATGTTTTCTGTGGGGTTGGCAGTATGCCTCGGGGCTTCCTCTTCCGTCAATGCGGCGGAAGTTCGGCAGGAACCGGCCATTAGCATATCTGTCAAGGACATGCCGCTGCGGGAATTTGTAGCGGAAGTCGAAAAGAAATGCAGTTATACCTTTTTTTACAGCGTTCAAGTACTTGAACAGGCGGGGAAGGTGACGGTCAATGCCGAAAACGAGCCCGTAAGCGAAGTGCTTGAAAAAGCATTGGCAGGAACTGGATGCACGTTCGAGGTGCTCGGAAACAAAATTGCCATCAAGACGGACACAAGTTTGAAGCCTGCCGATGCAAATATTGCGGCAAAATCGCAGACGGTGACGGAACAATCTGCCGGCACCCGGGAAACTCGCATTGTGTCTGGAGTCGTGAGAGATTCTGAAGGGAAACCTCTTCCGGGAGTCGGCGTGTTAATTGTCGGAACAACTACGGGTGTCATTACTGACAATGATGGTGCATATTCCATCAAAGTAGCCGCGGGGCAGGAATTGAGATTCAGCTCAATGGGCTACAAAGACGAAACTGTCAAGGTCGGCAGCAGGTCGGAAATCAGTGTGAGAATGATGGACGATGCGCAGGTGCTTGAATCTGTGGTCGTTACGGCGTTCGGTATGAAGAGGGATGAAAAATCGCTCGGATATGCTGCGACCAAGGTGGACGGCGGGAACTTTTCCAATGCCGCCACATCTTCCAACTGGGTAGGAGGACTGGCCGGCAAGGTTGCAGGTCTCGCCATTGACAGGACAAACTCCGGTCCGGGCGGATCAATGCGTGTGACATTGAGAGGCGAGTCATCGGTGGATCTGGCCAACAACTCGGCATTGTTCGTCATCGACGGCGTGCCTATGTTCAATACGTCCACATCATCTACCTCAGGCAGTGATGAGTCCACCTTTGCCATCGACTATGGAGACGGAACAAGTGATGTCAATCCTGATGACATTGAGAATATTACGGTGCTGAAAGGACCTGCCGCCACGGCGCTCTATGGCTCGAATGCCGCCAATGGCGCTATCATCATCACTACCAAATCAGGAGGAAACCAGGATGCGATACTCAGCGTTTCATACAGCACGAATGTGATGTTCGAAACATTGACGACATCGCCTGAACTTCAGTATGAATATGGTCAGGGTACCAATTCCAACTATTACTACTATCTCAGAAGCGGTGACAATGCCAAGGGACTGGGCTATCATCCTGTACCGGATTATACCAGTACCGTGAGTCTGGAGTCCTGGGGCCCGCGGATGGACGGTTCATTGCAATATCAGTATTACGATGACAGGCTTTCAATCGGAGGCGCCAAAAATGAAGATGGTGATTTCCAGAGGACTGCGACTCCGTTCGTCAGTCGCGGCGACTGGTTCAAGGATTATTTCAGGACCGCTTACGTGGTCAGCAATTCACTGTCTGTTTCTGGAAAAATCAGCGGAAAGAGCTCCATCCGCGCGACATTCAGCGATACCCGTGGAGACATGATGGTTCCCAATACCGATTACAGCAAACAGTATGTTTCGCTCAGGACAAGCAACAAATTGTCCAACTGGATGACCGCTGAAACTTCCATAACTTACAAGAGACAGCAGTGTGACAATATCCCTACGTCTTCCGGTTATGGTTCTACCTCCGTCATGTACAGCCTTTGGACTTATGCTCCTAACGTGGATATGTCGTGGGTGAAGAATTATTGGCTTCCGGGAATGGAAAACCTCAAGCAGGACAATAGCCTTTCGGGCGGAAAGAACAATGCCTACTTTGTTGCGAACGAGTGTGTCAACACGCAGCTGCGCAACAGGGTGTATGGAAATGCCAAGTTCGACATGACGCTCTGCAAAGGTCTTACCCTCATGCTTCGTGGCGGCCTCGACATGAACCTGGACTTCCGTACGCAGCAGCAGGCGACCTCCACCCAGGCCAATCCGGACGGATGGTACCGGGAACAGAACATTTCTTCGGTGCAGATTACGGGAGATTTTCTCCTGAAATATGACAGGGAACTCGGCGCGGATTTCCATTTTACCGGAAACTTCGGCGGAAATATCATCAATCAGAATTATCGACGTCAGGCACAGACTGCGGATAAACTCAAGCAGGCTGCCGTGTATTCTCTTGCCAATTCGCTTGGCGAAATCAAAGTGGACAATTACGGGTATAAGACCCAGACGAATTCACTCTACGCCCTTCTGCAGTTCTCCTGGAAAAATGCCATTTTCCTGGATTTGACAGGACGTAATGACTGGTCCAGCACGTTGCCTTCAGAGAACAGGTCATATTTCTATCCGTCCGTGTCCACCAGCGTTGCCCTTAATGACCTGCTGGATTTCGGCCGCACCAACGGCTTGGTCAACCTGATGAAAATCAGGGCGTCATGGGCACAGGTCGGTCATGATACATCAGCGTACCGAATCGAGGATTACCTTGCAAGTACCAAATTCCCGGGCGGGGTGTCTCTCCCTACGGCGAAGTCAAACGGCCACCTGAAGCCGGAAATCGTCACTTCATGGGAAGTCGGTGCGGATATCAGGATGTTCAAGAACCGCCTGAGCCTGGATGTGGCGTACTATGACGGCAATTCGAAAAACCTCATCGCCAACATGCCGGTATCCTATGCTACCGGAGCGACCAGCGTTTATACCAATGCCGGTACTATCCGGAACTGGGGTGTGGAAATCACTGCCAACGGAACTCTGTGGAAAACCAGTTCAATGCAGCTGGACCTCGGTTTCAACTGGTCGCTCAATAGGAACAAGGTCCTGTCCCTTGGTGACGGCATCGATTCATGGATTGTCGCAAGATACTCTTCACATGCACTTATGACTGCTTATGAAGGCAGTTCTCTTACATCAATGTACGGTAAAGGTTACAAGCGTGCACCAGAAGGCTCATATGTGGTCAATGCTGACGGCACGATGCAGAATGTCTCAGGTATGGTGGTCCTCGACAAGCAGGGCAAGCCACAGACAAATGAGGACTTGCAGTACATCGGTGACTGCAGCCCTAAGTGGAGAGGCGGATTCAATCTGTCGTTCCGCTGGAAAGATCTGAAAGCTTCCGTAAGCTTCGACGGCCAGTATGGCGGACATGTGTTCTCTTATACGAATTGGATGCTGAATTACAGGGGAAAAGGTGTCGGTACTCTTGCCGGTCGTGAAGGAGGAATGGTTGCAGAAGGCGTGGTCCTCCTGGATGACGGCAACTATAAGATCAATGATTATGCGATACCGCGCAATGATATTTCAGAATACTACCATTCTGCTTACAGCAATACCAATGCGGAGGCAAACTTCGTAAGTACCCAGTTCCTGAAACTGCGTGATGCAAGGATTGAATACGCATTGCCGAAGAAACTTCTCGCCAAGACGAAGGTGGTCCGCGGACTGTCCATAGCTGTCTATGGCAATAACCTTGTCTGCTGGAGCAAGTTTCCGGGATGGGATCCGGAAGGCGTCTCCATGAGAGGCAGCGCGATTATTCCGGGCTTTGAGATTCTTCAGATGCCATCGGGCTCGCAATATGGCGCAAGCCTGAAAATAACATTCTAATTGACTGTGAACATGAATAGAATTTTCAGATATGTTGCAGCGGCTGCAATACTTCTTACAGCTTGCTCCAAATTCGACGATATGAACAAGAATCCGTATGCGCTCTACGACGCTCCTGCGGAATCCTTTGTCCAACCTATCCTGTACAATACGGAATATACTCTGGTCTCCAGGTCATATGACCTCCTGTCGGAACTCATGCAATACAGCGTCAATTACAATACCGAGGTGACTTCCCAGATGAATTACAATTATTCCATTACGGAGTCTGTGGACGCTTCCATCTGGCTCGGACTTTATCCTCAGGCCGGCAATGCAGAATATATGTTGCACCAGGCGGAGAAGGAAGACAACCCGGCGATGAAAGGAGTTGCATTGATACTCAAGACATTGGTGATGTCCAATATCGTGGACGCCTACGGCAATGTCCCTTATTTCGATGCCCTCAAAATCGCTCTCCAGAAGGACACCCTGAACTATACGACCAGATATGATGACATGAAACTCATCTATGCCGACATGTTCGCCCTACTGGAAGATGCCAATGCCGCATTCGTGAAAGCGGAAGAACTCAAGAATTCCGGTGAGATTCCGCAGACTGATTTCAGCGCGCTATGTGACTATATGTATGAAGGCAATGTGGAAAAATGGCGTCGTTTCGGCAATTCCCTCTACCTGCGTCTGCTTATGCGTGCGGCAATGAAAGTTGAGGAAGACGGAGGCGTGATGGACATGAGCGGAACAGAACATCCTGACTTCAGCATTGTCAACAAGATAGCGGAACTTTATGATTGCTTCAATTCCGGCAGTGGGGATTATCCTCTTATGCGGGACCGGAAAGATGCTGCCGTAGTAGGGTTCAGCAATAACAACTCTGCACTCTATACGCCGTTCTATGCTGTCACATCAGGAAACTGGAACAGCGTAATCGCTTGTGAGACATTGGTCAAAGAGATGTACAACACGAAGAAGGGACTTGCAGACCCTCGTTACTATTATTATTTCACGAAACCGCTTGGCGCTCCGACGCAGCTGTTCAAGAGCAATCTGGATGCTTTCCTGGCGAAGAATGTTTCTGCTGCCGGAAACTCCAAGGTCGGAAGATATCCGAACGGTAATTCGGGCCAGATAGGAAATCTCAAGAATGCTGACCATTATGCACTTATGAATTATTCAGAACTGCTGTTCATTTTCGCGGAAGCCGGTCAGAGGGGTTGGCTGAATATCAGTTATCCGGTAGTGAAGAAGATCTACCTTGAAGCCGTTACAGAATCGGCCCTCGAATGGAACACGACGGAATCAGCAGGAAGCGAGGACATGACGAAATTCATAGGAATCCTGTCCGATGAAATCGAAGCCGACAATGCCCTGGAGAAGATTCTTACACAAAAGTGGGTTTCAATGTTCTGGGTAGGCATTGAGTCCTGGTGTGACTACAGACGTACCGGATATCCTGTCCTCAAGACCAATGGTGAGGCTGCGGACAACAATTACATCCTGCCGACCCGCCTGAGATATCCTGCCGATGAGAAATACCGTAATCCTGTTACATATCAGGAGTCTCTGGACAACTGGCTTGGCGGTACCAACAACATGCGTACCGATGTCTGGTGGGCATCGACCGCTGAAAGCCGCAATATCAGGTTGCGTGGTAGAAAATAATTGAAAAATATGAGATTTATGAAACAATATATTAGACTGTTGCCGCTGCTGTTGTCGGTTTTCATTGCCGGTTGTTCTGAAGAACAGCCTGATGACACTGGCGCGGAGGTGAAGAGTATCGAAGTCAGCTACTTTTATGACGGCGCGGAAGTGAAAGCTCTTCCGTTCAATTCTTCAAGCCGTAGCGTGCGTGTAGATGTAAAGGTGAACAATCAGGACATTTGGTGGAATGTCGAATCTGACGCCAGCTGGTGCAAGGTGTTTGATGAGCAGCATCGCGGAGACGGCGGATTCACATTGAACATATTGGCAAACGATGACTATTCTGACCGTGAGCCGGCTACGCTTACGTTCGTTTCCGGTCAGTTCAGAGGATATACGATGCAGGTTTCACAGACGGGCAATGTGTTCATTGTAAACAAGTTGTTTACAGTGGGCCCGCGCTCTGCCGGAACCGAAGAAGTAGAAGTCTCGGTGAAGGAAGGAGTCGAATGGGACATTGTCAACAGTGATTGGATTACTGCTGTCAAGGAAGGTTCGCCGGTATCGGAAGGCGGCGTGACCAAGACGCGCGTTTCCGTAAGGTGGAACGAAAACACCTCTGTAGCCCGTTTCGGTTCCATAGGATTCAAGAGGTCTTCTTTCAAGGAGGCTGATTCCCAGTTCAGCGTGTTCCAGTTCGGAAATGAATTGACCTATGATGAATCGGGCGACATCATGCTTCCTGCAAAGGAATGTCCGGCTGTCGCCGTCAAGGTCCCGTCTTCCGGTGTCAATGGCGTGGTCCTGCCGGAATGGATAACTTATACTACCGAAGTCAATGCCGACAATACCATAACGTACAATCTTATATTTGAGGACAATCCTAGTGATACCAGGACCATCCGCAATTCAAATGTGTCTTTCGATATTGCGGACAAGGATTCGGATGTGGTCCTTCCTGTCATCAAGCAGGACTACTATACCGTGCATGGCATCACTACTGCAGACGGATTGAAATTGTTCGCCAAGACGGTGAACGAAGGCGGAGATGTCAGCGAGTGGCAGAAAGACGGAAAGACGATATTGCTGAACAACATTGACATGTCGGCATTGACGGGAGAATGGACTCCGATAGGAACTGCTGACAAGCCTTTTGCCGGTATTTTCGACGGCCGTTACAGGAAGATCTTGAACATGAAGTCTTCTTCGCCGTTGTTCGGTACTTGCGAAGGCGCGGAATTGTCCAACATCATCATAGACGAGTCTTCGGAATTCACTGTCCGGGGCGAATATTTGACGGAATGCGTGGCTGCCCCTCTGGCCGGAAAGCTTACGGATTGCAAAGTCTCGGAGTGCACCAACAATGCTTCAGTCCTTATGGAAGCGTCCTCGCTCAATGAGGCGACTGTGGCTTATGTCTCAGGCCTCATAGGCGTGACGAAGGGTAATACAACTGTCTATAAATCAGAAAATAACGGTAGCGTTACAGCATCTGGCAAATGTAAGACGGCCAAGGCCCAGGGCACATTTTACGTCGGAGGTATTGTCGCCATGAACGAAGGGTCCGTTGACGGATGTACCAATAACGGTGCTGTTTCGGATGCGGCTGTTTCTTACAATCATTCTCTCGCGGGAGTCGCTGCCGCCAATTCCGGAACTGTCCAGTCTTCCAAGAACAGCGGACGTGTTTCTGTGGCTGCCGTGCGTGTCGTGGATTCGCAGAACGATGTTTCCCGCTATATCAACATGGGAGGTATAACAGGATACAATATGGAAGGCGGAAAGATTGCAGGGTGTACCAACGATGCTGCCCTGGCTTCGGCTTCCGACGTAAAATTGCAGCGCATCGGCGGCGTGGCCGGATATCTTGAGAGCGCCCAGCTTTCCAAGAATGTCAATACTGCCAATGGAAAATGTGATATTACGGGAACATCTACTGATTCCAGAGGTGCCCGTCAGCTTTCTCTCGGCGGTTTGTATGGCGAAATGACATGTGGTGCCGCGCTTGATTTTTCCGGAGACGGGAAATGCTCCGCAGGACCGTTGACCGTTTCCAATTATGAAGCGTCCGCTGATTATGTTATCATCTATATCGGCGGTATGATAGGACATGCCGGCCTGGCTGATGATATCTCAATCTTGCATCCTGAATGGAATGGAACCATTACGATGAACTTGAAAAACAACAAGTTCGCCGGCTACGCACTCGGTGTGGGCGGCGTGATCGGCGGTGTCGGAGTGTTTGAAAGAGAGAGAGTTACGGGAGGTCACCTTACTGTGGAAGATGCTTCCGTAGGCGGAATCGTAAACATCTTGGCAAATCAGAAGAATGCGATGAGACATACATTCGCAGGAATCGGCGGCGTGTCAGGTTTTGTTTCTACAGGCGGAGTTTCGTTCCGGAGATGCACGAGTGAGACCAAGATTCTCCAGCCGGATTATTGCGGCAAATCCAACGGATGTGCCCAGCATGTGGGCGGTATCGCCGGTATTGTAATGGGCGGCGATTCGGAAATCACCGATTGCCATAATACCGGAGAAATCGACAACGAGCACTATAACAACAATCCGTGGACTGGAACTGATCTGCAAAGCGGATCTACGGCCGGAATCATCGGAGCGTATGCGTATGACAATGATTATAAGGCATCAATCAAGATCTCCGGATGCACCAACTCGGCTTCCGTCAAGTCCTACAGGGGCATGGCCGGCGGTATCGCAGGATATCTGCGCAATGCCGAAGTTTCGGACTGCCGCAATACCGGTACGATGGCAAATGGTTCCCGCTCTTATGTCGGCGGTGTCATAGGAATTGCTGACAACTCGTCAGTTTCCGGCTGTACGGCAGTGTGCAATATTGCTGGTTCCTCAGCCGGTTCAGAGGTTTATAGCGGAGGCGGAGTCGTGGGCATACTTTGGACAGGCTCAAGTTGTGAGAATTGTGCGTACTTCGGTGATATTACGAGTCTTACGCCAACAAAACCTGGTGAGACTTACGGAAGTGTCGCCGGTTCCACTGCTGCCGGTTCGAAGATAACCGGGTGCAAGTTTGGAGGATCGGTTCTGGGCAGCACTGTGACAGAATCCAATTATTCCTCATTTGTGGCCGGTGACAGCAATGCGTCCATATCATCTTGTGTATATTGGAATGGGAAGTAAGCGATTGAATATGAAGAAGATAGTTCTAATGTTCCTGTTTATTGCGGGAACTTGGTCTTGTTCTCCGTCAGCTTCTTCTCCGGATGTTCCGGAGAAGGAAACCGGAGAGATTACCGTGACAGGAATAATATATGACGACAATGCAAAACCATTGGCTGATGTCCTCGTGTCTGATGGTTATATATTTGCGAAAACCGGTGCAGATGGTCGTTTCTCACTGGAGAGCGACCTGAGCAAGGCCAAGTTCGTCTATATGGTCCAGCCTTCCGGGTATCAGGCCCCTGTCGAGTCGGGACAATCTATGTTCTGGAAGCGGTTGGGTAAAGGCGATGCGCAGAAAATCAATGGAGTATATCAGCTCAGGTTTACATTGAACAAGATCAAATCCGATGCGGACAAGTTCTCGATGGTCATTGCCGGAGACCCGCAGCCGCGTGCGCGTACTGCCGGTTATGACAAATTCGCCTATCATTCACTTGACTGCAATGAAGACATGTGGAAAGATATGAGTGAATATACTTCATCTTTGGGCAGTCGTCAGGTTTTCGGAATCATGCTCGGTGACCTCGTGCATGAGAACATGTCCTTATATCCGGATTATTGCAACGGGCTTGCACGGCTGAATTGCGCCGTGTACAGTGTCATCGGAAATCATGACAATGACCCGTCCGCCACCGATGACGAAGCCGGTGCGGCCTATTTCGAGAACTATCTGGGCCCGAGGAATTATTCCTTCAATGCCGGAAAGTTCCATATCGTCGTGGTGGATAACCTGATAATGCAGCTGAATTCATCGAGACAGCTTAAAGATTATGACCAGGGGCTTACTGACGATATCTGGAAATGGCTGCAGAAAGACCTTTCATACGTGGATTATTCGACACCTGTCATCATCTGCTCGCATTCCCCGATGTTCATGCTGTCGTCTGGCGGTGACAGGTCCATGTCCGCGGCTACGCGTCACGGGGCAGACTATGCCCTGTTGCTTTCCAAATACAAGAAGGTATATGCCTGGGCCGGGCACATGCATGCCGCGTTCAACTATGTGTATGGCCCGTCTTCGAAATATCCTGGGATAGAGGCACATACAGTGTCCAGGGTTACCGGCTCATTGTGGGTGAACGAGTGGCTGTGTGAAGACGGAACCCCGAGGGGATATGTCGTGGCGGACGTTGACGGCGAAAACCTGACATGGAAGTTCAAGCCTATTGCCTATCAGACCGCGAAGGCGATCGGTGAGGTTCCGGCCTATACGCTGCGCGACTATACCTTGAACTCGGATGGCGTCGCCATGCGCAACGGAAGGAAATTGGACGAAACCTACCAGCTTCGCGCCTATCCGCGCGGAACCTATGGCGACAACTATGTTTATGCCAATGTCTTCATGTATGATGAGGCATGGGGCGAGGTGAAATTCACTTCATCGAAGAGCGGCTCGGTGGTCATGACCAAGGTCTCTGAAAAGACCAAGAAATATGATGCCGCCTACAAGGAAGTGTTTGATTTCTATAAATCGGCTGGTTCTGCGTTAAGTTCATCATCTGATTTCGTGCTTTTCAACAAGTCCGGTGAAGTGGCCAATCCTGTGCCGCACCTCTTCAGATGCTATTCTTCTGCGGAATCCGATTCCGGAACCGTCACGGTCACAGACCGTTTCGGCAATGAATATTCTACGACAGTATCATGGTAATGGTGAATCATATGAAGAAGACAATATCTATCATCCTGTTGCTCCTTTGGGCGGTTGTGGCTTATGCCGAAGGCATCGGGACTTATAAGGAGCTTCTGGAGTTTGCAGCCGCAAGCAACTCCGGACAAAGCATTGACAAATGGAAAGATGCCGACGGCGTCATTTGTCTTACGGCAGACATTGACATGTCGAAAGTGAAGAGGTTCGAAGGCGTGAAATCGTTTGGCGGGATTTTTGACGGATGCGGGTTCTCCATTATGAATTGGAAAGCCCAGAGGGGACTGTTCGGACAGATAGCGGAAGGCGGCATTGTCAGAAATCTGAAGATTGACGCTTCCTGTTCAATGAAAGTTTCCAATGGAACTGTCGAATATCATGTCGGATTCATTGCAGATGAGAATGGAGGAATCCTGGAAAACTGCGAGAATCACGGCAGCATCAGCCATCGTTCCGGCTTTACGGAGAAAGATGTGTATGTCGGAGGTGTCGCCGGCATAAACAAAGCATCCATTCTTCGCTGCCGTAATTATGGAAACATTGATTCCAGAAGCGCATCAGTCAGCCAAAAGGGAGAAATATCCGCACATGTCGGAGGAATTGCCGGTGGCGGATACCTGAAGACTTTCAGGTGCCCGGTTTTCGCCTGGTGTGAAAACTATGGACAAATACGCTTTGAGGGGGATTTTCCGGCATGCAACCTGGGTGGCATCGTGGGCAATGGCTTCAAGGTCCCCGTGAAATTCAGTATCAACAGGGGGACGGTCACGGCGATTACTGTGCAAGGAGAGCCTGGAAATGATGCAATGATTCCTCAGATACGTGTCGGTGGTGTTGCCGGAATGACGAAAGGCGACATTATGGGATGTGACAATTTCGGAGAAGTCTCATCTTCAGGCACGCATTGGCCTGTAGTCGGCGGTATCTGCGGAATGCCTCACGCGGCCATCGTGATAGGTGATTGCGTGAATTATGGAATTGTCCGCATTACGAATGATTCTCCCGGCTGCGTAGGCGGCATTGCAGGTTCCATAAACAGGCCGGTGCATGTGAGAGGTTGTGTGAATCGTGGAGATATAACTTTTGGAGGATTCAGTCCTGACAGACGTTCTGCCTGTGGCGGTATCGCCGGTTCAGTCACTGTCAAGCGCGATGCCAAAGAAGGCGCGTATGTCCGTAATTGCCTGAATTACGGCAATGTCGCCGGCGGCTCCGGTTCGAACAAATATGAAAACAGCGACAATGCAATCCATACGGGAGGCATTACGGGATGGATATCAGGTTCCGATCTGGCTGTCGTGATGCTTAAGGACTGCACCAATTATGGAATGGTGACATCTGACGGCGGCAGGTGCGGAAATATTTCCGGTGCATGTGTCAAGGTCCAGACAGGAGGGCAATACCCGGACGATTGGGCGGAGGCGGCTGAACCGATGTCCGACGGCAGCAATGTGTTCGGACGTGTTACGGATGTGACAGGAAAGGCTGTCGCCGGTGTGGTGGTCAGCGATGGCTTCCAAAGTGTCCAGACAGACGGATATGGTTATTATTCCATGAAGAGCGACTTGTCTGCTGTCAGATTCGTCCAAATCTCGTTCCCTGCTGAATATGAAATCAATGCCGTGGACGGAAAGCCTTGCGGATACAAGCGCGTGGCAAGATATCAGAAGGCAGTCATGGCGGACTTTGTGCTGGCGCCTCGCAAGTCACCTTCGGACAAATATACGATGCTTATGATTGCCGACCCTCAGATGAGGCCGTTCGGCGTCGACAATTCGGCGGAGGCTTACAAGAATTCAGTAATTCCTGATGCAGAAGCGTTCAGGCAGCAGTGCGGTGACGAATGTTATTCAATAGAACTTGGCGACCTGGTTTATAATTTCATGACTGCTTATGACGATTATATGGATATCACTGCAGGACTGAAATGTCCGACATTCAATGTGATGGGCAACCATGACTATGACCAGACCACAATGTATGACTCTGAACTGGGTGTCGTTTATTTCGAAACGTATGTGGGCCCTCAGAATTATTCGTTCAATATCGGGAAGGTCCATTACGTGGTTCTCAATGACATAGTTTACAGCAGGGCTTCCGCCAAGGATACCTACCGCTCCGGCTTGGAAGAACAAGCGTTGAAATGGCTGGAAGGCGACTTGGCTTTCGTGTCTCATGATACGCCTCTTGTGGTATGTGCGCATTCGCAGATGTTCAAGAAGCGTTCGAGCCATTCTTCACACAACCTGAATTATGCAAGTTATAAGGAACTTATATCCCGTTATTCTAAGGTTTATTCATGGGCTGGTCACAATCACGAGAATTACTATTATGACTATGCCGGAAAGGAGTTGGGCCTGGACAATATATCATGTATCACGGTGTCACGTTCTACCGGGGCGCTCAGATTGAACAAGTACCTGAACAATGACGGTACGCCTCAGGGATATATGGTAATGGAGGTCGATGGCGATTCTTTCCGCTGGTATTATAAATCTGTCGGCAGGAATGGCGATTGGCAGATGAAAGTCTATCCGCCACGCCGCACCGACGGGGCGAGGATCGTTGCGAACATCTGGAATTACGGTGATGGCTGGAGCAATGTCGAGTGGTGGGAGAACGGCAAGAAGGTGGCCGACATGAGCCGGACCGAAATGGAAGACCCTGATTATGTGGATATCTTCGCCGAGGTCAAGAATCCTACGACACGGAAGTATTGCGCACCGCTCAAGAGCCACAACATGTTCGAGGTGATGCCGTCCGACAATGTCCGTTCAGGAGAAGTCCATGTCACGGACAATTTCGGCGTGACCTACGTCTCCGAAATCCAGTGGTGAACGGTGCAGCGCGTAAATTGCTGATTATTACCGCTTTAGGCATTTTCAGAGTTGCGAAAATACCAACTCTGAAAATACCTAAACCTCTGTTATTCAGTGGTTTACAGGTTGCGCTTGCTGTGGCCGTGTTGTGGCGCTGGCAAGCCGAGCAGTGGCATGGCCCGCGGCGAATTGCGAAGCACCCTGAGCTGAGTGGGCTCTTGCCGCTGCCGGCGTACAAAGTACAGTCGTCAGAATTGAGTCTCTTATGTCTGAACGATCTGCGTGTAAGAGGTGCTGAGAAAGACCTTGCCGCTGTCGTCGGAGATTGAGATAAGCAAGTCCTCACGGAGGCAACCTTGTTGCTGCGCCATTGACACGGTTATATGCTTTTACACTGTTGCCTGCTGTCTAGAGCATACGTTGCGGGTAATTTGGATAGGGGGACACGGATGTTTTTTTGAACAACCTGCATGTCGTGATTTGGTGTATATTCTTGAGTGTCAAGGAGATATAATGAACGACCAAATGCAGGTTATGTGAAAAAGTGGGTAACCTGGCTTTCGCTTTATCTACTAACTGGTTGTGAATCAATGCTTTCGTCTGTTGCGCCAATTTCAGGTTGTTCTGTTTTTCTCTCTGATCATGCCACATTTCCCGATTTCATTTCGCTTCCATAAAAGTTTACTTTTTTTGGTAAACTTTTTTCAGGACGATACATGGGGCGCAGCGCGTAAATTGCTGATTATTACCGCTTTAGCCATTTTCAGAGTTGTGAAAACATTAACTCTGAAAATGCCTAAAGCTCTGTTACTCAGTGGTTTACAGGTTGCGCTTGCAGAGGCCGTGTTGTGGCGCTGGCAAGCCGAGCAGCGGCATGGCCCGCGGCGAATTGCGAAGCACCCTGAGCTGAGCGGGCTCTTGCCGCTGCCGGCATGCAAAGTACAGTCGTCAGAATTGAGTCTCTTATGTCTGAACGATCTGCGTGTCAGAGGTGCTGAGAAAGACCTTGCCGCTGCCGTGGCGGGTAGGAACTCCTATATCGAAACCAAGGAATCCCAGATGGAACTCAGACGGAAGCAGAGGAATCCGAGATGTAATCCAAGATGGAGCTCAGATGGAAGCAAAAGAAGCAAAGGAAGCCATGGAATCCCAGATGGAGCTCAGATGGAGCTCAGATGGAGTTCAGACGGAGTTCAGACGGAAGCGAAGGAAGCCAAGATTGCCTCCCAAGATCGAATCCAAGCAATCCAAGTAACCCAAGTAATCCCAGAGCAAATCCCAGGCACATAAAAAGACCGGCCATAACTGGTCGGTCTTTAAAATCTATCGCGAACTGAATGATTATTCAGCTACAACTTCAAATGAGAAAGTGCCCTTTACATTCTTGTAGCACTTGACTTCAGCCTCGTAAGTTCCGAGAACCTTAACATCCTTGGAAAGGATTACGATGTCTTTCTTGTCAACCTCAACACCAGCAGCAACGAGTGCGTCTGCAAGCTGAGCTGTAGTTACAGAACCGTAAATCTTGCCGTTTTCGCTGACCTTGACTGCAACCTTGACTGCAACTGCTGCAACCTTGGCTGCAAGAGCCTCAGCGTCTGCGATAAGTTTGGCCTCTTTGTGAGCTCTCTGGCGAACAGTCTCAGCGTGCTGCTTCTTTGCAGACTCAGTAGCGAGAATAGCGTAGCCCTGAGGGATAAGATAATTAAGAGCGTATCCGGATTTTACCTTAACGATTTCGTCTGCGTGACCGAGGTTGGCCACTTCTTTCTTCAAAATAATTTCCATATTACTGTCTCCTGATTATTTAAGAAGGTCTGTTACGTATGGGAGAAGCGCAAGTGAGCGTGCTCTCTTGACAGCCTGAGCGACTTTTCTCTGGAATTTGAGAGAAGTTCCGGTGATACGGCGAGGAAGGATTTTTCCCTGCTCGTTCAGGAATTTCTTGAGGAACTCAGGATCCTTGTAATCTACATATTTGATACCTGCTCTCTTGAAACGGCAGTATTTTTTCTTTCTAACCTCTACAGTTGGAGGGTTCAGATAACGGATTTCGTTATTCTGCTGTGCATTGTTTGTCTGTGCCATAATTCTTTCCTCCGTAAATTATTCTGCAACCTCAGCTGACTTTGCAGCAGCCTTAGCCTGCTTGTTGGCTCTTCTCTTCTCAGCATAAGCGACTGCGTCTCTGTCGAGAGCGACTGTGAGGAATCTGATGATTCTCTCGTCACGGTGATACTGGGTTTCAAGCTTTCCGATGAACTCAGGGTTAGCTTTGAATTCGATCAGGTGATAGAATCCTGATGTCTTGTGCTGGATAGGGTAAGCAAGCTGCTTCAGACCCCAATCTTCTTCGTACACAACTTCGCCACCATGTTTGGTGATGTAGTCGACGTACTTGGCAACCGCTTCCTTCATCTGAGCCTCAGATAAAACGGGAGTTGCAATGAAAACGGTCTCGTACTGTTTCATACTTTTAATTTTGTTTGTTAATTAATACTTCCTTGAGTGCACAATGCGCAAAAGGACTGCAAATTTAGTCATTTTTTGTTTTATATCAATACCTTTCGCAAGTTTATTTTATTTTCCGGCATTTTCCGGCGAATAATTATTACATTTGAGTTTTGAACAATGACAGGAAAACTATGAAAACAGCATTGATAACGGGAATAGCAGGGCAGGACGGCTCTTATCTTGCGGAACTTCTCCTCGAAAAAGGCTACGATGTGCATGGCGTGATACGTCGCTCGTCAGTGGATTTCCGCGAAAGGATCGCCCATCTGGAAGGACGCCCGCATTTTCATCTGCATTATGCCGACATGACCGACTCGATGAGCCTGGTTCAGGTGGTAGGACGTGTGCGTCCCGATGAAATATACAATCTCGCGGCCCAGAGCCACGTCCAGGTCAGTTTCGACTCGCCGGAATATACGGCCAATGTAGATGCCACCGGAGTCCTCCGCGTACTGGAAGCCATCCGTCAATGCGGTTTGGAGAAGACCTGCCGTATGTATCAGGCCTCCACATCCGAGTTGTACGGAAAAGTAGAAGAAGTGCCTCAGAATGAGAACACTCCGTTCCATCCTTATTCCCCATATGCAGTCGCCAAGCTCTACGGCTTCTGGATAGTGAAGGAATACCGTGAGGCGTATGGCATGTTCTGCTGCTCGGGAATTCTGTTCAATCATGAATCCGAAAGACGTGGCGAGACCTTCGTTACTCGCAAGATTACACTTGCCGCGGCACGCATTGCCCAGGGCAAACAGGAGAAACTCTATCTCGGCAACCTGTCCTCACTGAGAGACTGGGGCTATGCCAAGGACTATGTGGAATGTATGTGGCTCATCCTCCAGCACGAAAAGCCTGAGGATTTCGTGATAGCGACAGGCGTGCAGCACAGCGTAAGGGAGTTCTGCTACCTGGCATTCAAGCACGTGGGCATTGATCTCGAATTTGTCGGCGAAGGCGCGGACGAAAAAGGCATTGACAAGAAAACGGGGAAAGTCATCGTCGAGGTGTCACCGGATTTCTACCGTCCTACAGACGTCGTGAATCTATGGGGAGACCCTACGAAAGCTAAGGCGGAACTCGGCTGGAACCCTGCCAAGACATCATTTGAAGAACTCGTGAAGATAATGGTCGATGCCGACATGGCCAAGGTCGCCGGGGACAATGCCAGTGAAAAAGTCCGCACGAACCTCGTGGAATACCTCGAAAAAGGCATCGTAAAATAGAGGGGCGGAAAACCATCATAGAGAAGCACGTAAAATACGTAAAACAACTGGAAATGCTCGATAGGAACAGCAAAATATATGTCGCGGGTCACAGAGGCCTCGTGGGCTCTGCAATCTGGAACAATCTCCTGAGCCGCGGTTATACGAACCTTGTTGGCCGGACTCACAGCGAACTGGATCTGACCGACCAGTATGCCGTGGAACGCTTCTTCGATGAAGAAAAACCGGATGCGGTGGTTCTGGCGGCAGCATTCGTGGGCGGAATCATGGCCAATTCATTGTACCGTGCGGATTTCATAATGCAGAATATGAAGATGCAGTGCAATGTCATAAGCAATGCCTACCGCTGCGGAGTGAAGAAGCTGCTCTTCCTCGGTTCCACCTGCATCTATCCGAAAAATGCGCCTCAGCCGATGAAGGAGGACGCTCTGCTGACCTCACCGCTTGAATATACCAATGAGGAGTATGCGATAGCGAAAATCGCAGGCCTGAAGATGTGCGAGAGCTACAACCTCCAGTACGGAACGAATTACATCGCCGTCATGCCGACCAACCTTTACGGGCCGAATGACAACTTCCATCTGGAGAACAGCCACGTGATGCCGGCGATGATGAGGAAAATCTACCTCGCAAAACTGCTGCACGCGCGCGATTGGCATGCCATCGAAACGGATATGGACCGCCGCCCGATAAATCCGGACAATAAGCTCCGCGCCATCATCGGCGAGGGCAATGTGGACGGCTCCAACTCGCGCGAAAGGATATTGGAAGCATTGGCATTCTACGGAATCAGCGACAATAAAGTAGTGCTCTGGGGCACGGGAAAGCCGCTTCGCGAGTTCCTCTGGAGCGAAGACATGGCTGACGCCAGCGTACATGTCCTGCTCAATGTGGATTTCAGCGACATCATCGGCATTGACAAATACAGTTCAGTATTCTACGGTGCGAAAACCGACGGGGCAGTGAACCGCAACAACAGTGAAGGACGCGGCGGAGCGATTCCGTCTCTCGGCGAGATCAGGAATTGCCATATCAATGTCGGTACGGGTAAAGAACTGACTATCCGCGAGTTGTCTTCACTCGTGGCGGATGCGGTAGGCTTTGAAGGTGAAATAGTGTTCGACGAATCCAAGCCGGACGGCACCCCGCGCAAACTCATTGACGTCTCCAAACTCCACAGCCTCGGCTGGCATCACAAAGTGGAAATCGACGAAGGAGTACGCAGGCTGTTCGACTGGTACAGATCCACATTGGCCTAAGCCCCGTACATCTTTTCGTAGTACTTCTGGTAGTCGCCGCTGGTGACATTGTCCAGCCAGTCCTGATGCTCAAGATACCACTTGACGGTCTTTTCTATGCCCTCCTCGAACTGAAGTGACGGCTCCCATCCGAGTTCCCTCTGGAGCTTTCTCGAGTCAATGGCATAGCGCATATCGTGGCCCTTTCTGTCGGTCACAAAGGTAATCAAGTCATTGTCAGCACCTTCCTCACGGCCTAGCAGCCTGTCCGTAGTCGCGATCAGGACCTTGATGATGTCAATGTTCTTCCACTCGTTGAACCCTCCTATATTATAGGTATCGGCGACCTTTCCCTTGTGGAAGATAAGGTCAATGGCCCTCGCGTGGTCTTCCACATACAGCCAGTCACGCACATTTTCTCCGGTGCCATAGACAGGGAGCGGCTTGCGGTGGCGTATGTTGTTGATGAACAGAGGGATAAGCTTCTCAGGGAACTGGTACGGACCATAGTTGTTCGAGCAGTTCGTAACAATCGTCGGCATACCGTAGGTGTCGTGGAACGCCCTCACGAAATGGTCTGACGATGCCTTGGACGCAGAATATGGCGAGTGTGGCTGATATTTGGTCTCCTCCGTGAAGAACTCCTGCCCATAAGCATGGTGGTGCGCGGACGACGCCTTGGTGGAAAATGGCGTCTCGATGCCCTGAGGGTCAGTGAGTTCCAGTGCGCCGTAAACCTCGTCCGTAGAAATATGGTAGAACCGGCAATCTGTGCACACTTCGTATCCATCTGCATTGACACGGCTCAACTTCCACGGCTCCTTCTGGCTCTCCCAGAAGATTTTGGCGGCCTGAAGCATTGACAATGTGCCCATTACATTGGTCCGCGCGAAAGTGAACGGGTCCTTGATGGAGCGGTCCACGTGCGATTCCGCGGCGAGATGGATGATGCCGTCCACATCGTAGCGCCTGAGCGTCTGGAGAATCGTCTCGAAGTCGCAGATGTCCGCCTTGAGGAACGTGTAGTTCGGCCTGTCCTTGATGTCGTCGAGGTTCGCCAGGTTTCCGGCATAGGTGAGCTTGTCAATGTTGATGATGTGGTAATCAGGATATTTGTTCACAAACAGTCTGACGACGTGGCTTCCGATGAAACCTGCTCCGCCTGTGATGACAATCGCTCTGCTGTAATGCTTCATATCTTTTAAAATTCTGTTCCTTTTCTGAACGGTGTGACAAAGTCTTTCAGGAGAGGATGCCTGGTGTCCTTTTCGCTCAATATGGACACCTCCTGCGGGACTTTCCAGTCGATTCCGAGGCTGCTGTCCAGGATGCTTATGCCGCCGTCCGCCTCAGGATGGTAGAAATTGTCGCATTTGTACTGGAACAATGCCTTTTCGCTCAGCACTGCAAATCCGTGTGCGAATCCGTGCGGGATGAAGAGCTGCCTGTGGTTTTCCTCTGAAAGTTCCACGGCTACGTGCTTTCCGTAGGTAGGCGAACCCTCCCTGATGTCCACGGCCACATCCAGAACCGTACCTTTCACGCAGCGTACCAGTTTGCTCTGTGCATATGGCGGTCTCTGGAAATGGAGCCCCCTCATTACACCATAAGAAGACAATGACTCATTGTCCTGTACAAATTCCACGTGGCCGATTTTCTCGTCGAACTCTCTCTGCGAGAAACTTTCGAAGAAATATCCGCGCCCGTCCCTGAAAATTTTCGGCTCAATGACATAAACGCCCTCGAGTTCCGTCTTTATCACATCCATTTTCTCAATTCTTATTGCGTCAGAAACAAATATAATAATTATATTCGCTGAATATGTAACAATATGTAACAATTTAAATGATTTTTCGATGAAAGGGATTGTTTTGGCAGGTGGCAGCGGTACTCGTCTGTATCCTATAACCAAGGGAATAAGCAAGCAGCTCATCCCGATATATGACAAGCCTATGATTTATTACCCTATTTCCGTGCTCATGCTTGCCGGAATCAGGGAAATACTCATCATATCCACGCCCCAGGATCTGCCGGGCTTCCGTCGCCTTCTGGAGGACGGCAGCCAGTTCGGAGTCCATTTCGAATATGCCGAGCAGCCTTCTCCGGACGGTCTGGCACAGGCATTCATAATAGGTGAAGAATTCATCGGAAAAGACGATGTGTGCATGGTGCTGGGAGACAATATCTTCTACGGTTCCGGCTTTACCGGAATGCTCAGGGATACCGTCTCATTAGTCGAAAATCACTCCGAGGCCTGCGTTTTCGGCTATCTGGTGAGTGATCCCAAGCGTTACGGCGTGGCTGAATTCGATGCTAAAGGAAAGTGCCTGAGCATCGAAGAAAAACCGGAGAATCCCAAGAGCAATTATGCGGTGGTAGGCCTGTATTTCTATCCGAACGAAGTGGTGGAAGTGGCCAAGAACGTGCGCCCTTCAGCAAGGGGAGAGCTGGAGATAACATCTGTGAATCATGAGTTCCTGTCCAGGGGAAAGCTCCATGTCAAGACTCTCCAGCGCGGTTTCGCCTGGCTTGATACCGGCACCCACGAGTCTCTTTCGGAAGCGTCCACATTCGTGGAGGTGATAGAAAAGCGCCAGGGCCTGAAGATCGCCTGTCTCGAGGACATCGCATATAATAACGGATGGATAACCAGAGAGAAACTTGTAGAGGTAGCAGCCCCGATGGCGAAGAATGACTATGGCCAATATCTTCTGCGTCTTGCAGGTGAGCTGAAGTAGCGGCTCGGACAAGAACACCGTTCCGGTAATCGGCAGTACAACATAAAAACCGCCGCGAAGCAGACAACTGACTTCGCGGCGGTTTCAATTATGGGCGGCAGCAGCGCCGCCCCGTATCACTATTCTGCTTCAGCAGCCTTGTCAGGACGCATAATCACGGTCTTGGCAGTGCCGGAAGCGAGGATTGTCCTCAGAATGTTCTGAATGTCAGAAGGTTTGAGGTTGTTTACAGCCTCCTCGTACTCCTTGTCGTAGTCATATCCGAACAGGTCGTACTCCTTCAGGGCTCTGAGCCAGTATCTGTTGTTGAGCTTGGACTCAGGGATGTTCTTCTTCAGATTCTTCACCGTCATGTCGAACTCCTCTGCGGTAGGACCTTCCTCAGCGAGATTGTTGAGTCCCTCGAGACTGAGGCTTATGAGCTTGTCCGCAGCAGCCGGCTTGGTGTCGAAATAAATCTGGAGAAGAGCCTCTGCCTTAGGCTCATTGGTCATTGAACCATGAGTTGAAGCGCCGTATGTGCCGCCCTCGTCTTCACGGAGAGACTTGGTGTATCTCATGTCGAGAATGTATGTGGCAGCAGAAAGAGCTACGTCATCCAGTACTCTGTATTCCGGAAGAATCGCGTCAAATACCTCGATAACAGTCACTTTCGGTGTCTGCATATCTGTCTTGAAGTCATTTGTGGCCTTGCCGGAAAGAATCGTCGGCTTCTCATATTTGCATTCGAAAGGACGCTTGCCCTTGTTGATGGAACCGAGATATTTCTGGATCAGAGGAAGAACCGTGTCAATGTCGAAGTCACCGCAGAAGATGGCGGTAGCGCCGGCAGCATCGTGGAACAGCATCCTGTAATCCTTCTCGATAGTAGCGAGGCTGGCTTCTTCCAATGTCTTCTCGGTGATGAGAGTCTTACGAGGATTCTCGCCGTAGAGAGTGCTCTGGAGCTCCTTGCTGAACTTGTAGCTCGGCTGTTTCACATAGTTGGGAACGATGCTCTGAAGCTTCTTGATGGCCTGGTCGAACTCGGCCTGGTCGAAACGTGGGTCTGCAAAGTACAGGTAGGTGAGCTGCAGGGCCGTCTCCAGATCCTTGGTAGTGCTGCTTCCGGAAACACCGTGGCGCAGAGAATTGATATAAGGAGCTACGGAAACGTTCTTGCCTGCAAGCATCTTGGTTACAGTGGTCTCAGGAAATTTGGAAATACCGCTGCAGTTCAGGAAAAGACCCCAGACATTGTCATCGAAACTGCTCAGGTCCTCGGTAGGAATCATTGACAGTCCGCCTTTCTTGTAAAGGTTGAAGATGATGCTGTTCTTCTCATCCTGTGAAGGACGGAGAATGACCTTGAGGCCGTTCTTGAGTGTCAATACGGTGCTGCCGTGGAGCTCTGACCTTGAGATGGATTTCACTGCGCTTCCCTTGAGTTTGCTCTCGTCGAGGAAGTCGGAGTCGATCGCCTCTACGGCATTGGCCTTGATGTCTGAAGATTCAACCTCGGCAATGGCCTTGCTGAAATCCTCTACGGTAGGAGTCACAAGTCCTTCTTTCTCAGGGCCTTTGTAGAGGACGACCAGATTGTTCTCAGGAATGAACTGGGCTACGACCTGGTTGATCATCTGGTCCTGGAGCATAGGGAGGAGCTGCTCTACGATTTCGTATTCTGTCTGAGGGTGCATGTAGGCATAGTTGTCGAAGAAATTGTTGATCAACGGCTGTACAAGCTCCTCGTTTTTCCTGCTGTCAGCACTCTTGGCTGCACTTTCGTAAGCGGAAAGAAGTTCAGACTTGGCTCTCGCGATTTCGTCGCTGCTGAATCCGAATCTCTTCATCTTCTCGATTTCCGTCAGCAATGCCTTGAATGCGACAAGCGCTTCACCTTCGTGGCAGGCAGCCTGTCCCATAGTGACTTCCATCGTCTCGCACATGTTGCCGATGCCGAATCCTGCACTTGAGAAAGGAGCGTCAGCTTTCGCTGCAATGTCGCTGAGCCTTTCGTTCATAATGCTGGAAATCAGGCTCTTGAGGAGGTCTGTCAATTCACCCTGCATGGTGCTGTTGAACTCCTCTGGCATGGCTTCGCTCTTCCAGTAAACCTCTACGGTAGTGCTTACTGCCTCCGGGTCGGTGATGACGCCGATGGACGGAGCCTCATTGTCCGGAATCCTGATGACGTCCTTCGCCTTCGGATTTACCGGTGCCGGAATGTCTGAGAAGATGCGCTTGATGGCGGCCTCCACATAGTTCACGTCAATGTCGCCGACAACGATGAGTGCCTGGAGGTCAGGACGGTACCATGTATGGTAGAAGTTTGTGAGGCTCTCAGGCTTGAAGGTCTCCAGGTTCTCCTGGCTTCCGATAAGCGAGCAGCCTGCATATTTGGAATCACCATAAAGATAAGGCTTGGATTTTTCATACATTCTCCAGGAAGCGTCCCTTCTGGTTCTTCTTTCCTCGATGATGACACCTCTCTCCGCGTCTATTTCTTTAGGATCGCAGGTCACGAAGTGTGAGTAGTCGTGCATGATGAGGATGCAGGAATCCACTACGGTAGGTCTCACGAGCGGAATGTTGTTGAGCATATAGGTGGTCTGCTCCACACCTGTGGCTGCATTGACATTGCCTCCGAAAGAGGCGCCGATGCTCTGCAGGTAGTCCAGGATTCCCTTGCCCGGGAAATTCTTGGTGCCGTTGAAGCACATATGCTCGAGGAAGTGGGCGAGTCCGTCCTGGTCAGGTGTCTCCTGGATGGCTCCGACGTTGGTGGCAAGATAGAACTCCGCCCTGTTGGCCGGCTGACTGTTATGCATTATATAATAGGTCAGACCGTTCTCCAACTTGCCCTTTTTTACGGCAGGGTCATTCGGCAGCTGCTGGTTCTGTGCCGACAATGAGAATGCCGTCACTGAAAACAACGCCGCAATGATTAGTACAAACTTTTTCATCTATAATGAGTTTTTAAAATTGTTCATCCTACAAATATAATATATTACAATTCTTCTGCCAAAATTGATTACCTTTGTATGATTACGTAATTACTGGAACATAATGTTTGAGGATTTCAGACTCAAGGTATTCATAACTGTCGCAAAGACAGGAAGTTTCACGAAAGCTTCCAAGCATCTCGGCATATCCCAGCCTGCCGTGAGCCAGAATATAAGCGCATTGGAAAAAGAAACGGGCGCCACATTGATCAGCAGAAACAGGGGAGAGGCGACACTGACAAGCCAGGGCGTCGTCTTTCTGGAATATGCTGAAAAAATCCAGTACTGGTACTCGGCTGCCGCCGGAATGTTCGGAGAGCAGGGACGGATCAATGCCGGGAGACCCATAAAGATAGCGGCCGATCCGGTGCTCGCGTCCTATCTGCTGCCGGAGACATTGTCAATGCTTTCCGGCGCAATGCCGGAACTTTCCATCGAACTGACCTCGATTTCAGTCCACGACAAGACCACCGACGAGGAAGGTGATGTTCCGGGCACGCATTTCGGGACACCTCAGGACGCGGATGTGGAAATCTCTGTTTCACCGAGTCCGGAAACCATTGATTTTGAAGGCGAAAGCCATCTGGTGGGCGTCATGGATGCCTTTGTGGTGGCCTCTAAACATAACCGTTCAGTAAATTCGGCGGCGGTATCTGAGGAAGATGACGAACAGACTGCCAAGCCTTTTTCTACTATAGCCGGCATTCCTGTTTCCAATAAATTCGCAGTATGGAGCGGCTACAGGCCGTTTCTTACCCCGGATCTGGAAGCGCGTACCATAATCTTCTCGGATTCCGTGGAGGCTGTCAAGTCCATAGTCAGGGACTCTGTCTCCGTAGTGGGAATCGTACCTGCGCAGGCCGTGAAAAACGAATTGGCTGACGGGACACTGCTCCAGATGCCCGTGCGTCTTCCGGGATTTGCTTTCGACGTGCATTTCAACCCGCTTCCGGAGTTTTCCGGCAAGCAGATATGCGTGCTGCTGAAAGAAACATTGTCAGAAAAATTGAAAACCATATAATAATTATGAAAACTTTTAATTCCATCCTTATGACATTGGCCGTAGCAGTTTCACCTGTTGTAGCCAATGCTGCCGAGCCGTTCGAGCCGGCGACAAAACTTCGTCCTAACATGACATTGGCACTTTATCCTGAAGGTCAGAAAGTCAACAAGGGCATTGAAGAGAACGGAAAGACCATCACTCTCGGACCGGGCGAGTCGAACAAGATCGCGGAGCCGGAGGAAATGAAAGCATCCGGGACAATGTCCAAGGTCGGAGACAATGCGAGGATAGATATCTATCTGCCGAAAAAGCCTAATGGCCAGATGATTGTGGTCTGCCCGGGCGGCGGTTACAAAAATCTTTCTACATTCAATGAGGGAGCCTATGTGGCAGACTGGCTCGTCAAGCGCGGAATTTCTGTCTGCGTGGTGAAATACCGTCTTCCTAACGGACACTGGAACGTGCCGCTGAATGATGTGCAGAATGCGTTCAGATATTGCCGTGCACATGCGCAGGAGTGGGGCGTGAAGCAGATAGGCGTGATGGGCTTCTCAGCCGGCGGACATCTTGCCGCTTCCGCTTCCACACTTTTCGTGGATACAGTGACAAGGCCGGACTTCTCTGTGCTCATTTACCCTGTCATCACCATGGACCTGGCTCTGACCCACAAGGGTACTCACGACAATCTCATAGGCAAGGAATCCAAATGGCTGGACGAGAACCTTCCTGTCAAGGATTACTTGGTGAAAAAGGCGAAGTACGAGGAACTGATGTATCATTATTCGCTTCAGAACAATGTCTCTGCAGACACTCCTCCTACATTCATCGCGCTCAGCACGGGTGACAATATCGTAGCGCCTGAAAACAGTTTCCTGTATTATGACGCGCTTGTGGCACACAATGTGCCTGCCCTGATTTATGTCTATCCTTATGGCGGACACGGCTGGGGATTTACTACTCCTGAGTTCGGAAAGGACAAGTTGGGCGCCTGGAGACCGGTCTTTTTCCAGTCTCTCGAGATTTGGCTCAATGAAGTTTCCGCAAAGTGATTTTACCGCTTTTGCTGAATAGATGTTCCTTTTCACTTAAAAAGCAATCCGGACTTTGAGGATAGAGCCAAAATTAGTACTTTTGTCAGATAATTGAATAAAAACGATTAAATCATATATCCTATATGGAGAACAAATTACAGGAATTGACGGACAAACTTTATAACGAGGGCTTGTCCAAGGGTAAGAAAGAAGGCGAAGAGATTTTAGCCAATGCCCGTAAAGAGGCTGCCGACATTATCGCTGCAGCACAGAAAGAGGCTGATGAAATCAGAGCCAAAGCTGAAAAGGAAGCCGCTGACTTCAAGGTCAAGGTGACCGGAGACCTGAAGATGGCAGCGTCACAGAGCATTCAGGCTACCAAGAAGGACATCGAAGACCTGGTAGTGTTCAAGATGAATGCTGCAGCAGTGGAAAAATCTCTTTCCGAGGAAGCTTTCGTGAAGGAAATCATCAAGGCAGTTGCCCAGAAGTTCGATTCTGAGAATGCTGCGGATCTGGAACTTGTTCTTCCTGAATCACTCAAGGCATCACTTGAGCCGTTCGTCAAAGGAGAATTGACATCGATTCTCAAAGGTGGCGTGAATGCGACATTCACCAAGAAGATCGCAGGCGGTTTCACCATCGGCCCTAAGGACGGAGGCTATTTCATCAGTCTGACAGACGAGACATTCAAGGAACTCATCAGCGAATATCTTCGTCCAGCTACACGAAAACTGCTTTTCGGAGAATAGTTTCTAATGTCCCTTTCAATGAACAATTACGAATATATCATTGCCGGTCTGCCGGACATTGCACCTGACTGGAAGGGTGCCGATGCTGCGGGAGTTGAGGCTATAGTGCAGGAAATCAGGGAGTTGTGCTCGAAAGAGGACAATGCTCTGATCGATGTTCTGATAGCCGGCTTTGACGGGGCCAACCTCGACTTGGAATTCTATCAGAAAGCATTGAAAGCGAAGAACAGTTTCATAAGGGATTATTTCAAATTCGACCTGAATGTCCGCAATGCCAAGGTCAGATACCTGAACCGTGCGCTGGAACGTCCCGCCGACACAGATATTTTCATGGAAGCGGAAGGCGAGTTCGAAGAGGCCCAGAAACTGGACGCTATCCTGAACCAGGAGGATATCCTTTCCCGTGAACGCGGAATGGATGACCTGATGTGGTCCAAGATAGAGTCCATCACCACTTTCGATTATTTCGACATAAATGTCATACTCGGGTTCATTGCCCGCCTGAACATTGTAGCAAGATGGCTGAAACTGGATCCTGAAACAGGAAAACAGATGTTCGCGCGTCTTGTGGAGGGTGTCCGCGGCTCCTATACCGGAATCCGGGAGGCAGCAGACAAGGCTGTAGGCGCATAAGACGCATAACAGCATACATTGAATAAAAATTAAACAACTATAAATGAAAACAACAGGAAAGGTAACGGGCATTGTCTCGAATCTTGTCACGGTCACAGTCGATGGACCGGTGGCGGAAAATGAGCTCTGCTATATAACTTTGGGCGAAACGAAGCTTCTTGCCGAGGTTATCAAGGTGAAAGGCCGTAATGCTTCTGTCCAGGTGTTTGAAAGTACCCGTGGTCTGAAAAACGGTGATTCTGTCGAGTTTGAAGGCAGGATGCTTGAGATTTCATTGGGACCTGGTCTTCTTTCAAGTATCTATGACGGTCTTCAGAACAATTTGGCGACGATGGAGAGCGTGTTCCTGAAAAGGGGTGAATACACATCTCCGCTCGACCACGAAAAGCTCTGGGACTTCGAACCTGTCGCAAAGCCGGGCGACACGGTTTCGGCTGCAGACTGGCTGGGTGAAGTCAAGGAAGGCTGGCTGCCTCACAAGATAATGGTGCCGTTCTCATTCAAGGGAACATACACCGTGAAGAGCGTCGCCGCTGCCGGACAATACAATATCGACCACACTGTGGCTGTTCTGACAGACGCGCAGGGCAATGATGTGCCTGTGACGATGGTACAGAAATGGCCTGTAAAGGTGGCTGTGAAAGCCTATAAGGAAAAGCCGAGGCCGAACAGGATTATGGAAACAGGTGTCAGGGTCATTGATACGCTCAATCCGATCGCCGAAGGCGGTACGGGCTTCATCCCGGGACCTTTCGGCTGCGGCAAGACTGTGCTCCAGCATGCGATAGCCAAGCAGGGTGACGCGGATGTCATCGTGATGGCTGCGTGCGGCGAGCGTGCGAATGAGGTCGTGGAGATCTTCACCGAGTTCCCTGAGCTGGTCGATCCTCATACCGGAAGAAAGCTGATGGAGAGGACTACCATCATCTGCAACACCTCCAACATGCCTGTAGCTGCCCGTGAGGCATCTGTATATACGGCAATGACGATCTGCGAGTATTATCGCGCCATGGGCCTGAAATGTCTGCTTCTGGCTGACTCCACATCACGTTGGGCTCAGGCGTTGAGGGAAATGAGTAACCGTATGGAGGAACTTCCTGGTGCCGATGCTTTCCCGGTCGATCTGTCATCCATCATTTCCAACTTCTATGCGCGTGCAGGTATGGTCGTGCTCAACAACGGCAAGACCGGAGCTGTCACCTTCATCGGAACGGTTTCTCCGGCCGGCGGTAACCTCAAGGAGCCTGTGACCGAGTCCACCAAGAAGGCTGCGCGCTGTTTCTATGCACTGGAGCAGAACCGTGCTGACCAGAAGAGATATCCGGCAGTGAACCCGATTGACTCTTATTCCAAGTACCTGGAATATCCTGAGATCCAGGAGTTCCTCGACGAGAAGATCGAAAAAGGCTGGACTGAGAGGGTGAACCGCGCCAAGAACATTGTCCGTCAGGGACGTGATGCTGCCGAGCAGATCAATATCCTCGGTGACGACGGCGTGCCGATGAACTATCACGAGACTTTCTGGAAGTCTGAGCTTCTGGACTTCGTGTTCCTCCAGCAGGACGCGTTCGACGCCGTGGACAGCCTCTGTCCTCTTGAGCGTCAGAAATTCATGTTGAATCTGATTCTCGATATCTGCGACAGGGAATTCTCATTCGAGGATTTCGAGCAGTGCCGCAACTTCTTCAAGGAACTTATCAATGACTTGCGTCAGATGAACTACTCTCAGTTCCATAGCGAGGCATTCGAGAAATATAATTCTGAACTCACTAAACTATTGGAAGAAAATGGCAAATAAAGCATTCCAGAGAACATATACGCAGCTCGATGCTATTACCAAGGCGACCGTGTCCCTCAAGGCGACAGGCGTGGCCAATGACGAGCTTGCAACAGTGGATGGCCGTCTGGCCCAGGTGGTGAAGACCAAGGGTGATTCTGTTACCCTTCAGGTGTTCTCCGGTACAGAGGGCATCCCTACGAACGCAGAGGTGTCATTCCTCGGCGAACCTCCTGTGCTGAGGGTGAGCGAGCAGCTTTCAGGCCGTTTCTTCAATGCTTACGGACATCCTATCGACGGCGGTCCTGAGGTTGAGGGTGAGGAACGTGAAATCGGCGGTCCGTCAGTGAACCCGTACAAGAGACGTCAGCCTTCAGAGCTGATTCCTACGGGTATTGCCGGCATTGACCTGAACAATACCATCGTTTCCGGCCAGAAGATTCCTTTCTTCGCGGACGCTGACCAGCCTTACAACAAAGTGATGGCGGATGTGGCTCTGCGTGCGGATGTGGACAAGATCATTCTTGGAGGCATGGGCCTTTCCAATGATGACTACCTGTTTTTCCGTCACGCTTTCGAGTCTGCCGGTGCACTGGACAAGATCATCAGTTTCATCAATACGACTGAGGAACCTCCTGTAGAGCGGTTGCTCATTCCGGACATGACATTGGCTGCGGCAGAGTATTTCGCCGTGGACAAGAACGAGAAGGTGCTGGTGCTGCTGACCGACATGACATTGTATGCGGATGCGCTCAGTATCGTGTCCAACCGTATGGACCAGATTCCGTCAAAGGACTCCATGCCGGGCTCTCTGTATTCCGACCTCGCGAAGATTTACGAGAAGGCCGTGCAGCTTCCGTCAGGCGGTTCCATCACGATTATCGCAGTGACCACATTGAATGACGGTGACATTACCCACGCTATCCCTGACAATACCGGTTATATTACTGAAGGTCAGCTCTATCTGCGTGCAGATGCGGATTCCGGCAAGGTCATCATTGACCCGTTCCGCTCATTGTCCCGACTCAAACAGCTCGTGCAGGGCAAGAAGACCCGCGAGGACCACAGTCAGGTGATGAATGCGAGCGTGCGTCTTTATGCGGATGCGCAGAATGCCAAGACGAAGCTGGAGAACGGTTTCGACTTGAGCGACTACGACCACCGTTGCCTCGCGTATGCGAAAGAATATGCTACAAGACTTCTGTCAATCGATGTGAACATCACTATCACTGAGATGCTCGACACGGCCTGGGAACTTTTCGGAAAGTATTTCACCAAGGCCGAGACAGGTATCAAGCAGGCATTGACAGACAAGTATTGGAAAGTTTAAAGGTCAATGTTTTGACCATCAATTGAAAGTTTGATATGGCAATTAAATTCCAGTACAACAAGACTTCTCTGAACAACCTCGGCAAGCAGCTGAAGATGCGTCAGAAGGCTCTTCCTACTCTTCAGAACAAGGAATCAGCCCTGCGCCTCGAGGTCCGCAAGGCCAAGGAACGCTCGGAAGAACTTGTTGAGGAACTGAATGCCTCAATGCAGAAATACGACTATCTGGCGGCACTGTGGAATGAGTTCCAGCCTGACCTGATTTCCATAACGGATGTCGATCTGGTCACTGTGAAACTCGCCGGTGTGAAAACTCCGGAGCTGAAGGAAATCCATTATGAGATACATCCTTTCAATGCCTTCGTGAAGCCGGCCTGGTATGCCGACGGAGTCTCCATCCTGAAGGAGCTTACCCGTCTGGGCATCGAATCGGAAGTGTATCAGGAAAAGAGCCGTATTCTGGATTACCAGAGGAAGAAGACCACTCAGAAGGTGAACCTGTATGAGAAGGTCCAGATTCCCGGGTATCAGGAGGCTATCAGAAAAATCAAGAGATATATGGAGGATGAGGAGAACCTGAGCAAGGCTTCATCCAAGATTGTCAAGAGCCGTCACGAAGAGGAAGAAGCTATGGAGGAGCTGCAGAATGATTAGTCCGATGACCAAATACTCCTTTATTCTGCTTTCCGGGCAGACTGAGGAATTCTTGTCGAAAATCCAGGACCTCGGAGTCATTGACATAACCCGTTCCGTCAAACCGGTGGACGAGAAGTCAGAGGCGCTCCTGAGTGAGGCAGATACCGTGAAGAAGGCTCTGGCTGTTCTGAACAGCTGTGACGCTGAACCGGAAAAGGGCTTCAGGTTCGGCGGCGACCCTGTCGAGGCTGCGCTGAAGGCTCAGGCTGATGTAGAGGAACTCAAGAATGAGCTGTCTTCCGCAAAAAAGGAACTTTCTGCACGCAAGCCGTGGGGGCAGTTCAGCACTGAGTCCATCGGAAGATTGGAGGCTCAGGGACTGAAAATACGCTTCTACAGCTGCCAGAAGAAGAAGTTCGACCCCGCGTGGGCTGAAATCCAGCCGTTGCAGGTGGTCAGCGAGACGGATACGACCGTGTTCTTCGTGACTGTGGCTCCTGTTTCTGAAGAGTACAGCTTCCCGATCGAGCCTATGGCGGCCCCTGAGGGTTCTGTCAATGAAATGGAACTCACCATCAAGGATCTGGAGACGAAACTCTCTGAGAGGAAAAAGCTTCTCGGCAATCTGAAAGGCTGCATCGGAGAACTCAGACAGCGTTACAATGAGAAACTTGGAGCGCTTGACCTGTATCTGGCCGAGTCTGCTACAGAAATGGCGGCTGACAGTCATCTTGCCGTAGTTACCGGATTCGCTCCGACTGAGGATGACAAGAGGCTGTGTGATGCGTTCGACGCTCTCGGAATATATTACATCCACGAGCCGGCTACCAAGGAGGACAATCCTCCTATCAAGCTGCACAACAACTGGTTCGCCAAGAATTTTGAGGTGCTGACCGGAATGTACGGCATGCCGGTTTATGATGAATTCGACCCGACGCCTGTGCTCGGTCCGTTCTTCATGCTGTTCTTTGCCATGTGTATGGGAGATGCCGGATACGGTATCGTGCTCATGCTTATTGCATTGTTCATGAAGCTGAAGATGCAGGACACGAGTCTGGGCAAGATGTACAGGCTTATCGGTTTCCTCGGCGGAATGACGTTCTTCGTGGGACTGTTCCTCGGGACATTCTTCGGAATGAGCATTCTCGAAGCATCCTGGACTCCGGAGTGGCTTAAGGCGCTCTGCGTGGACGGATGGTTCCCGGACGGAAAGATAGCCGGGTTCCCGGTACAGATGGTGCTTGCCGTGGCTATCGGTGTGCTGCACATCTGTCTTGCCATGATCATCAAGACGATAAACTACACCAAACGCTTTGGATTCAGCAAGACGGTTTCCACTTGGGGCTGGACCACTCTGATTGTGGGCGGCATCATCGTGATTGCTCTCGGTATGACGGAAGTCCTTTCCGAAGTCGCGTTCAAGTGGGTGATCATCGCTTTGGCGGCAGTCAGTTCATTGGCGATCTTCGTGTTCAATACTCCGGGGCGCAACCCGTTGGTGAACATCGGCTCAGGTCTCTGGGATACCTATAACATGGTTACCGGCCTTATGGGCGACGTCCTCAGCTACATCCGTCTGTATGCTCTCGGTCTTGCCGGAGGTATGCTCGGCAATGCGTTCAACATCATGGGTACCATGATATTGGATATCCCTGTACCCGGCGTGAACTGGGTGTTCTGCATCGTGATACTGATTTTCGGCCACGTGCTGAACCTCGCCATGTCCTGCCTGGGCGCATTCGTACACCCGCTGCGTCTTACGTTCGTGGAGTACTTCAAGAATTCCGGTTATGAGGGTACCGGACTGAAATACAACCCTTTGACGAAAACAAAATAATGATAAACAATAATTAAGAACTATGAACGAAATTCTCGGTTATCTCGGTCTTGGCCTTATGCTCGGCCTTGCCGGTATCGGTTCCAGCTATGGAACCACCATCGCTGCCAATGCAGCAGAGGGCGCTCTCAAGAAGAATCCTGAGAAGTCATCCACTTACATGATTCTCTCCGCTCTTCCTGCAACACAGGGTCTCTACGGATTCGTAGGATTCCTCCTTTGGCTCGTTGTCTTCAAGCCGGACTTCGCTGTTATGGGCCCAAAACTCTTCGGAGTGGGTCTTGCAGTAGGTCTCGTATGTCTTTTCTCCGCTATCCGTCAGGGCCAGGTCTGCGCCAACGGTATCGTGGGTGAAAGCCAGGGCCACAGCGTCATGACAAATACTCTTATCTACGCTGCTCTTCCTGAGTTCTATGCCATTCTTGCCCTCGTAGGCTCCATCATGGCAGTGCTTTAGTAGGAGAGACGTTTCACCTGCAGGTCATTTCGTATAGAAACGGAATTCCGTGACGGAATGATACTTCTGGCCCGGTCTCAGGACCGTGCTCGGAAAACGGGGTTGATTCGGGCTGTCGGGAAAGTGGATGGTCTCCATGAGCATTCCACCGAATTTCTCGATCGGCCCGTTTTTTCCTTTATATGTCCCGTCGAAACTTCTTCCGGTAAATGTGAGCAAAGCCGGCTCCGTAGTCCATGTCTGCATACCGCGACCGGACTTGCGGTCATAGAGATCTGCCGCTTTTCTCAAAGTGCCGTCCCAATTCCTGACTGCCCAGCAGGCTGACATTCCTCTCATTATCCTGAGATGCTCGTCAGGCATGTCGATGCGGTAGTCCACCCGGTGCGGCTCCCTGAAATCGAAAGGACTGCCGTCCACGTGGCGCAGGATGTCTGGGCAGAATTGTGCATTGTTCTGTATGCAAGTGTCAGCTTCTACCTGAAGCAGATGGTCCATTACATAGCCGCCTTCATTGCCCTTGAGGTTGAAATATGTATGGTTGGAAAGATTGACTACCGTCGGTTTGTCGGTGGTGGCTTCATACTCGACACGTACTGTGTTGTTGTCTGTCAGCCAATAGGTTACATTTACATCCATGGTGCCAGGAAAGCCTTGCTCGCCGTCAGGACTGACTCTGTGGAACTTGACTCCTGTGCGCCCTTCTTCCTTTACAGGAGTGGCATCCCAGATGAATCTGTCGAAACCCATTGTGCCGCCATGGCATTGGACCGGCTCTCCTCCCAATTCCTCATTGGCTACCAGTTCGTACCGGATACCGTCCAGAGTGAATGCCGCGTGGTTTATCCTGTTCCCGAACCTTCCGATGACAGGACCGATGAATCTGTCTTTCTTCTCGAAATTTTCAATGTCTCCGAAGCCGACGACCACATCGCCGTAATGACCTTTCCTGTCAGGCATCATGATGCTGACAATGCGGGCGCCATAATCGAGAAGCTGCATTGAAGCGCCTCTTCTGTTGGTTATGGTGTATAATGTGGTGCTTTCTCCGGTGGATAGTTCACCGAATGGAAGGCTGGTGACCTTCGGCTGTTTTCCCTCAGCCGTCATGCAGACCAAAATGGTCAAAAAGCTTAGAAGTCGTTTCATGTTACTACTATGCGGTTAAATTCACACGGAGGCAAATATAATGCTTTTACCTGAGTCCTGAGGACGGTGGTACGTTTTGTTGCATAGATTGACGAAATTGTTTTATAACCTCTAATCTTAATTCCGTTACTTTGCCCATGAGCCTGACGGATGACTGTCGGGTTGTGAAATGACACTGATAAACTAATAATGAAATATGAAGAAAAGTATTCTGTTATGTGCCGCGCTCGCGGCATTGACTGCATGCAACGGCAATTCTGACAACAACAAGTCTCTGGATTATGAGACGATTGATGTCAATTTTACTTTAAAATCCGATCTGGAGATTCCTGAAGGAACCGAGTTCGGTGTCGTAGCCTTGTGCGCGCGTGACCGGCAGCCGTCTCTGGCTCATCCGACAGAATCTTCTCGTTCCTTGATTTTCACGCCGGGACTCCAGATTTCTGGGGCCCCGGTTTTAAAATGCATTCTCAGATACGTCAGTGGCTGTTGTGGAATAGTATTTGATAGGTGGTGAGTTTCGCTTAATCTATTCCGTTTATGAGAAAGTTAGACAAAAAGACCATCATCGGTGTTGTAGCGGCGGCAGCTGTCGTTGTAGTCGGGCTCGTTATCTTTCTGAGACCCAAGCATTTTGAGGAAGTCCTCCCTATAGTGGGCGTGGACACGGTGCGTACGCGCAATGTGGAAGTCTATGGTGAATTTCCGGGGAAAATCCGTGCCCAGCAGTTCGTGGAAGTCAGGGCAAGGGTTGAAGGATATCTCGAGAAGATGATGTTCGCAGAGGGAACTTATGTAAAAAAAGACCAGATACTCTTTATCATTGATCCTAAACAATACAAGGCGCAGGTCGACAAGGCTGAGGCGTTGGTTACGAAGAACAAGGCCATCGCTCTCAAGGCGGAGCGTGACCTCGCCAGAATCAAGCCTTTGTATGAGCAGAAGGCTGCAAGCCAGCTGGATCTGGACAATGCCATAGCAGCCTACGAGAGCGCAAAGGCTGATGTCCATGTCAGCGAGGCGAATCTCACGGAGGCCCGTTTGGCATTGAGCTACACCACCGTACGCTCTCCCATCAGCGGATATATCAGTGAAAGGCACGTGGATATCGGTACTTTGGTCGGTCCCGGAGCGCAGTCGCTTCTGGCCAATGTCGTAAAGAGCGATACCGTACTGGTGGAGTTCAAGATGACGGACCTGGATTATCAGAAATCCAAGGCGAGGAATGTGAATCTGGGACAGAAAGACACCAGCCGTCACTGGAATCCTTATGTCACCATTACATTGGCGGACAAGTCTCAATATAAATATAAAGGTCTCGTGGATTTCGCGGACCCGCTCGTCGATGCCAAATCAGGTACATTTTCCGTAAGGGCAGAGATGCCCAATCCTGAGCGTGAACTCCTTCCTGGACAGTTCACCAACTGTCTCTTATACACATCTCCGAGCCCACGAGACGCTCATGAATCTCGTA
>ENA-OYYX01000007-OYYX01000007.1-human-gut-metagenome-genome-assembly--contig:-NODE-7-length-138384-cov-16.380520_pt1 | contig 138384 bp, 113 predicted proteins | sample MGYA00244070_ERZ653464 | MGnify/ENA primary metagenome ERZ653464 (study PRJEB26926, sample SAMN06165152) | human gut metagenome | biome: ENVO:00009003; feature: ENVO:2100002; material: ENVO:00002003...
GTTAAAGAATTTAAAGAAGTTAGAGAAGTTAAAGCCATATGCTTTACAGCTAAATATTCAACCAAAAAGGCTGTTGGCTATAACTTCTAACGACCGAAGGGAGTGATAACTTCTTTAACTTCTATAACTTCCGTACAAACGAAACTTCAGAAGTAGCAATAAAACACTCAATACAAACAACGGATAAAAGTTCTTTCGTCAGCAAGATGCTGACGAAAGAACAATCCTTAACAAAAAACATCATCTTTATGAGAAAATTTTACTTAGCATGGGCGCTGTTACTCAGCGCTATCGGAGTTCAAGCACAGGAGTACAATCTTTTCCCTGCTTCAGTAGTCGACGAAAATGGCTGGTTGTGGTTCAACAGCCAGAATATTGTTGACCAGTATGTCGGTGTCTGCAATGAAAATGACTACAAAGTAGACCCTGAAGGCAAAATCATCCAGATGATTTATGCAGACCAAGTGCCTTCATATCCTTCGACTACAGTTGATCCAGATGCGATTGGATACGGAAAAGGCGGCGAGTTGGGTGCTGATGGATTTAAGAAAGGAGCTATCATCTTACCTGCAGCAAGTGCATCAAATTCACCAAATGGTGGTGGAATTGTTCTTTGCCTGCCATCATGCTCTACATTCAGCATAAATGTTTCATGCTCGGGATCCATCTACTGCCAACTTTTAAGCACAGACAAAGCAGGCACTATGTTCGGTGATTATGAAGTGCGCAAAGCATATAGCATGTTCAACAAGTTTGCAGGTGCAGGCAACACCACGGTTATAGGCCTTGAAAAACAAACAAATGGCTACAACGAAATTACAATTAAGTCCGACAAACCTGTATATGCATACTTCCGCAACATCACAAATAAAGAGGTTTACATCCACGGCATCAAGGTGACCACTCCCAAGCAGGAAACTGCAGGCATTGCCAACATACAGACACAAGGTACAACCGCACAGGAGGTATATACTATTGATGGCGTCAAAGTAGGCAACACCTTGAAGGGTCAGAAGCAGGGCTTGTACATTGTCAAGCAGGGCAACTGCATCAAGAAGGTTATTAAATAAATGACCGCAAACTTTTATATTTATCAACATAAGACACTACAAGTATGAAGAAATTCTTTACACTTTTGTTGGCTGTCATCAGTACAATGACAGCCTTCGCACAGACAGAACCTGCCATTGAATTGCAAGCAGAGGTAGATGGCAACACCAGAACATTTACCATCGGACTGGGGGTAGAAGGAACAGTACAGATAGACTGGGGTAATGGCGAGAAAGTCACATCAGAAGTGATTCCTGCTTTCGATGGTTGGAATCAAGTGGACGTCTCAGGTACCGTATCAGGTGATGGAAAGGTAAAAATCTATGGCGACAACATTGTTTATTTTGAATGTTCATCAAGAGTAGATGGTGCCCAAGTATTGTCTTTGGATGTAACTAAGGCTACAGCCTTGAAAGATTTGACTGCCAATGCCAACAAACTGACTTCCATTGACCTGACCAAGAACACTGAGTTGGAGAAGCTATACATCAACATCAATCAGTTGACAAGCATTGATATCAGCAAGTGTACCAAATTGACAACTTTGGATATTAGCAATAATCTCTTGACAGCAATAGATATTACCAAAAATCAGGCATTACAGACTCTCAGAATCGGACAAAACAAACTTACTGGCGAATTGGATTTATCCACCAATCCAACCATCAAGTCTGTATATGCACAGACAAATGAATTAACCTCGGTTAAGATAGGTAATAACACGGCATCTAAACCAACCTTCAGCTTTAACGAGAATAAGCTCACCTCCTTTGATGCTACAGGTATTAAAGATGCAGGTAATGCAACTCTGTTCTTGATAAGCAACCAGTTGACAGAAATCAAACTGCCCAGTGCCAAGATGAGTATTTTGAGAATCTCTAAGAATAACTTCACATTGGCTACGCTCCCTGCTCCAACCGTTGCCAAGACATTCACTTATGCACCACAGAATGACTATGTCATAGCAGAATCTTACAAGGTAGGAGATGTACTCGACCTCTCATCACAGACAAGTGCCACTTTGAACACCCAATTTGCTGTTTACAAGTCAGACAAAACTGCTCTGACAGAAGGCACCGACTACACGGTTGCTGACGGTAAAATTACATTCCTTACTGCACAGGATGCCGTATATATCACCATGACTTCGACTTTGTATCCTAAGTTTACAGGCACTAACATCTACAAGACTACCGTTACAAAGGTAGAAGGTTCTACAGGCATCAACGCTGTAACAGCTCAGGGAGTAAAGGTAAGCACAGCAGGTAATGAGATTTCTATCTCTGGACTTTCACAGGGCGACGCTGTTACAGTAGCCAACTTGGGTGGTGCTGTGGTAGCTAACTTCCACGCCAACTCTACCAATGCTCATGTTCAGGCTGCAAAGGGTCTGTACATCGTCAGCATCAACGGCAAGGCTATCAAGGTAGCCCTCTAATAATTTTATTTCATAAAGTGCCACATCGCATGGGCGAAACATCTCATGGGATATGGCACTTTTTTCAATCCAACAAGTACGACTATGAAGAAGTCTTTAGCACTAACCATTCTTTGCCTCCTCTTTGCCTTACAGGCAGGAGCATTCAACAAGAACACAGGAACCGTTGGCAACACGGTGTGCTTTGTGCGCTTTGCCGACGAGGATGCCAGTATTTTTGAACATACGATAGACACCTATCAGAACCTGTTCAACGGCAACAACACTACCGACAACTCGGTATACAACTATTTCCGTCAGGCTTCCTACAACCAGCTGGAATGGAAGAGTTCCTTCTATCCTGTTACTACTGACACCAAGATTGTGTCTTACAAGACACGTTACGAAAGAGCATACTACCAGAAGTATGATGCCACATTGCGTCCCTCTGGCTACAACTCAGACACCGAGGGTGAAGCACGCATGCAGGCATTGGTAAGAGAAATAGCCAACTATATAGAGAAAGACGTGACTGACGCTACCGACATCGACAAGAACGACGATGGCTACATAGATAACCTGTGCATCATCTTCAGCGGACAATCAGAACTGAGCAACAAGCGAGGCATCCTCTGGCCACAACGCAAGGACTTGGCTTTGCCTGATGAAAAGGCTATCTATATAAAAGGTAAGAAGTTGGTGGGCTACATCATGGTTTTCGACGAGGCTAATGGCTATGAGAACTTCGAAGGCATCGCCCTCAACACCGGAGTCCTTTGCCATGAGATGTCTCACTCATTGGGCACCTACGATCTGTATCATGCTTCAGGAAGCCTCAACCCTGTAGGAATATGGGACTTGATGTCAGACAATCAGCTCGTAGCACAAAACATGACAGCCTACACCAAGTATCGCTACTGTAAATGGATTGACGAAATACCAGAGATTTCCAAAGCTGGTACCTACACCTTGAATCCCGTAGGTGGCAGCAGCAAAGAAAACATTGCTTATAAAATCAAACCAGTAGGAAGCGATGAATACTTCGTAGTGGAATATCGCAAAAAGGAAGGTTTCGACAAGAGTCTTCCTGGTTCGGGTCTGCTTATTTACAGAATCAACCCTGCCTACACAGGAGGCAACGTCAACTATAATGGCACTACCCGTTTGGACGAACAATACATCTTCCGTCCTAACGGAACCATCACATCGGATGGTGACATCACAAAGGCTTTCTTCAGTGCCGAGAGTGGAAGAACTGCTTTTGGTGGCGAGGCTACAGCCAAGCCTTTCTATAGCAATGGCAAGGAGGCACCTTTTGCCATCAGCAACATTTCTACTTGCGGAAGCACCATCTCGTTCTATCTGCACGAATCTACCAACCACCTTTCTTTGAGCAAGAAAGAGATTACCTTGGCTGGAGACGCACAGAGTTCGGCTACAGTAACCATCTCCTCTGACGAGACTTGGACTTTAGAGAACCTTCCTGCATGGATCACTGTGAGCCAGACTGAGGGTACAGGAAATGCAGAGGTCACCTTCACTGCGAACAGCGAGAACAATGAGCCACAAAACAGAACGGCTACCATCATGGTGAAGACAGCCAGCACGGAGGCACCACTGCCCATCACCCAGTTGTCAAACATCGTAACAGCTCCATCACAACTGACAGGAAACATACAGGACAATGGTATTCATTTGTCATGGACTGCAGCTTCTGCTGGTGAGACACTCCTCTACGATGACTTTGAGAACACAAAGAATCCCAATGACTGGGTTGTCACCACTTCGGGCGATCGTGGATGGAGATGGCAGAAAGGCGACCCAAACAAGGGCACATACCGCCCATACGAGGGAAGCTATGCTGCTACTGTGTATTACGCATGGGAGGATATTCACCAAGATGAATATTTCACATCCAAGACCTTCGCTTATGGCAAGACGCTGAGCTTCTATTCTCGTACAACGGCTGCGGGAAAGACACCCAGAAACCCTCAATATTATAATGTGGAAGTAAGCAAGGACAACGGAAAGTCATGGACACCTATTTTCAATGCTTGTACAGACGAAGACGCATCGTTTGCGGGCAAATATACCAAGGTTACCCTCGACCTCTCGGATTATCAGTCTGCAGAAATGCAGATCCGATTCCACTGCTATGATACCGACAACACGGGGTTGAGCTACTACTGGCAGATTGACAACCTCGAAATCTTGGGCAGCAGTTCCAACAATATCACTGGATACAACGTGTATCGAAACGGCATCAAGATTGCCACCAGTACAACGACCGACTATGTAGACCCTGCTCCATTGGATGGTACCAACACCTATGCAGTAAGTGCCACAGGAAGCTTTGGGGAAAGCAGTCCATCCAATAGTGTTGAGTTGCAGTTTACATCGACAGGTATCTCTACTCCTACTACACAAGGTCTTCAGGTAATGGGAGTTTACGACTGTCTGGGCCGTCGCATCAACAGCAAGGAGATGCAACGCGGACAAATCTACATTGTCAAGTATGCCGATGGAAAGACTAAAAAGGTAAGTAAATAAACAAGACTTCCCCCCTATCATGGGGACAACAACCTCTACGACATTCACAGACGCAGCATCCTTGCTCGTCTGTGAATGTTTTTTATGCTCCTATTGATTCTCCATAAGGAAGATTAATAAATATAACGTGCGCAGCTAATAACAAACTGCGCTTTAGCAACTGCGAAAGCGGAGCTAAGTTTTTCAACAAAGCCAAGCGGCTTCGATGGCAGATGAAAGCGGCTTCGATGAGCAACGAAAGCAATTGCGTTGGGCATCGAAGCCGCTTGCATTTTTTTAGAATATTCTTCTGCTGAAATATAATAAAGTGGCAAAGGCGTCGTTATATTAACAAAAGCAAGAACTTAACATATAATAAAACGCCTATGAAGCAATATTCTACTTCTGATGAAATGAGACCGTCGAGAAAGACTATCAACATGATCAAACAGATAGCCTACACTTATCGCGCTATCAAAATGAATGGACGTTATGAGGCGTTCTGCCTCAACTAAAATAAGAACAAAGAATGAAACCAATCATATCCCCATCTCTGTTGTCTGCCAACTTTATCGACCTGAGAAGCGACATAGAGATGATCAACAAGAGCGAAGCCGACTGGCTTCATCTCGACGTAATGGACGGAGTTTTCGTGCCCAATATCTCTTTTGGATTTCCTGTCATAGAGGCGGTGTCAAAGGTTTGCACCAAGCCTCTCGACGTGCATTTCATGATTGTCCACCCAGAGCAATACATAGAGCAGACTGCCAAGGCGGGTGCAATGATGATGAATGTGCACTACGAGGCATGCACCCACCTTCACCGTACCATACAGCAGATTCATGCCGCTGGAATGAAAGCCGGTGTAACCCTGAACCCATCCACACCTGTCTGCGTGCTCGAAGACATTATCTGCGATGTGGACATGGTGCTGCTGATGAGTGTGAATCCAGGCTTCGGCGGACAGCAGTTCATCGAGAACACCATAGGCAAGCTGGCACGACTGCGCCAACTCATCAAGTCATCCGGCTCGAAAGCACTGATAGAGATCGATGGTGGCGTGCAGGCAGAAACGGCTCCCCGCCTGATAGAGGCTGGTGCCGATATCTTAGTGAGTGGCAGTTATGTGTTCAAGAGCAAAGACCCTCTTGCCACCATCCACGGTCTTAAAACATTGTAATATTCGAGAAGACATCGTGCTCCTTAGCCATACGACGTAGGTTAAGGAGTGCGTAACGCATTCTGCCAAGACTGGTGTTGATGCTTACATTCGTAAGTTCGGCGATTTCCTTGAAGGACAACTGCTGGTAATAACGCATATACACCACTTCCCTCTGGGTAGGTGGCAGCAGGTTGACCATCTTCTTAACATCCGACATCACCTGTCCCCGCACGATAGTGTTCTCCGCATTATCGAAGACCACGTATTCGTCTCTTATCTTCGACATATCGTTGTCATCGGGAGTCTCCACGATGTTCTGTAATCTGTTGTCGCGATACATATCCATCATCACATTGTGGGCTATGCGCATGCACCATGCCAGGAACTTGCCATTGGGCACATACTGGCGCTGCTGCAGTTTGGTAACCACCTTGACGAATGTCTCCTGAAAGACATCATTCGCCTTTTCCTGGTCGTGAACCACAAACATGATGTAGCCGAACAGTTTCACCTCGTTGCGTGACAGTAACAAATCGAATGCCCGATTGTCGCCCTCGACATAAGCCAAGGCGAGTTGCTCATCGGTCATTTCTTCGAGTTTTCTCATTTTTCTAACCTCTTTAGTTTCTTCAAGTAGAAATCTTAATCTATAGGCTATTTGTTTTTATTGTGTTAGGAATGTTAAAAATCACTGCAAAGATAGTACTTTTATCAAAAACCACCAAACAAGAAGACTTTTTTATTATCTTTCACACTATTTTTTAACAATTAGTGGCTGAGGAGATTCCACAAGGAGTTAAAGGAGTTAAAGGAGTTAAGGAAGTTAAGACAACAGCCTTTGAAGGAATGTTTAGTGTTTAATTTTATGTCCACAAAACATTTGTCTTAACTCCTTAACTCCTTTAACTCCTTAACTTCTTTATTATATACAGAGCCAAAAAGAGGTTGGTGCAGGATGCACCAACCTCGTGATAATGATTTCAATAAAGAAAATTGAAATCTTATAAAAGATGCTGCAAATATAAACTTTATTATTGAGAACTCCAAGCTTTTTTGAAGGAAAATGAGTTTTTTAACATTGTGTACGCAACCATTACCAAATAAATTCATTATCTTTGTGGCGAAAATAACAACTACAGTATTAATCATTATCTATTTTAAAGCAAATTATGAGATACTTAAAGACACTATTGCTCGCTCTCCTATTGCCAGCTTGCGCCTTTGCAGCAGGATGGGACGACAATGAGTACAAGCGTATCGAGCAGAGCATCCAATTGCCAAAAATTGCCGAACGCCAGTTCCTTATCACATCTTTTGGTGCCAAGACTACAGCTACGGCTGCACAAAACCAAAAGGCCATCAACAGAGTCATCTCTCTTGTCTCCAAGAAGGGAGGCGGAAAGGTGATCATCCCTAAGGGTACCTGGAACACAGGAGCCATTGAGTTGAAGAGCCATGTCAACCTCGTTCTTGAGGAAGGCGCCACCCTTCACTTTGCCTTCGAGCCTAAGCTCTATCCCCTGGTACGTACCTCTTGGGAAGGTCTGGCTTGCTGGAACTACTCTCCCTGCATCTATGCCTACAAGGCTACCGACATTGCCATTACCGGTAAGGGAACCATCGACGGAGGTGGCAACAACGACACCTTCTGGCAGTGGAATGGCAGCCCTCGTTTCGGTTACAAGGAGGGTGTGACCAAAGAGAGCCAGAAGTTGGGCTCACGCAGCAAACTGCTGAAGATGGCAGAGGACGGTGTGCCTTTCGACGAGCGTAAGTTCGGTATGGGCTATGGCTTGCGTCCACAGTTGGTCAACATGGTACACTGCGAGCGTATCCTTATCAAGGATGTCAAGATGATCAACTCGCCTTTCTGGGTCATCCATCCACTGCTCTCCAAGAACATCACGGTAGACGGTGTGTATGTATGGAACGAAGGACCTAACGGTGACGGTTGCGACCCTGAGGCTTGCGAGAACGTTCTCATCCAGAACTGCGTGTTCCATACCGGCGACGACTGCATCGCTATCAAGAGCGGTCGCAACAACGACGGTCGTCTCTGGAACCAACCTTCCAAGAACATCATCATCCGCAACTGCAAGATGGAAGACGGCCATGGCGGTGTGGTGATAGGAAGTGAGATCTCGGGTGGCTGCGAGAACGTATATGCCGAAAACTGCGTGATGGACTCTCCACACTTGGAGCGCATCCTGCGTATCAAGACCAACAACTGCCGTGGCGGTCAGGTGCAGAACATCAATATGCGCAACGTCGTCGTGGGTCAGTGCAAGGAGGCTGTGGTGAAGATCAACCTCGACTACGAGAGAAAAGAAATATGCTATCGTGGTTTCGAACCTATCGTGAACAATGTGAATGTTGAGAACGTTACCTGCCAGAAGAGCAACTACGGCGTGCTGATTATCGGCCGCGACTCTTTGGAGAATGTCTACGACATCAATATCAAGAACTGTAAGTTCGACGGTGTGGTGAAAGAGCCTGTCAAGATCACCGGCAAGACCCGCAACGTGAAGTTCGACAACCTCGTCATCAACGGCTCCCTCGTTCTCAACAAGGAAGACCAGCCCTACAAGAACTATAGCGAATGGCTCACCTACAGCGAGATGAAGCGTGTGCCCCACTCTTACCTGCTCGACTTCAGCAGCAAGCCCAAGTGGAGCTATGTGATGGGTATCGAGATGGAGGGAATGCTCGACACCTACGAGCACTACAAGGAAGGCAACAATGCCATCCTCGACTACCTGAAGGAATATCCTGCCAAGATGATCGATGAGAAAGGCAACATCACTGGCTACAAATACGAAGACTTCAACCTCGACAATGTGCGTACTGCCAAGTTCATCCAGCGCATGCACAACCTCTTCCCTACCAAGGGAACAGAGAAAGCACTGAAGACACTCTTCAAGCAGTTGCAGAACCAGCCTCGCACCAAGGAGGGAGTTTACTGGCACAAGGCTATCTACGCCAACCAGGTATGGCTCGACGGTATCTTCATGGGACTGCCTTTCTACTGCAACTATGCCGTACAGACCATGAAGCCCAAGAAGGCAGAGAAGTATCTCAACGATGCGGTAGACCAGATGGTGAAGACCGACTATCGCACCTACGATGAGAAGACTCAGCTCTGGAAGCACGCATGGGACGAGACCCATCAGCAGTTCTGGGCAAACAAGGAAGACGGCAAGAGCCAGCACTGCTGGGCAAGAGCCTTGGGATGGTATGTGATGGCTATGACCGAGTGCCTCGACGCCATGCCCGAGAACTACGCACGCCGCCAGGAGGTGAACGACCTGCTGAACAAGGCGATGAAGAGTGTGGTGAAGTACCAGGACAAGAAGACGGGCGTATGGTACGACGTGCTCGACGTGAAGAGCGACAAGAACTATCTGGAGAGCACAGCCTCTTCGATGTTTGCCTATGTGTTGCTCAAGGGCTACCGCAAGGGCTACCTCTCTGAGGAATATCTCAAGGCTGGCGTGAAGGCATACAATGGTATCTTGAAACAGTTTATCAAGGTAAACGCCGACAAGACCATCAGTCTGACACGCTGCTGTGCAGTAAGCGGCTTGGGCCCTGGCCCTGGCCCATACGTCAAGAAGCCCAACTACAAGCGCGACGGCAGCTTCGAATACTATATGAGCGAGCCTATCCGCGACAACGATGCCAAGGGCGTGGGTCCTTTCATCTGGGCAAGTCTCGAAATGGAACAGCAGGGACTTATCAAGTAACTCTATAAAAACAATCAGGCTAACAAATGAAGAAATCATTATCTATCATTGCAGCCTCACTCATCAGCATATCTACCATGGCACAGGCTCCGGCTTTCCCAGGAGCCGAAGGTCATGGTAGATTTGTTACTGGAGGTAGAGGCGGTAAAATCTATCACGTAACGAATCTCAACGACAGCGGAACTGGCTCTTTCAGAGAGGCTGTTAAGTCGGGCAAAAGAATCATCGTCTTCGATGTGGCGGGTGTCATCGCCTTGAAGTCTGACTTGAAGATAGCAGACAATATCACCATCCTCGGACAGACTGCTCCCTCGCCAGGCATCACCCTGCGCTATTATACCGTTCAACCGGGCAGCAACAACATCATCCGCTTCATTCGCATACGACGTGGACAGGAGAAGAACATCAACGACGGTGCTGATGCCTCATGGCAGCGCAACAAGACGGGTATCATCTTCGACCACTGCTCCTTCAGCTGGAGTATCGACGAGGTGGCTTCGTTCTACGACAACAACAACTTCACCATGCAGTGGTGCACCGTGGCAGAGAGCCTCACCAACCCTGGTCACTCCAAGGGTGCTCATGGCTATGGCGGCATCTGGGGTGGTAAGTTAGCAAGTTTCCACCACAACTTCGTAGCTCATCTCATGAACCGTGGCCCTCGTTTCAATGGTGCACGATATGGTTGGACGGGCTATACTAACAACAAGGAATACAGCACCTATAAGTGGCAGAACACCGTACAGGCAGAGAACGTTGACTTCCGCAACTGCGTGATGTATAATGCACAAGGCACCTGCTATGGCGGTCCTGGTGGCGGACAGATCAATATCGTCAACAACTACTATAAGGCTGGTCCCAGCCATAGTTTGAAAGGTACAACTCTGAATGGACTCAAGGTGGATGTGAGCAAAGGTAAAGAGCGAGGAAGCCAAGACCGTATCACCCTTGTCACGCTTTCCACTAAAGACAACTCCGACAAGAATCATCCTGAACTATACGACATGACCAGTCGTTATTATATTAATGGTAATACGACAGAAACCACGAAAGGTCAGAAGACGGAGAACAAAGACTGGAAGGGCATAAGCTACGACAAGAGTATTCCAAGCCTGAACGGAGAATATTACAGTCCCGATGCCAAGAACTTCTATGGCGATGCTGTGGCTCATACCACTATCAGCGGTAAGTCGTGCGTCAAGATCAAGATGGACAATCCTGCTCCTACAGGAGAGGTAACCACCCACTCTGCTGCCGAAGCTTACGAAAAGGTTCTCGCCTATGCTGGCGCCTCACTCTATCGTGACGAAATAGATGCCCGATACATGGAAGAGGCCAGGACGGGTACGGCAACCTACAAGGGAAGCATCACCAACTCGCCTGGTATTATAGATAAGGTGTCAGACGTGAAGGGTTATACGGAAACCAACTTCGGAACCGGCACACGTCCTGCAAGCTTCGACACCGACAAGGATGGTATTCCTGATGAATGGGAAAAGGCCAACGGTCTGAATCCTAACAATGCAAGTGATGCCCTCACCTGTTCGCTCGACGCTAAGGGTTACTATACCAATATAGAGGTATATGCCAACTCGTTGGTAGAGAACATCATGAAGTCAGAAAATGCTGATGCCCTTTCTGGAGTTGCTGAGTATTATCCTACTTCTACCTCTACAGGCATCAGCCAGACGGTTGTCGACAAAGGCGAAGTGGCTTCCATCACGTATTATGCCCTCAACGGCTCTCGTCTCAATGCCCCTGCCAAGGGTATCAGTATCAGAAAGATAACCTACAGCAATGGCAAAACCGTAACAGACAAAGTAATAAAATAAAGAAAAGCCTATCGTTCATGGTCGAAAAAGGGATGTTTTATGTCCTTTTTTCGACCTTTTTGCATTTTAATCGAAATTTAATGCCTTTTTTAGAACAACCTATCTAATTTTTTACTAACTTTGCAAAAGAAGATAAGAGCACTCGGCAATCTGAAAGTTGTCTTTCATTGCGCTCGTTTGCAATTTCTTCACATAAGAGTTAAATAAAACATTAATTAATCTTTTAAATCTTACGTTTATGAATAAAATTTTACGCATTTCAATGATCGCTGTATTGGCATTAATTGCTAATGTCAGCTTTGGACAGGAAGTTACATTAGACTTTTCCACTAACAACTGGAAGCTTCCAGAAGGTTCCACAAACAAAATTAAAACTGCTGCTACTTATACAGATGGAACTTATACCATTAGCATGAGTGCAAGTTCCGATGGTCATTATTGGAATCCAGATGGTTACTTACTTTTTGGTAAAGCTAATGCTTTCATCACTCTTCCTGCATTTGACTTTGATGTCGCAAAAATTGTAGTTGAAGGTAGAAGTGGTGCTTCATCTTCAACAGTTCAGAACATATTCGTAGGTGATCAAGCTGTAAGTACAGCTACGACAGGTGCTAATAAAACTAACAGTTATGCTATCGACACAAAACACCAAGCAAAAGGAAATATATACAGTATAAAAGTAACAAGTAGACACAACACCCAAATTGTATCTATAAAAATCTACAAGGTTGGCTCCGAGATTCCTGAAGAACCAGAAATCACATATACTGATGTTCCAAGCGTGAAGGACTTGTTAGCTAACTATACGAAAGCAACTTCTAACTTGAACCTCAAGCTCACCAATGCAAAGGTTTTGTATGTTAACAATTACAATGGTACAGTTAACACTTACGTTCGCGAGGGCGATGCCGCTATTGAGTTGAGAACATTGGGCTTCAATATGCCTGTCAACAGCACTATCACAGGTACTGTAAAAGTAGACTTAGCATTAAGTTATGGTGTACCTTACTTAGCAAAGAATGCTGGCACTACAGATAAAGATCTCACCATTCAGGAGAGCACAGAGGCCGCCAAGCCTATAGTAGCAACTGTTGCCGATATTGTTGCGAACAAGTACATGAATGACCTCATACTCATCAAGAACTTTAAGTTCAGTAAAGAAGAATATCAAACAGGTAAGTATAATTACTACGCAAACGATGGTGACAGCAAGATTATGATTTACGACAAATTTAGCACACCAGAAGACAATAAAGCAAAGATTGGTGGCGTTGCCAACTTGACTGAAGGCGAGACTTATTCTGTAAAGGGTATTTTTGGTGCTATTTTTAAGAACGTTCAGGAGGTTATACCAATTGAAGCTATCTCTACTACCACTGGCATCAACAACATCACAACCGATGCAACACTGGAGAATGCTCCTGCATTCAACCTCGCAGGTCAGAAGGTAGGTAAGGCATACAAGGGTGTTGTCATTAAGGCAGGCAAGAAGTTCGTACAGAAGTAATTTTTCTCTTTTCGAAGAGAATAAATTGGGTAGGAGGTAAATGTTATACATAAAAGACATTTACCTCCTACTTTCATATTTACCAATCTCCAACACCACTTCACATGAAGTACAACCGACATGGAAGCCGACTGACTTATACATATTGTAGAACTGGTCTATCTATCAACATACCAGCATCAATATCTCCTTTTACTTTTGCAATGCCTTTTCGTATCTTCTCCAAGCTCTTACCTTGCGGTACTTTGATACCTAATGCGTATTGGCGAAGGTGCGAGGCAAAAGGTCATAGGAGCAGCACGCCCTGAAGGGGCAAAAGCTCTTAGCCCAGGGCAGCGCCCTGGGTATAAAGGCAATCAGCAAGGCGCCCTGTAAGGTAGGGTGTTCAAAATCTATCAATTTTTCGACACGTTTTTTGCGTCGAAATACAAGTTAATTCACACGAAATCAACGTGTTAAGAATTCAAAAATGTGACTTTTTTTAGTTCTGCGCAATATTCGTGTCGATAATTATTGAAATATCAGTTAGTTAAACCGATTATTCGACTAAAAAACGTGCCAAATTTTAAACGGATTTTGAACACCCTACCTGTAAGGGCAAAAGCTTTACATATCGCAACGGATTTTTCATTTTTATTAGGTGTATTTTAAAGCTTTTGCCCTTACAGGGCGCATTGCTGACTGACATTATACCCAGGGCGTTGCCCTGGGCTAAGAGCTTCTGCCCTTTCAGGGCGTGCTGCGTAATTCCGTCCGTACAGGTCGGTTTTTTTCCTATACTATATAAATTTTTTCTTAAGCCTATAAAAGTTCTGTTCAGAGCCTATATAAGTTTTGTTTAGAGCCTATAAAAGTTTCATTCAGAGCCTATAAAAGTTCCGTTCAAAGCCTTTGAATGTGCGTTCAGAGCCTTTGAATGTGCGTTCAGAGCCTTTGAATGTCCGTTCAAAGCCTTTGAACGGAGATTTCAATGTGGTTTAACGATTTTAAAGTAACTACTTGTGGCTATAGGGAGTGCTGAGTAGTTACTTTATTTCGCAACAACGTGAATTAAATATAATCATCGTTCAGAAAATGAAAATATTCTCTTTTTCTTTTCGCAAACTCAGAAAAATGCATTATCTTTGCATAAGATATATTAATTATTATCATGTCGATTCATTTAAACCAATAATAGCTTATGAGTGATAGTGTTGTAATTATTCCTACTTATAATGAAAAGGAGAATATCGAGAAGATTATCCGTGCCGTGTTCGGTCTGGAGAAAGACTTTGATATCCTTGTTATTGATGACGGAAGCCCCGACGGTACTGCTGCCATCGTGAAGGAACTGATGGCTGGCGAGTTTGCCTCCCGTCTCCATATCCTTGAGCGAAAGGGCAAGCTGGGACTGGGTACAGCCTATATCACTGGCTTCAAATGGGCGCTTGAGAAGGGGTATGAGTTTATCTTCGAGATGGACGCAGACTTCAGTCATGATCCCAACGACCTGCCACGACTCTACGCCGCGACTCACGACGAGGGATTCGACGTGGCTGTGGGCTCGCGCTATGTCTCGGGTGTCAACGTGGTGAACTGGCCCATTGGTCGTGTGCTGATGAGCTATTTCGCCTCGAAGTATGTGAGAATGGTCACGGGATTCAAGGTGAATGATACTACGGCAGGTTTCGTATGTTACCGCCGCAAGGTGCTGGAAACCATAAATCTTGACGAGATCCGTTTCAAGGGTTATGCCTTCCAGATAGAGATGAAATACACTGCCCACAAGATTGGCTTCAAGATCAAGGAAGTGCCCGTAATCTTCGTCAACCGACGTGAGGGTACGAGCAAGATGAGCGGTGGAATCTTTGGTGAGGCTTTCTTTGGTGTGATGCGCCTGCGCTGGGATGGATGGTTTAAGAAATATCCCAAGAAGGTGTAGAGGGCGAAGACTGAAGAGAAGTGGAAATACAGGAAATAGTACATATTTTTGAGCGGTCGCCCCAGGCGAAGGCGCTCCTGAAATTATTGGATAGAAAAACGCAGAAGACCGTTTTCCTCAGTGGGTTGGTGTGTTCTTCTGCGCCTTTGTTTTTTGCCGCTGTCAAAGAGCGGTTGGCTCGCCCGGTGCTCTTCGTGCTCAATGATGCCGACGAGGCGGGCTATTTTTATTATGACCTGGTGCAGATACTGGGGCAGGATCAGGCTTTCTTCTTTCCTTCTACTTACAGGCGTGCTGTGAAATACGGACAGAAGGATGCTGCCAACGAGATATTGCGTACCGAGGTGCTGGCACGACTGGCATCCTCGCAGCCACTCTATGTCGTTACTTACCCCGATGCTCTGGCAGAAATGGTGGTGTCGAAGAAGAATCTCGACGAGCGTATCATTAAGCTCGCAGTGGGAGACCAGGTGTCGCTGATGGACATCTCGCATCAACTGCGCGACTTCGACTTCATGGAGACAGATTATGTCTACGAGCCTGGTCAGTTTGCCATTCGAGGCAGCATTCTCGATATTTATTCCTACAGCAGCGAGTTTCCTTTCCGCATCGACTTCTTCGGTGACGAGATAGACACCATACGTACTTTCAGCATTGAGGACCAGTTGTCGCGCGACCGGCGTGAGAGTGTGGAGATTGTGCCCGAACTCTCGCTTGCTGAGGGCGAGAAACAGCCCTTCCTGCATTTCCTCGACAAGCGGGCTGTGGTGGCGATGAAGGACTTTACGTTCGTCTATGACCGTATAGACCAGATATACAAGGAGGGCTTCTCCTCGCAGAGCATGGTGGAACAGATGGAGGGAGCCACCGAGGTGGAGGCGGAACGGATAAGACGCGCCATGAAGAAAGAGCTCAACCTGTCATCGGCCCTGCAGTTTCAGCAGGGTGTGGCGGAGCGCCAGCGCATAGAGTTTGGCATCGCCGAACAGGGTGTGGTGGAGCGCAAGACAGAGGAGGCTGCCGACGTGGTGCCGTTCCATATCGTGCCTCAGCCCCTGTTCCATAAGAATTTCGACCTGATAGGCCAGATGATGGAAGACTATCTTCTGCAGCAGTACACCTTATATATATTGGCCGACAGCAGCAAGCAGCAACAGCGACTCAAGGATATTTTTGAGAGTGAGGAACTGAAGCGCTATCAGGTGAGGTTTGTGCCCGTGGACAAGACCCTGCACGAGGGCTTCGTCGACAACGACAAGAAATGCTGTTTCTTTACCGACCATCAGATCTTCGACCGATTCCATAAGTACAGTCTGCGATCGGACTCAGCACGTGCCGGCAAGATGGCGCTCACGATGAAGGAGTTGCAGGAGATGGAGCCGGGCGACTATATCGTGCACGTGGATTTCGGCATCGGAAAGTTTGGCGGACTGGTGCGTGTGCCGGTGGGCAACAGCTATCAAGAGATGATACGTATCGTCTACACGAACAACGACAAGGTGGATGTATCCATCCACTCGCTCTATAAGATCAGCAAATACCGCAGCGGCGATACGGGCGAGCCGCCCCGACTGTCGACCCTCGGCACGGGTGCCTGGGACCGACTGAAGGAGAAGGCGAAGAAGCGCATCAAGGACATCGCGCGCGACCTGATCAAACTCTATGCCCGCCGCCGTAGGGAGAAGGGATTCGCCTTCAGCGCCGATTCCTATCTGCAACATGAGTTGGAGGCCTCGTTCCTATACGAGGACACGCCCGACCAGAACAAAGCCACCATGGACGTAAAGGCCGACATGGAGAGCGCACGACCCATGGACCGACTGGTGTGCGGCGATGTGGGCTTCGGAAAGACGGAGGTGGCGATACGCGCAGCCTTCAAGGCGGCATGCGACAGCAAGCAGGTGGCTGTGCTGGTGCCTACCACGGTGCTGGCTTTTCAGCACTACCAGACTTTCAGAAACCGACTGGAGGGAATGCCGGTAAAGGTGGACTACCTGAGTAGGGCACGCTCCGCCAAGGAGACCAGACAGTTGCTGGAAGACCTCAAGGAGGGCAGGACAGACATCGTAGTGGGGACGCACAAGCTGATTTCCAAGACAGTGAAATGGCATGACCTCGGTCTGCTCATCATCGACGAGGAACAGAAGTTCGGCGTCAGCACCAAGGAGAAGCTGCGCCAGCTGAAGGTGAATGTCGACACGCTGACGATGAGTGCCACACCTATTCCCCGCACTCTGCAGTTCTCGCTGATGGGTGCACGCGACATGAGCATCATGCGCACGCCGCCGCCCAACCGATACCCGATACAAACGGAGGTGGTGACCTTCAGCGGTGATACCATGGCAGATGCCATCAACTTCGAGATGAGCCGTAACGGACAGGCGTATGTCGTCGTCGACCGTATATCGAAGCTCATGGAGTTGAAACTGATGATAGAAAAGTACGTGCCCGACTGCCGCGTGGCGATAGGACACGGACAGATGAAGCCCGAGGAACTGGAGAAGGTCATTATGGGATTCATGAATTACGACTACGATGTGCTGCTCTCGACAACCATTGTGGAGAACGGTATCGACATATCGAACGCCAATACCATCATCATCATCAATGCCCATCACTTCGGTCTTAGCGACCTGCACCAAATGAGAGGCAGGGTGGGGCGTAGCAACAAGAAGGCTTTCTGTTATCTCGTGGCTCCGCCGAAGAGTACACTGACACTCGATGCTCGCCGCCGACTGGAGGCGTTGGAGACCTTCTGCGATCTGGGAAGCGGGTTCAACCTCGCCATGCAGGACCTCGACATTCGCGGTGCTGGAAACCTGCTTGGCTCGGAGCAGAGCGGATTCATGGAAGACCTGGGTTATGAAACCTATCAGAAGATTCTGTCGCAGGCTGTCACCGAACTGAAGAATGAGGAGTTTGGCGACCTGTATCAGGAGGAGATGGACGAGGGACAGCTGCTCACGGGTGACGACTTCGTGGATGACTGTTCTATCGAGAGCGACTTAGAGATGTATTTCCCCGACACCTATGTGCCGGGAAGCAGCGAGCGAATGCTGCTCTACAGGGAACTGGACCGCATAGAGAATGACGACGACCTGGCTGCTTACCGAAAGCGAATCATCGACCGCTTTGGACCTGTGCCCCGTGAGGGTGAGGAACTGATGCACGTGGTGAGCTTGCGACGCCTCGGCAAACGCTTGGGCTGCGAGAAGATCATGCTCAAACAGGGTACTATGCAAATGCAGTTTGTAAGCAACGTGCAGAGTCCGTTCTATCGCAGCACGATGTTCTCGAAGGTTCTCAACTATGCCACGAGTCACGTACAGCAATGTGCGTTGAAAGAGAAGAACAACAAGCGATTCCTTCGTATCGCCCGCATCACGAGTGTGGAACAGGCTGTCGCCATTCTCCAGGAAATACAAAAGTAAAATCAAAAATACAAGAATAAGATAAAGTGTAAGACTAAGACTAAGACTAAGAATAACAATCACAATCAATATCAACTTAAAAATTATGAGACAGAAAAAGTTCATCCTACAGGAAAAAGACATTCCTACACAGTGGTACAACATTCAGGCAGAAATGCCCAACAAGCCATTGCCACCACTTAATCCGCAGACCCACAAGCCCATGACGGCTGAGGACTTGTCGCACGTGTTCAACCTGGAGTGTGCCAAGCAGGAGCTCGATACAGAACATGCCTGGATCGACATCCCTGAGGACGTGCAGGAGAAGTACACCTTCTATCGTTCCACTCCGCTGGTGCGTGCCTACGGTTTGGAGGAGGCACTGGGTACTACTGCCCACATCTATTTCAAGAACGAGAGTGTCAATCCTTTAGGCTCTCATAAGATTAATTCGGCCTTGCCACAGTGCTACTACTGCAAGCAGGAGGGCGACACCAACGTCACCACTGAGACGGGTGCAGGACAGTGGGGCGCAGCCTTGTCGTATGCAGCCAAACTCTACGGACTGGAGGCGGCTGTGTATCAGGTGAAAATCACCATGCGACAGAAACCTTATCGCTCCAGCATCATGCGTACCTTTGGCGCTACTGTGGAGGGTTCTCCATCAATGAGTACACGTGCCGGAAAGAACATCATCACACGCGACCCTAATCATCCTGGTTCACTCGGTACTGCTATCAGCGAGGCTGTCGAACTGGCTACTACCACTCCGGGCTGTAAGTACACACTGGGGTCGGTGCTCAACCATGTGGCTCTGCATCAGACGATCATCGGACTGGAGGCAGAAAAGCAGATGCAGATGGCTGGCGAATATCCCGATCAGGTGATTGCCTGCTTCGGTGGCGGAAGCAATTTCGGCGGACTGGCTTTCCCATTCATGCGTCATAATCTGAGCGGAGAGAAGAACACTGAGTTTATCGCAGCCGAGCCAGAGAGCTGTCCTAAGCTGACAAGGGGTAAGTTCGAATATGACTTCGGCGATGAGGCTGGCTACACTCCGCTGCTGCCGATGTTCACCTTAGGTCATGACTTCAAGCCTGCCAACATTCATGCTGGTGGTCTGCGTTATCATGGTGCCGGTATGATCATCTCGCAGTTGCTCAAGGACGGTTATCTGCACGGTGTGGACATTCCACAGTTGGAGTCGTTCCAGGCTGGTATGCTCTTTGCCCGTACCGAGGGAATCATTCCTGCTCCAGAGAGCTGTCATGCCATCGCTGCCACTATCCGTGAGGCGCTCAAGGCGAAGGAGAAGGGCGAGGAGAAGGTCATCCTCTTCTGTCTGTCTGGTCATGGTCTCATCGATATGCCTTCTTACGACAGCTACATCAATGGCGATCTGCAGAACTATTCTGTCAGCGACGAAGAGATAGAGCAGTTCCTCAAGGATGTTCCTAAAGTGTAATTTCTTGATTAAACAAGTATTATAATTCTTGAAAATAAAAAATCCCCTGCAAGTTTGAACCTGCAGGGGATTTTTATGTTTTATGCTTTCAGCCATTCTTCGATGGCTGCAGAGATGACTTCGAAACTGGTGGTAGGCTCAAAGCGGGCAACAACCTGACCTTTCTTGTTGATGAGGAACTTGGTGAAGTTCCACTTGATGTCGGCACTCTCCTTGTAGTTGGGGTCGGCCTCGCTCAGCATCTTGTCGAGGACAGGGTAGAGAGGGTGTGACTCGTCCCAGCCAGCGAAACCTTTCACCTCCTTGAGGAACTTGTAAAGAGGAGCGGCGTCATCACCGTTTACCTTTATCTTCTTGAAGCGTGAAAACTCTGTGCCGTAAGTAAGCTTGCAGAATTGATGAATACTCTCGTCGGTACCGGGTGCCTGCTGACCAAACTGGTTGCAAGGGAAATCGAGGATTTCAAAACCTTGTGAGTGATATTTCTCATAGAGATTTTCCAGTTCTTCATACTGTGGGGTGAAGCCACACTTCGTGGCTGTGTTGACGATGAGCAGCACCTCGTTGGCATACTCCTTGAGGGAAACGTCCTTTCCCTTTCTGTCCTTGACAGAGAATTCGTAAACGGTTCTCATTTTCTTTATGTATCTTTTTATAGTTTTAATCTCAGTTATCGTATCTTTAACGAGTGCAAAGATACGATTTTTCTTTCATATGTGTCTATAGTTACTGATATTTTTTTATAAAAAAATCCGGGAATTTCACAATCCCCGGATCACTTTGAATATTCCTTTCGTTGTTGAAGGAAAGGAGTATTCAAGAATTAAACTATCATTTAACTTTTCTAAGAACTGGTGCAAAGGTACTGCTTTCGTACAGAATCAAGGTGTAAATTCTCGTTTTTTTCGTGCACCAGGTATAAAAAAGTGTTATTACTTTGAATTTTCTCTATATTCGCTTGGAATGATACCCATTTCCTTTTTGAATACCTTCGAGAAATACTTAGGATCGCTGAAGCCCAAAGAGTAGGCGATGCTGCTAAGTGTTTCGTCGGTATTGCAGAGCAACTCGGTGGCACGCATGATGCGGATGTGGCGTACGAAGTCGATAGGCTTCATGCCCACAGCATTCTTGATCTTGCCGTAGAGCACGCTGCGGCTCATACCCATGGCTACGGCGATGTCATCGATTTTGAGGTCGGGATTGCTCATGTTCTCATTGATGAACTGTACGATCTTCTCGGTCAGAGCGTCCTCTTCCGTCATGCGCTTATTAGTAGCCGGGCTTCTGTTGTCGCCCTGTCCGGATGCTGTCTGTGGATATTCGTGCGTGATATGGAATTCGGCACCCTCGGCTCGTTGTATCTGTTTCAGCATGTCTTGTTGCAGGGCATGACGCTGATTGATGACAGCCTCGATGCGTCCCTTGAGGTAGGTGGCCGAGAACGGCTTGGTGAGATAACCGTCCACACCTTCCTCGAAGCCTCGCAGGTGGTCTTCCACACTGGCTTTAGCCGACAGTACGATGATAGGAATATGGGCGGTGTTGGTGTCCTGCTTGATGTAGTGTACCATCGTGAAACCGTCCATCACTGGCATGGTGACGTCGGTAAGGATGAAGTCGGGCATTTTGTTTCTTGCCATTACCAAGCCTTCCTTGCCGTTTTCGGCAAGCAGTACATTATAGTCTGTCTTGAGGATGGTAAAGAGGAACTGGCGCAGGTCGGGGTTGTCTTCTACGACGAGGATGGTGATGTCCTTTTCCGCCTGTTCAGTTTTGTCGTCCTCTTCTGTCTCTTCTACTTCCTTGAGATAGCCTTTGGCTGTCTTGTCGCTGATGCTGCCGTTGTTCTCGCTTGACACGAATGCCTGATCGCTTCCTTCGTCAAGATAGAAGTCGCTTCCGTTGTCAAACTTCAGCATCTTGTTGAGCATATTGAGCATCTCTTTGGCATTGCGCTGAACCATCTGCAGCAGGCTGCGGCTCTCGGTAGAGAGATTGTCCTCCTTCTCTAACACCTCGTCTATCGGACCTCCGATGAGCGTGAGTGGAGTGCGAAGCTTGTGTGAAGCCTTGCTGAAGAACCTGTTCTTCATCTCGTTCATCTCGTGGTTGATGCGTTCCTTCTGCTGCTTGTTGTATGTGATGAAACACAAAGCCGTAACACCGGCAATGATGAGGATGATGAGCAGCTTGCCCCAGATGCTTTCCCAGAACGTCGGTTGCACGTCGAGTTCCAGCGAAGCCACGTGTTTGCTCCATTTGCCATGCGTATTGGTGGCGATGACCTTGAGCACATAGTTGCCATGCGAGATTCGGTTGAAGCCGATGCGGTTCTGTCCTCGAAGGTCGATCCATACGCCTTCGGGGGTATTTCCGTCGATGCGGTATTTATAGTACTGCTGGTACTTGCGTGTATAGTCGAGTGCGGCAAAGCTGATGGACAGGTTGCGTTTGTTGGTTGGGATGACTATCTTCTTCTGGTGCAGGATAGGTATGTTCTCGTTGCTTCCGTTGTAGTGCAGCTCAGTGAAGATAATGCGGGGCTGATAGTCGGTCTGCTTCAGTCTCGCAGGGTTGAACGTCAGGCTGCCCGTAGCAGTGCCTACTGTGATGTTGTCGGTTACAGGGTCGTGAATGGGTCGTGCCTCCGAGAAGGTCATGTTGAGGTCGAAGTCGTTGGGACCGAAGACGGTCAGCTTCCTTGTCTTGGGGTTGTATTTATCGACACTCGACTCCCTGATGAGCCAGATGTTGCCACTGTTGTCCTCTATCATGCTCTGCACATTTCCCTCGCTGGTATTGATGAAATTGCAGTATCTCACCTTCAGATTGTCCTGCAGCAGGTTTTCGCTTGTTATCATGTCGAGGGTTCCTCCGATGCTTGATACATAGGTGTCGCCGTTGGAACGCATCAGGATGTAGTTGATGTCTGATGCGGTGAGCGATGTTGTGTCGTTCTCCCTGTAGGAAGTGGTATGGAATTGTATGTTTTTGGAAGGGTGCTTTTCTTCCTTGAAGGTGACGAGGCCGCCTGTGGTTCCGATGAGCATTTCGCCACTGGCGGTACAGGTGATTCTACGTACTTTACTGTAATGTTCCTTTGGCCATCTCAGTCCGTTACGAGAAGTAAGGAATGTGATGTTGCCCTGTGGGTCTTCACGCATAAGTGCCAAGCCTCCTCCGTATGTGGCTACCCAGATGTTGCCCTGTCGGTCGCTCACCACATCATAGATGCTGTTGCCCGGGAGGGAATTTCTGTCGGATGCATTGTAGCAGAAATGGCGCATGGTGTTTCGGTCATACAGATACAGTCCGTCGCCGTCTGTGCCTATCCATATTCTGTCCTTCATGTCTTGATAGATGGCATAAATACCTGAGCGTGAGAAGGGTGTCTGCTTCTGGCTGATCTGTCCGTTGGACTGCAGATAACCAATCTTTTTGAAGTGGCTGTCGCTGATCTTGAGGTGTCCCGAATTGAAACCATCCCAGTGGAATCCGTTGTTAGTGTAAGCCATGGCTCTTACTTCCGACTCTCCTTCTTCGAGCTTGGTCATGCTGTAGTTGTGGAACTTGAAGTTCACCTGCGTCAGGTCGTGTATGCCTATCAGCCAGAGTATGCCTTGATCAGAAACGACATATTTCGAGATATAAGGTATATAGAAGTTGCCTGACGAGTTGCTTTTCAGCATGTAGGGAACGAGCTTTCCCGTCTTGCGGTCGTAGTAGCTGAAGGTGCCATAGTTGGGAATAGTCCACAGCGTGCCGTGCTCGTCTTCCATGATAAAGAAGCTGTTGCTTGTGGTACGGTCGGCTGGCGTTGGAGTGTCGGCATAGAGCCATCGGGCGGTCATTGTCTGAGGATTGATCACTGTCACGCCCTGTCCTTCGGTAAATGCCCATACCATGTTGTGCCCGTCTACGTAGGCTTTCTTCACTTCTGCTACGGGCTGGTTGGGGTTCTGCACACTGATGACATCGGTCTTGAATGTGCGTGGATTGTACACTACGAGTCCTATATTGGTAGCGATAATCAACTGATAACCTGTATTCTTCAGCTCGTTGATGCGAGTGACGCCTGCTGGCATGGGAATCCAGGAGAGATGGTTCTGCTTGTCGTAGACAGCCACCTTGCCATCAGTCGTGGCGAGGAAGATGGTGTTGCCCACTTCTCTGAACCACTTGAAGGGCGTAGAGGTATGGAAGTTCTTGCCGTAGATGAATGTTCCCTTGTCGGTGAGAATCCATTCACGGCCTTGCTTGTCTTGCTTGATAAACCATACGTTGCCGCTTCGCAGTCCTTTTTCGCCCACCTTGATGAGCTCGGGCTTCATGTTCTCTATGTCCTTTCCTTGACCTACACGAATCAGGAAGTTCTGTTTGTGAGTCGTAATCCAGGTGTGTCCATTGGCGAGTGGATATATCTGGCTTGACTCCAAATGGATGCCGAAACGCTTGCAGAGCATCGTGCCAACCTTGATAAACTGGCATTGCTCTGTATCGAAGATGTATAGCTTGCGGTCGAAGGTGACTACCCACACATTGTTGTCTGGGCTTGGGAAGATGGCGAGTATACGGTTGGTACTCATGATGTCGATGTCGTCGGGCTCGTCACGGAATGTCTTGAAATGATAGCCGTCGTAATAGGACAGACCATTCAATGTGCCAAACCACATCATATTGTCGTAGCCTTGTGCCAAATCGGAAATGGAGTTGGCTGCAAGTCCATCGAGGATTGAAAACTTTCTGACATCGCAATAGGGTTCTGCTGATGAAAAGATTGTTATAAATGATAGTATAATTAAAAAATGTAAGCGTTTCATGCTTTTTTAGATAAAGTTTGGCACAAAGTTAGGCATTAAACTTGACATTTCCAAACATTTTAGGGAAAATCCGCTTTTTAATAGGGATTTTTCCTTAAAATAATCTACTATTCCCTTTGCCCTAAGAAAAGAATAAGGTATCTTTGCACCAGAATTTAACGGAAATATTAACTATTAAACAAAAAGCGATATGAAAAAGATTACTTATTACTTCTCGATGATATTCATGGCTGTCATGATGCTCTCGCTCACTTCATGTGATGAGGATGCAGAAATTGCTTATGCTCTCAATGGAAGTTGGAAAGGATATATGCAGACACAACTGGATTATGATGGACGTTATTATCAGTCAAACATGTCTGAGGTAACCTTCAATTCGGGGTATGATTCTGGTGATGGCTATTGGATAGACTATTACAGCAATGCGCCCTGGGACTATGTGGCCAACCGCATTTACTGGAAGGTGAGTGGCACAACCATTTATATCACTTTCCGTGACACGCAGGAAAAGGCTGTCATCCGCAACTATCACCTTGACGACAATGGTTACTTCTATGGTGATATCGATTTTAACAGTACGAACAGATGGATCAGCTTCCAGTTCGTCAAGGTCAATACGCCCGACTGGGACAATTATTACTGGTATGGTTCCGACAGCTGGTATAATTCTTGGGGATATTACGGCTACGCCAAGACACGCAGTAATAATAAGGAAGAACAGCAGGAGAGTGCTCTGGAGCAGAACGACAGCACCATGCTGCCGAAGCGATTCTTCCCGGAAAACAAATAAATTCTGATTAAACTACTATTGATATGAAAAAAGTATATTCTTTGCTGACAATGGCTGTGATAGCTGCCATGTCGCTTACAATGACCAGCTGCGATGGTGATGATTATTGGTATGATCCTTATGGTTGGTACGATCATTATGACGACTGGGGATGGAACAACAATGATTGGAATAATGGTTGGCAAGGAGGTTCGCAGAATAATGGACTTGTGGAAGAGGCACAGTTGCTCACAGGCGAATGGTATGGACCGGTAACCTATTCTTATCTTTCAGATGATGGGCAGTCACGACAGACTGATGAGTTCTATGCCGATATGAAGTTCTTCCAATATGCTAACACTCGTGATGCTTTGAGCGGAGAGGGCGTGGAGACTGACTATAAGTATAACTATGATGGTTCTGTAGCGGATCAGCAGACCTTGGAGTTTAAATGGTATATTGATGATAATTACGATATTTATATCCAGTATAAGAACTCTGGGGCTACGTTTGTCATGGACCATGGCTCTTCACAGGCAGGCTTCCACTTAGGGGCAGAAAAGGGATATGACGTGGATACTTTCTGGGGCTATATGATAGGTACGGGAAGTTCGAAGGGTGATGTGATTTACATCGACTTGGAACGTGTCAACCCAACCAGTAAGGCCAAGGCCTTCGGTTCTTCTAAGACCAATGAGAAGACCATTAAGAAGTCGTTTGGCAAGGGTGCGACTATCAAGCCTCTCAAGGCAGACTCTTCCCGACTGAATAATCGGAGATAACGAAGGATGTTACGATAAATACAAAGTTGCCAAATAAAAAATCGCATGTTTCGACAGTTCTGTAATGAACTTTTGAAACATGCGATTTTTTTGTCTTACTGAAGTATTACGTGTGTATAGGAAACCAAGCTAAATGGCTATTATCCTTTGACTTCTTATTTTTCTATACTTCCCCAGTCGCTAAGTATTTTTTTGCTTTCTACATCTCGCTCGATATTGTCGGGCAGATTGCAGAAGAAGTCGATGCCGGTCTTTGCTTCCAAATCCTTGATGCTCATGGTGTAATCAGACAGCTTGTCGTCTCCATGATATACATTGGTGTGAGGGAACCACATACCGATAGACTTGTAGTAAGCCTGTCCGTTGATAGTCTTCTTAACGAGGACTGCCACAAAGAAATACTTGGGGACAATCAGTTTGTTTTGAATACGCATCAAGATATTTTCTTCTTTGTCAATGGTACCACCCTTACATACGTACATGGTGTCTGTGTCATTGAGTTTGAATCCGTGCAGGTAGTTCTCCATCTTGATCCAAAGCCCTTCATACTTATGGTCTGGATGACTTCCATTGAAGACGCTATATTGTGGCTGCATATTGGTGAGATAGAAAGTTTGCGTGTTGGCATTTAAACTGTACAGGCGGTCGTTCGAAGGACAGATGTGTCCGTGGTCAAAGCCTGATCTGTAGATGTAGTCTTTCTCCCATCTGTTTGAAGCAGCCAACTCACGATCATTGGGGTATTGGTTGCTTTCACTATAATAGCGATTTGTATTCTTGGCTCTGTTGTTTTTGGTGATGATGTAGCAAGACCAGCGCTGCGATTTTTTATCGCAATCCCATTCTACTGCATAGTTTACGTTGTCCGGGTCGTATTGTTTGCTGTTACCGTCACGATAAACACGGATAATGCTGTTTCCGCCTTTCAGTTTAGGAAACTCCAGTCGGGTGACAGCCTTGTCGGTTGTTACCTCGTTCTTGTTGGTGTTGATTTCATTCGAACCATTTCCGTCTCCGTCGTCGCTGCTGCTGCAGGCTGCCATAGAGAGTACAGCGAGGAGAGCGAATAAATAAATCTTGATTTGTTTCATAACATAGTGAATGTTAAATGATAAAATAGATAATAAGATGTTAGGATGAATCTTATAAGCAAGAGTGGGGTGATAAAGAAAAGGTAAAAGGTGCGCACTAACGCATATGCAACTACGTTAGAACGCACCTTCTATCTCGTATTGATAATATATCCTTATATATAAAAAGGTATATTACTTCTTCAACTTGCCGTAACGGTTCATGAAGCGGTCAACGCGACCTGCAGTATCAACGAGCTTGCTCTTACCTGTATAGAATGGGTGAGAGGTGCTTGAGATTTCAATCTTTACTACTGGGTAAGTCTCGCCTTCGAACTCAACAGTGTCGTTGGTCTTGCAAGTTGACTGTGAGAGGAACATGTCGCCATTAGACATATCCTTGAATACTACTGGACGATAGTTCTCTGGATGAATACCTTTTTTCATTTTGTTTTTACTTTTATTTGGGTTATTAAAATTAGACGTCATGGGGATGTTGCCATCATTTCATGTCCTTGCGGTGCATGCCCATTATAGCCTTTTGACTTAACAGGGTGCAAAGTTACGACTTTTTTTCCTTTCCTCCAAATCTTTCTACCTGTTTTTATACCTTTTACTCTGTTTTTTATTATCACAGATACGTTGCCCAAGTTGCGCCCCTTGTTTTGGGCACTTGTTGCCCGCCTTGTGATCCCTTGTTGCCCGTCCCTTGTTCACCAGCTCCCCATCGCGTGTTCATCGAGTGACCAAGCGATGGGCATAGCTGGAAATAAAAATCCCCATTGCCTGATGAGAGGCAATGGGGATAGTTAAAGTTATTTGTAATTGAGTGGATTACTTGGCATAAACAATATCGATAGATGAGAATCTAAGTTGAACACCACCACCTGTTGTACCTGTAAACACATTGGTGTAGGTTGCAGTCTTGCCAGAGAAGTTTATGGTTGCAGTCTCATTACCGTCGCAATTAACAGTTTCACCATTCGTTGTATATGGTGCATTGCAGTGGAAGATGATCTTTGCAATTTCTTTTGTACCCTTTATGATAATCTTGTTATTCTTGTAAACGCGAACTGCAGTTCCTGAAGTGTAGTATTTTGAACCATTTTTCTCACCATTAGCATCAAAGGTGATAGTTGTTCCATCAGACAACTTTATAGTTGTCATGTCTGTCTGATTTTCGTAGTTCTGTGCAGTGAAGTCAAAAGACACGCTTTCACCAGCAGTTGCATTGCTGTTTTCAAGCGTAAGAGTTCTGTGGTCGTCGGCAAATGTTATCTTGCCATTGCCTGTATCAGGAGTATCTGGCTTTGGAGTAACTTCGCCGCCAGTGCCTTCGCCTTCTATCTTGACGATAGTGCTGTTCTTGTCAATCTCCATAATATCAGTACCATTCTTGTTGAATGCCTTGATGATACCCTTGATAGTTACCTTCTGTCCAACTTTCAAATCATCCTTAGATGTGAAGTCTGCACCATTCAAGCCCTTACCTGAATAAACCTGCATGTCCTTGCTCTTACCATCGTCAGAGATGTAGTAAGAAAGGCTCTTGTATTGATCACTGTAAAAATAAACATCAGAAACGATACCTGTCACGTAAACCTCGCTGGTAGGAGCGCCTGCCTTGATGGCTGCGATAGCTTCTGCTACGGTGTATGGATTGCTCTCAGAACCCTTTCCAGTGGTAGGAGTATCAGGAGTGGTAGCTCCACCTTCGCCATTAAGAGAAACAATGTAGTTGCCTACAAGGAACTCTTTAGTGCCATTATAGACGTCTACCTTACCGCAGATAACGACCTCATCACCTTGCTTCAAAGCATCCTCGCCTGTAAACTTGGTGCGGTTAGGACCAGCATAACCGTTGAAAACGTAGAACTGGTTGGTGGGTGTTCCATCCTCAGAGATGTAATACTTCAAGCTACCGTAATCTGCTTTCCAGCTTCCCTGTTCCACAGAAACGACCTTACCCTTTACGTATACTTCTGTTTCAGCGCTTCCACCTTCGTCAATATACTTTACTACTCCAGCCACGTTGAATGGGTCGGCAGCAGTACCAGTACCTGAAGGCAGAACTTTCTGAGATTCATTCTCTGTAGGCATATTGTAAGGAGCTGGAACATCCTCGCAGCTGCTGAATGTTATGGCTGCCATAGCCAAGAACAAGCATGAATAAATGAACTTTTTCATATTGATTATTCTTTTTATAGTTTTCTACTTGAGTTAGTTTTATTTGATGGAAACGATATAGTTTTCCTTGTCGATTTCCGGTGTAGTGCCTTGGAAGAGTATGAGCTTGCCGCAGATGACAACTTTCTGTCCCTTCTTGATCAAGTCCTTGTTGGCCTCGGTGTACTTCTCGTTGTTGAGATAGTGGTTGCGGTATACTTTGATGGTATTGGCAGGATCGCCAGTTCCGTCAGCATTCATACCCTTGCCGTCTACAGAGATGTAGAATTCAGCATCACCATATTGTAAATTTACCTTTGGCTCAGAGCAGATGACACCTTCTGTATAGACCATAGCTCCGGTAGTCTTTCCGTCGTTTATCAACTTGAGAGCTTCCTTCACGGTGTAAGGGCATTGCTCTGTACCCTTGAGCAACTGCACGTCGTCAATTGTACGGATAAGAATCTGCCATGTGTCGTTGTTTTTTCCTGCATAACGTGTGAAGATACCTGTAACACTCTGTATACCTTCTGGCAGGAGAGCATTAGCAAACTTGGCGTAGGCAGAAGTGCGAATCACCAGATTGTTGGTGCTGATGCCAGAGAATCCGCGGTTTACGCAGTTGGCGTTGTCTTTGTCTTTAGAATCAGCAAACACCTTCTTGCCGGCATCGGCGAAGGTTACGCCCTCGATTCTCATCAGCTTGCCTGAGCAAGACTTCAGATAGTCGGCATCCTTAATCTTGGTCTGGTCGAACACCTCAACCATTGCCTCAGCCTTGGCCTCATCGGCCTCACCGATAATCTTGTAGTGCTTCTCCCATACGTAGCGGTCTACCTTACCGATAGACTGTGAGCCCTTGTTGGTGTTGGTATAGACACCGCCCAACTCAGCCTGTTTGCCGTAGCCACCGATGTAGAGGCCCTTGCAGTCGATAAGCACTTGCTGACCTACAGGCAGTTCGCCATAGAGTCCGCTCTTGCCGATGCAAACCAAGATACCGCCCGTCTTGTCCTGCAGGCAAATCTGGTTGTAGAGGTTGCCTCCGAGGTCGTTACCGGTAACGATACCCAATATCTTGATATCCTCGTCCACCTGCTTGTACAGGCCGCGTTCTATCTGTGTGGCATATTTCTCCTTCAGTTCGGAGATGGTGATGACATTGGTAGCCTCCAGTTTGTTGTTGCCGATGGCAGGGCCGGTATAATCCTTTTCTCCCACGGAATCAGCATAACCGTCGCCCATGCATGAAGCCAAGAGCAGGGCAGCAAATGCCATTGCGATATATTTTAACTTTTTCATATCTTTCTCTTCTTTTAGAATCTGTATGATACCTGGAACATTCCGTTGGTTCCGAAAACGTAATACTTCTTAGGGTTCTTAGAGAACTTGTAGACGCGATCCTTGGCCTCGTTTTCCTTGTTGAGGGTATAGTCGCTTCGGCTCTGCTCATAACCACCTGAAACAATCTTGCGGTTGTTGAGGATGTTGGTTATCATGAGGTTGAAGTTCAGACTACCGTGCTTGAGGCGGATACTCTTGCCGATGCTTCCGTCTACCATCCATCCGCCGTGGCCCTTAGCCTGGTCAACAGAACCAGGGAGAGGCTCGTCGTTGAAGAGCATGTCGCGGTTCTTCAGAGAAGACTTGTAGCGATAGCTTGGTGAGTATGACAAATAGATGCGGTCGTACCAGTTGGCGTTGAGGTTGACGAACCAGCCGCTCTTATGGAAGTCGAGTGCAAGGCTACCGATAGTAAGAGGAGTTCCGCTTTCGCGCATGTCCTTAATATATGCGTAGTCCTTAACCACCTCTGCCGACTTGGAGAGCATGTAGTTCACGTTGGCATTGTTGATGTTCTTGGCATCGCTGATGGTTCCGATGGCCTTGAAGTTAAGGAAAGAAGCCACCTTGAAGTCGAGACCAGCCTCGATGCCGTAGTATTCTTTCTCGATACCTGTCATGCTGAGGTAGGTGAAAGAGTTCTCGTCATCGTTGTAGAAGTTCTGCCACTCTGTGACGTGGTCGAGGCGGCTATAGTATGCGTTGACGTTGGCGTGTACCCAGGCATTCTGATACTGATAGCTGAACTCGCTGCTGAATACATGCTCGTCGCCAAGGTTGAGCACGTAGTCGTTGCAGATCTCAGGAGAGATGAATGCTGTGTTGGCCATTGGTGGACGCCACTCGTAACCTACACCAATCTTGAATACGTGGCCCTTGCCGGCATCGAAGTTGATGCTACCCTTGGCACCGCCCTCGCCGAAGCGTGCTATACGGCTGTTGCCCTCAGAGTTGTTGGCAGCCATACCGTTGCGCATATAGCCATGACGACGCATGTTGGTCTGACCGAGCTTGCCGCTTATCATGGTCTGGAAACGTCCCATCTCAGCAGTGTAGGAAGTCCAGAGCAAGCCCTTCATCACCTCAATCTTATAGTCGTAACCAAACTTGTCGCCTTCGTAAACGAGAGAGCCGAGGTTGTTGGGTCCTGCTGTGTTGAGGTCGTACTGCACTCTTGGGTCATCGGCAGGATAGGTGCCGAGCGCATAAGTGTTGATGTTGTGGAAGAAGGAAGCACCGAGCAGGTCGTCCATGGTCTGATAGTGACGGTTGCTGTTGCTGCCCAATACCAGTCCGCCTACGAGAGTAGAGCGCTTGGTAACCTTAGCCGACAGGGTGGAAGCCATGTTGAACATCAGGTTGTCGCTGTGCTTGGCCTGGATGAAGTAGAGTGCATCGTGGCCCTGGTTGGCAGCCTGAGTGTTGGCATAATAGAGGCGATCCCAGTCAATCTGGCGGTTGGCCTTGCTTGCTGTCCAGTAGTTGTAAGAGTTGTACCAGCTCTGGAGTGTAGACGAGTTGTTGCCCAGCGCGTCAGCATTCCAGATGTCGTAGTAGCTGCTTGGCAGGTTCTTCCAGTAGTCTGGCTGCGGATTCTCAGCATTGGCATAGTTGAGCTTGGTGCTCTTGTACATAGAGTACTTGCCAAAGACAGAGGTGGTGAGCTTCATCTTGTCGTTGATGTCCCAGTCCCATGTGGCGATGGCTGATGGCGCAAAGTCGTTCACAACGCGTGAGTTGCGCTTGTGGCCATTGTAGTAGCCCCAGTATGGGTTGTAATAGTAGTCGTTGGCGAGCCAGTAAGTCTCGTCGGTTGCTGCTCCCTGTGTAGAGCGCTCTGTAGGATTGCCCCATGTGGTGAAGCTCAGGGAGTGACCGTTGTCCCACTTCTTCTGCACACCGAAGTAGTAAGACAGCGCATTGTAGAAGGTTCCCTCTACATAACCGCGGTTTGCCCAACGATAGGTAAGACCCGCTGAGATGGCCCATCCCTTGTCGTTGAATCCACTGCTATAGGTATAAAGACCACGAAGCGTGTAGTTGCGGTTGGCAACTCCCACAGAAGCATAGTGCCCTGTCTGCATGCTTCCGGCACGGAAGTCATAGTTGTTGCTGCCTCCCATACCTGTCATGGAGTAGTTGTTGCCCTCGAAAGGCAAAGCAAAGTCAACGTTTCTTGAGAATCGGTTCAGACCTCCGATGTTAGAGAAGCGGAACTGACCAGACTCCATGTCGTTCATGGGAGCACCATTGATGTACACATCATTGTACTTCTGATTGAAGGCACGATAACGGAAACGCACTGGCGAGAACAGGTAGCCTGCCTCTGATGCGTAAACATTTGAGTTAGAATTCAGAATGGTGACGTTCTGCGACATATCGTCATCCTCACCCAACTGTGCTTCGGTGAATGTGAATGCATTCTCGTCCAATCCATTTGCTATCTTCTGCTCGGTGGCGTTCTGAGCGAAGAGCAATGGGCTGTAGCAGAGAGCAATCATTGCTAATTTTACCTTTTGTTGCATAGTCAATTGTTTAATTAATATAATGTGTGTGCAAAGTAAATAAATAAATTTTAAAAAAGAAAGTTTTTTTGATTAAAATTTCATTAAAAATTCACTTTTTCCACTTTTCTTACTGATAATTACAATTTAATAGCTACTTTTGCAGTAAACAAATTTTAAAACTATAAATAATGAAACGACATTTGCTATTCTTGGCGGCTCTTTTGATAGTCAATTTGGCTGCCTCTGCCCAGAAGAAGTTCTCGGTTTACGCCGTAGGTTTTTACAATCAGGAGAATCTCTTCGATACCTGTCACGACGAGGGAAAGAAAGATTACGAGTATTTGCCCAACAAGGGCTGGAACGGCATGAAGTACACCAACAAGTTGCGTAATATGTCGAAGGCATTGGCGGATATGGGAACGGACGTGCTTCCTAATGTGGGGTGTGCCTTCATCGGACTTTCCGAGGTGGAGAACCATAAGGTGCTTGATGCCTTGGTAGACCAGGCACCTCTTAAGGCCCGCAATATGAAATATGTGCATATCGAGGGTCCTGACCGTCGAGGCATCGACTGTGCGCTGCTCTATAATCCTTCGCTCTTCAGTGTGAAGAATGTGAAGCTGTTGCCTTATGTGCAGGAGTTGGCAAAGGACAGCGCCTTCTTCACCCGTGGCTTCCTCACCGTAAGAGGAGAGATGGCTGGTGATGATGTGGCGGTGATCGTATGCCACTGGCCAAGCCGTTTCTCAGGTCCTTTCTATCGTGAGTCGGCTGCGCGACAGGTGAAGGTGATCAAGGACAGTCTGCTGAATGTGAACCAAGAGATGAAGATCTTTGTGATGGGCGATATGAACGACGACCCGGTGAACAAGAGCATGCACGTCTATCTGCAGGCTAAGCCCGAAATCAGTCAGGTGGGAGCTGGCGATATGTACAACCCCTGGTACAACGTTCTGGCAAAGGAAGGCAAGGGCACCTTATTCTATAGTGGCAACTGGAACCTCTTCGACCAGATAGTGATTACTCCTAATCTGCTCAACAAGGACGCCAAAAAGAAGGACTACTCTTCGCTGAAATACTGGAAGAGCCATATCTTCCGCCGCGATTACCTCATCCAGCAGGAAGGTCAGTACAAGGGAGCTCCGCTGCGTACCACAGCAGGCGGACGCTGGCTCAATGGCTACAGCGACCACTTGCCTGTAGTGATGTATCTCGTGAAGGAGAAGAAGTAACTTTTTAAAGGTAAAAAAGTAAAAAGGTAAAAAAGTAAAAAATGATAGAAAATCATCCTTTTGAGCCGTGGCTGCCATCGAATGCCCATCTGCTGATGCTCGGCACTTTCCCGCCTTCGCCCAAGCGCTGGTGCATTCCTTGGTATTATCCTAACTATCAGAACGATATGTGGCGTATCTTCGGGCTTATCTTCTTCGGAGATAAACTTCATTTTGTCGATGCTGAGAACAAACGCTATCGTGAGGCAGAACTGAAGAGTTTTCTGCAGGAGAAAGGTGTGGCTATCTACGACACGGCTCAGAAGGTGATACGTACCAAGAATACGGCTTCAGACAAAGACCTACAGGTGGTGGAACCATCCGACCTTGATGGTATGCTCAGAGCATTGCCCCAATGCAGGGCTGTGCTTACTGCAGGACAGTTGGCCACCCGCATCTTCTCCGAGCATTACGGCATTACAGCCACTCCGCCTATGGGAGGCTATGTGGAGTTCGGTTTCGAGGGGCGTACACTCAGACTCTATCGCATGCCGAGCAGCAGCAGGGCTTATCCCTTAGCCGTGGAAAAGAAGGCTGAATATTATCGCAAAATGTTCGAAGATGTGCTCTAAGTGTATGTGCTACCAAAGAGTAGCTCTTTTAACTTCTATAACTTCAGAACCTGATAAAGTTCAATAAAAATTAAAACTATGGATAAAGACAAAATAACCATCATCGGTATAGCCGGAGGAACTGGCTCGGGCAAGACCACGGTAGTGAGAAAAATTGTTGAGGCTTTGCCTCCTCACTTTGTGGCTGTAGTGCCTCTTGACTCTTACTATAACGACACAACGGGCATGACAGACGAAGAGCGTCATGCCATCAACTTCGACCATCCTGATGCTTTCGACTGGAAGTTGTTGCACAAGCAACTCAACGATTTGCGTAACGGAAAGGCCATCGAGCAGCCTACCTACAGTTACCTCAAGTGTAACCGTGAGGCAGAGACGATACATGTAGAGCCCAAGCCTGTCATTATCATAGAGGGCATCATGACTTTGCTTAATAAGAAACTACGTGATTTGATGGATCTAAAGGTTTTTGTGGATGCCGATCCCGACGAGCGGCTGATCAGAAACATTCAGCGCGATACTATCGACCGCGGACGTACGGTCTCTATGGTGGTAGACCGCTATCTGAAAGTGCTCAAGCCCATGCACGAGCAGTTTATTGAACCTACCAAGCGCTATGCCGACATTATTATTCCTGAGGGAGGCGAGAATGTGAAGGGTATCAATATTCTTTGCCGCTATGTGGAAGGTTTGGTGAAAGAAATAGAAGCTTAGTAATTTGTCTGTATTTTTATCCTGTATATTCATACGGTAATAGCCCCAAAAACGTTTCCCAGTTAGGTTTTTTAATCCGCCTAACTGGGAAAATATTTTTTCCTAACTATGAATTTTTTTTCATAGTTAACTAAGTTATGGCTGTGAATATTTATGCAAATGTATTCTTGCTGCTTTTTTCTTGTTTTATAGCAAGAAATAGAACGTGCAGCTAATAATAAACTCCGCTTTAGCGACTGCGAAAGTGGAGTTTACCATTTTATTTCCCTTTGCCGTAGAATTGTGCAAAGATACAAAATACAATTTGTGGGAATGTCGAAGAGTGTTGCAGACTGTCGTTAAGTACATGACCTAAAGAAGCGCTTCCTTAGACCCTAAAGAAGCGCTTCGTTACACCTTAAGGAAGCGCTTCGTTACACCTTAAGGAAGCGCTTCGTTAACACCTAATAAAGCGCTTCGTTAAGTCTCATAAAAGCGCATCATCAGAATGGATGCCTGCGCTTCCTTAAAATTGCCTTATTTTATCACCACTTTCTTCTTGCCGATGATGTAGATTCCCTTTGTCAGCTTACTTGCATCATTGCCGAGGTAACGGCCATCGAGAGAGAAGATCTGCTTTGTAGTCATATCAGTTTCATCTACAGAAGGGAGCTGGATGGCGCTGATATTATCAAGATAGTCGAAGGTGATGACTCCATTTTCTTCCTTGATATTATAGATAGGCTTCTCTAAGGTGCTGTTGTTGAGTACGACACTCAAAAGTTCAGTCCTTTTTGTTGTACCTGGGAATGGGTCTGCTTGAAGGCTTTCCTTATACTGTTTATCTGTCCATTGTTTGCCATCACCATGGTTATAGTCAGAGATTACATAACCATCAGCTGGAACAATCATAACTTTTGGTTTGCCTATGTTGTTATTGGGATTGTCAAAAAGGTTGACATCTTTAGTGCCATAGTCAATTCGCCAAATCAGCATACCTGTGTTGTAAACATTTGCAATTCCATTCCACCATCCGCCTTTTTGGATGTTTTGTAACAAGAGGTACTCATTGTTTTCTCCCTTTATTTTATAAGCTATCCTTTCTTTGCCGTATGATTTGAGAGTAACAGTCTGCTTTTCATCGCTCAGTTCTATAGGTGTAGCCCATCCCACGGCATCCATTTCCCAAGGTGAATAAGGAGTAGGGCAGTAGCCGCCATTATAAGTATATTCTCCTCCATCCATCAAATCCCACATTTCTGGGTTTTGGTTATCTACTTTTGATGCGTCAACAGTAGGGTAAAGGTCGGGCAGACCGAGCGTGTGAGAGAATTCATGGCAGAACAGTCCGATTCCGCTAAGTAAGAAACCGTTCTTTTGGTTCAATTCCCGTCCAAAGTTGAGTTCTGCATGAACTCCATATCTGCAGACCTTTTTGCCGTCATAGGTTCCGAAACTGCCATTACCAGGTCCAGACTTTGGCCAAATGTCATTTGGATTGCCCGACATGCTGGCAGGATAACCTGCATAGATGATATATACGAGGTCTACCATTCCGTCACCGTCTGCATCATATCGTGAAAAGTCAACATCTTTATCTGCTGCTTTACAGGCATCGCTGACAAGGGCATAGGTGTTGTCATTTTCACCTTTTCCATAGTAAAGAGAAGGTTGATTGAGTTTATAAGGACCTACGACATCAAACTGTGGAGTGTATGTGCCCTTACTCATGTCGTAAAAATAGTCAGAAACACTTCCTTTGTTGCGTAAGTTATTCTTATTCTTGTATGAACCTGTATATGCTTCATATCCATCTGGTAAGTTGTCCTCAGCCTTTCCTTTGAGGAAGTGCTCAAATACATTCTTGGCTTTCTCTCCACTTTGGAAGGGTGTGTCAGAAAACTCAACCAGAATAACCAATGCCTTTGGACTGCCACTGTGTGGGAAATACTTCACTCCGCTGTTTCCGGTACCCATTGCTTTTGCTGGTGATGCCTTTTTAATGGCATAACTTCTAAAGCGTGAAAGGTCTTGCTTTTTGATGGCTTTGATTTCTGCTGGTAGACGTTTGTTGGCATTGTGGGCAATATAGTTTGTCGCTTTCAATGTGCCGTATGAGGTAGTTTCTGCAATATAGTAGTTGTTTCCTTCTTTTACAAGAAGAACTCCATCCTCTGTGGTGAGCCAATTGAAATGTTCGTCACCATATATTCTGACGTTCAATTCAGTTCCGTCGCTCTGTGTGACAGTGACAATGCCTGAGTATGCTTTTGCCGCAAATCCGCTGACGATGCCCATCAGAGCAAATGTGATGCTAAGTAAAATCTTCTTCATTTGTCTATAGAATTATTTAGTTATTATTCAAGTTTTGGTAGGTGATAGACAGTTACACCTAAATTGATAGATAGACAGTTACACCTATTTATAATAATATTGTCCTTTCTTCTGTGTCTGTCTGCCAAACTCGATGGCATGGTGTGGACAATGATGATAGCAAGAGAAACAGGTGAGGCAGTCGTCGTGGTGGAGCCATACCGGCTTCTTGCCTTTACCGCCCGATATGTCGCCCACAGGGCAGACGTTGGCACAGATGCCGCATTTCACGCATCGCTCTTCCACTACATGGAATCGCTTGTCGGTGATGAGCACATGCTCGAAGAATCCTCCTACTACGTGAGTGAAGAACCAGGGAAGCGGACCTTCCGTCAGATGGCTGATGCCGGTCTTTCGCTCTCTCAGGTCTTCGCAGATGGCTTTCAACTGCTGTGCTGCCTTCTCCTTCTTGCGCTTCTCCTTCTCGGAAGGATCTACATCCATGAAGGGTAAGCCCACATACGACTCCGGCATGATGAGAGAATAGGTTGAGTCGGGCTGGCTGATGCCCATTGCTTGCAACTGATGGTTGGCTTGCAGACTTTTGTTGAGTGTGTCAATCGTTTTCCCGATGCTATCGCCTGCCGTGCATACTGCATAGCAGAAAGGTTTGCTGTCAGGAGAAATACCATCGCCGAAGGGTTTCAGTCTCAGTCGGCTGATGAACGAACGCACCAGTCTTGGCACTCTCCAGCCATGAACGGGGAAAACGAAACCAAGCCGTTCACCTTTTTTCAAGGCAAACGGCTCGATGGCTTTATCGGCTGAAAGATAGTCGGAATAGTCGGCTATGTTGATCAGTCGTTCTTGCGTGGCAGCCCCAATCTGAATGGCGGCCCAGCGTGTATTTCCTGTTCCTGAGAAATAGAATATCATTACTACTTCTTGACTTCGGTCATGACACCTTCTATATACAGACGAGTCATCTCTACAGTGCCGTTGGTACGTACGGTGATGCTCTTCTTGAAGTGACCGGGCCATGTGCCGTCGCTTTTGTAAGTTACCTCTATCTGGCCCTTCTGACCAGGAGCTATTGGAGCCTTGGTGTACTTGGGCACGGTGCAGCCGCAGCTTGCCAATGCCTGATTGATGATAAGAGGCTTGTCGCCTACATTGGTAAATGTGAATGTAGTCTTGTGGATCTTCTCTGTCTCAGGGAATGAGCCAAAGTTGTGAGTCTGCTTGTCAAACTTGATTTGAGCCTGAGCGTTGGCGCTCAGAGCGCAGCAAACTGTCATACATATAAAGAGTACAAACTTTTTCATTTTCTTTCTTTTTTAAAAATGTAACGTTTTCTGTTCTTTTAAGTTTTGGATGCAAAATTACACATAAAGTTTAGTATGTCTCTACTTTTTTACATCTTTTAGCATCTCTTGTGGCGTATTTACCTCAGTTTAATAGCTTTTCGCCTTATTTTGGCAGATATTTCTTCAGGAATTGTCCTGTGATGCTGCCAGGGCAGGCTGCCACTTGCTGAGGTGTACCGCAGGCTACCAGGTTGCCACCCTTGTCTCCTCCGTCGGGGCCTAAGTCGATGATATAGTCGGCACACTTGATGACATCGAGGTTGTGCTCGATAACCACCAGTGAGTGTCCGCGCTCTATCAGGGCGTTGAAGGCATGGAGCAGACGTCGGATGTCGTGGAAGTGAAGACCGGTGGTAGGCTCGTCGAAGATGAAGAGTGTGGGTTCCTGTTCCTCCTTGCCGATAAAGTAGGCGAGTTTGACACGCTGGTTCTCACCTCCCGACAGGGTGCTTGAGCTCTGACCGAGCTTGATATAGCCCAGGCCCACTTCCTGCAGAGGCAGAAGTTTTCGTACGATGATGCGGCACTGGTCGAAGTTGTTGTCGCTATGTGCGTTTTTCTCATCGCTAAAGAACTCGATGGCTTCGTTCACTGTCATGTTGAGCACATCGTTGATGTCCTTTCCTCCATATCTCACGTCCAGTATATCGTGCTTGAAGCGTTTGCCGTGGCAGGCTTCGCAGGTAAGAGTGAGGTCTGCCATAAACTGCATCTCGATGGTGACATATCCGGCACCCTTGCATTCCTCGCATCGTCCGCCTTCGGTATTAAAGGAGAAATACTGTGCTGTAAAGCCCATCTGTTTAGCCAAAGGTTGGGCGGCAAAGAGCGTGCGGATGGCATCGTAGGCTTTCAGATAAGTGGCAGGATTGCTGCGTGTACTCTTGCCTATAGGGTTCTGGTCGACAAACTCGATGTGTCGGATGCTCTTCCAGTCGCCTTCCAATGAGGCAAACTCGCCAGGAGCATCAGCCACGAGGTCGAGTCGGCGGCGGAGGGCAGGGTAGAGTATGCCCTTGATGAGCGACGACTTGCCCGAGCCTGACACACCTGTCACTACTGTAAAGACATTGAGAGGTATCTCCACATCAATGCCTCGCAGGTTGTTCATGCGAGCCCCTCGGATGGTGATGCTCATGTTCCATGCCCTTTGTGAGGCAGGACATTCTATCTCCTCGTCGTGGGTGAGGTAGCGTATGGTGTAGCTCTTGGGGTAGCGGTCCAACAGTTTCTGTTGGGCGGCCTTGTCAGTAGTATCGTACTCGGAGGCAGGTCCGGCATAGACCACCTCGCCACCTAAGCGTCCTGCATCGGGACCTATATCTATGAGATAGTCGGCAGCCCGCATGATTTCCTCATCGTGTTCCACGACAACCACGGTGTTGCCCAACTGTTGCAGTTCGCGAAGTACCTTGATGAGGCGGTCGGTGTCACGGCTGTGCAGTCCGATACTTGGCTCGTCGAGGATGTACACACTGCCCACGAGCGAAGAACCCAGGCTCGTGGTCAGGTTGATGCGTTGGCTCTCGCCACCCGACAGACTGTTGCTGAGTCGGCCTAAGGTGAGGTAACCCAATCCTACATCGAGCAGGAACTGCAGACGGTTGTTGATTTCGGTAAGCAGTCGTTTGCCGATGCTCAGCTCGTGTTCTGTAAGCTCCAACTTGTCGAACCAAGCCTTCAGATTGGTAATCGACATTTCTACCAGTTCGGTAATGCTTCTTCCGCCTATCTTCACATAGGTGGCTTCCTTCTTGAGTCGTGTGCCATGGCAGTCGGGACAAACCGTCTTGCCACGGAAACGGCTCAGCATCACGCGGTATTGTATTTTGTACTGGTTCTCTTTCACCATTTGGAAGAAGGCATCGATACTCACCTGCTCGTGGATGTCCTTTTTGCAGTCGCAAGGCAATCCGTGCCAGAGCATATCCTTCTGTTTCTGTGTAAGACTAAAGTAAGGCTCGAAGATTGGGAAATCGTACTGTGCTGCACGGCGGATGAACTCTTTCTGCCACATGCCCATCTTCTCGCCACGCCAACAAACCACGCACCCATCATACACACTCATTGAGGTGTTGGGGATGACGAGTTTCTCGTCGATACCTATCACACTTCCGAAGCCCTCGCAGGTAGGACAGGCCCCTAAGGGAGAGTTGAAGGCAAACATATTGTCGGAAGGATCTTCAAAGGTGATGCCGTCTGCCTCGAAGCGGGTAGAGAAGTCGTAGCAGATATGGCTGGGAAGGAACAGAAGGCGGCAGGCACCATCGCCCTCATAGAAGGCAGTCTCAGTAGAGTCGGTGAGTCGGCTGATGTCGCTCTTCTCCTCGCTTACCGACGAGCGGTCGATAACAAGGTAGATGTCCTGAGCTTCGGCTTTTCCGTCGAAGTCCTCGATACGTATGAACTCATCTTTCACCAAGATGCGCGAGTAACCTTCCTGCAGATACATCTCCAACTGGCGGTCAAGAGTGCGTCCTTCTGCCACATGGATAGGGGCAAGAATCACAAACTTGGTGCCAGGAGAATACTGTCGGGTGCAAGCCAGGACGTCTTCAGTGGTATGTCGCTTCACCTCCTCGCCGCTGATGGGTGAGAAGGTTCTTCCTATGCGTGCATAGAGCAGGCGCAGGTATTCGTAGATCTCGGTAGTGGTTCCTACTGTGGAGCGCGGATTGCGCGAGATGACTTTCTGCTCGATGGCAATAGCTGGCGGCAAGCCTTTGATGAAATCACATTCGGGTTTGCTCATTCTGCCCAAGAACTGGCGGGCATAGCTTGACAATGACTCTACATAGCGACGCTGGCCTTCGGCATAAAGAGTGTCGAAAGCCAATGACGACTTGCCCGAGCCCGATACGCCTGTTATGGCAACAAACTTGCCCTGAGGAATCTTGATGTCGATATTCTTCAGGTTGTTGGCCCTGGCTCCTTTGATCTCAATATATTTTTCTTTAGCCATTTAGTAACTTTTTTTATTTCCTCCTTTTTTACCTTTTTACCCTTTTACTTTTTTACCTTTTTACCTTTCTACCTTTATTCATGATGATATGGCTCTCCTTTTATAATAGTGCATGCCCGATAGAGGGCTTCGGTGAAGATAAGTCTTACCATCTGATGGGAGAAGGTCATCTTGGATAGCGAAATCTTCTCGTTGGCACGGTCGTATACCGCCTGAGAGAATCCATACGGACCACCAATGACGAAGACGAGTCTTCGTGAAGTAGCCTGCTTGCGCTCTATCCATTTGGCAAACTCGATGCTGCGAAACTCCTGTCCATGTTCGTCCATCAGCACTACTGTGTCAGAAGGCTGCAGCTGTTTCAGTATCAGTTCGCCTTCGCGCTCTTTCTGCTGCTGTTCACTCAGACTCTTTGTGTTTTTGAGTTCGGGAATGGTGGTGATGGTGAAAGGCATGTAATGGGTGATACGCTCGGCATAATCTTTGATGCCAGCAATGAAATGCTTGTTGATGGTTTTGCCCACCAGTATGAGTTCAGTCTTCATTTTCCGTCTTTTACTTTCGTTCTTCGTCCTTCACCTCATCCTTATAATAACCCTTTCCGATGCGCTTGGGATTTTTAGGAAACCATCCTTTCTCGCAACGTTGTTTCTGCTCGAAGAGCTCACCGATGCTCCAAAGACTGGAGGCTCCCAAGACGCCATGAATAGCCGACAGAAGAACGTCCTCTATCAGGAATGCCGCAGCGATGGTGGCTAATCCCAGAACGAAAAATACCCACCAGTAGCGGGTGCCAGTGTAGTATTCGGTCTTGATGACAATAGGGTGGAAGAGTCCTATAATGAGAAATGTGCTGACGGCAATGATGATGCCTGTGAAATGTAATTCCATGTTTAATATTTTTATTGTTACTGATATTGTTACTGAAAATGGTACAATCTTGTCCAAAAGATGACCAAATATATTTTAGAATGCAAAAATACAAAAAAATCTTCAAACTTGCTTTTGTTTCTCGGATATTTTATATATCTTTGCAGAAGATAAGCTGCATCTCAGCATAATATTCAAGTAAACTTGATATTCTGCATTCGATTTGCATTATCTTTACAGAAAGAACTAAAATAACAATTATGTAATACCATTAACTATGGCTAATAACACAGAATTAATTAAGCAGTGTGAAGAAAGAGCTCAGCAGTGGCTCACACCTTCATTCGATGAAGAAACCCGTAAGGAAGTAAAGGCAATGCTTGACGCAGAGGACAAGTCTGCTCTCGTTGATGCATTCTATCAGAACTTGGAGTTCGGTACTGGTGGTTTGCGCGGTATCATGGGCGCAGGTACCAACCGCATGAACAAGTATATCGTCGGCATGGCAACACAAGGCTTTGCTAACTACATCCTCAAGGCTTTCCCAGGTGAGGAGAACCTTTCTGTAGTGGTAGGTCACGACTGCCGTAACAACTCCCGTCTCTTCGCTGAGACCGTAGCTGCCATCTTCTCTGCCAATGGCATCAAGGCTTATCTCTTCGAGAGCCTCCGTCCTACACCAGAGATTTCTTTCGCTATCCGCGAGCTCGGTGCCAAGGCTGGTGTCAACGTAACAGCTTCTCACAACCCTAAGGAGTACAACGGTTACAAGGCTTACTGGAGCGACGGTGCTCAGGTTCTGGCTCCACACGATACAGGTATCATCGAGGAGGTAAACAAGGTTACTATCGACCAGGTGAAGTTTGAGGCTAACTGGGATAAGATCAAGATTATCGGTGGTGAGATGGATTATGACTACATGACAGCCGTTCATTCTGCTATGATCGATCAGGATGTTATCAACCGTCAGAAAGACCTCAACATCGTTTACTCTGCCATGCACGGAACAGGTCGTGTCATCGTTCCTCTCTGTCTGCGTTCTTGGGGCTTCCAGAATATCAATGTAGTCCCTGAGCAGATGGTTGTGGACGGAAACTTCCCAACAGTGGTTTCGCCTAACCCGGAGAATGCTGAGGCTATGACCCTCGGTATGAAGCTCGGTACTAAGTTGAACGCAGACCTCGTGGTAGCTACCGACCCTGATGCTGACCGCTTGGCTATCGTTTGCCGTGATGACAAGGGCGAGTGGATGATTATCAATGGTAACCAGACAGCCATGATGTTCTGCTACTATATCATTGAGAACAAGAAGAAGTTGGGCAAGTTGAAGCCAACAGACTTCCTCGTAAAGACCATCGTAACTACAGAGGTTATCGCTGAGATTGCCAAGAAGAATAACGTAGAGTTGCGCGACTGCTACACTGGTTTCAAGTGGATTGCACGCGAGATTGCTATCTCTGAGGGCAAGCAGCAGTATATCGGTGGTGGTGAGGAGAGCTTCGGTTTCTTACCATACGACAAGGTTCGTGATAAGGATGCTCCTGCTTCTATCTGTCTCATCTGCGAGATTGCAGCATGGGCTAAGGATCAGGGCAAGACTCTCTACGACCTCTTGATGCAGATCTATGCAGAGTATGGCTTCAGTAAGGAGTTCACTGTTAACGTAGTTCGCCCAGGTAAGACTGGTGCTGACGAGATTAAGCAGATGATGAGTGACTTCCGTGCTAACCCTCCACAGGAGTTGGGTGGCAGCAAGGTGGTTACCTGGAAAGACTATCAGACATTGGAAGAAAAGCATGCTGACGGCAGTGTGGAGAAACTCAACATGCCTACAACAAGCAATGTGTTGCAGTGGTTCTGTGATGACAATACTAAGGTAAGTGTTCGTCCTTCAGGTACAGAGCCAAAGATTAAGTTCTATATTGAGGTGAAGGATTCTTCCTTCAAGTGTGCTGGTTGTTACAACCGTTGTACAGCAGCTGCTATGGAGAAGATCGAGGCTATCAAGAAGAGCTTGAACTTGGAATAGACAGGTTTTTAGTTATGGAGGTAATACCTCTATAGTATCTCTTATTTATAACTGCGGGTGACTGAGAAGTTGCCTGCAGTTCTTATTTTGTATAAAAGACTGAACTTTAGCAAGTTTAGAAGTTAAAGAAGTTATCACGTTAAACCACACTCCCTTCGGTTTTGAATAGAAAAGCTTGAAAAATGAAAGCGGCTTCGTAAGCAGTTGAAGCCTATTGCATTATTCTGATACTTTGCGAAAGTTGAGTAAAAGAAATAACCCAGGGCGGAAAGTCCTGGGTTTATTGTTGTACTTTGGGTGCTTTTGCAGCTATCCCATTGTGAGGTCTTTGCTCTTTACTCAGACTTAATCGAAAAGTTCGGCAAAGGCTTCTGCCGTCTTTCCTTCGTAAACCACCATGTCGGTAACAGGTTTGTAGCTGAAGTCGACAAAGCGAAGCAGCTGAGCTCCTACAAACTGACGGTCTTTAGAGATGCAGGTGTCCAATCGCATGTTGCCCATATCGCTCTTGCTGTACTTCTTGCCCTTGTTGCGCTGTTCCATAATGGTGTTGTTGCCGCCATTGAGCAGTTTTTCTAATTGTCCGCCTACTTCTACCGAGTATTCATTCTGGTTAACTTTGATGACACTCTGTGAAGGTTTATAGACAGCCTGAGTGAAAAGTCCGAAGCATGTTTTCTTTATTTCGATTTCTGGAAGCGCCTTCAGTTGGTCGCACATTTCCAAATGGTTGATACTTGCCATAATTTAAGTTGTTTATATATTGTCTGTTTTTTGAATTTGATATAACTCACCAGTCCTATGCCCGTCTTCGAACATGGGTAAACAGTGAGGTTGATGACTTCCCGAAAAGGAAAAACTCGTGATTCTTTTTGTACAGGCAAGTGTCAGCAAAGAAGATGCCGCAGGCAAATGACATAATATTTGCTTGCAACATCAAAGTGGATAGGCGCCGATTCCTGGCGCTCGTGTCCACGGTAGGTGGTTAAAAGAAAATGATAAAAATGATTCTTGAGTGGTAGCCTGTTGGGCGTTGATGTTTTGGAAGCCCAGCATGGTATCACTCTCTGTGGTCGGGCGTTACAGATGCGATAAATGTTGCTCGAATCGGTAAGTACCGCCTGTTGTTGAGGCTTATGCTCTTCTACTTTCTGCAGTCTGTCTTTAGTGACAGGCGCAGCATGGCTCTCTCCATAGCTTCCGAAAGCCATGGCAAGTACCAGTGTGATGAAAAGTAGAATGCGTCTTAGCATATATTGTTCTTTCTATTCTATACTTTATGTATAGGCACTTCGCCTACACATTATATTATATATAATCCACAAAGCCTATATCATTTTATATATAGCTTCTTAGGGTACATTGGTTTATATTGTGATTTCACCCGCAAGCGATTGTTGTAACTTCTCACGTACTATCTTGTTGTCGCTGTATCGGCCTTGCAGGTACATCAGCTTGGTGACAGCTGCTTCCACGGTACTGTCGCGTCCACTGATAACGTGGGCTATCTTTAGCTGGAAGCCGGCTCCGTATCTGCTCATTTCCACACTTCCCGTAAGACATTGACTGATATTGATGATGTTGACACCACGATGGGCAGCCTGGTCGAGCAGACGCATAATCCAAGGTGCCTGAGGAGCATTGCCCGAGCCGTAAGTTCGCATCACAATGCCTCGTAGAGTAGGTGACTCCAGTACATGACGCACGATGGCATCCTGTATGCCTGGAAAGAGACTGAACACAATGACGTTCGGATCGAGCTTCAGGTGTGGAACCATAGGCTTGTCATAGTCTGGCATCAGGATGTGATGGTCGTGGAAGGTAAAGTTGATGCCCACATCGCAGAGATGGGGATGGTTGAAGGAGTCGAAGGCATGAAAACCTTCCGCATTAATCTTGATGGCTCGGTTGCCTCGCAGCAGTCTGCCATTAAAGAAGATGCATACCTCTGGAACCATAGGTCTTCCTTCCTTGTTCTTCATCGAAGCCAATTCTATAGCAGTCATGAGGTTCTCCTTTCCGTCGGTTCGCAACTCACCAATTGGCAGCTGGCTTCCTGTGAGGATGACAGGTTTGGTGAGGTTTTCCAACATAAAGGAAAGGGCTGATGCAGTATAGGCCATGGTGTCGGTTCCATGCAGGATGACAAAACCGTCATATTCTTCGTAATTATTGGCTATCAGTCCTACTAATTCTGCCCATCGCATAGGATCCATATCACTGGAGTCGATAGGTGGGTCGAATTTACGTACATCGATGTCGGCTTGTATGAGCTGGAATTCGGGCATTGAGGAAACTAAATGGTTGAAGTCAAGAGGCTCAAGAATACCAGTCTCGACATTTTTTCCCATGCCGATGGTTCCTCCTGTGTATATGATCAAAATCCGTGCTGCCGCCATATCTTGTACTTTTAATCTTTTTATTCCTTAAACTTATTGTAGGGTTATGCATTTTTTTGTTTCTACCTACTCTTTTAGTGTAGAGATGGTGAAAATAAATGTTTCCTGTCTGCAAAAATACAATAAAAAATAGTCAGAACAAAAAAAAGTTGGAAAAATATGTGCGTCGTATGCAAAAAAGCATTACTTTTGCATTTGATTTAATAAAAATACTAAGTTGTTATGGTAAAAATCACATTCCCAGACGGATCTGTTCGTGAGTATGAGCAGGGCGTAACTGGTTTACAAATCGCCGAGAGTATCTCACCGGCTCTCGCTCGCAACGTTGTATCTTGCGGTGTAAATGGTGAGACAGTAGAGTTGAATCGTCCTATCAATGAGGATGCTAATGTAGAACTCTATAAGTTTGAGGATGAGCAGGGTAAGCACACATTCTGGCATACTTCTGCACACTTGCTCGCTGAAGCTCTTCAGGAGCTTTATCCTGGTATTCAGTTTGGTTTCGGTCCAGCCGTAGAGAGCGGTTTCTTCTACGATGTGATGCCATCTGAGGGTCAGGTGATTTCTGAGAATGACTTCGCTAAGATCGAGGCTAAGATGATGGAACTTGCCAAGAAGAACGAGCCTGTGGTTCGTAAGGAAGTTTCTAAGGCAGATGCGCTCGCTGAGTTCAAGGCTGACGGTCAGGAATACAAGTGTGAGCACATCGAACAGGACTTGGAGGATGGCACTATCACCACATATACCCAAGGTAACTTCACCGACCTCTGCCGTGGTCCTCACTTGATGAGCACTGGTCTAATCAAGGCCGTGAAGATTACAAGTGTGGCTGGTGCTTTCTGGCGCGGTGATGCCAAGCGTGAGCAGATGACCCGTATCTACGGTATCAGCTTCCCTAAGAAGAAGATGCTCGATGAGTACCTCGTGGTTCTCGAAGAGGCTAAGAAGCGCGACCACCGTAAGATCGGTAAGGAGATGGAACTCTTCATGTTCTCAGAGCGTGTAGGTAAGGGTCTTCCTATCTGGTTGCCAAAGGGTACACAGCTCCGTCTGCGTCTGCAGGAGTTGCTCCGTTCTCTCCTGAAGCCATATAACTATCAGGAGGTTATCTGTCCAGGTATTGGTGGTAAGAGCCTCTATGTTACATCTGGTCACTATGCTCATTATGGCAAGGATGCATTCCAGCCTATCCAGACACCTGAAGAGGATGAGGAGTATATGCTTAAGCCAATGAACTGTCCTCACCACTGCGAGATCTATGCTCGTAAGCCTCGTTCTTACAAGGATCTTCCTTTGCGTATCGCAGAGTTCGGTACCGTGTTCCGCTATGAGAAGAGCGGTGAGCTCCACGGTTTGACTCGTGTCCGTACATTTACACAGGATGATGCTCACATCTTCGTCCGTTCAGATCAGGTGAAGTCTGAGTTCGAGAATGTAATCGACGTGATTCTGAAGGTATTCAAGATCTTCGGTTTCGAGAACTACGAGGCACAGATTTCCCTGCACGATCCTAAGGATACCGAGAAGTACATCGGTTCTGAGGAGATTTGGGCTGAGAGCGAGAACGCTATCCGCGAGGCTTGCAAGGAGAAGGGTCTTGAGACTCGTGAGGAGGTTGGCGAAGCTGCCTTCTATGGTCCTAAGCTCGACTTTATGGTAAAGGATGCCATCGGTCGTCGCTGGCAGTTGGGTACTATCCAGGTGGATTACAACTTGCCAGAGCGCTTTAAGCTGGAGTATACAGCCGAGGATAACTCAAAGAAGACTCCTGTGATGATCCACCGTGCACCATTCGGTTCATTGGAGCGTTTCACAGCCGTTCTCATCGAGCATACAGCTGGTCACTTCCCATTGTGGTTGACTCCAGACCAGGTTGCTATTCTTCCTATCTCAGAGAAGTTCAACGATTATGCCCAGAAGGTACGTCAGTACTTCGATAAGCAAGGCGTTCGTGCTTTGGTTGATGATCGTAACGAGAAGATTGGCCGTAAGATTCGTGACAACGAGTTGAAGCGAGTTCCTTATATGGTTATCGTAGGTGAGAAGGAAAGTGCTGAGGGTTTGGTTTCTATGCGTAAGCAGGGTGGTGGCGAGCAGGCTACCATGTCAATGGAAGAGTTTGCTCAGCGCATCAATGCTGAGGTAGCAGAGCAGTTGAAGGCTGCTGAGGAGTAGGCCTTTTTTAGCTGATATATATATTAGTCACGCAGATTTCGCAGATTTCGCAGAATTTTCTTTGGGTTATTCTTTGTTGGGGTACTCGGAAAATCGGAGTTGTTTGGGTAATCTGCGTGATTTTTTAGGGAAATACTTGTTGTTTCATAGATGACTGGAGCCTCATCGCTACAATATACTTAATGCTTAAGAATATCGCAAGAATGAAAAGACGACGGCATCTGCGAAATCTGCGATCCCTAAAACAAGCCTTGTAAGTGAATTTTGCGTGATTTTTTTATTACCAGCAGCAAAATATGTGGCAAAAATTAAAAATAACTCTTTGAAAATTTGGAGAGTTGACTAAAAAATTGTAACTTTGCAGCCGTTTAATAAAAAATTGACATTAGAATAGTTAATGAAGAATGACAAAATGAAAAATCAGTATCGCGTAAATGAACAGATACGCGTACGTGAAGTAAGAGTAGTGAGTGAAGGCGGATCTGAAGTGATGCCAACACGCAAAGCCCTTGATATGGCTCGCCAAGAAGGAGTAGACCTCGTGGAGATTTCTCCAAATGCACAGCCACCTGTTTGTCGTATAGTCGACTATTCTAAGTTCCTTTACCAGCAGAAGAAGCATGCAAAGGAAATGAAGCAGAAGCAGGTGAAGGTAGAGACAAAGGAGATTCGTTTCGGACCTCAGACTGATGAGCATGATTATCAGTTCAAGTTGAAGCACGCACAAGACTTCCTTAACGAAGGTAACAAGGTGAGAGCCTATGTGTTCTTCCGTGGTAGAAGCATCCTTTTCAAGGAGCAGGGTGAAGTTCTTTTGCTTCGTTTTGCCAACGACTTGGAAGAGTATGGCAAGGTAGAGCAAATGCCTAAGCTTGAAGGTAAGAAGATGTTCCTCTATCTCAGTCCAAAGAAGGCTGGTGTAGCCAAGAAGAGCCAGCAGAAAATGGATCGTGAGAAGCGTGAGGCTGAAGCCAAGGCTGCTGCACAGGCAGAACGTGATGCCAATGCAGAGAAGAACGGTTTGCTTGCCAACGCTAAGGGTGGTGATGCCCTGAAGAAACTCGCAGAGAACAACGAGGATTAATAGAGAAAAAAGAGATGCGTAACGCCGTGGTATATGCGTTGCCATCCGTTAAATAAATAACAATTTAAATTAAAAGTAAAAATGCCAAAAGTAAAGACTAATTCCGGCGCAAAGAAGAGATTCCGTTTCACCGGTACAGGTAAGATCAAGCGTCATCACGCTTATCACAGTCACATCTTGACTAAGAAGACAAAGAAGCAGAAGAGAAACCTCCTTGGTGAGACTCTCGTAGATCGTTCAAATCTGAAGCAGGTACGCGACTTGCTCTGCCTTCGTTAATTATTAACTTTTTAGTCGAACTTTTAAAGAAAGAAAATTATGCCAAGATCAGTAAATCACGTTGCATCTAAAGCAAAAAGAACAAAAATCTTGAAGCTCACTAAGGGTTATTATGGAGCTCGCAAGAATGTATGGACAGTAGCTAAGAACACTTGGGAGAAGGGTCTTACCTACGCTTATCGTGACCGTCGTAACAAGAAGCGTAACTTCCGCGCATTGTGGATTCAGCGTATCAACGCTGCTGCGCGTCTTGAGAACATGAGCTATAGCCAGTTGATGGGTGCTCTGCACAAGGCAGGTATCGAGATTAACCGTAAGGTTCTCGCTGACCTCGCTGTAAACAACCCTGAGGCTTTCAAGGCTATCGTTGACAAGGTTAAGTAATCGAGTCAGTACATTAAGCTAAAATAAAAGTTGCATTTCTCACGTTTTATTCGTGGAAATGCAACTTTTTCTTTTAGTATGAAACTACGAGGATGTTCTGTAAATCATATTGTTGTTATGTGTAGTGGTCTGTTGCTCCAGTCTATGATTGCTTAGATGTTCTTTTTTGAGGCATTTTTGGAAAAAAGTTAATGAAAAATTTGGTGGAATCAAAAAATAGTACTACCTTTGCAACCGCAAATCAGAAATGCAGTTGATACTGTGTACAAGATGAGCCAAAAAGAATATAAACGGGGTGTAGCGCAGCCCGGTAGCGCTCCTGGTTTGGGACCAGGTGGTCGCAGGTTCGAATCCTGTCGCCCCGACAATAAGGCTAAGAAGAATTTTCTTCTTAGCTTTTTTGTTATATGTAAATTGATACACTAAATAGTTTTCAGTATGATAATAACAATAGCAAGGCAGTGCGGTTGTGGTGCTGCAAATGTTGGTAAGTTGCTTTCGAAGCATTATGGTATTCCTTTTTATACTCGTAAAAACTTGCTGGAGATGGCTGACAAAAGAGGTATGCTTGACGAGATGGAATCTTTTTTTGATGAACGTCCTGTCGATGAGTTGCTCTTTGCCATTTCTTCTTTTGGAGAGAATAGACGAGACTTGACGGAAAAGCCATTGCATGCTCTTGCCGCAATGATAGGAGATGAGGACTGTATCATCATCGGAAGATGTGGTAATTATATTTTCAGAGAACGCAAGGATCTGGTATCGCTCTTCTTGAAAGGAGGTCTTGATGAGCGTGTGGATGCAGTTCAACAGGAACAACATATTTCTTTTGTGGATGCTAAGGATTTCGTGGAACATACAGATGAGTGCCGTGAGGCTTATCACAAATATTATACGGAGTTGACATGGGGTAATGCTCAGGATTATGATTTGTGTGTTGACAGTGTGCGTTTGGGTACAGAGAAAACAGCGAGATTTATTGAGCAGTATATTCAAGAAATAAAAAACAAATAATGTTTTCTTAGAAAACCATATAGTTAACAATGAAATATCTCATACAGTTTTTGATTATCGTCGCTTTTTCTTTTATGGGTGAATTGCTCCATTACTGCCTGCCGTTGCCCATTCCAGCGAGTATTTATGGTATTGTCTTGCTCTTTATGGCTCTTGAACTGAAATGGATCAAAGTGAAGGATATTCGTGAGACAAGCAGCTTTCTGATTGCAGTCATGCCGGTAATGTTCATCCCCGCTGCTGTAGGACTCATAGATTCGTGGTCGGCTATCAGCAATGCCTGGTTGCAATATGTAGTAGTTACTATCGTCAGTACGTTTGTTGTAATGGGAGTGTCGGGAGTTCTGACGCAATATGTTATACGAAAAGGAAAAGAAAAGAAAAAATGATGTCTGTATTTCAAGATTCGGTATTTTTCGGTGTGCTGCTTAGTTTGGCATCTTACAGCATTGGTCTGGCTTTGAAAATTAAGACGGGTTGGTCTTTGATGAATCCTCTTTTGATATCTATCGTGTTGGTAATTGTGGTTCTGTTGATAACAGGTGTCAGCTACTCTTCGTATAATGCCAGCGCCAATTGTATCAGTTTCCTTCTCACTCCGGCAACCATATGTCTTGCTGTGCCTTTGTATCAGCAGGTGGAACTATTGAAGCGTAATTATAAGGCTGTGCTGATAGGTATCTCGTCGGGTGTGCTTGCCAGTTTGTGTTCTGTATTGATTCTGGCAATACTTTTTCATTTCGATCATGCCGCTTATGTCACGTTCTTGCCAAAGTCAATCACGACGGCGATAGGTATTGGTGTGGCAGAAGAGTTGGGAGGACATGTCTCTGTATCGGTAGTAGTCATTATCATTACAGGAGTGTTGGGAAATATCTTTGCTGAGGTCTTCCTTAAGCTGTTGCGTATAGAAGAACCAATTGCCAGGGGTATAGCCATAGGTTGTTCGTCTCATGCACTTGGTACAGTCAAGGCCATGGAAATGGGAACGATAGAAGGAGCTATGAGCAGCCTCTCTATTGTGGTATGTGGTGTGATGACCGTTATAGGCGCTTCTATCTTTGCCTTGTTCTTGTAGGGTAAGTTGGTGGTGAGTACACGAAGGGAACTTTTGGTGTGCATTATTTCTTAAATAGCCTTAACTTCTCACATGTGAAATGGCATAAAGCAATAAGATGGGAATTTTTTCGTTATATAGATAATGAAAAAGATTAAAGCTATATTTTATATAATATGTGTAGTCTTCGGACTGATGACAGCCTCGTGTGTAGATGATGACAGTTTTACAACATCTGCAAGTGATGTGTTGTCTTTTTCCGTGGATACGTTGAGTCTGGACACAACATTCTCTAACGTACCTACACCTACTAAGACCATGTGGGTTTATAATCGCGCGGACAAAGGTATCAGATGTCAGTCTGTGCGACTGGAAAGTGGTAATCAGAATGGTTTCAGAGTCAATGTAGATGGTACTTATCTTGGACAGACTTCTGGTTTTCAGACTCAGGATGTGGAAATACGCAAGGGAGATAGTATCAGGGTGTTTGTTGAGCTTACTTCCAAATTGCAGCATACTGATGCGCCCAATCTGGTAGAAGACAATCTGATATTCCTGCTTGAGAGTGGTGTGCAACAGAAGGTGAACCTCAATGCATATTCCTGGGATGCCGAGTTTTTGAAAGATAAGATAATTGCCAAGGGGGTAAACGAAGTCTTTTCGAATCAGGGAAAACCGATTGTCGTATATGGAGGCATCAAGGTAGACAGTACTGCCACTTTGACAATCAAGCCAGGTGTGAAACTTTATTTTCATGAGAATGCCGGACTTGATGTATATGGAACACTGAAGATAGAAGGTGAAAAAGGCAACGAGGTTTTGTTGAGGGGAGACCGCATCGACAATATGTTTGACTATCTGCCTTACGACCGTACTCCTGGTCAGTGGCAAGGCTTGCGACTTAGAAGTTCCTCGGTTGGAAACAAAATTCAGTTTGCAGATATCCATAGTGCGTATAATGGTATAATGGTTGATTCTTGTCATGACGAGACTGTCTCAAAATTGTCAAAATTAGAACTGTTGCAGTCTACTATTCATAATTGCCAGGGATATGGAGTCATGGTAGACTCTGCTGCCATTGTCAAGATAGAGAATTGTCAGATATCCAATACGCTGAATCATTGTCTTTATGTCTATGGCGGTTCGGTAACTATGAATTATACAACCTTGGCTCAGTTTTATCCATTTGATTCTCGCCGTAAGTCGGCATTAGGATTCAAGGCGCCTGTATATCAGTTGGATGTAACCAACTCTCTTGTCACGGGCTATGCTGATGATGAAGTGGTATGGACGCCAGTAGAGGAACAACCTCTGAAAGCTAACTTCAGTTACAGTGTATTGCGTACAGTGGAGATGAATGACAAGGATAAGGAAAAGTGTCCTGATGTAGTCTTTGGTGACAGTATTCTCTATGAGAAAGGTGATTCTATAGAGCGTGAAGGTAAGTACATTTTCTTCGGAAAAGAACATTTCGTGAAATTTGATACAGATAATTTAGTATATGACTTCCGTCTTCTAAGTAAGTCGGCAGCTGTGGGATGGGCAAATCCTAAGTCATCGGCACCTGATAGAGACGGCACAGAACGAGAACAAGAAAAACCTGATGCAGGTTGTTATCAGCATCGGGAAAAGGCAGAAGAAAGCGAAAGCGGCAAATAACTGAAATTGGCAAAGGAAAGGACATATATGCAGAACTTGCTATATAAGAGCAAAGGGTTGGCTACGAGATGGCTAACCCTTATTGCTTTCGTTTTCGTTTGTCTTTTGACACATGCCCAAAGCTCTCCAACCCACAACAAGCAAAAAGATGCAGAGCTATTGGGTAAGGCTTTGGAATACTTCGTTTCCCAGAAATATCATGAGTGTCTGCTTATCCTACAGGGACTGGATAAGCAATATCGTCTGAACCCTCGTTATAAAGCATATTTGGGTGTATGCTATTATTACGAGTGGGACTATGAGAATGCCGTAAAACATCTGACTGTCGCAATTCCCAAGTTGGTGAACTTCGCACCCCATGAGCGTTCTTTTTACTATTGGGCCTTGGCTGAGAGCTATTTTTATCTCAGGCATTACGAGAAAGCTGTACCTTGCTATAAAGATATGCTCAAACTGTGCTATGAAAAAGAGCGTGCCGAGGCATATTACCGTTTAGGTTTCTGCTTTTTGTTTGGCGAAGACTGGGCTGATGCATGGAGCAACTTTTATGAAGCCCAGAACTGTTTTCGTAAATATCGGCCAGGCGAAGAACCGGCTCGTATGGCGCAGATAGGAAATATGCTGAAGGCACTGAATGGCAAAGTGGCAGGCGAGGCTTTAGTGCATATTGGCATCAACAAAGCTAAAGGGAAGTAAGTCCTTGATGCTTTCAAACACATAGATGCCCTCTGTGCCGTATAGCAAGATGCGTACAGGTCGCTGGTAACGGTCTTCTATCTCGAGTACTACTTGTCGGCAGGCACCGCAAGGTGATATGGGCGACTTCAGCAATCCATTGACATTTCTTGCGGCTATGGCAAGGGTTGTGATAGGCTGATCGGGATGATTGGCCTGTGCGGCAAATATGGCTGTACGCTCAGCACACAGTCCAGAGGGGAATGCTGCATTCTCCTGATTAGCTCCAATAACAACATTTCCGTTTTCTAACAAGCAGGCTGCTCCTACGTGAAAGTTGCTGTATCGTGCATATGAATTATTTGTTGCGTCAATGGCTTTTTGTACCAATGCTTGTTCTGCAGGGGGCAGTTCGTCGGGTTGTACTAATAGATAATTGATGGCTGTTGTCAGTTTTTTCATATCAGTTTTCTCGTTTAATGGTTACTTAAAGGATTTTTATCTTTATTTGGTATAGAAATCTATGACGCGGCTGATAGCCTGTTGGCAGACTGGGCAGAACTCAGGATTCTGATTGGTTCTCATGCGGCAGTCTTGTGTGCCTCGGTATACGCCTTTGAGGCTGTAGCCAGCTCCTTCGTAGACGCCTACTTTGGTCATCACGTCTTTGGCTTTGCGTGAGAGTGGGGTAGGAATAGGCGTGCCAGGCTTGATCAGGTTTTCCCATTTTCCTTTGAAATCGACCAGTGTTGTGATGTTCGATTCCCATGGTTCCACATCGTGTGGATACATCGGAATGGCCTCGTCCTCGTATGCGTATTCATCAGCCAGTCCGGCAAAAGAATGTCCGAACTCATGTACTACTACGGGCTTGAACCATTCGTTGTGGGTCATTGAGAGATTGTAGGAGTTCAGAATTCCGCCTCCACCATATTTCTCAGTATTTACTAATATGATAATGTGTTCGTAGGGAGTGCCAGCAAGCCAGTTGTGTACATCTTTGAGATGGAGTGTGGTAAGATATCTGTCACTGTAGAACGTATCGAAATGTGAACTGAGTGCAGTGTTCTTCCAGATGCCTTTGGATGGCTCGCTTGTTCCGCTTTCTTCTGAATCCGATTTAACGGCTATGATGTTAAACTTGTCTTTCTTGCTTTTGAATGGTTCGTGCGCAAACAATGCATCGGTAGCTGTCTGTGCATCTTTAATGAACAGTCCCATTTCTTCCTGCTTGTAGCCTTCTGCCAGATAGGCAATATGGATGCAATTGGTGGTGTCGGCTGCTTGATGAAGTGTTACAAAGGGAGTTGGATTCTCGCCTTTGTGTCTTATCAGGATGTCGTCGGGCACTATCTGATGAGTGAGTGTACTCATGATTTCGCGACGGTTGTTGCGCAGGTCGATGGTTACATCAATCGTGTCTTTAGGCATGGGTACTAAGAAGATGTTCTCGAAACTCTTGGTCTGCGTTTGGGCTTCTGGGTAGGTGAGCCATTCCTGAAAGAGTGTAGAGAAGGAATTGCGATAGATAATATTGCCGGATTGATGGTCGCGGACCGTGATTTGCCCATTACCTTCCATTGGCAATTCGTTGAGCCGATGCCTCTTCCCATACCATCGTGGCATGACATTGAGCTCGTCGACTGCAATCATCTGCTTTTGTGAGTTGCCGGCAAAGATATAGTCGATTCGTAGAGTTTTATCTACGAAGTATTTGCCAAAGTCCTGTGCACTTGTGATGCCTGGCATCATTGTGAGGATTATGAGAAGTGTCAATATGCTTTTTTTCATCAGACTGTCTTGTTATTTTTGTTTATCTTTATCTTACTTTCAACTGTGCGCCCGGACGGATTTGGTAGTCCGGAGACAGATGGTTCATCTTGTACAGGTACTTCAGACGTATGCCGTATTTCTGTGAGATGGTGTACATGCTCTCACCTGGCATTACAGTATGAGGACGGCGCTTGTACTGTTTGGGTGCCTTTTTGCGTTTTTTCTTCAGATAGATGACGTCGCCCTTGTGCAGAATGGCCTTCTTGTCTCTTTCGTTGTATTTAGCCAACTTTCGCCAACTGATGTTCACTTCTCTTCCTATGCTTTTGAAGGTATCGCCTTCACGAGCATAAAGATAATAGTTGTCGTTGAAAATATGTATGGGGTGTAATGTACCTTCTGCATTGATGGGAACATCTGTTCCGCTGTGAGTTGCCATAAAGCGGTCGTAGCTTTTGGCTTTGTCATAGTCTTGTAGCCTGTAAAGTTCTATGATTTGAATGAGTTTGTTGGCATATTGGGGATTAGTGGCATAACCGCACGACTTAAGTCCATGAGCCCATCCTTTGTAATCTGTGGTGTTGAGACTGAAAAGACGTGAATAACGGGGTTGCTTGGCCAAAAAACGGCTGTGGTCTTCATAACTCTCCTTGGCATCCTGATACACTCTGAAGCATTCGCCGCGTGCGTCGTCATCGTGGTATTGGGTAGGACCTGTCCAGTTATGGCATTTGATGCCAAAGTGGTTGTTGCCTTGTCTTACGAGATCGCTCTGTCCAGCTCGGCTCTCAAAGAGTCCCTGGGCAAGAGTGATACTTGCGGGTATGTGGTAACGAAGCATCTGCTCGATGGCGAGATCCTTATACTGGTTGATGTATGTCTGATAGCTTTGATTCCATTTCATTTGTGCGCTACTGGTGGCGCACGTAAGTAGCATGGCGAAGCTGATGATATGTTTACGTATGCAGTTCATATTGCAAAAATATAAAAAAATACGGATAACAGGTGCTTTTTTTAAGTATTTTCACTAACTTTGCACAGCAAAGAACAAAAAAAGGCAACTATAGTGACAAAAATTATCATTTCTTTGGGATCTAATACGTTTCCCGAGCAACATATAGAGCAAGCCATCTGTTTGCTGCGACAAGCTTTTGGTGAACTCATGGTTACTCGCCAGCTGTGGACAGAACCTATCGGAATGGAGTCTTCCTGTAAGTTTTTGAATATGCTGGTGATGGTTTCTTCTGCAAGGTCAATGCAGCAGGTGCAGGAAGAACTGAAGCGGATAGAAGTTCTGTGCGGAAGAAAACCTGAAGATAAGGCTAAAGGGACTGTGGTTGTTGATGCAGACTTGCTGCTTTACAACGACAAGCGCTGCCATTTGAATGACTGGCAACGCGATTACGTGAAAATATTGATGGCTGAGTTGGATGCTTCCTATGCAGATTTTTCAGCAAGCAATGATATTGTGTGATGTGTCTGTCAGAGTTGTGGGTTAGGGTTGTCTTTTGTGAAGATGAGTTCTACTACTTCACCTTTTTCCAATGACTTTCTGACGTTGATGATGCGCTGATTGCTGCTGCCACGGAAGAACAGGTCTTCATCGCGCAAGTCTTTGATGAAGGGACCGTCTACCAGTACATCTATCTGTTGGAGCAAGGCGAGTTGCTTGGGGTTTTTCAGTAAGTTTTCATATTTGTATCCAGTAAAACACCAAATGGTTTTGTCACTTTCTTTGCGTATCGCTTTTGCCAGTTCTGTAAACCCTTCTGCCTGGAACATAGGATCGCCACCAGAGAAAGTGACATTGGCAAAGGGATCGCTCATGATTTCTTTCATGATGTCGGCTGTCGATGTCATGGTTCCGTTTTTAATGTCCCACGACTGTGGGTTGTGGCATTCGGGACAATGGTTAGGACAACCTGCACAATAAATAGAGGTCCGGAATCCCGGACCGTCTACCATTGTGTCGTGTACGATGCTTAAAATGCTAATCATCTTAGTGTTATGCAATTGTCAGAATTTTCAATTTTTGTATCTTCATCACTTATTGCTTGGGTGTGTCAATATGGGTTACGCGGTCATGGAGTTCGGCCAACTTTCCGCTGTTCCAACGATCGGTAGTACCTACAAGATAACCGGTAATTCGCTGAAGCTTGTCTATGTGGTGGCTTCCGCACTTAGGGCATACTTCCAGATTGGCATCTGCATTCTCGTATCCACAGTCAAGACAGCGATTGCGGTTGTGGTTTACTGATCCATATCCCATGTTATATTTGTCCATCATATCAACTACACTCGAGATGACAGAAGGATTATGGGTTGCGTCACCGTCAATTTCTACATAGAAAATGTGTCCACCACGTGTGAGGTTGTGATAAGGCGCCTCAATCTGTGCCTTTTTCAAGGCTGTGCACTTATAGTATACAGGAACGTGGTTGGAATTAGTATAGTAGTCGCGGTCGGTCACGCCAGGGATAATACCAAACTCCTTGCGGTCTTTCTTTGTAAACTTACCGCTGAGTCCTTCGGCTGGTGTGGCGAGAATAGAGTAGTTGTGATGATACTCCTCGCTGAATCCATTGGCTCTGTCGCGCATATATGTCACAATCTTGAGTCCGAGTTCTTGTGCTTCCTCGCTTTCACCATGGTGGTGACCAATAAGGGCAACAAGGCATTCTGCCAGACCGATAAAGCCTATACCCAAGGTTCCATGGTTGATGACACTTTCTATAGATTCTTCTGGTTTCAGTTTCTCGGCACCTATCCAGAGATATTTCATCAGCAGCGGGAACTGCTTGGCCATTGCTGTCTTCTGGAACTGGAAGCGTTCATCAAGTTGCTTGGCTGTAATCTGCAGGATGTTGTCCAATTTTGCAAAGAACATGTCGATGCGCTGCTTTTTGTCCTCTATGCCCATGCATTCGATGGCAAGTTTAACAATATTGATGGTAGAGAAACTGAGGTTTCCACGTGCAATACTTGTCTTTTCTCCCCAACGGTCTTCGAACACGCGGGTGCGGCAACCCATTGTGGCAATTTCCCACTTGTAGCGTTCTGGATCATCTGCATGCCATTTCTCATTCTGGTTGAATGTGGCATCGAGGTTGAGGAAATTGGGGAAGAAGCGACGTGCTGTCACCTTGCAAGCTAATTGATAGAGATCATAGTTGCGGTCTTCTGGGAGATAGTTCACGCCACGTTTTTTCTTCCAAATCTGGATAGGGAAGATGGCTGTTTCACCGTTGCCCACACCTTCGTAGGTGCTTTCCAGAATCTCGCGCATGATGCAGCGGCCTTCAGCACTGGTGTCTGTACCGTAGTTGATGGATGAGAATACTACCTGGTTTCCACCACGTGAGTGAATGGTGTTCATGTTGTGGATGAAAGCCTCCATTGCCTGATGTACGCGGTTTACAGTCTTGTTGATGGCATGCTGTTCCAATCGCGCGTCTCCTTCCAGTCCCTCGAGGTCTTTCTGCAGATAATCGTCAATCTCTATATTATAAAGGTGTTTTAAATCCTTTCCTGTCAACTTTTCGAGATTTTTCACCTCTTCCTGATACGACATGCGTACATAGGGAGCAAGATAGAAGTCGAATGCAGGGATGGCCTGACCTCCGTGCATCTCGTTCTGGCATGTTTCCAGCGAGATACAGGCCAGGACGGCTGCTGTCTCTATGCGTTTGGCAGGACGGCTTGAGCCATGACCGGCTGTGAATCCATGCTGCAGGATGACATCGAGTGGATGCTGTACGCAGGTAAGACTCTTGGTGGGATAGTAATCCTTATCGTGTATGTGGAGGTAGTTGTGCTTGACGGCGTCGCGCGACTCTTCGCTCAGAAGATAGTCGTCTACAAATGGTTTGGTGGTTTCTGAAGCAAACTTCATCATCATGCCGGCGGGTGTGTCGGCATTCATGTTGGCGTTTTCACGGGTGATATCGTTATTCTTGGCATTCACAATACTCATGAATATATCGCGAGTCTTTGCTTTACGGGCAATACTACGCTGGTTGCGGTAGGCAATATAGCGTTGTGCCACGTCCTTGCGGGCGCTCTTCATCAGCTCCAGTTCTACTGCATCCTGAATGGCCTCTACGCTCATCTGGCTTTTGCCACGATAAGCCACATGGTCGGTTATTTGCTCAATGAGGGAGCTGTCTTCACCCTTGTCGGTATGGAGCATTGCCTTGCGGATTGCTGCCATGATTTTTTGTTCGTTGAAACCAACGATGCGTCCGTCGCGCTTAACTACAGTTTGTATCATTTTCTTGTTTTACTTTAAGGTATGTATTTAATTTGCTTAATACTAATTTATTACGTCAAAATAAGGTGTAGAAACCTTAGTTTTGGACAATGCAAAGATAGTAAAGATATTCCAAAGTTGTACGTTTTGGACAACTTTTCTTGTGTTAAAATATGTCAAGTCGCTGAAAATCAGATAAATAAAAAATCGTTTTGGACAACTCTGTAAAATGGCGGTTGTCCAAAACGAATAACTTCTTGTTTATCAGTCCTTTCCTGTAGATGTGTATGGAAGAGGGCTTTGGTTGAGATGTTTTTATGCTCTATTTTTGTTGACGCTTGTAGTCGAGTGCCGCACCTATGGCAGTGCAGAATTCAGAATACTTGGGTACATGGAATCTTACTCCGTACACCTTCTCCATAGCAGGATAAACTTCCCGGCACAAGGGCAAAAGCGACAGGTTGCCTATGAGTACGAAATCTTTGATGCCCGATTCGAGCGAAGACAGAATAGTGGCAGAACCGATGCATTGCAGCACCATCCAGATAAGGCCCTTTGCGATGTCTTCTCGAGAAGCATTGGTCTTGGCATTGCTGAAGAGTGACGCCACGGCACTCATAGGAAGTCCAGGAAGAGGTTTGGCGCTGATGTCTTTGATCAGGAGATTGATTTTTGATACATCTCCGTCTTTTGCAAGGTTCGTTATCTGTTTTATGTCATCGGTTTTAAGCATTATTCGACTCAGACCGGCAAGTGTGCCTCCACCGATTCCTATTCCTCCGATGTGCTTGATGTTTTCACCATCGCATTTTACCAAAGAGGTGCCTGTGCCCATGCTCACAACGATCATTCGGTCAAGTTTGCTTTCGTATTTCGCTCCCAATCCGTCTGCTATGAATTCTTCGCTTTTTGAGGTGGGCAAGCCGTATATGTGTTCGTCAATATAGGCTGCGCCAACTCCTGTAAGCATGACATGCTCTATTTCGTCCAACTTGATTTTGTTGTCGTGCAGATACTTGCCAAAGGCTCCGTAGAGCGAAGTGATGGGGTCGGTTGCCTTGATACGGATAGGGCTGATCACCATGCCCTTCTCGTCAATTCCTACAATCTTTGTTGTTGATATTCCAACGTCAATTCCGATTACTATTTTCTTCATTCGTGACTTTAAGTTTCTTTTTTGCTATTTACAAGACTCCCATCTTGCAGAAAGTGATGAGTACAGCATATCCTATAATCATACTGATGACTCCTATGCTGAGACCTGCCTTCACCATGTCGGTTTGCTGTATCAAACCGGTAGAGTAGGCGATGGCATTAGGAGGAGTGGAGATTGGGAGCGACATGGCGCATGAAGCGGCAACAGCCACACCTATTATAATGGTAGAAGTGCCACCTATGGCGTCGAGCGAATGTCCCATACCGGCACAAACCACGGTAAGGATAGGTATCAGCAAAGCTGCTGTTGCCGTGTTGCTGATAAAGTTACTCAGTGCAAAGCATACGAGTCCTGAAACTACCATGATGACAAATGGGTTGAATTCGCCGAAAGGAATGCTCTTTACTGCAGCTTCGGCAAGTCCTGTACCGTTCATGGCAAGTCCAAGTGCAAATCCGCCGGCAACCATCCAGATCACGGCCCAGTCTATTTCCTTCAGGTCGTTGGCTGTAATTACTCCCGTGAAAGCGAATACTGCTATTGGCAGCATGGCCACGGTGTTGGCATTGATGCCAAGATAGTTCTTGCCGAAAATCCAAAGCAGGATAGTGAGTACAAAGGTGCCTGCCACAACGATTGTTCGCCAGTTGAACTCGATTTCGCCTTCAATCTTCAGGTCGATGGTTTTCTGTGAGAATGGGAACATCTTGCGGATGATAAACCATGCAATGACGAGCATCACAATCACCATCGGGCACATAATCAACATCCAGTCGCCGAAACCGATATCGAGGTTCAGACCGTCTGGAGCTGTCAGTACCTTATAGGCAAATGCGTTAGGAGGCGTTCCGATTGGCGTTCCCATACCGCCCAAGTTGGCTCCGATGGGGATGGCCATGGTGAGAGCTATGCGCCCCTTGCCATTGGCAGGAAGAGCCTTGAATACCGGTGTCAGGAAAGTAAGCATCATGGCAGCGGTGGCGGTGTTGGATATAAACATGGAGAAAATACCAGTGATGAGCATGAAGCCCAAAAGCACATTTTCTGAACGCTTGCCGAAAGGAGCGATGAGTGTCTTGGCCATGAGTACGTCGAGGCGACTTTTGGTAGCAGCTATGGCCATGATGAAGCCTCCTAAGAAAAGGATGATGGTTGGGTCGGCAAAACATGCCATGATACCTTGGTATTCCAGCAGGTTTCCGTATTCGCCCTCAGAACCTTGCATGATGTTGAAGGCCGAGTTGGACGCGCCAAACAGCAATACGAAAATGATGACCACGGAAGTGGCCCATGCCGGTATGGCCTCTGTCAGCCATAACATCACAGCCATCACAAAGATTGCGATGATGCGTTGTTGTACTACGGTCAGGCCTTCTATGCCAAAACAATCAATAGGTAGATTCCATACCAAGACAGTAAGTAGGGCTGTGATGAGGAACATGAGCCCTTTCTTGCGATTGAAATCGCCTGTCAATGTTTTTTTTACAGTTTCTTTCATGTTTATAGTTGAATCTTTATGTTTCTTATGGACTTCGACTATGTATTTTTAGTTTAGGGGCAAAATTACATATATTTTTTGATATGGCAATAGAAAAGTATTTTTTTTTTGCTTTTTTTTGTGTAATGTATGTGGCAGTTTGAAGATAATTCATTATATTTGCAGCGACAAGTAATGCTTTGGGCATTGTTGAGAGAATGTGAATATCTAAATTTTATAAACAATTTATTAACTGTTATATATCATGAGCAATTCGAATTTGATCCTCTTAGTGGTTTTGGTAGTAGTCTTTGCTATTATTGTTTTCTCTTATCTTCACAAGCGTCATCATGAGTACAAAATGGCTGATATAGAGAAGGCGGTTCGCAAGGCATATGTTGGTGAGGCTACCTCTGTTAGCAAAGAGGAGCTTGTCAAGGTGGTTAAGACTTATTTTCACTGCTCGTCTAAAGAGGCTTTATATATAATAGGTGTAGCTCGCCGTAAAAAGATCGTTGACATTGCTGACGGAAAGGTTTCGCTGCTTTAAATCGGGTGCAGTAGGCTTTTGCAGGCTTTTTCGAGGCTGTTGCATTATTTTTTAAGAATGACAATACATGACGGGGAAGTTTTCTTCGGCCATAAAATTCTTTGGCTTTTGCTGATGGGTGTTTTTGGTATTCTTTGACGGAATGATGAGGCTTAATAGATGACAGGTCTTGGTCTTAATAGATGACAGGCTTTGGTCTTAATAGATGGCAAGCCTTGGTCTTAATAGATGACTGGCTTTCCTCGTTATTGTTGTTTGTTTCGGTCTTAATAGACAGGTTTAGTCTTTGTTTGGCTGATTGGGCTTAACAGAAATGTTTTAAGATCTCGCAACAAATCCAGAAAAAGGTGACAGGAAAGCTTTTGTATATTTATTCGCCAGTAAGCTATACTTAATTGTGAAAAAATAATTTTGTAGTTGTGAAAAAATATTTTTCCAGTTGGGGCGATATTGTTTTGCAGTTGAGATTTTCATTTTTTTGCAATTACTGCATGAATATACTAATGACACTTTTTGCCGTTAACCTCCCATGAAAAACAAAATAATGCTAAATTCGTGCTTTTTTTTCGATTTAACGGCTTTTATTGAATTATTATTTGTACCTTTGTCGGGAATTAGCATTTGGCAAAAAGCGCTTAGAACGCAAAAAAATAGCCTTAGAGGCGATTTTGCCGCAAAAATGAAGAATAAAACAATTAAAAATACAACGTTAGATTTAAATGGACGAAAATCAGACTCTTGATCATGACAGAATCATGAAAATCAACATCGAGGAGGAGATGAAGTCATCCTACATCGACTATTCTATGTCGGTGATCGTGGCTCGTGCCCTTCCTGATGTGCGTGATGGTTTCAAGCCTGTACATCGCCGTATCCTATACGGTATGTTGGGAATTGGAAACACCAGTGACAAACCTTATAAGAAATGTGCCCGCGTAGTAGGTGAGGTGTTGGGTAAGTATCACCCTCATGGCGACAGTTCTGTTTACGGTGCCCTTGTTCGTATGGGACAGGAATGGAACATGCGCTATACCCTTATCGACGGACAGGGTAACTTCGGTTCTGTGGATGGCGACTCTCCTGCAGCCATGCGTTATACAGAGTGCCGCCTCTCCAAGATGGGAGAGCACATCATGGACGACCTGGACAAGGAAACCGTCGACATGATGAACAACTTTGATGACACCCTGCAGGAGCCTACAGTGATGCCTACCAAGATTCCTAACCTCCTCGTCAATGGTGGTAATGGTATCGCCGTAGGTATGGCTACCAATATTCCTACCCACAATCTGGGTGAGGTGATTGACGGTTGCTGTGCCTACATCGACAATCCTGATATCGATACCGATGGATTGATGCAGTATATCCCTGCTCCCGACTTCCCAACAGGTGCCACTATTTATGGTATCCAGGGAGTGAAGGATGCTTACGAGACTGGTCGTGGTCGTATCGTGGTTCGTGCTACAGCCGAAATAGAGTGTGGCGACAGTCACGACAAAATCGTTATTACCGAGATTCCTTATGGTGTCAACAAGGAACAGCTCGTGATGGCCATTGCCGACCTTGCGAAGGAAGGCCGTGTAGACGGAATCGCCAACGTGAACGATGAGTCTGGTCGTCAGGGTATGCGTATCGTGGTAGACGTGAAGCGTGACGCCAACGCCAATGTACTGCTCAACAAACTCTTCAAGATGACTGCGCTACAGAGCTCGTTCTCTGTGAATTGTATCGCCCTTGTGGGTGGCCGTCCTCGCCTGTTGAGCCTGAAGGAGTGCGTGAAGTATTTCGTAGACCATCGTCATGATGTGACGATCCGTCGTACTCAGTTCGAATTGAAGAAGGCACAGGAGCGTGCTCATATCCTGGAAGGTTTAATCATCGCTTGCGACAATATCGACGAGGTGGTACATATTATCCGTGCCAGCAAGACTCCTTCTGATGCTCAGCGCAACCTGGAGAAGCGTTTCGAGTTGGATGAACTGCAGAGCAAGGCGATTGTGGATATGCGTCTGAGCCAGCTCACAGGCTTGCGCTTGGAGCAGTTGCACAACGAGTTTGACGAGTTGATGAAGACCATCGACTATTTGAACCAGATTCTCAATGACCCTGAGCTTTGCAAGAAGGTGATGAAGGACGAGTTGAACGAGGTGAAAGAGAAGTATGGTGACGCACGCCGCACCATGATCAAGCCCGACGACCACGAGTTCAATCCAGAGGACTTCTATCCCAACGACCCTGTAGTCATCACCGTGAGCCATCTTGGCTATATCAAGCGTACTCCATTGTCAGAGTTCCGCGAGCAGGCACGTGGTGGAGTAGGTTCAAAGGGAGCCCGTACACGCGACAAGGACTTCACCGAGTATATTTATCCTGCCACCATGCACCAGACGATGCTCTTCTTCACCAAGAAGGGACGATGCTATTGGCTGAAGTGTTACGAGATTCCAGAGGGCGACCGCAACTCTAAGGGCCGTGCCATCCAGAACCTTCTCAATATCGACAGCGATGACCAGGTGAATGCTTTCCTCCGTCTCAGAGGTTTGAACGATGCCGAGTTCATCAACAGTCATTATATTGTATTCGCTACTAAGAACGGTACGGTGAAGAAGACTTGTCTGGAGGCTTACTCACGTCCTCGTGCCAATGGTGTGATTGCCATCAATATCGTAGAGGGCGACGAGGTGGTTGACGTTCGTCTGACCAATGGTCACAACGAGCTGATCATGGCCAACCGCAATGGTCGTGCTGTACGCTTCGATGAGAATACTATCCGAACGATGGGACGTACCTCAACGGGTGTTCGTGGCATGCGTCTTGATGGTGACGATGATGCGGTAGTAGGTATGATCGTTGTCAACGATCCTGAAAAGGAAACCGTCATGGTGGTGAGCGAACGGGGTTACGGCAAACGTTCGGATGTGATGGATTACCGTGTGACCAACCGTGGTGGTAAGGGTGTGAAGACCCTGAATATTACCGACAAGACCGGCCGACTGGTAGCTATCAAGAATGTGACCGACGAAAACGACCTGATGATCATCAACCAGAGCGGTATTGTTATCCGACTGGCTGTGTCTGAGTGCCGCGTCATGGGACGTGCCACACAGGGCGTACGCCTCATCAACCTGGCCAAGAAGAATGATGTCATTGCCAGCGTATGCAAGGTGATGAGTTCTGAACTTGAGGCTTCGGTAGAGGAGGAGAGCAAGGCTGCATGGGCCAAGAAGAGCGAGGAGATAGAGGGTGAGACAGCATCTGCAGAGGGCGAGGAAACTCCCGATACAGCGGAAACTCCCAACATCGACTTCGAATAATGTGAATTAACAAATTAACACAAACTTAATTGATAAAGAACATGAAAAAGTTTATTGTTGCTGCTATGTTGGTACTAGGTGCCACATCAGCTTTTGCTGGCGACAGCGATGCCCTCAAGGCTGTGCTCAGTGCCAAGAAGTATTCTGAGGCCAAGGAATTGGTAAAGCAGAATCTTGCTTCTATGGCAAGCGACGCCGAGAGAGCCAAGGCTTACAACTACCTGGTAAAACTCAGTATGGATGCCTTCAACAAGGAGTCTGCCAAGGAATTGGAAGACCAGATTAAGAAGACCACTACAGCCGACAAGGAGTCGATGTACAAGAATGCCTACAATGCGCTTACCTCTGCCATTGAGTGCTACAAGTACGACCAGCTCCCTGATGCCAAGGGTAAGGTGAAGCCTAAGTATAATGGCAACAAGGATCTCGTTTGGCCAGCCCGTATCCAGCTCGTTAATGCCGGTCAGGATGCTGCCCAGAAGAATCAGCCAGAGAACGTGCTCAAGTACTGGGGTCAGTTCCTCGATACAGAGAATGCTCCTCTCTTCGATTCTAAGGTAAAGGAGAAAGAGGCAGAGAAGGATTACCTGGGTCAGGTGGCTCTCTTCGCTGCTCGTTATGCTTATCAGGCTAAGGACATCAAGCGCTGCGAGAAGTATTGCGACATCGCTATGAAGGATCCTGAGCAGGCTAAGGATGCTCTCAACCTGAAGCTCTACGTGATGAAAGACGCCTTGAAGAATCATGCTGACTCTCTGGCTTACGTCGAGAAGTTGAAGGCTCTCTATGTCAACGACGAGAATAATGATGTGATTCTGGACGGTCTGAACAGCATGTACTCTTCATTGAAGATGGAGAAGGAGCAGGTCGAGTTGCTCGACGGTGCTATTGCCAAGAATCCAAACAACTTCGTAGCTTTGGCCGACAAAGGTATGTATTATATCAGCAAGAACGATGCCGACAAGGCTATCGAATGCCTGAACAAGGCGCTTGCTGTACAGCCTGACAACGTGGTAGTGATGACTTATCTCGGTGCCTGCCTCAACGTGAAGGCTTCTAACCTTAGCAAGGAAGAGGGTAAGGCTGTTTACGAGGAGTCTATCAAGTACCTCGATAAGGCTAAGGAGCTCGATCCAAACAAGGAGAAGGCCAACTGGGGCTACAACCGCTTCCAGGCTTATTATGGTCTCTACGGTCCTAACGACGCCAAGACAAAGGCTGCCGAGGAGGAGAGCCACTAAAAAATGACGAAAAAGCGATAAAATCGCTCTGAAACCTTGATATTTACCTCGCGTTATATCTTTTTGGGATATGGCGCGAGGTTTTGTTTTGTAAAAAAATCATATTAGATTTGGGAGGAACATATTTTTTTTGTAACTTTGCGCGCAAAAGAAAATAAACAATATAATATATAAGGTAATATGGCTAAGAAATTTGCCGAACACAATGGTCTCAACTTGACAAAGACCAACAATGACGTACTTGCAGAGTGGGAGAAGAATGATATCTTCCACAAGTCTATTGACGAGCGTGAAGGCTGCCCTCAGTTTATCTTCTTCGAGGGACCTCCATCTGCTAATGGCCACCCTGGTATTCACCACGTGCTGGCGCGTAGTATCAAGGATACGTTCAACAGATACAAGACGATGAAGGGATTCCAGGTTCACCGCAAGGCTGGATGGGATACTCACGGACTTCCTGTTGAGCTTGGTGTCGAGAAGGAACTCGGCATCACCAAGAAGGATATCGACAACAAGGCTTCTGAGAAGTATATCTCTACAGAGGACTATAACCATAAGTGTCGTGAGAATGTGATGAAGTTTACTGCCGAATGGCGTGAGCTGACCGAGAAAATGGGTTACTTCGTGGATCTCGATCATCCTTACATCACTTACGATAACAAGTATATCGAGACACTCTGGTGGCTCCTCAAGCAGCTCTACAACAAGGGTCTGCTCTACAAGGGTTACACCATCCAGCCATACTCTCCAGGCGCAGGTACAGGTTTGAGTTCTCACGAGTTGAACCAGCCTGGTTGCTATCGCGATGTAAAGGACCTCACCACCACTGCCCAGTTCCTCATCAAGGATCCTAAGGCTGAGTGGACCAAGTGGGGCAAGCCATACTTCATCGCATGGACCACTACACCTTGGACTTTGCCATCAAACGTGGCTCTCTGTGTAGGTCCTAAGATTGATTATGTAGCTATCGAGACCTACAACCTCTACAATGGCGAGCCTATGACACTCGTGATGGCTGAGGCGCTGGTAGGTTCATATCTGAAGGCTGACCAGGAGTGCAAGGAGGGCGATCTCCTTCCATTCAACAAGGAGAAGAAGCAGTGCCCATGGCGTGTTATCGACCACATGAAGGGTACCGACCTCGAAGGCATGCACTATGAGCAGCTTCTGCCATGGGTAAAGCCATGCGAGAAGGTAGATGCTTTTGCTCCAGCTTTCGTTACAGAATATGCAGCAGCTCATCCTGAGAAGGTATTCGCTTCTGAGGATGGTCGCGATAAGTTCGTAGAGATGGATAGCGAGGCTTTCCGCGTGATCCTCGGCGACTACGTTACTACCGATGACGGTACAGGTATCGTTCACATCGCTCCTACATTTGGTGCTGATGATGCCAAGGTGGCTAAGGATGCCAACATCCCTGCGCTTTACCTTATTAATAAGAAGGGCGAGACTCGTCCAATGGTTGACCTGCAGGGTAAGTTCTATCTCATCGAGGACCTCGATGCCAACTTCGTGAACGCTTGCGTCAACAAGGAGGCATACGCTCATCACGCAGGCGACTACGTGAAGAATGCCTACGACCCACAGTTTAATGTGGATGGTGTCTGGGATAAGAAGGCTTCTGATAAGGCTGAAGACCTGAATATCGTACTCTGCTACGAGTTGAAGCAGGAGGGCAAGGCTTTCAAGAGCGAGAAGCACGTGCACAACTATCCTCACTGCTGGCGTACCGACAAGCCTATCCTCTACTACCCATTGGATAGCTGGTTTATCAAGGATACAGCTCGTAAGGAGCGCATGGTGGAACTCAACAAGACCATCAACTGGCAGCCTGAGAGCACCGGTACAGGTCGTTTCGGCAACTGGCTCGAGAATCTGAACGACTGGAACCTTTCACGTTCCCGCTTCTGGGGTACTCCATTGCCTATCTGGCGTGACGAGAACCGTGGCGAGAAGTGCATTGGCAGCCTTGAGGAGCTCTATGCTGAAATCGAGAAGTCTGTGGCTGCCGGCATCATGCAGAGCAACCCATTGAAGGAGAATGGTTTCGTTCCTGGAGACTACAGCCAGGAGAACTATGATAAGATTGACCTCCACCGTCCATACGTTGACAAGATTGTATTGGTTAACGAGGAGGGCAAGCCAATGTATCGTGAGAGCGACCTGATCGATGTTTGGTTCGATTCAGGTTCAATGCCTTACGCCCAGCTACACTACCCATTCGAGGGTGAGATGGCCCGTGGCACAGAGGCTGACCGCGATGCACTCATCCACAGCACCTACGAGGGATATGCTATTCCTCCTAAGTTCTATCCTGCCGACTTCATCAACGAGGGCGTGGATCAGACCCGTGGATGGTTCTTCACCCTGCACGCCATCGCTACCATGGTATTCGACAGCGTAGCCTTCAAGAACGTCATCTCTTCTGGTCTCGTTCTCGATGCCAAGGGCAACAAGATGAGTAAGCACGTGGGCAACGTGACCAACCCATTCGAGATGATCGACAAGTATGGTGCCGACCCTGTTCGTTTCTATATGATGACCAACAGCGAGCCTTGGGATAACCTCAAGTTCGACCCTAACGGTGTGGACGAGACCCGTCGTAAGTTCTTCGGTACCTTATATAATACCTACAGCTTCTTCGCCCTCTATGCTAATGTAGATGGTTTCGATGCTGAGGCTGCTCAGGTGCCATTCGAGAAGCGCCCAGAGATTGACCGCTGGATTCTCTCTTCACTCAATACCCTCATCAAGGGCGTTGACAGAGAGTTGGCTGGTTACGATCCAACCCGCGCAGGACGTCTCATCGATGCTTTCGTCAACGATGACCTCTCCAACTGGTACGTTCGTCTGAACCGTAAACGTTTCTGGGGTAAGGAGATGAGCGAGGATAAGCTCAGCGCTTACCAGACTCTCTATACCTGCCTGATGACTGTGGCTAAGCTCTTGGCACCATTCGCTCCATTCTATGCTGACGAGTTGTATCACGACTTGGGCGGCGAGTTGGAGAGCGTACATCTCGACAAGTACCCTGTAGCCGATGAGGCTGCTATCGATGCCGACCTGGAGGAGCGTATGGCCATCGCACAGAAGATTACTTCTATGGTATTGGCATTGCGCCGTAAGGTGAACATCAAGGTTCGTCAGCCACTCCAGCAGATCATGATTCCTGCCGTAGATGATGTACAGAAGGCACACATCGAGGCAGTAGCCGGACTGTTGAAGAACGAGGTGAACGTGAAGGAGGTTAACTTCATAGAGGGTCAGGGCATTCTCGTGAAGAAGGTGAAGTGTAACTTCAGAGTGATGGGTAAGAAGTTCGGCAAGCTGATGAAGGGTGTTGCTGCCCAGATGTCAGCGCTCGATCAGGACCAGATTGCAGCCTTCGAAAAGGCAGGCAACATCACACTGAACGTTGACGGACAGGAAGCCGTGGTAGAGGTAGCCGACGTGGAGATTATCTCAGAGGATATCCCAGGATGGCTCGTATCTAACGAGGGCAATCTGACCGTAGCGCTTGAGGTAGAGTTGACTCCTGAATTGAAGAAGGAGGGTATGGCCCGTGAGCTGATCAACCGTATCCAGAACCTCCGCAAGGAGACAGGTCTTGAGATTACCGACCGCATCAAGGTGACTGTGGCTCCTAACGAGGAGACCAATGCTGCCATAGAGGCTTTCGGCGACTACATCAAGACGCAGGTGTTGGCTGACTCTATCCTGATAGCAGAAAACAATGGATCAGAAACTGAGTTCGACGAGTTCAAGCTCAATATTCTGGTAGAGAAAAATTAATCATACATTTTTATTAACTTAATACTTAATATCTATGGCAAGCGAAAAGAAAAGATACAGTGATGAGGAGCTCGAGGAGTTCCGCGACATCATAAACGAGAAACTGAAAGTGGCACGAGCCAATTATGAGGAAATGATGGCACAGCTCAATCATTCAAACAGTAATGACATCATTGATACATCACCCACCTACAAGGCTTTGGAGGAGGGTAGTGAGGCTCAGAGCAAAGAGGAGATTATCCAGATGGCACAGCGCCAGCAGAAATTCATCTTGGGGTTGGAGGCCGCTCTCATTCGCATCAAGAACAAAACTTACGGTATCGACCGTGAGACAGGAGAGTTGATTCCTAAAGAGCGTCTCCGGGCTGTTCCGCATGCTACGTTGAGTGTCGCTTCTAAGCAAGCCAGAAAGCATTAACTCAACTTTCGCAAACAGGGAAGTAAAAAAAGTTAAAGGAGTTAGACAAATGCTTTAGAGTACTTGAAATAAAACATCAAGGCTATTGGCTATAACTTCTAACGATTGAAGGGAGTGATAACTTCTTTAACTTTTATAACTTCTGAACTTGCCAAAGTTCAATTATTAATAAATGAAGCAATGTAAAATTCATACAGGATGGCTCGTCACGGCAATGGTGGTGATATTGCTGGTTATTGACCAGATAATCAAGCTATATATCAAAACCCACTTTTACCTTGGTGAGTCTGTTCGTGTTACAGACTGGTTCTTTATAGATTTCGTGGAGAACAATGGTATGGCATGGGGCATGTCGTTTATCAATAAGCTCACGCTGAGTTTGGTTCGTACTGTTGCCATCATTGTCCTGCTGTGCTATCTGCGCAGCATCATCAAGGCCGGAACCCATCGCCTGCTGTATATCTATATGGTGGCGCTGGTTACCACGGGTGCCATTGGCAATATGATAGACTCTATGTTCTATGGTCTCATATTCACTTCTTCCGAACCTTTCTATGTAGCCAAATTTGTACCTTTTGGTCAAGGTTACTCAGCATTTATGATGGGTAAGGTGGTCGATATGTTCCGTTTTCCTTTCTTCACCTTTACATGGCCTTCGTGGTTCCCGTTTTGGGGAGGAAGCGAGTTTACGTTCTTCGATCCGGTATTCAACTTTGCCGACTCTTGTGTCACGGTAGGTATCGTCTCTCTCTTGCTCTTCTGTCGTAAGGAGTTGGAGGCTTTAGGTAAGAAGAAGGAGGTTACGGACAAGAAGGAAGAAACTTCGGATAAGAAAAAGGAGAATTTAGACACGAAGAATGAGGAGGAAAAGGCATGATGAAAATGAAGCAGACTCTGTGGGTATTGGCTCTCTTGATGTCGGCATGCTGTATGTCGCTTACGGGGTGTAAGCCCAGCCTGCCCGATGACGTATTGTCGCAGGGCAAGATGGAGGATATTCTTTATGACTATCATCTCGCCTTGGCCATGGTTCAGAATGAGGGTGGCGATGAGACGCAGCGCTTTATCTACAAGGATGCCGTGCTGCGAAAGCATGATGTGACATCGGCAGAGTTCGACTCTTCTATGGTTTACTACATGCGCCATACCGACAAGATGTACACCATCTACAAGAACCTTAGCGACCGGCTCAACGATGAGGCTGTGTCGTTGGGTGCAGATGCCAGCGACCAGAGCCGCTTTGGCGATTTGGCTTCTTCGGGCGACACTACCAACATCTGGCGTGGTGCGCAATCATTGGTGTTCATGACAGCCAAGCCACTCAACTATTATAATTTCGAGGTGAAGGCAGACACGTCTTTCCATAAGGGCGACTGTATCATGCTCGATTTTGAGTCGCATTTCATTTATCAGGATGGTATACGTGATGGACTGGCTGTTTTGGCGGTTCAGTTCAGTAACGACAGTATCGCCTCGCAGGTAGTTCATGTACAGAGTTCTCAGCATTACTCCATGCAGGTAGAGGACCGTGATACGCTTGGTATCAAGAGTGTCAAGGGATTCTTCTTGCTCAACAGTGGTGACTTCTCCAACGACTTCAGTTCGGCAACAACGCTCAAACTGATGTTTCTGGATCATATCCGCATGATCAAGATGCACAAGAAGCCAGTACAGCCCGTTAATGTATCATCGGGTGATGCCGACAGGGTTGACAAGGACAGTATGGGTAAGCCCGGCGTCAATACACCTGCAGAAGCTGTGAAACCGGCTGATGAGTCGGTTTCTCCAAAGACAGTTTCCCGCAAGGCCGACATGCCTCTGAAGCCAACTCCTGCTGTCAACAGAAAGCTTATCGCTCCTCGAGAACTAAAGAAAATAGAGAAGGTGGATGTCAAGGCTATCAAATAGGTAGCCGTTCAAATGTCAGCCAATCAAACGGAAGTGAGAGAATGAAGAGATATGCAGCTCATCAGATCGTCCTGGAAGATGGAACGGCTATAGAACAAGGAATCGTTGAGTTGTCCGACGGGGGTGTTGTGGCAAGGACTTTTCCCTTTTGGCACGAACAGCCCATGACAGAATGGCTTGGAGGCGTGATAGAAGTCAAGGCTGACGAAGCCGGACGCCTTAGAGCTTATCATCATGGACATCGGTTGGGAGTATAGAGATTTCACTCCTTCACTCCTCTTATCCGGTAGTTCAATTATAAACAAAGAGTAATCAATAAAACTAAAACGATAGATTATGTTAAGCGTAGATCAGTTAGAAGACAAATTGATAGACTTGGCTTTCGCTGAGGATATTGGTGACGGTGACCATACCACTCTCTGCTGTATTCCAGAGGATGCTATGGGTAAGAGCCATCTGCTCATCAAGGAAGATGGCATCTTGGCAGGTGTGGAAGTTGCCAAGAAAGTGTTTGCACGTTTCGACCCAACCATGAAGGTGGAGGTGCTCATGCAGGACGGTACTCCTGTCAAGAAGGGTGATATCGCCATGGTGGTAGAGGGAAAGATCCGTTCTTTGCTTCAGACAGAGCGACTGATGCTCAACATCATGCAGCGCATGAGTGGTATTGCTACTATGACAGCCAAGTATGTGAAGCGTCTGGAGGGAACAAAGACACATGTTCTCGATACCCGTAAGACCACACCAGGTTTGCGTATGCTTGAGAAGCAGGCTGTGAAGATAGGTGGAGGAATGAATCATCGTATCGGTCTCTTCGATATGATACTTCTCAAGGATAATCATATCGACTTCGCTGGTGGTATCGACAACGCCATCGACCGTTGTCATGCTTACCTGAAGGAGAAGGGACTCAACCTGAAGATAGAGATTGAGGTTCGCAGCTTCGACGAACTCGACCAGGTGTTGAAGCATGGTGGCGTCAACCGTATCATGCTCGACAACTTCTCTGTGCCTGATACCAAGAAGGCGGTGGACATCATCGCCGGCAAGTACGAGACGGAGTCATCAGGAGGCATTACTTACGACACCATCCGCGACTATGCCGAGCAGGGAGTTGACTTTATCTCTGTGGGTGCGCTTACCCATAGCGTGAAGGGATTGGACATGAGTTTCAAGGCCTGCGAGTAAGTAATTGAAGATTTAGAGTGAAGAAGAACGAAAAGGGAGGACTCTTTATGCTTTTCTTTTTGTTCTACAGTACAATATTCTTGAGGAGTTGGGAGTTTTTCCTAACTCCTTATATATATAATAAGGTGTAATTTTATGAATAAAATTTTTGCTTCGGCCTTGATGGCTGCAGCTTTGGTGGGCGGTGTCTCAGAGGCAGATGCCTGCACCAATTTCATTGTGGGCAAGAAGGCATCTGCAGATGGTTCTGTGCTCTGTTCTTACAGTGCTGACGATTATGGTATGTTCCAGAACCTTTGTCATTATCCAGCTGCCAAGCATGCCAAGGGAACCATGCGCAAGGTGTTCGACTGGGATACCAACAAGTATCATGGCGAAATACCAGAGGCGCCAGAGACCTATAATGTAATAGGTAATATCAATGAGTGGCAGGTTACCATTGGCGAGACTACCTATGGCGGTCGCGAGGAGATGGTCGACTCTACAGGTGTTCTCGATTATGGATCGCTTATCTATATTGCCTTGCAGCGTTCCAAGACTGCCCGCGAGGCTATCAAGGTGATGACTACATTGGCCAATACCTATGGTTACAACTCAGAGGGTGAGACCTTCACTATCTGCGATCCCAACGAAGCTTGGATCATGGAGATGATGGGCAAGGGAGCCGGCAGTAAGGGAGTAGTATGGGTGGCTCAGCGTATTCCTGATGATGCCATCTGTGCTCATGCCAACCAGAGTCGTATCGGTAAGTTCAACATGAAGGATAAGCACAATGTGATGTATGCTAAGGATGTGGTGGCTTTTGCACGCAGCAAGGGCTGGTATAAAGGCAAGGATGCCGACTTCTCTTGGAAGATGGCTTATGCCAAGCCCGATTTCTCGGGTCGTCGCTTCTGTGATGCGCGTGCCTGGGCTTTCTTCAATCATTTCAAGGACATGAGCCGTTACCTGCCTTGGGCGCTTGGCAAGGATCCTCAGGCAGAGGACATGCCTCTCTGGATAGTACCCGACCGCAAGGTGAGTGTACAGGATATGGAGGCTTGCATGCGCGATCATTATGAGGGCACTCCGCTTTCGGTAGCCGATGGTGACGACTTGGGTGGCGGTATCTGGCAGATGCCTTATCGTCCTACACCACTTTCATTCAAGGTGGATGGTAAGCAGTGCTTCAACGAGCGTCCTACAAGCACACAGCAGAGTGGCTTCGTCTATGTAAGTCAGATGCGCTCTTGGTTGCCTCGCGAGATTGGCGGTGTGCTCTGGTTTGGCAACGATGACGCCAACATGGTGGCTTTCACACCTGTTTACTGCAGCTCTACCATTCAGCCAGAGTGCTACAACACACCTGGTGCCGACGCTGTTACCTTCAGTGACAAGAACGCCTATTGGGTTTGCAATATGACAAGCAATATGGTTTATCCTCGTTACAGCCAGCTGTTCCCTTCATTGAAGGAGGTGCGCGACAGTCTCGACAATAGTTATTTTGCCGCCCAGAAAGAGGTGGAGGCAAAGGCACAGGAACTCTATGCGCAGAATCCTCAGCAGGCAGTCAAGTATCTCAACGATTATGGCATCGAGAAGGCTCAGCAGATGCTGACACGTTGGAAGCAGCTCTTCCAATTCATGGTGGTGAAATACAACGACATGATCATCAAGCCTACCGACAAGGATGGTAACTTCGTACGTACCAAGGAGGGACTGGGTGCTCGTCCTGTACGCCCTGGCTATCCTGAGAAATATGCCAAGGAGCTCATCAAGCAGACTGGAGATAAGTTTGTTGAAAGGTAAAAAAGTAAAAAGGTAAAAAAGTAAAAAAGAGTAGGAGGGTGGTGCTCATTCTTCTACTCTTTTTTGTTAATGTCGGTTAAAAGCCACGGGTGGCGTGCAATGATTGTGTCATAGTGGTGTTTAATCAGGTAAAAACAACAAATAAGAGATTATAATGATGAACAAGAAAATGACAACAGTGGCTCTCGCAGCTATGGCAATGGCGCTGACCACATCTTGCAGCACAAGCAAGAAAGCACAAAATCAGGTGCATGAAGGCACCACCAGTTTGGAAGCTTCTAAAGGTAACGCGGAGAATATGGATCCGGAATATCTCGTTCTTTCTGATGCTCAGGAGGCATTCGTCAAGAAGAACAATCAGTTTGCACTCAATTTCTTCTCGCAGGTGGCTGGTTTCGACTCCAAGGTCATCTCGCCGCTGAGTCTCACCTACCTCATGGGCATGCTTGCCAATGGTGCCGACGGACAGACACAGCAGGAGATACTGAAGGCTTTGGGATGTGAGGGTGATATGACTCTCGACGAGTTGAACGCTTTCAGTCGCAGCATGATGCAGTATGCTGCTAAGGCTGACCCTTCTACTACAGTCAATATTGCCAACTATATCGCGCTCAACAAGCATTATGCTTTGAAGAATGAGTTCGCCAAGGCGGTGTCTGCCAACTATCAGGCTGGCATAGAGTCGCTTGACTTCAGTAGTAGCAAGACTACAGCCCATATCAACGACTGGTGTAAGAAGCATACCGACGGCATGATTCCTACCATTATTGATCAGGTGGACGCCAATGCCATCTCGTACATCATGAACGCCATCTACTTTAATGGCAGCTGGGAGAAGAAGTTCAAGAAGAGCGAAACCAAGCTGGAGAACTTCAGGGGCTATACTCGCGACATCAAGCGCGTGAACATGATGCACCGTGTGGGCAAGTATTTCTTTGCCGACAATCAACTGTTCTCGGCCATCAACCTTCCTTATGGCAATGGTGCCTATGCGATGACCGTCTTGCTGCCACATGAGGGCAAGTCTATCGATGAGATGATGAAATCGCTTGATGCAGAGAAACTGGCTGCTGTCAGCGGACAGATGGAAGAGTGTGAGGTAGACCTTAAGTTGCCACGTTTCACCACCGAACTGAAACTCCCGCTCAATGAGATCGTCAGCAAGTTGGGTGCTCCAAGCATGTTTGATTCTGGTAAGGCCAACTTCAGTAAGCTTGCAGAGGGCAATGTCTTTGTATCCAAGATGCTCCAGAAGGCAAAGATTGAGGTGAGCGAAGAGGGAACCAAGGCTGCAGCCGTAACTGCTGCCACCGTCATGATGGCTTCCTTGCAGCCTGAACCACGTAGGGTAGTGTTCCATGCTGACCATCCTTTCGTCTATATGATAACCGATGTTCGCAGTGGCTCTATCTACTTCATAGGCCAGTTTACAGGCGAAAATTAGAATATTTGAAAAATAATTGCCGAAAAATTTGGTGGAATGAAATAAAAGCGTTACCTTTGCACTCGCATTTGAGAAATGATGCTTGAGTTCGGTTAACGAGTCCGACAAGGAAGGTTGGGTGAGTGGCTGAAACCACCAGTTTGCTAAACTGACGTGCGGGTTTACCGTACCGGGGGTTCGAATCCCCCACCTTCCGCAAGCTGATTTTCGTGAGTGCAATTTTGGTCGATTCATCTAATGGTTAGGATACAAGATTCTCAATCTTGGCATAGGGGTTCGATTCCCCTATCGACTACAAAAAAGAAAGTCCGCTGCAAATCATCGATTTGCAGCGGATTTCTTTTTTATTTTTTTCTTTCCGATTCTTTCACGAAGCCATGTCTATAGGCATACAGCAATTCTTCCAGATCGGCAATTTGCTTGCGCAACTCTCTGCCTATGTCGGTATCTGCTACGAGCATGCGTCGGTTCGACATTTCCACAATCTGTGTGGTGCTCTTGATGTCGGTGCCTCGCAGGATGGCATCCTCTGTACTGGTGAAGGGTTCGTGCTGTACCAACTGGAATCCGCGGGAGTGATAAACCAAGGTGTAGCCGGCAATACCCGTCTCGTTATGGTATGCTTTCGAGAAACCACCGTCTATCACCATCAGCTTGCCATTGGCTTTGATGGGATTCTCGCCCTTGGTAGTGCGTACGGGCACGTGTCCGTTGATGATATGGCGGTTAGGACCAGTCACTCCAAAGGCATCCATGATATGGTCGATGACTTGCTCGTCGTCACGCAAGAGGAAGTAATAGCCTTTTTCTTCCTTGTGGGTTTCTTTGTCGGTGATGAAGTATCGCTCAAAGGTAGCCATCTTGCTCTTGTCGAAGAGAGGACTGTCAGGACCGCACCATAGGTAGATGAAGTAGTCGATGGCGTATTCGCGCTCTTTAGGGTCGGAGTCAGACTGGAAGGCTGTGCGTATCTGCATGCCGGTCTGGTGCATGAGGTCGCGGCCAGCGAACTTCTTGCCAGGGAATATCTCTACCTCTTTCAGCGAACCGTCCTCATTGAGTGGGCACGATGCGTGGAAGAGCAGGTTGTCGTTGATGATGGTGTACATGCAGCCGTGCTGCAGCATTACCTTGATGTGCTTGTGCAGTTTTTCGCATACCATGAACGAATGGTGCAACTTTGCCATCAGCATCTCTTCTTCTGGCGACAACTCGTAGGGTGAGGCGGGATTGATGGTAGGGAAGTGGCACGATGTCATGGGGTAGATCTTACCGTCTATCTCAATCTCTTTTTTCTCATAGTTGATGTGTTCGAAGAGTCGGCGCTTGTCCATCTTCCATTCGGGATGCTTGGCGAAGAGTTGTCCCTCTATCTTAAACTGGATGATGGCAATGGCTTTGTGCATCTGGGATGTCAGGCGCTTGGTCTTCTCGTCTATGGCAGCTGCGCCACCACTCATCTTGGGCATAAATTCTGCACATTCATCATCCTTGTAGGCTTCCATGGCAAAAGTGGCCAGGGGGATAAGGTTGATGCCGTAGCCTTCTTCCAAGGTGGAGAGGTTGGCATAGCGCAGGCTCAGACGGATCACGTTGCAAATGCAGGCATCATTGCCTGCGGCAGCGCCCATCCACAGCACGTCGTGGTTGCCCCATTGTATATCCCAACTGTGGTAATGGCGCATCTTGTCGAGGATGATGTGGGCTCCAGGTCCACGGTCGTAGATATCGCCCAGGATGTGCAGCTGGTCTATGGCAAGCCGTTGTATCACATTGGCTATGGCGATGATGAAGTCGTCGGCACGTCCTGTCGATATGATGGTGTCGACGATGACGTTGACATAGGCTGTCTTGTCGTGGTCTTCGGTATGTTCGTGCAGGAGTTCCTGTATGATGTAAGAGAAGTCGCAGGGCAGCGACTTTCTCACCTTCGAGCGGGTGTATTTGCTCGACACATCACGGCATACTGCCACCAACTGGTGCAGTGTGATGTGGTACCAGTCGTTGATGTCGGTTTCGTTTTGCTTTACCAGTTCCAGTTTCTGCTCAGGATAGTATATGAGCGTACATAACTCACGTTTTTCAGCTTCGCGCAAGGTGTTTCCGAAGAGTTCGTTCACCTTTCGCTTGATGTTTCCTGATGCGTTTTTCAGCACATGCAGAAAAGCCTCGTATTCGCCGTGAATATCAGCCAGGAAGTGTTCTGTACCTTTAGGAAGGTTGAGAATGGCTTGCAGGTTGATAATCTCTGTGCTGGCTTCTGCCACTGTCGGGAACGACTGTGCCAACAATTGCAAGTAACGCATATCTTTGTTTATGTCGTAATGTTTCATTCGCTGATAAAGTTTAGTTCTACATATCTTTTGCAAAGTTAGCTTAAAATTCAGACTTAACAAAGCTTTTACTGAAAAAAGTGTTTCTGACAATAGTTCTGTAACTGAATTTTCGCAAGTTCTAAACTTGCAAAAGTTCAAATCAGATTGAGATATACAACAAACGGGAGACAAACGAAACCTGTTCGTTTGTCTCCCGCTATATTGATTTGAGAGTAGGGGATGATTACTTCTTCAGAACCTTAACGGTAGTACCGTCATTGCGCTCTACGATGTAAACACCAGCCTTGCTCATACCAGATACCTGCTGACCGCTGAGGTTGTAAACAGCCTTTACACCACTCTGAGTTGTAACAGTCTGAGGCTTGTTGATGCCTGAGGTTGCACCTTCAATATGAAGGTTGTACATGTTGGCCTTCTTTAAATCGTTAGATGTGACAGTGATAGCTACATCTACGCCACCATTCTTTGAGTTATTCAAAATTTTGCTGACATATGCACCTTGTGCATTAGTTTGCACATTAATATCTTCAGGAGAAATGGTGCCAGATATATTAGCTTCGTATGCAGTTCCATTTGCTGTAGTAGCCTCAACTCCCTTTACCGTAATAGACTTTACTTCTGCATTGTAAACCAGTTCTATATCATCTACATATAGGATATCAGGATTTGTTTCACTCTTGCTTCCGCCGCTTGGTACAGAACAGGTAGAAATGGTAACCAAAGCGCCTAATGGGGTAGTTGTCGTGTTTGCATAATTAAAAGGAATTTCAATTTGCTGCCAAGCGTTTGTGCTTGCAATGTTTGTATTGATGGCACGAGCTATGATGTTATCTTCCAATTTGCTGTCTTCTGGGTCTTGTATTTTTTTACCATTGCTCAGTAATGCACTGATAGAAGCTGTAGGGTTATTATTGTCATCACCGGCCTTGAATTTTACCCATGCCTTGATAGCGTCCGGCTTGTTGTTTAATACAGCATAGTATGGATCACCATTTCCATCCTTGTCTGTCAGGCTGAAATCCAAAAATGCACAGTTTGCCTTATCAGATGCAGTCAAACTGCCAGCTTGCAGTCGACCTGTAGTGATAGTTCCGTTAGCAGAAGCTACAATTCTTTCAATAAGACCAAATTTTATTTTTACAGGGGCAGATGCAACTTTTACGCATTGTTTGTTTTCTGTTTCTGCATTTTTGCGAATTTCGTTTGAAGCCCAAGTGTGTGTGATAGTAGCTACTTGACTCGCCAGACTTCCACTTGCACTCATAAAAGTATGCCAGCCATTTGGCTCTTCGCTTGTATGTGAATCATAGGTTGCTGTGTGGAATGTTTCAAAACCTGAGTTTGGCAATTGGCCTAAATCATTTACGCTTTTACCCAATTGAACACCTACAAGCATATCCGCACTCAGAGGAATATTGAGTATTGCATTAAATTCACCATTTTTAATCTCTCCCTTCAAAAGAATTGGTAATGGGCCAAGTTCTGGACCTGTCCATTCTTCAGGTTTTCCCGTAGAACCTGCAGCAATGGTGATTGTTTGTTCTGTAGACAATACCGTGGTGTTACCACAGTTAGTAGCATCTACATCAGTAACTTTAATAGTACCAATAGGAAGAAAAAATTCGGTTAACGTAAAGTCTTTCAGTTCCATGGTGTATTTACCATTACTCTGTTTGTTTACAGTAACGTTGATAGGATCATTTCCCATTGCGGCACCATTTACGGTTACAGTCAGTGGGCATGCCGTGTAGTCTTCTGCCATAGCAGTTAAGGAGCATAATGCTATCGCTATGCAAGTAAATAATTTTTTCATGTCTAAAAATCCCTTTCTTTATTTTATATTATGTTTTTTATTTCAATTGATATATTAATCCGATTTCACCATAGATGGGGTACATTGGCTGCTCAATAACACTGAAGTTCTTCTTGAATACTTCAGAGAGACCCCAGGTAAGTCCTGCGAAACCACCCCAACGCTTAGAGAAATACCAGTCAACGCCAGCATCGATTCCAAACTGCCAGTTACGCATGTCACCAGAGAAGTCGAAGTCACCGCGTGAATTGGCATCATTTCCCAATTCTATTTTTGGACCAGTAGGACTGCCTTCACGGAGATAGCCGTCATAGGCATATCCGCTGAATTTGTGAGAGCTGACGTATGAGAAATAGGGGCCTAACTTCAGGCGGACCTTATCGCTCAAATCGTAAGTAGCCTGTACTGGGATAGTACCTAAACTTTGGTCAACTTGAGTCATAACTCTACCGGTAAACATACCTTCAATAGACTCTCCTCCCTGAACCATTTTCATGTGGTAGTTCTTTACGGTTGCATCTACTTTCATGCCCTTGTTCTCAAAGTGAAGTCCGAACATGATTCCCCAACGGTCGTTAAAAGGGTGGAAGGCATCCACACCCAGCATAAAGTTAGGGCGCAGGCTATAGCTGTTCATCTTTCGGATAGTGGACGGCATTCCGATAGGAGCTGTTCCACCCAGATTATAAGCAGCACGGGCATAATAGCTGTAGTTATGCAGTAAGTCGGCTGGCTTCCATGCGTATGTTGCAATACTGATTGCAAACAGCGAAAGTGCCATGAATATCTTTTTCATTCTTTGTTGGCTTTATCGTTTATTATTTTATTCTGCATTGGCGCATTTGATGCTGTAGTTGTCTATCCATAAGGTACTACCAATAGCACCTTCGAAGATTGCCCCATCGATGCTTGATGAACTTACAATGGCCAAGTTGTATCCTCTGTTGGCAAGTTTCACGGGGTCGATAGTCTTACCTGGCTGCATGGTAAAGTTGATGTTAAAAGCTGTCCATTCAGGTGTATCATCAATCTTTCCTAAATCTGCTATAGATATAATTTGTTCGCTTGACAGAACATCGTCTCCATGAAGAACAAAAGGCTTTCCTTCTGCGTCGTGATTATCGTAGAATACAGCATAGATAGAACCAAAGTCTTTTTTGTTTTGTTCTGTTCCGTACTTATCGGTAAATACCTCTCCACGCTTATATTTGTAGAAACCATTGAAGGATATTGGTTGTGAAGAGACTGGAAGACCAAATTTTGTAGCCAAAACTCCTTTAACACCAGCAGCATTGGCAACCAATGCTTTGGACATATCAAATTCGCCAATGAACAAGTTTCCTGCAGCAATAGGCATCTTCATTCTTCTACCAAAATCACCCGTTTCTCTTGTAGTGAGCTTTACACAGGTTTCGTGTTCTTGCTCACTGAATGGAACAGTAGGATATTCTTCTGGTGTAGCACTTCCTTTGGCAAGTCTATAGCCAGGGTTTCCGTTGGCCCAATTGTTCAACAGGTTTCCTTCAGAGTCAACATCGCTCCATACGTAATATTTGTTGGCGGGTGTAGGATAAACATTGAGGAAGAAATGATCGAAATTATACTCCATGATATCCTTGTTCGACATGAAGTTGATGCGGTAGGAACGCTTATACTGCTTATCTTCTGATGTTACAGTATACACGATAGGTCCATTGCTGAAATCTTGTTCTGATCCATTATCGGGATAAATGGTTGCTCCTGCTGTCATGCGGAACTTGGGAGCTAAAGATGTAAGATTGGTACTTTTACGCACCACGAAGTTGATGTCTTCAGCTGTAGATAAAACACTAATCAGTGTATCACTCTTCTGGAAAAACATTTCCAGCGGATTATCTAAATGGATGTAAGCTTGTTCAATGTCACACTCTGCGTTCAGAGGTTCCTCTTTAAAACAAGAAGTGAGGGTAGTGCTTAACAAGGTAGCAACTACAATCTTTTGTATATGTCTCATATATAAATATATAATCTTAAAATTCTGATGCAAAGTTACGACAAAAACTTAAGTTGTGCAAATGTTTTTAAAGAAAAAGCTATATTTAGCGTAAAAACGTTCATAAAATTGGAGTTTATTATATGTTTGATAATCAAAAGGATAACAAGATTCTTGTTTAAAGGAAAAAGGATGTCTAAAGGAAAAAGGTAACTACTCTGCACACCCTATAGCCATAAAGTAGTAATTTTAATACTATTCAACTAAAATCGTTAAACCACATTGAAATCTCTGTTCAAAGCCTTTGAACGGACATTCAAAGCCTTTGAACGGAGATTATATAGGCTAACGAAAATATTTATATAGTATCTATTGAACTTTAGCAAGCTCAGAAATTATAGTAGTTGGAGAAGTTTATCACTCTCTTCGGCATTGGAAGTTATTGTCAATAGCCTTAAAGGAATGAATATATGATTGGGATAAAAAAAAGGACCAGTTCTCGGAAGAGAACCGGTCCTTGGTATTTATAAGTGATATCTATTATGATTCAACTTATGCAGAAGACAGGCTGATGATTAAGCCTTGCCCTCCATCTGAGCCTTGAGCTTAGCAAGAGCATCGATGTCACCGAGAGAAGTACCAGCTGCAACGTTGTTGATAGCTGCTGCCTCGTTCTTGCGTGCACCACCGTTGTTGTGCTTGCGTGGAGCTGTTGTCTTAACATCGTCCTTGCCCTCCTCGAATGTACGAGAGTGAGAGAGGATGATACGCTTAGTCTCCTTAACGAATTCGATTACCTTGAAGTCGAGCTCCTCGCCCTTCTTAGCCTGGCTGCCGTCTTCCTTAACGAGGTGCTTTGGAGTAGCGAAGCCTTCACCACCCTCAGCGAGTGTGATAACGGCACCCTTGTCCATCAACTCTGTGATAGTACCCTTGTGTACAGAACCTGGAGTGTAGATTGCCTCATACTCATCCCATGGGTTCTTCTCCAACTGCTTGTGGCCGAGGCTCAAACGACGGTTCTCCTTGTCGATTTCGAGAACTACTACGTCGATAGGAGCACCTACTGTTGTGAACTCAGATGGGTGCTTAACCTTCTTGGTCCAAGAGAGGTCAGAGATGTGGATCAAACCATCAACACCTTCCTCGAGCTCTACGAAGATACCGAAGTTAGTGAAGTTGCGTACCTTAGCTGTGTGCTTGCTGCCTACAGGATACTTCACCTCGATGGTCTCCCATGGGTCTTCCTTCAGCTGCTTGATACCCAAGCTCATCTTACGCTCAGCGCGGTCGAGAGTCAAGATAACTGCCTCTACCTCGTCGCCAACCTTCATGAAGTCCTGAGCTGAACGCAAGTGCTGGCTCCAAGACATCTCAGATACGTGGATAAGACCCTCTACACCAGGAGCGATCTCTACGAATGCACCGTAGTCAGCCATAACGACTACCTTACCCTTCACGTGGTCGCCCACCTTCAGGTTAGCATCGAGAGCATCCCATGGATGTGGAGTGAGCTGCTTCAGACCAAGAGCGATACGCTTCTTCTCCTCATCGAAGTCGAGGATAACAACGTTGATCTTCTGGTCGAGAGCTACAACCTCGTGTGGATCGCTTACGCGGCCCCAAGAGAGGTCTGTGATGTGGATCAATCCGTCTACGCCACCGAGGTCAACGAATACACCGTAAGAAGTGATGTTCTTAACGGTACCTTCGAGGATCTGACCCTTCTCGAGCTTGCTGATGATCTCTTTACGCTGTGCCTCCAACTCCTGCTCGATAAGAGCCTTGTGAGAAACAACAACGTTGCGGAACTCCTGGTTGATCTTTACAACCTTGAACTCCATTGTCTTGCCTACGAATACGTCGTAGTCGCGTATAGGGTGAACGTCGATCTGGCTTCCTGGCAAGAAAGCTTCGATACCGAAAACGTCAACAATCATACCACCCTTAGTGCGGCACTTGATGTAACCCTGGATAACCTCCTCGTTGTCGAGAGCTGCGTTAACACGCTCCCAAGACTTGCTCAAGCGAGCCTTCTTGTGAGAAAGTACCAACTGACCCTTAGCGTCCTCCTGGTTCTCTACGTAAACCTCAACCTTGTCGCCTACCTTGAGGTCTGGGTTGTAACGGAACTCAGAAGCTGGGATGATACCGTCGCTCTTGTAACCGATGTTTACGATAACTTCCTTCTTGTCGGCAGCGATAACTGTACCTTCTACTACCTGGTGCTCGCTTACCTTGTTAAGGGTTTCGTCATAGGCCTTCTCGAGGTCCTCTTTGCTGACGTTTGCGTTGCCGCCATTCTCGAACTCGTCCCAATTGAAGTCGTCCAATGGCTTTACGTTCTTTAAATCTGACATAAAAATAATAATTAAATTTTAAATTAATAAAGTTAGACTTTATGTGAATATATATAAATCGGGCGCAAAATTACTCATTTTCTGTGAATTAGAGCAATCTTGCGCCCGATATTGTTGTTGCTTTATGTTTTTTTAACTTCTTGTGTGGAACCTTGTGGTTCTTTTAGCCTTTATACCTTAATATATAATAAGGTGTAGCTGTCCTTAGCATCGAGTTTATCTGATTCTCATCTTTATCACCTTGCTGTTTTGGCGTACGATGACGATGCTGTTGGCATTGATATGCGAAGGAGTCAACTTTCTTCCGTCGATGCTATATACATCGTAAGGCTTAGAGAAGTCGATGAAGTCTTTTGGCTCTGTTGTCGTTTCCTTAATGCCTGTCGAATTCTTGGTTCCAGTGATGGTAGCCTTCTTGATTTCCCAGGTGCAGCACATCTTCGTATCACTCTTGTAACGGAAGGATATTGTTGCCTTGGTTCCTACAAAGTGTGACAGGTCGAGGGTGTAATCATAGAAAGTCCAGTTGTCTGTAGAAGGAACATCAAAGTCGGTCAATGGGGTCTCTTCCACAGTTCCGTCTGAAGTATCTACAGATTTTAATTCTACTTTGAGATAATCCAGGGCCTTACCTTTGGCAAATTTGATAGCCTGACTGATGGTGAGTTTGGCGTCGTCATAGCCTGTCAGGTCAACCTCTGGCAATGTGAGTGTTGCTTCTGCAGCGTAGTTACTACCCTTGAAGGCAGTTGCTTTCCAACCATATTGACTGGTGCATTTCCATATATTGTCATAAGGACTGTCATTGCTGATGATGTTCTCCTTGCATCCGCCATCATTAGTAGTGAAGGTGGCTTGATAGACATTCACCTCTGTAGCGTCAGGGTTGGGGTCTGGGTCGATAGAGCCACCGCCTCCGCCATCTCCATTCACGTAACTTGAAGATTTGACGGTAGTCTCAGGATTGAAGGCTATGTTGGTGCTGTCGCCCCATACATATTCCATCAAGTTTGGGAAGTCAACGTAAGGATTTCGGTTTCCCTGAATCTTAGCTACATCATTGTTGCGCTTGATCTCTAAAGCATCTGGCTTGTCAGCCTTAGCCCACTGGATATAGAGCTTGTATGCCCATTTCTGAAGAGTAGGGTAGGCTCCTTGTTGCAGTATCTGGAGAGCTTGTTCTCCTTTCCAGTTATAATCCTGATAAGCGGTAGCCATATACATGTAGCCACGGGCAAAGTCTCCTTTCCATGGAGCTGCAGGCTCCCAATACTTTTTGCCATCTGTTCCTTCACCTACTTTGGTCCAGCCGTTGCCTTTATCTCCGCTGATGACTATTCCCATTGGAAAGTTGCTCTTTGTTCTGTTGATTTTACTCTCGCAAGGCATCAGGTTGTAAAGATCCTTATATGCCGGAACAGTTGCTCCGCCCCACCAGCTTTTGGGGAACGAATGCTCTATATTCATACCTGCGCCGGGTGCACCTTGAGAAGTAGACTTTACCCATTCTCTTTCCGCAGAGTAACGATCGATGAAGTATCCGTTTTCATTACGATCGGTAGACCAAAAGCCCCACCAGGTTTTCCCTTTGCCAGAACCATACTCAAGCACATTGGCTTTTTTGATGATGTCATGTATCGCCGTCTTTAGTTCAGCGCCTTTTTTGCCTTTGAGTGAACTGTAATAGCCTTCGGGAATCTGTGCCAGCATAGGGAGTGCCGGCATTACACTTACCAAGAAAGCAAGTGACAAACGTAGTAATTTTTTTCTCATATAATTAATCGTTATTATATTGTTTTGGCGCAAAGTTACAAAATCTTTTTATAAGTTCCAACTTTTTGCACAAGATTTTGATGGTGTATATGCTATTGTCATGATAATGTTATGGGTTGATAGTAAACTTGTAAAAAAGTCTGGCAACAGGAGCTGTTCCTCGAAGGGATGATAAACAAAAAAATGATGCATAAGCCACCATGTGACTCATACATCATTTTCTAAATTCATTTCTCTGTTCAGAGGTTATTTCTGCAGAGGTATCTTCTTGACGCGACGCTCGTGACGGCCACCCTCAAAGGTAGCTTTGAAGAACTCGTCGAGGATAGCCTCGGCAGTCTTGTTGTCAATGAAACGTCCAGGAAGCACGATGACATTGGCATCATTGTGCTGGCGGATAAGTTGGGCGATATCCTTGTTCCAAGCCAAGCCCGCACGTACACCTTGGTGCTTGTTAAGAGTCATAGCCATACCTTCACCGCTGCCGCAGATACCGATACCGGGATAGACATCTCCATTCTCAATGCCTTCTGCCAGAGCATGGGCAAAATCAGGATAGTCTACGCTTTCGTCGCTATATGTACCATAATCCTTAACAGGATAACCCTTCTTTTCTAAATACTGCAAAACGAATTGCTTCATTGGAAAACCTGCGTGGTCGCTGGCCAATCCTACTGTCTTTACTTCCATAATCATTACGTTTTAAGTTATTTACTCTGCCAAGAATGCCTTCACTTGCTTATAGACATTCTCGCCTGTATATCCCAATTTTTCATCGAGCACCTTGTATGGGGCAGAGAAGCCAAAGCTCTCCAAGCCGAATACCTTGCCGTTGGCACCTACCAGTCCCTCGAGTGTGACAGGTAAACCTGCTGTCATACCGAAGATCTTGGCGTTCTTAGGCAATACGCTCTCCTGATATTCCTTGCTCTGGCTGCGGAACAAGCCCTCTGAAGGAGCACTTACCACGCGTACCTTGATACCGTCCTTGCGCAAAGCCTCGGTACCAGCCTCCAATGTAGAAACCTCAGAACCGCTTGCTACGAGGATAACATCTGGATTCTCGTCGCTGCCAGCCACGATATAGGCACCCTTGGCTGCCTGCTCGTAGTCGTTGCCCTCTGGCAGTTTGGCTATGCCCTGGCGAGAGAAGATGAGCGCTGTAGGAGTATCGATGTTCTCCATAGCGAGCTTCCAGCAAACTGTTGTCTCGTCGGCATCAGCTGGGCGGAATACGCGTACACTGTCCTTGCCGGCATGGTTCTTCAACTTTTCCATCAAGCGAATCTGTGCCTCCTGCTCTACAGGCTCGTGGGTAGGTCCGTCCTCACCCACACGGAATGCATCGTGAGTCCAGATGAACTTGACAGGAACCTGCATCAAGGCTGCGATACGAATAGCTGGTTTCATATAGTCGGAGAATACAAAGAATGTACCCATTGCTGCTATCACGCCACCGTGAAGCATCATACCGATACACATATCTGCCATGGTAAGCTCGGCTACACCAGCCTGGAAAAATGCTCCAGAGAAGTCACCACGTACCATGCTCTTGGTCTTCTTGAGGAAGCCGTCGGTCTTGTCGGAGTTAGAGAGGTCGGCAGAAGCGCAGATCATGTTAGGAACCTGTTCTGCCAAAACACCCAAACAAGCAGCAGATGCTGCACGGGTGGCAGAACCAGCCTTCTGTTCTATCTTGCTCCAGTCTACCTTTGGAGCCTTGCCAGAGAACCACTCATCCATCTGGGCGCTCTTCTCAGGGTTGGCCTTGCGCCATTCTGCCTCGGCAGCCTTACGCTCGGCAACAATCTTCTTCAACTCCTCGGCACGCTTGGCGTAGAGTTCTTTTACATCGTCGAAGATAACGAATGGATTCTCTGGGTCTCCACCGAGGTGCTTGATAGTATTGGTATAGGCATCTCCACCGAGAGGAGCGCCATGAGTATTGATGCAAGCCTCATAGCTTGTACCATCGGCACGCAAGGCTCCCTTGCCCATCACGGTTTTACCAATGATAAGGGTAGGACGCTCCTGCTCCTGCTGAGCTGCTGTGAGGGCTTCACGAATCTGAGCTACGTCGTTGCCATTAATCTTGATGACATTCCATCCCCATGCCTGATACTTCATCTCGGTGTTTTCGGTCATCACAACGCCACACTCTGTAGAGAGCTGGATATCGTTGGAGTCGTAGAACATGATGAGGTTGTTCAAACCCAAGTTGCCTGCAATACGGCCTACACCCTGAGAGATTTCCTCCTCTACGGCACCATCAGAGATGTATGCATAGATTTTGTGCTGCATCATGGTAGAGCCCAAACGTGCCTCAAGGAACTTCTCGGCTACGGCAGCACCAGCTGCAATGGCATGTCCCTGACCCAATGGACCGCTTGAGTTCTCAATGCCACGAGCTACATCAAGCTCTGGATGTCCTGGAGTTACAGAACCCCACTGACGGAACTGCTGGAGGTCGTCTAAGGTAAAGAAGCCACGCATGGCCAAACCTGCATAGAGCATAGGGCTCATGTGACCAGGATCGAGGAAGAAACGGTCGCGGCCTGTCCATGTTGGGTCTGATGGGTCGTATACCAAGAACTCAGAGAAGAGTACGTTGATGAAGTCTGCACCACCCATAGCACCACCTGGGTGACCAGAGTTAGCTTTTTCTACCATAGAAACAGCCAGAATACGGATATTATCGGCTGCATGATTCATAACTTTAATGTCGTTCATAAACACAAATTGTATTAAATATTTTGTATGGTCTTACTTGTGATTTTGAATTTTTCCACAAATATACTATTTTATTTTTAAAACAACAATAGATTTTGCCGGAATTTTCACTTTTAGCGCTTTTTTACTTATTTTGGCATCCTTGAATACTGAAGGCTTGACGTTTTGAGGGTGTTGTTTAGTTTATTAGGTCTTTGATACGAATTCAGGATTATGGTTTCTTGTTGGCTACTGTTGCCTGCTCGATAGCCAGTCCTGCCTTATAGGTCTCGATGTACTTGTCGAAGCCCGCCACGTCTAATTAATGCTTCTTTTTCTGTCCGTAGTATGCATTAGGCCCATGTTTGCGGCTGAAGTGCTTCTCTACGAGCAGAGGGTTCATGGTGGTATTCTTGTTTACCGTGAAAGAGATGAACGCCATCTTGGCAACCTGTTCTGCCACTACTGCATGATAAACAGCCTCGTCGGCATCCTTGCCCCAAGTGAAAGGACCATGGTTCTTTACCAATACGCCTGGGGTATGAACAGGATTGATGTTTCCCTTCTTGAAGCGGTCTACAATAACCACTCCTGTATTGTGTTCGTATTCTGCCATCTGGTCGGCAGTCATATCGTCGGTGCAAGGTATGCAGTCGTGAAAATAGTCGGCATGAGTGGTGCCGATATTGGGGAGGTCCAAACCTGCCTGAGCCCAGGCTGTGGCATAGGTGGAGTGGGTGTGTACGACACCTCCCAATTCAGGGAAAGCACGATATAATACCAGGTGGGTAGGAGTATCGGATGAAGGGTTGAGATCGCCTTCCACTACCTTTCCTGTGGCTAAGTCAACTACCACCATGTCGCTTGCCTTCATTGTTTCGTAACTCACTCCTGATGGTTTGATGACTACAAGACCTTTCTCGCGGTCGATTGCGCTCACATTGCCCCAGGTGAAGAGAACGAGGTGATGTTTCACAAGGTCAAGATTGGCCTTGAATACTTTTTCTTTTAATTCTTCTAACATCGTTTCTTATGTTTTTTATTGAAATATCGTAAATTATTGAGTTAGGGAGTTGGGTTAAGGAGTTTAGACACTTCTCTTTTTAACCAAGCAAATAAAGGCTTACTTGAGTTTAAACGAAGGATCCTGTGCGTAAGCTTTCTTGTTGAAGCGATAGAGAGCAGCTCCGCGTCGTGAGCCAGCTTTGTCTATCAGTTCGGTCTTTTCTATGAAGTCGATATCCTTGATACGTTTACGGAAGTTGCGCTTGTCAATCTCTTCGTCCATCACCGCCTCGAAAACATGTTGCAGTTGGGTGAGGGTAAACAGATTGGGCAGAAGTTTGAAACTCAAAGGTTCTGTGTTGAAGCGTCGGCGTATCTGGCTGATGGCATCTTGTATCATCTGGTTGTGGTCGGCGTAGAGTTGGGGCAAGTCCTTAAGGCTTACCCATTCCAAACCATGTTGTTCTCTGAGCTTGTCGTCATAGTCTACCACATTGATGAGGGTACAATAGGCAACCGATATAACTCGTTCGCCCGGGTCACGGTCTATATTGCCGAATGCTCCTACCTGTCTGATGTATAGGTTTTTCATACCTGTCAGGTCGAGAATGACACGGTTGGCAGCTTCTTCGAGGCTTTCGTGTTGTCCTACGAATCCACCATAGAGGGACCATTCGTCTCTTCCTGGGTCCATCTTGCGTTTACCTATCAATACTTGAAGGTTCTTTCCGTCAAAACCGAAGATGATGCAGTCAACAGCGACGAAGACTTTAGTATGTTCTTTATAAAATTGAGTCATGTTTATAATAATATGTTATGATTTTATGGAATTCTTGTCGGGCACACTGAGTGATACTACACGACATTTTAAGGTACTGTATTAGTTGCCATTTTGTTTTGGGGGTAAAATTACATTAATTATTTTAAAGTTGTATCATTTTTGCTAAAGTATTTTTCAGGTAAAGTGTGTCTTTAACTCTATTTGTATAAAATAAAAGAGCAAGTCCTTGTTTTATGAAAGAACTTGCTCTTATTTGAGTGATATAATCGTTAATTATAAAATCTTAATATAATCGCTATATATAATAATGTATTTATTTGAAAAGTAGTTGTTGTTAGCATACCTTGTGTGATCCTTCAGAGATGATGACAGGATAAACTTCAGGTTCATGACCATATTTGGCTGCAAATTTAGCTTTTGTATCTGCAATGAACTTATCGTAGATGTCATCCTTTACAAGGTTGATGGTACAGCCTCCGAAGCCACCACCCATAATACGGCAGCCTGTTACACCATTCTCTTTGGCTACGTCATTCAGGAAGTCAAGTTCATCACAACTAACCTCGTATTCCTTGCTCAGACCATAGTGTGTCTCGTACATCTTCTGACCAACAGTTTCGTAGTCACCTTTCTCAAGAGCATCGCATACTGCCAGCACGCGGTCTTTCTCGCCCAATACAAAATGAGCACGGCTGTAGTCTTCTTCGCCCACTTCTGCACGGACCTCTTCAAGTTGTTCCCATGTGCAGTCGCGCAAGGTCTCAAACTTGGCTTCAGGATGTTTGGCAGCAATATGCTTTACCACGTTCTCGCAAGAGTTACGACGGTCGTTGTATGGTGACCCCGCCAACTCGTGTTTTACCTTAGAGTTGACCAGACAGAGTTTGTAGCCCTTTGGTTCGAATGGGAAGTACTCAAATTCGCGGCTATTGCAGTCGAGACGCATGAGTTTGCCTTCCTTTCCGAATACGCTGGCAAACTGGTCCATGATACCGCAGTTGACACCTACATATTTATGTTCTGTAGCCTGACCTGCCAAGACAAGATCCCACTTAGAAATCTTGTTGTCACCAAACAAGTCGTTCAAGGCAAAGGCGAAACAACTCTCAAGAGCAGCAGAAGAAGACATACCAGCACCGAGAGGCACATCACCATAGAAGGCCGCATTGAAGCCTTTCACATCTACGCCCAAAGCCTTCATTTCCTGACATACACCATAGATATAGCGTGCCCATGAAGCGCGTGGACCCTCAGGGTCGTCTACCTTGAACTCCACACGGTCCTTCAAGTCGATAGAGTAGAGCATGACAGTGTTAGTTCCGTTAGGACGGATTTCAGCCATGATACCTTTGTCTACTGCACCGGGGAAAACGAATCCTCCATTATAATCAGTATGCTCACCAATTAGGTTGATACGACCTGGTGACATATAAATGTTTCCAGTTTTGCCGTCGAAATGCTTAATGAAGCGGCTTCTTACTTTTTCAATATCCATAATCAGTTAAGTTTTTTTAGTTGTTCATTAAAGATTTGTCGGTTATATAAAAGCCCTAAGGCATTAAAAACCTCAGGGCTATCATATTTCGTAGTTTTTATTCTACAGGAATATCCTTGTTGACATTCTTGCAGCCTGCTACAGCATAGAACAGCATGTATGCCATACAGATGAGAGGCACAATATAACTTGTCATATAGCCTCCATTATCAGCGATGAAGTTCTGTACCAATGGAATTAATCCACCACCTACTACCATCATCATGAAGATACCAGAAGCCTGGGCGGTATATTTGCCAAGACCCTCGGTAGCAAGATTGAAGATAGATGCCCACATGATGGATGTGCAGAGACCGCAGAGAACCAGGAACATGGCAGCAATAGGTACGGTTACCATCTGGAAGGAAGTACCAGTGAATACAGGCATTTCAACCGTTGTAGACTTACCCAAAAGAACTGCGAGAAGGATGAAAATGATGCCAGTACCATTGGCAAAAATCATCATCTGGCGACTTGATACCTTATCAGCGATAAAGCTCGAGCAGAGACGGCCTACCAACATCAAGAGCCAGTAGGTACCTGCTACGAATCCACCGATAGCGGCAGCATTAGCCAATACGACTCCGTTGATCAAACCACCACCATTGGCTGTAGTGTCAGAGATGTAGAAATTCAATGTACCAGGAATACCTACTTCAACGCCTACATATACGAAGATGGCGAGAACACCAAGGTTGAAGTGACGGAATGCCCAAGGTGAGTGCTCGAATACAGTCTTGTCTGTAGTCTTGCCCATCTCTGGATCCTGAATAGGAATGAAGATCAAGATGAAGAAGGCTGCTGCGAATACAGCAAGGGCGATGTAAAGTACCAGATTTACGTCTACTATCTTTGTGTTGGCTGTTACGGTTCCGATAAGTGCACCTACGAGCATAGGAGTTAAAGTACCAGACAAGCTGTTGAGCGTACCTCCTATGAGGTTCAACTGGTTACCACGATTGCCACCGCCACCGAGAAGGTTCAGCATAGGATTCACTACTGTATTCAGAATACATACAGCGAAACCAGAGATGAACGCTCCGAAGAGGTAAACGGCGAAACCAGAGATATCGGCACCGAACTTACCAGAAATGAACTGGATGAATACGCCTACAAAACCAGTAGCAATACCGGTGAGGGCTGTCTTCTTATAACCAATCTTGGTGAGCAATTTGCCTGCGGGTATACCCATGAAGAGATAAGCTAAGAAGTTCATGGCGTTACCCAACATACCTATCATGTTGGCACTACCGCTGTCGGCGAATACATTTTTCCAGATGACTCCGATAGGAGCTGCCAGGTTCGTTACAAACGAAATCATAGCGTAAAGAAACATCATCGTGATGATGGCGATGATATTACCATTTTTGTTTTGGCTTTCCATTTTTAATTGTTTGATAGTTGATATTGTTATTATTTAATTATTCCGGGTTTGTTCTCATCGTAAAAAAGAATACAGCTCTATATTATAATCTATATTAAGAATGTTATTCAAGAATATGATTTTCTTTAGGAAATGTGGTTGCTTTTTCAAACGAGAAAATGGAGCAGACGCTTTTCGAGTACCTGCTCCATATATATAATAAGGTGTTATTTCTCTACACCAAACTTATAAATAGTTTTCTGTGTGTAGGTGTCGCCTGGTTTCAAGCGGCAACTTGGGAAGTATGGATGGTTAGGTGTGTCAGGGAACTTCTGTGCCTCGAAGCAAACAGCGCTGCGGCGTGGGAATGTGGCGCCATGCTGACCAGAGATACCAGTCAGGAAGTTGCCTGTATACATCTGCAAGCCTGGTTCGGTGGTGTAAACCTCCATTGTGCGGCAACTGACAGGATCCTTGATCTTTGCTGCGAAACTCAACTCGCCTTCCTCTTTCTTATTGAGAACGAAGTTGTGGTCGTAGCCCTGTCCATTCTTTATCTGCTCGTTGTCGGCATCGATGTCCTGGCCTATGGTCTTTGGAGTACGGAAATCGAAAGGAGTACCCTCTACCTTGAGAATTTCGCCGGTAGGGATAGAAACCTTGTCTATAGGGAGATAATAGTCTGCGTTTACCTGACAGATAATGTTGTCGATAGTAGGTGTTGGGTTGGCAATTCCCTGAATAGAGAAGAATGCGTGGTGTGTCAGGTTGACTATTGTCAACTTGTTGGTTGTTGCCTGATACTTGATGACAAGCTCATCGTCATCAGTCAAAGTATAAGCCACCCATACGTTCAGCTCACCGGTAAAACCTTCTTCGCCATAAGGACTTGCATATTTGAGAACTACAGCATTGCTGCTTACCTGCATGGCATCCCATACGTGTGCATGAAATCCTGTAGGACCGCCATGAAGATGGTTAGGACCGTCATTGCGAGCCAACTGGTATTCCTTGCCATGGAGTGTGAACTTGCCATCCTTGATGCGGTTTCCGTAGCGGCCAATAAGTACGCTCAGGAAAGGCTCAGGAGAATTGATGACATCCTGTATGTTGTCATGTCCTTGAATAAGGTTGGCGTAATTTCCGTCCTTGTCGGGCATCATGATGGCTACAATGGCGCCTCCATAATTGGTTACGGCAACCTCATTACCGTTACTGTTTTTCAGTACGAACAAGTCTGTCTGCTTGCCATTGACTGTGGTCTGAAAATCTTCTCTTTTCAGACCGCACTTATTTGCTGGTTCTGTATTCATAATATCCCAATTGTTTAGTTATTCGAATGTTTTAAAGTTACATACTGCAAAGTAAATAAAAAAAAATGATTACAACAAATTTTTTTGCAACTTATTTGATTTAAAAAAACTAAAATATATTATGCCAGCAAATCGGCTACCACATAGCTCGAACCTCCCACGAAGATGAAGTCGGTATTCTTTGCTTCTCTTTTGGCAGCTTCAAATGCTTCTTTTACAGACAGATATGTGTTGCCAGCAAGGTCATGTTCCTGTGCCATCTTGCATAGCTTTTCCACGGGTATAGCCCTCTTTGTTGAGGCTTGTGTCCAGTAGTAGGTTGTGTCTGTTTTAGGAAGCAACTCCAGTACACTTGACACATCTTTGTCGTCCACCATTCCGAAGACGATATGTCGGTATGTGCATGGTTGTTTTTCGATCTGTTGGCTTAGAAATTTCCATCCAGCCACGTTGTGTCCTGTATCGCAGATGACAAGAGGTTTGTCGTTCAGTTTTTCCCAACGTCCGCGCAGTCCTGTCGTCTCGCATACGTTGGCAAATCCTTTTAGGATGGCTTCTTTGCCGACGATGCCTTTGTCGAGCAGGATAGATATGGCGCAAAGTATGGTTCTTGCATTTTCTTCCTGATAGATTCCCCGGAGTTCCATCTCTATAGGTCCGAAAGTATGGGTGCCTAACACGTGACGACCTTCCGCTGTTGTTGCAACGGTGTCGTTGCTGAAGGCAGATTCCTCTGAGAAGATGACGGGCGCCTTTCTTTCCTTTCCTATGGTTTCGAACACAGGACGGGTTTCAGTGGTGGTGGTTCCTATCACTACGGGCACATCTTCCTTGATGATGCCAGCCTTCTCGAAAGCTATTTTCTCAAGGGTGTCGCCAAGTAGCTGGGTGTGGTCGTAGCTGATGTTTGTGATGATGGACATAATGGGGGTGATGATGTTTGTACAGTCGAGGCGTCCTCCCAATCCCACTTCTATGACGGCATAGTCTACCTGTTGTTCTTTGAAATACTTGAAAGCCAGGGCTGTGGTTAGTTCAAAGAAGGATGGATGCAAGGGCTCGAAGAAGGAACGTTCCTCTTCTACAAAGTCTACCACATATTGTTCGGGAATGCATTCGCCGTTGATGCGTATTCTCTCGCGGAAATCTACCAGGTGTGGCGAGGTGTAGAGTCCTACTTTGTATCCTTGTGCCTGAAGGATGGCAGCAATGGTGTGTGAGCAGGAGCCTTTGCCGTTGGTTCCTGCCACATGGATGGTTTTGAAATACTGATGGGGATGACCGAAGTGCTCATCCAGGGCATGTGTGGTTTGCAGTCCGGGTTTGTATGCTGTGGCGCCTACCTTTTCGAAAACGGGAGTTCTCGTAAACAGATATTCTGTCGTTTCTTTGTAGTTCATATATGTATATATAATAGGTGTGTGTCTTCATTAATGATAAAGAGCAATCCTGTTCTTCTTGTTTTGGAGAAGAGGATTGCTCTTAGTTTTATTTTGAAAAATTACTTGAACAGATTTTTCAAACTGTCGAAGAGCGTCTTCTTCGTAGCATTGTCTGCCTTGAAGTTCTCGCTGTCCTTCAGTTTCTTAATCAGTTCTTTCTCTTCCTTGGTAAGTGTCTTGGGGACATAGACGGTTACGTTGCAGATGATGTCTCCCTTGCCATATCCGTAGCCTTTTACGGCTGGCAGCCCTTTTCCGCGCAGGCGAATCTGCTTGCCAGGCTGTGTGCCAGGCTCAATCTTGACAGTGGTCTTGCCCTCTATGGTAGGAACATCTACCTCGCCTCCCAAAGTAGCAGTGGCAAAATCGAGAACCAGGTTGTAGTAGAGGTTCTGTCCGTCGCGCTCGAAGGTGTCGTTGCTTTCCTCGCTGATGAGGACCTGTATATCTCCGGGGTATCCGTTGCGCTTTCCGGCATTTCCCTTTCCTGCTACGGTGAGTACCATTCCGTCCTGAACTCCGGCAGGAATGTTGATTTCCACTACCTCGTCGCCTTTTACAACACCATCGCCGCCACAGGTCTTACACTTGTTCTTGATAACAGTGCCTTCTCCGTGACAGGTAGGGCAGGCGGCTTGAGTCTGCATCATGCCAAAGATGGAGCGAACGCTCTTGATGGTATAGCCTGTTCCATGACAAGTGTTGCAAGTTTCGGGCTTGGCTCCACCTTCACTTCCTGTACCCTGACAGTCGGGGCACTTCAGGTCTTTATGAACTTTGAACTTTTTTGTGACACCGTTGGCAACTTCCTTCAAATTGAGTTTTACCTTGATTCTCAGGTCGCTTCCCTGGTGCATTTGTGGCTGTGCGCTGCCTCCGAAGCCGAAGCCTCCACCTCCATGTCCGCCAAAGATATCGCCGAACATAGAGAAGATGTCGTCCATGTTCATGCCTGCGCCGCCTCCGAATCCTCCGAATCCACCTTGTGGACCATTGAATCCAAACTGGTCATACTGCTGTCTCTTCTGAGGGTCGCGCAGTACGTCGTAAGCCTCGGCGGCTTCCTTGAACTTCTCCTCTGCCTCCTTATTGTTAGGATTGCGGTCAGGGTGATATTTGATGGCTATCTTTCGGTAAGCCTTCTTGATTTCATCGTCGGATGCCGACTTGTCGACGCCAAGCACCTCGTAATAGTCTCTCTTAGCCATTTGCTAATGTTGAATTCTTTATGTTTTATTTATTCTTGTTCTATTGTCCTACGGCAACTTTAGCGTGGCGTATTACTTTGTCGTTGAGTGTGTAGCCGGTCTGGATGCAGTCTATTACCTTTCCTTTCTTGTCATCGCCCATACCGGGCACCATGGCAACAGCCTCGTGATAGTCTACATCGAAATCTTTGTCCTGTGTCTCGATCTTCTTGACACCAAGGCTTTCGAGGGCTTTGCTGAATTTATTGAAAATCATCTGTACACCTTCCTTGATGGCTTTAGGATCCTCGCTCTTGTCGGCGATGGCACGTTCAAAGTCGTCCAGGATAGGCAGGATGGCAGCGATTGTCTTCTCACCGCCATTGAGGATGAGGTCTGCTTTCTCCTTCAGGGTGCGCTTGCGGTAGTTCTCAAATTCGGCAGTCTTGTAGAGCAACTGTTTTTTGAGTGACTCTACTTCCTGTTCTGCCTTGGCGAGAGGATCAAGTTCCTCGGTCTCTTTCTCTTTACCGTCTTCGGCTGACAGGTTGTCAGTCTGAGCCTGTTCTGCCTGCTTTTCTGTCTGCTGCTCGTCAACCTTCTCGTTGGCGTTGGCATCTTCTATCTTGATTTCTTTTTCTTTAGACATAATGAATGTTGTTTTTTTTGTTTAACACGTTTTGTGTCGTGTGTTGCAAAAAACATGCCAACCTACTTGTTCCTTTCGAAATGGTGGGGTTGGCATGTTGTTTCTTATACGTTGTACATCTTGGCTTTCTGCTCCTTGATAGCCTCGTCGTAGATGTACTCATCGTACGACATGAGCTTGTCGATGGTGCCCGATGGGGTCAGCTCGATGATGCGGTTGGCTACCGTGTTGATGAACTCGTGGTCGTGGCTGGCGAATAGCACATTTCCCTTGAAGCCTATCAGGTTGTTGTTGAAAGCCTGAATGCTTTCCAGGTCCAGATGGTTGGTAGGAGTGTCGAGAATCAGACAGTTGGCGTTCTGCAGCTGCATACGAGCTATCATACATCTCATCTTCTCGCCTCCCGAGAGCACGTTTACCTTCTTCAAAACCTCCTCGCCGCTGAAGAGCATACGACCTAAGTAACCCTTCATGGCCACCTCGTTGCCCGGACCGTACTGGCTGAGCCAGTCTACCAGGTTCATGTCGCTCTGGAAGAATTCGGTGTTGTCGAGTGGGAGATAGGCTGTTGTGATGGTTACGCCCCACTTGTATTCTCCAGCGTCAGCCTTTCTGTTGCCATTGATGATTTCGAAGAGGGCGGTCATGGCCTTGGGGTTATGAGAGAGGAATACCACCTTCTCGTCTTTCTCGATGTTGAAGTTTACGTTGTCGAAGAGAACTGTTCCATCCTCGTCGACAGCTTTCAAGCCTTCCACCTCAAGAATCTGGTTGCCAGGCTCGCGGTCCATCTGGAAGATGATGCCTGGGTACTTACGGCTTGAAGGACGAATCTCCTCGACGTTGAGCTTCTCGAGCATCTTCTTGCGGGATGTGGTCTGCTTACTCTTAGCCACGTTGGCAGAGAATCGGCGGATGAACTCTTCCAACTGCTTTTTCTTTTCCTCAGCCTTCATCTTTTGGTTCTGAGCCTGGCGCAGAGCCAACTGTGAACTTTCGTACCAGAAAGAGTAGTTTCCGGCAAACATGGTTACCTTGCCGAAGTCGATATCTACGGTCTGGGTGCTCACAGCATCGAGGAAGTGACGGTCGTGAGAAACCACCAATACGGTTTGCTCCACGTTGCTCAAATATTCCTCCAACCATTCCACGGTGTCGAGGTCGAGGTCATTGGTAGGCTCATCGAGCAACAGGTTGTCTGGGTTTCCGAAGAGGGCTTTTGCCAGCATGACACGTACCTTCTCTGTATTTGAAAGCTCGCCTACGAGCTTGTTGTGCTTGTCTTCCTGTATACCAAGGTTTTGAAGCAGCTGGGCAGCATTGCTCTCAGCCTCCCATCCGTTCATCTCGGCAAACTTCAACTCCAAGTCGGCAGCACGGTTGCCGTCTTCCTCGGTCATCTCTTCCTTAGAGTAGAGGCGCTCGCGCTCCTTCATGTTTTCCCAAAGAGGCTGGTGACCCATCAGAACGGTGTCCATGACGCGGAACTCATCATATTTGAAGTGGTCCTGCTCCAATACCGAGAGGCGCTCGCCTGGTCCTAATTCCACGCTTCCCTTGTTGGGCTCCAGATCTCCGCTGATGGCGCGAAGGAAGGTAGACTTACCGGCACCGTTGGCACCAATAATACCATAAATGTTACCGTGAGTGAACTTGAGGTTTACGTCCTTATAGAGGACTCTCTTTCCAAATTGTATCGCTAAATTGGTTACAGTTATCATTAACTTAAAAGTTTATTGTATGTTATTTTCAAATTTGGATGCAAAGGTACAAAAAATATTTGTAAATCAGAAATTTAGTGATGAAAAGGACTTAATATTTAGTTAAAAACATGGATATTTTTTGTCAATCGAACAAAAAGGCATAAATTTGTAGACTAAAAACGATTTACAACTGATATGCGACAAGAAAACAATAAGTGGCAGAAGCGCGCTGACAGGGGAGGGTTTGGAGTCCCCAATGAGTATGACCATTATGTGGTTAGCAAGCCTGCGCCTCTGTTGGAATGGCTGTTGGAAAACGTCAAGAGTTCGAGCAAGACCAAAATCAAGCAGATACTGCAAGGCCGTGGCATCCGTGTGGACGGCAAGACGATCACCAAGTTCGACTATCCTCTGAGACCCGGCATGAAGATTGCCGTCAGCAAGTCGAAGAAGAACCAGGAAACCTTCAAGAGCAAGTATCTCAAGATTGTTTACGAAGACCGGTATTTGGTGGTGGTGGAAAAGCAGATCGGCATACTGAGTATGGCGGCAGGACATTCTTCGCTCAATGTGAAGACCGTGCTCGATGACTACTTCCACAAAACCCGTCAGAACTGTCAGGCTCATGTGGTGCATCGACTCGACCGTGATACCAGCGGATTGATGATTTATGCCAAGGACAAGCAGACCGAACTTGCCTTGGAGGATGACTGGCATCACAACGTATACGACCGCCGCTATGTGGCTTTGGTGTCGGGCGAGATGGAGGAAGATGAAGGAACTGTAGCCAACTGGCTGAAGGACAATAAGGCATATATTACTTATAGCAGTGATACGGACAATGGCGGCAAATATGCTGTCACTCACTATCATACGCTTCAGCGCTCAACTGATTATTCACTTGTAGAATTTAAATTGGAGACGGGGCGTAAGAACCAGATACGTGTTCATACTGCCGATATGGGACATCCTGTATGTGGCGATATCAAATATGGAAATGGAGATGATCCTTGCCATCGCTTGTGCCTTCATGCCTATGTGCTTTGCTTCTATCATCCCGTTACGCATCAGCCCATGGAGTTTGAGACTCCTATCCCATCAGAATTTCGCCGAGCTTTGAAATCATAACATCTAAAGAAAAGACATGAATCATTTTGAATATTACGTTTTTGCCCTCATCGTGCTGATTGTGGGCTTCCTGATAGTGAAGAAAGTTGCTACCTGCTTGTTCAAGACAGTAGTAACTGTCATCGTGCTTGCCATCTTGACCGGCATTTATTTCCTGGCAAGCTGAAAAAACGAAGCCGGCTTCGTTCGCCAACGAAGTAGCTTGCGATAGTCAACGAAGCTGCTTGCGATGGTCAACGAAGCCGGCTTCGTTTTTTCCTTTTACTACAACTACTTACTTCCGAAGTATAAGAAGAGCATACCGATGAGCACCAACAACAGGTCGACAAACTTGGCCTTGAGGTTTTTCTCGTGGAAGAGGGCAGCTCCGAAGAGGAAACTTACGATGACACTTCCTCGTCTCACCATGCTCACGATGCTGATCATGGCTCCCGGCAGACTCAGCGCATAGAAGTACACGAAGTCGGCAGCACTCAGGAAGATGCTGATAAAGATGATGGACCAGTGCCAACGGAAAGGGGTTGTCTTGTGGCGTGCCGGCCACCATAGAATCATCATCATGAATCCCATCATGACTAACTGGTAGATGTTGTACCAGCTCTGCACAATCATGCGGTCAAGTCCCACACCTCCGTTCTCGGGCGGAGCCATGAGGTATTTGTCATACAGTCCGCTGATGGCTCCCAATACGGCAGCCAGGACAATAAAGTATATCCATTTGTCGTGCTTGAAGTCGATACCTTCCTTTTTCCCGCTTTTCGACAGCATGAGGAATGATACTACTGCTAAGATGACACCAATCCATTGGTACAGGTTGAGTACCTCGCCATATACAAGCATGGCTCCCACGAGTGTCATTACAGGACGTGTGGCGTTGATAGGTCCCACAATGGTAAGGGGCAGATGCTTCATACCGAAGTAGCCGAAAGTCCAGCTGCTCAGCACGATAAAGCTTTTCAGAATGATGTATTTGTGTACTTCCCATCCGCCAGAGGCGACATGGAAGATTGTTCCGTCGAGTGCATTCGTCGTATAGCTCGTCACGATAAAAGGAACGAAGATGAGCGACGAGAAGAGCGTGTTGAGAAACAGTACCGGAATAACTGCGTTACCTGAAAGAGCCTTTTTCTTGAAGGCGTCATAAAATCCCAGCAAGGTGGCTGAGAGAAATGCTAAAATTAACCACATATTATATCATGAATTCTTTTTACCCTTTTGTCTTTACAAGTCGTATCTCACCTCCTCCAAGAAGAGGGCGTGTCCTGGCATACTCTCGCCTGCATCGCTGCGGGTTCCGTTGTGCAGGATGTCGAGAAACTGACTTTCGCTTATTTTCCCTCTTCCCACATCAATCAGCGTACCCACTACTGCACGCACCATGTTGCGGAGAAAGCGGTTGGCGGTTATCTCAAAATACCAGGTAGAGGGTGAGGTCTGTACCCATTGGGCTTGTGTCACCTCGCAGAGGGTTGTCTTGTTGTCGCCACCCGCCTTGCAGAAGGCAGCATAGTCTTTGTGGTGCAGAAAGTGGCGTGCCGCCTGGTTCATCCTGTCGAAGTCGAGCGGAAAGTTCATCTGCAACGAGTAGTGGCGCTCGAAGGGATCCTTGCACGTATGTATATAATAATGATAGGTACGCGAGGAGGCAGAGAAGCGCGCATGCATGTCGTCGGCTACCCGTTTGATGTCTTTTACGGCAATATCTCTTGGCAGAATGCGGTTCATACGATAGGTGAGCTGTGGGGCGTCAAGCTCTTCGCCTTCCCAGTCGAAGTGGGCAGCCATCTTTCTGGCGTGTACTCCCGTGTCTGTTCGTCCTGCACCTACAACCTCCATGTCGCGTCGTAAAAGAGTAGACAGAGCTTTTTGCAACTCCTGCTGTACAGAGTTGGCGTTGGGTTGGATCTGCCAACCATGATAATTGGTTCCGTCGTAACCGAAGAAAATAAAGTATCTCATTTTACTGCCCTTGAATTCTCACATGCATTTTTTGCTTCAATCGGCTGCAAAATTAATAAAAAACTACGAAATATGCGAAAATAGTACCGATTATTTTGCAAAATGATATAATCTTGAAAGAAAAACACAAATTTGTTTTGCAAATTGACAATTAAATTGTATTTTTGCCAACGATTTTGTATTAATAGATTATGGCACAGAATATATTCAAAGGCTTAGGTATAGCCCTGATTACCCCATTCAAGACCGACGGAACAGTTGACTATCAGTCGCTGAAGAAACTGGTTGAGTTTCAAATAGACAATGGTGCAGACTTCCTCTGTATCCTTGCAACTACAGGTGAGGCTCCTTGTCTCACCCAGGATGAGAAAAATAAGATTACCGAGTTGGTGAAAGAGGTGAACCATGGACGAGTTAAGATATTGAAATATTGCGGTGGCAACAATACTGCAGCCGTGGTGGAAGAAATCAAGTCTACTGACTGGAGTGGTATTGATGGTATCTTGAGCATTTGTCCTTATTACAACAAGCCTTCTCAGGAAGGACTCTATCAGCACTTCAAGGCTATTGCGCAGGTTAGTCCGTTGCCTATCGTTCTTTATAATGTGCCTGGTCGCACAGGCATCAATATGAAGCCGGAGACAACCTGTCGCATCGCCCGTGACTTCCCCAACGTAGTAGCCATCAAGGAGGCCAGTGGAAGTTTGGAGCAGGTGGATGAGATTATCAAGAACAAGCCTGTTAACTTTGATGTCATCAGTGGCGATGATGCACTTACCTTCTCTATGGTGGCAAGCGGTGCTGCAGGTGTTATCTCGGTTATCGGTAATGCGCTGCCCAAGGCCTTCAGCCGTATGATACGGCTCGAGTTCCGTGGCGAGTATGAGCCAGCGCGCAAGATTCATCATGCCTTTACCGAGTTGTACAGTCTGCTCTTTGTGGATGGCAACCCTGCCGGTGTAAAGGCGCTGCTCAATGATATGGGCTTTATCGAGAACGAACTGCGCCTGCCGTTGGTTCCTACCCGTATTGCTACCAAGCAGAAGATGAGTGACATATTGAAAGACCTTCGCATTTAAGCGATGAGATATTCTCAAAACGCGGGTCTGATGTTGTGAATGGCCGCATGATGGAGCTTCTCACAACATCAGACTCGTACTTTTTTCTACTTTACCGCACTTAAATCCAAATCTATTATTTAAAATATGTCAGAAGAAAGAAGAATCATTCATGAAATCACGCCTTTGATGGGTAAGGATGTCCTCTACATTGCCGACAGGCACAAGAAGGAGTTTACTTATCCCATTCATAATCATTCAGTTTTTGAGCTCAACTTTGTGGAGAATGCTCAGGGAGTGCGCCGTATCGTAGGCGACTCGCAGGAGGTAATAGGCGAGTACGACCTTTGTCTTATCACCTCTGCCGAACTGGAACATGTATGGGAGCAGAATGAATGCAAGAGCGAGGATATTCGCGAGATAACCATACAGTTCGATTTCAGTATGGGCGATGAGACCCTCTTTGGCCGTAATCCTTACTCCAGCATAACCCGTATGATGCAGGAGGCACGCAAGGGTTTGGTGTTCCCCATGAAGGCTATTATGAAGGTTTACAGTCTTCTCGACACTCTCAGCAGCATTAAGGATGGATTTTATGCCGTGCAGCAGTTTCTTACCATTCTCTATGAACTGTCACGTTGTGACAATGCACGCACGTTGGCTTCCAGCAGCTATGCCAAGGTGACGGTAGAGGACGACAGCCGTCGCATCCTGAAGGTAAAGAACTATATATCCAAGAACTATATGGACGACCTGCGCTTGCCGATGCTCGCCGATTTGGCTGGTATGAGTCCAAGCGCTTTCAGCCGGTTCTTCAAGCTGCATACAGGGCGTAACATCAGCGAGTATATCATCGACCTTCGTCTGGGCTATGCTGCCCGTATGCTGGTTGATACTGCCAAGTCGATCAGTGAGATTGGTTTCGATTGCGGTTTCAACAATCTCAGCAATTTCAACCGTATTTTCAAGAAGAAGAAAGGCTGCTCGCCTACTGAGTTCCGCGAAAACTATCACAAGACCAGAATTATTGTTTAGGTAGAGAAGTTAAAGAAGTTATCACTCCCTTTTGGTCGTTAGAAGTTAAAGCCAACAGCCTTTAAGGGATGTATATTTAGCTGTAAAGCATATGGCTTTAACTTCTCTAACTTCTCTAATTTCTTTAACACCTCCATTTGCGGTACCCTGTTATCATAAGAGGATAAAAAAATGATGCCTGTCTCGACAAACGAGGCAGGCATCATGCTTTTTTAGTAGGGTTACTACTATTAATAGAACTTGAAGTAGTTGCGTGCGTTGTTGTAAGAGATATCCTCTACCATGCGTGAGAGGCTCTCCATATCGTTAGGCAGCAAGCCCTTCTCAACATCGTTGCCAAGCAGGTTGCAGAGCAAACGACGGAAGTACTCGTGACGTGGATAGCTCAGGAAAGAGCGAGAGTCGGTCAGCATACCTACGAATCGGCTCAACAGACCGAGAACTGAGAGGGCGTTCATCTGGCGTGTCATACCATCGAGCTGATCGTTGAACCACCAACCTGAACCAAACTGAATCTTGCCTGGGCAAGAACCGTCCTGGAAGTTGCCAAGCATTGTGGCAATCACCTCGTTGGCACATGGGTTCAGTGTATAGAGGATAGTACGTGTGAGCTTTCCTTCCATGTTCAATTCGTTGAGGAAGTGGCTCATAGCCTTGGCTGTAGTGAACTCACCGATAGAGTCGAAACCGGTATCAGCACCCAGCTTGTTGTACATCAATGTATTATTGTCGCGGATAGCACCATAGTGGTACTGCTGTGTCCAGTCGGCAGCATAGTCCATCTCGGCACATACCTTCAGGAAGGCGTGCTTGTACTGGCGAATCTCGATAGCAGAAAGCTGCTGACCGCGCATAGCCTTGGCAAAGATGGTCTCAATCTGAGAGTCTGTATATGGCTCATCGTAGAACTCCTCGATACCATGGTCGCTCAACTTGCAGCCATTCTCGGTGAAGAAGTCGTGACGCTTTTGCAGGGCATCAACCATATCCTGGAAGGTAGTAACGGTAACACCTGCTACCTCGCCCAACTTGTTCATGTACTCAGCGTAGTCTGGCTTCTCGATGTTCATGGCCTTGTCAGGACGCCATGCAGGAATCATCTTGATCTCGAAACCGCTCTCGCGAGTCTGCTTGTGATAACGCAAGTCATCAATTGGATCGTCTGTAGTACATACGCACTCTACATGGTAGCGGCGCATAAATCCACGTGCTGTATACTCAGGCTGCTGCAACTTCTCGTTACACTCGTCGTAGATTTCGCGTGCTGTCTTAGGGCTCAACTGCTTGTCGATACCGAAAGCTGTCTTGAGCTCAAGGTGTGTCCAGTGGTACAAAGGATTACGGAATGTATAAGGTACTGTCTCTGCCCACTTCTCAAACTTCTCCCAGTCGCTTGTATCAGTACCTGTGCAGAAACGCTCATCTACACCATTGGTACGCATGGCACGCCACTTGTAGTGGTCGCCGCCCAACCAAAGCTCTGTGATGCTCTTGAACTGATGATCATTGGCAACCATCTCAGGGATGAGGTGACAGTGATAGTCGATGATAGGCATTTTAGCCGCATGATTGTGATACAAATCCTGCGCAGTTTTGGTATCGAGCAGGAAGTTTTCATCCATAAATTGTTTCATAATTGTAATTTAGTTTTTAAAGATTTGCTCATTCGACTTGCAAATATACATTATTTTTTTGCAATCCACCAAAAAAATACGTAATTATTAGGTTTATTTTACTAAAACGATTACGTATGTACGTGAGTGGTGTGAGAAGAGGAGTCTTTTAATCACACAGGTTTGCGTAGTTTTTGTTTCTATTTTCTATCATTCCGTGTTTCTCTTTGCTTGTAAGCCAAAAAATATAGTCAGAATCCTTCAGTATAATTATTCATCCATAGGCATTACTTAACTGTGAAAAAAATATTTCCCAGTTAGGAAAATTTTTTTTCTCAGTTGGGTAGATCCATTTTTCCAGTTAGTCCATGGTTTTTTGACAATTATTGAATAAATATGCTGTATAATTATTCTTTTGTTTGCTTGGTTACTTAACATACTTACGATAGTTAAGTAATGAGCCCACTTTAAAAAGTCATTTTTACGAAAATCGGCTATTGATTATTAATAAGTTACAAAGACATAAAATGCGATTTTCGACTTTTTCAAGTGGGCTCAGTTCGGTAATAATAAAAAAGAGGTAGCTTTATTGAAAGCTGTTGATAGTTTCCGCTATATACTTAGTTTCTTCCGAAGTCATCATCTGATGGCAGGGCAGACTGAGTTCCTGTTGGTGGATGCGTTCGGTGATGGGCAGGGAAAGCCTGTTCCATGATTTGTAGCAGGCTTGCTGATGGGGCGGGATGGGGTAATGAATCATCGTACCTATGCCATGCTGGCTTAGGTAAGTCTGCAGTTCGTCGCGCTTCTCGCAGAAGACGGGGAAGATGTGAACCACGTTTCGGCTCCAGTCGTCATACATCTGATGGGGAACCATAACCTTGGGATTGTTGATGAGCGAGAGATACTCTTTGGCACGTTGGCGGCGAGCCTCGTTGAGTAAGTCGAGGTGGCGAAGCTTTGCCGTCAGGACGGCAGCCTGCATCTCGTCCATGCGCGAGTTGGTGCCCACGTATGGAAAGACATATTTACGGCTGCTGCCATAGTTGCCCAAGGCTCTCACAACCTCAGCCAACTCATGGTCGTCGGTAGTCACAGCTCCTGCATCGCCCAAGGCACCAAGGTTCTTGCCAGGATAGAAACTGTGGGCTGCCGCATTGCCTAAAGAACCTGTCTTTCTGTTGCCATACATGCATCCATGCGCCTGTGCGTTGTCCTCGAAGAGCAACAGGTTATGCTGCTGACAGAAACGCTCTATCGCCTCGGTCATGGCACATCTGCCGTACAGATGGACTGTCATTACCGCCTTGGTGCGAGGTGTAAGAACCTGATGGAGCAGACGGTCATCGATTTGTAAGGTCTCCCATCTCGGTTCTACGAGTATGGGGTTCAACCGGCATTCTGTGATGGCAAGAATGGTGGCGATATAGGTGTTGGCAGGTACGATGATCTCGTCGCCCTCATGCAGTCGGCCCAGTTCTATTTCGCCTCTGAGCATCAGTTTCAGAGCATCCAGTCCGTTTCCGCACGGTATGCAGTACTGCGTGCCGATGTACTGGGCGTAAGCCTCAGCAAACTGCTGGTTGGCTTTGCCCTGCAGATACCATCCGCTCTCCACCACCTGATGGATGGCATCAAGGATGTCTTGTTGTAAAGGACTGTTGATGTCCTTGAGGTTGAGATAATCGATGTGTTGCATAGATATTTTTGTTGACTTTGCAAAGATATTGCAAAGATACATATTTTCTTTGAGTTGCGGGCATTGTTTGCCATAAAAAATCAGATGTTTTTTATGGCTTGTGTATGGCTGGTTGAAAACTTTTGCTTATCTTTGCGCCTATGAAGCATAAAAATCTTTTCAGCCTCTTGTGCCGTATGGTGTGGCTATGGGTGGCAGGTTTGATAGCCATGCCAGTCGTGGCACAGCGTCATGTGATTTATAATCAGCGTATTGCCAGTCTGCAGGTAGTGGCAGGACAGCGATGGCAGGAAATGCCCGTTGCCCAGCTTGGCGAGCCTGTGCACATCGATTTCGATGACATGACCCACGACTATGAGCGTTATTCCTACAAGATAGAACATTGTGAAGCCGACTGGTCGGAGTCGCGTGAGATCTTTACCAGCGATTTCCTGCAGGGATTCAATGGCGAACTCACCATCGACAACTACGAACAGTCACTCAACACCAATCATCTCTATACGCACTACAGTCTTACCATTCCCAACGAGCATTGCCGGCTGACGATGAGCGGCAACTACAAGCTGTCGGTCTTTGCCGATGATGATGACAGCCATCCTGTCTTCACAGCCTGTTTTATGTTGGTGGATCCACAGATGAAGGTTTCCATGTCGGTGACGGGAAACACAGATATTGATATTTATCACAGTCATCAGCAGGTAGCGGTGGCGATAGATTATGGTGAGGTGAGAGTGACCGATCCTGCCCGACAGCTGAAGACCATCGTACTGCAGAACGGCAGATGGGATAATGCTGTGACAGCACCGCGTGCGGAGTATGTGAATACCGAAGGGCAGAGTTGGAAGCATTGCCGACAGTTGATATTCGACGGTGGCAACGAGTATCACAAGTTCGAAATGCTTGACCTCAGTCATACCACCATGGGGCTCGACAGCATCTTTTGGGACGGAAGCGAGGCACATGCCTATGTGATGGCAGACCTGCCGCGTCCCAACTATGTATACGACGAATCGGCGAACGGAGCTTTCTATATTCGCAATAGCGACAACATTGACAACACCTTTACTTCGGATTACGCCTGGGTGCACTTCTTGTTGCAGGCGCCTCGTCAGCAGGGTGATGTGTATCTGAACGGAGCTTGGACTCAGGACAGTTTTCTGCCTCCTTACCGAATGGAATACAACGAAGCAGCTAAGGCATACGAGGGTGCCGTCCTGTTGAAGCAGGGCTACTACAGTTATCGCTATGTGGTGGTGAATGCCGATGGTACTACAAAACCCGTAACCACTGAGGGCAGTTTCTATCAAACGAGAAACAAGTATCAGGTGTTAGTATATTATAAAGGTGTAGGCGACCGTACCGACCGCTTGTTAGGATACGGCGAAGTAATGGTAAAAGTAGAAAGTTAAAGGAGATTTCTTAGAAGTCAAAGGAGTTAAAGGAGTTAACTCCTTTGACTTCTATTACTCCTTGTCTTTAGTTCTTGAAACTGTGGATAGGTGCAGGAATGCGTCCGACACGATTGACGAATGCAGAACAGCTGAACGAGTTGACAGGCATGATAGGTGCATGACCTAACAAACCACCAAAGTCAACACAGTCGCCCACCTTCATTCCTATGACAGGAATGACACGTACGGCAGTAGTCTTCTGGTTGATCATACCGATGGCAGCCTCGTCGGCGATAATTCCTGAAATCGTTGTAGCAGGCGTGTCGCCAGGAATAGCTATCATGTCAAGACCCACAGAGCAGACACAAGTCATTGCCTCCAGTTTCTCGATGGTAAGGGCACCAGCCTCTACAGCATCGATCATACCCTGATCCTCGCTGACAGGGATAAAGGCACCGCTCAGACCGCCTACGTACGAAGATGCCATGATGCCGCCCTTCTTCACCTGGTCGTTGAGCAGGGCAAGAGCAGCAGTAGTGCCAGGAGCACCAGGATGCTCAAGACCAATCTCCTTCAGAATATCTGCCACGCTGTCGCCAATGGCAGGAGTAGGAGCCAATGAGAGGTCGATGATGCCGAAAGGAACACCCAGTCGATGAGAAGCCTCTTTGGCTACTAATTGTCCTACACGTGTAATCTTGAAGGCTGTGCGCTTGATGGTTTCGCAAAGCACCTCGAAACTCTCACCACGAACACTCTCCAAGGCATATTTCACTACACCAGGTCCGCTGACTCCCACGCTTACTACAGCATCAGCCTCGCTCACGCCGTGGAAGGCACCAGCCATAAAGGGGTTGTCGTCTGGAGCATTGCAGAGTACAACGAGTTTGGCACAACCCAAAGAACCCTTTTCCTTGGTGTTCTCGGCAGTATCCTTTACGATTTCACCCATCAGGCGAACCGCATCCATATTAATACCGGTCTTGGTAGAGCCCACATTGATAGAACTGCATACAAAATCGGTCTGCGCCAAAGCCTGAGGAATAGAGCGTATCAAGAGTTCATCGCTCTTGCTCATTCCCTTGGAAACGATTGCAGAGTAACCACCCAGGAAGTTGACACCCAACTCTTTGGCACACTTGTCCAAAGTCTTGGCAATCTTCACGTAGTCGTCTGTTGTCTTGCAGGCAGAGCCACCCACCAGGGCAATAGGAGTAACAGAGATGCGCTTGTTGACGATAGGCACACCAAACTCCTTGGAAATATCCTCGCCCGTCTTCACCAAGTTCTTGGCCAGTCGGGTAATCTTCTTGTATATGTTGTCGCAGAGTACGTCCACCTCAGTCGCAGCACAGTCCAACAGGTTGATACCCATTGTGATGGTGCGCACGTCGAGATTTTCCTTCTCTATCATCTTGTTGGTTTCAATAACCTCAGAAATATTGATCATCTTATTATAGTCTTATTTCACTTAGATACATTAAATTTTCCTTTGACGAAGAAAAGTCCTTTCTTCACAGAATAGTCTGTCGTCTTACCGCTTAGCATCGGCAGACTTAGATAGCAATTAGATTCTGTGCATCATGTCGAAGATTTCCTCGCGCTGGCATTTCACCTGAACGCCCATGTCTTCGCCAATCTTTTTGAGTTCGTCGGCAATGTCTTCGAAAGATTTCTTCATTTTAGCCATATCGACAATCATCATCATGTTGAAATAATCCTGCACGATGGTCTGTGAGATGTCGAGAATGTTGATGTCGTTTTCTGCAAGATAAGTACACACTTTGGCAATGATACCTACTGTATCCTTACCTACCACTGTAATAATCGTTCTGTTCATGAATGAATTCCTTTTTAAAAATGGGTTTAAATTGTCTGGCAAAAGTACAATATTCTTGCCAAATAACCAAATAAATGGTAGAAAATCAATAAAAACGAGCTCGTTTTGCCATAAAAAATGTTTTTATCTTCGTCAAATCGGATATTTCATTTATCTTTGCAGAATCTATGCATTAAGATTATGAAACGACGACTATACATATTCTCCATTTGGATTGCCACGATGGGTATGCTTCTCTCGACGGTGATGCTTCATCATCATCATTATGAGCGTATCTGTATGGTTGTGGAGGTGTGTAGTCAGGACGGAAGTCTGAATGATGAGCATACTGAGCATCATGATACTGAGCACGAAGGCTGCCAGGTGAAGCAGATGCATCATTTCATAGTCAAGAACCGGGTGGTGAAGTCTGCCGTCAAAAAGCTTCTTGATGCCCTTCATCTGCAGGTCTTTGTTCTTCCTGCAGAAGCACGTTTCTTCTGTCTTTCTGCCTGTGTGGCAACAGAGTGGCAGGCTCTCACCTTGCCTTTGTCCGAAGAATCGTGTTCTGCTTTCAGCAGGCGCGGACCTCCCTTGTTCTCTTAATTTGTTGATTTTTTGCAGACCCTTGTTGTCCTTTGCAGTTTGATGGCAAGGGTATAAAGGAGCTGTGGTTATGTGTGTGCTGCATGTAAAGGCATGTGGTATGCAACTCGGTTGCATGTGTAATTTTGTAACTTTGCAGCCGATAATAAAAACAAACAAGTAAAGAGAAAATGATAAAAAGAATTTTGATAGTAGTGGCAGCAACCGCTGTCGCCATCTTGTGCTTCACCCTATGGCAAAAGTCGCAAGTAGAGAATCCACATGCCGACGAGCATGAACATGAGGAACATGTGGATGTGGAAAATATCCTGTTGAACGAGAAACAGATCAAGGCCGTCGACCTGAAGTGGGGGAATGTGGAAACACGAGAGCTTGATGCCACGATACAGGTCAATGGAGCCCTGGTGCTTCGTGCTCAAAACATCGGAATGGTTACCTCACTGATGAGTGGCGTGGTGAAGAATGTTTACGTGAAGGAAGGACAGCAAGTCGCTAAAGGCCAGATTGTTGCTGCGATAGAGAATACTGATGTTCTTTCTTTGCAGCGGGAATACTTTACCACTTATCAGGAGTGTGAGTCTGCCCGACAGGAGATGGAACGCCAGACGTTGTTGGCTTCCAATGGCGCTGGGGTGAAGAAGAATATGCAGATGGCACGGAAAGATTATCAAGTGGCTCGTGCCAGTATGGTGGGTATTGCCCGTCAGTTGCAGCAGATTGGCATTTCTGCAGCATCGGTAGCCAAGGGACATTTCACTTCTGTCTTCCCCTTGCGTGCTCCGGTGAGCGGTACGGTGAGTGAGCTGACAGCCTCGTTGGGAAGTTATGCCGACATGCAGACTCCTCTGATGAAGATCAGTAACAACAAGGCTGTGGAATGCGACCTCAACGTATTTGAAAAAGACCTGGGCAAGATAAAGAATGGCAACCGCGTGTTCCTTTCCCTTACCAATCAGCCAGGAGTGAAGTTGACAGGCAAGGTATACGGCATGAACGAAAGCTTCAACAAGGGCACGAAGAGTGTGGCGGTGCATGTAAAACTCGATGCGGCACCAGGCGCCAAACTCTTTGACGGCATGTATGTGTCGGGACAGATAGCCACCGGGCGACAGATGTGTTTTGCCTTGCCCAATAAAGCTATCGTGAGTGCAGAAGGCAAGCAGTATGTTTTTGCCCTCAACCATGAACCCAAGAAGGGGGAGTACAGTTTCTCGCGCCACGAGGTGACGACAGGTGTCAGCACCGATGGCTATACGGAGGTGACACTCTGCAAGCATGTCAAGGAAGGACTGAAGGTGGTTACCGACAATGCTTTCTATCTGGCTTCGATGACGGGCGAACATGGTGATGAACACTAAGTATGATAGAATAAACACACATTACTATGTTTCAGAAACTTATCACATATTCGATACACCATAAGATGGTGGTCGGAATCCTGACTGTGGCTTTGGCAGTGTGGGGCATCTGGTCGTTGGTGCATCTGCCTTTCGACTCTACCCCCGATATTACCAATAATCAGGTGCAGGTCATCACGCAGGCTCCTTCGCTTGGAGCCCAGGAGGTGGAACAGTATATAACCAGTCCGATAGAGATGGCGCTTGCCAACATTCCCCGTCAGGAAGAACGCAGAAGTATTTCGCGCAGCGGCTTGTCGGTAGTGACACTTGTCTTTGATGATGGTGCCGATATCTATTGGGCGCGTTCGCAAATCAGTCAGGTGCTCGAGGCTGTTGCCAAGGAGTTGCCTGCCAATGCCGATACCGAATTAGGGCCTATAGCTACAGGTTTGGGCGAGATATTCCACTATACTGTACGGCCCGAGAAAGGTTATGAGGACCGCTATTCTCTCACCCAGTTGCGCACCATTCAGGACTGGATAGTACGCAAGCAGTTGGCAGGAACGCCAGGTGTGGCAGAGGTCAGCGGATGGGGAGGCTACGTCAAGCAGTATGAGGTGGCTGTAGACACAGACCAGTTGAATGCTAACGGCCTTACCATCAGCGACCTGTTTGATGCCCTGCAGCGCAACAATGCCAATACTGGCGGAAGCTATATCGAGCAGAACTCCAATCAGTATTACATCCGTGGACTGGGTGTGGTAAAATCGTTCGATGATATTGCCAACATCACCGTCAAGACAATAGAAGGAACTCCTGTCAGAATCAAGGATGTGGCAAAGGTGCAGGAAGGACACGCCACCCGTTTCGGAGCCGTGACAAGAAACGGCGAGGGTGAAGTGGTGGCAGGTATCGCCATCATGCTGAAGGGTGAGAACTTCCAGCAGGTCATCAAGAACGTGAAGGAGCGTATCAATCAGATACAGAAGTCTCTGCCCGAAGGTGTGGTGATAGAACCCTTTATCGACCGCACCAACTTGGTGGAGCGAGTGGAGGGAACCATTGCCCACAACCTGATAGCAGGCGGACTCATCGTCATCTTCGTCTTGGTTCTCTTCTTGGGCAACTGGCGTGCCGGTCTGGTAGTGGCGAGTGTCATTCCGCTGAGTATGCTCTTTGCCTTTGCTCTGATGAAAGCCTTCGGTGTGGATGGCAACCTGATGAGTCTGGGAGCCATCGACTTCGGAATGATAGTCGATTCGGCGGTTATCATCGTCGAGGCTGTGGTGACACATATCAACAGGGGCGATTTCTCGCAGCCTGGTGTGCGTGCTGCCTATATAGCCCGACATACGGCAGGAGGTGGTTTCGCCCTTACCCAGGCAGAGATGGATGCAGAGGTGCATTATTCCGCCTCGCGTATCAGGCAGAGTGCAGCTTTTGGTGAGATTATCATCATGATCGTGTACATTCCGCTGATGACGCTTGTCGGTATCGAGGGAAAAATGTTCCGTCCCATGGCGTTCACCGTGTTCTTTGCCATCTTGGGTGCTTTCATCCTTTCGCTTACCTATGTGCCCATGGCGAGCAGTCTGTTCCTGAGCCGTAAGGTACACACGGAGGCTACTTTCTCCGACCGGATGATCAGTCGGCTTCAGACCTGGTATCGTCCTGTGTTGGAATGGGTGTTGCGCCGTCGCAAGGATGTGATTACCGCTGCCGTGGCACTTTGTTGCGTGAGTGTGGTGGGACTCAAGTTCCTGGGAGGTGAGTTTATTCCAAGTCTCGACGAGGGCGACTTTGCTGTGGAGATGAGTATGGCGCAGGGTACGTCGCTCTCTCAGATGGTGGAAACCTGCACCAAGGCAGAGAAACTCCTGAAGTCAGAATATCCCGAGGTGAAGCAGGTAGTGAGTCGAATCGGTAGTGCGGAGATTCCTACCGACCCGATGCCAGTGGAGCGTGCCGACATCATGGTGGCTCTGAAGCCCAAGGCAGAATGGACTTCGGCAACGACCACCAGCGACCTGATGGAGAAGATGGAGGCTACGCTGAAGAATATTCCCGGTATGGAGGCTGAGTTCTCACAACCCATACAGATGCGTAACAATGAGCTGCTTACGGGTATCAAGCAAGATGTGGCCATCAAGATTTTCGGCGACGACCTCAACACGCTTATCCAGCAGGCAGAGAAGGTGGGCAAGATGATCAGTAATGTGAGAGGTGTGAGCGGAGTCATGGTGGAACAGGTGGCAGGTTTGCCTCAGATACAAGTGAGGTGCAACCATGAGCGCATGGCGGAGTATGGTGTCAGCGTGGACGATGTGAACCAGGTGCTTGAGACTGCTTTTGCCGGTGGAACAGCAGGAGTTGTGTTTGAGGGCGAGAGAAAGTTTGACATCATGTTGCGACTCGACAAGGATGTGCGCACCATAGAGGCATTGCAGACGCTTGCCATCCCCGTGAGTGCAGGTCAACAGGAAGGTCCGGCAGCTGTGACTGTTCCTTTGAACCAGTTGGCTGATATCGTCTACGAAACGGCCCCAGCCCAGGTGTCGCATGAGGACGGTGCCCGTCGCATCTATGTGGGATTCAATGTGAAGGGACGCGATGTTCAGAGTACAGTCGATGAGATTCAGCACTTGCTCGACAGCAAGTTGCAGTTACCCGACGGTTATTATTACACCTATGGCGGAGAGTTCAAGAACCTGCAGAGTGCCGTCAACCGTCTGATGATAGTTGTACCTTTGGCGCTTGTCATCATTCTCTTGCTGCTCTATGCCACGGTGAAGAGTGTCCGCGAGTCGCTCTTTGTTTTCTCTGCCATTCCTTTTGCAGCCATTGGTGGTGTGTGGGCGCTGTGGTTGCGCGACATGCCTTTCTCTATCTCGGCAGGAGTAGGCTTTATAGCGCTCTTTGGCGTGTCGGTGCTCAACGGCATCGTACTTATCGGACAGATGAATCAGATGCAACGGGAGGGCGTGACCGATGTTCAGAAGCGCATCATAGACAGTTGTATGATCCGTCTTCGTCCTGTACTCATGACGGCGCTGGTGGCTTCCATGGGTTTCCTGCCTATGGCGCTCTCGCATGGTGATGGAGCTGAGGTGCAGAGACCTTTGGCTACTGTGGTCATAGGTGGACTTATCACCTCCACTTTGCTCACTCTCCTTGTCCTGCCTGCCATCTATAAGACGTTTACGAAGGAAAGTGAAGAATTAATGAAATGAAGAGATAAAACTTCTAAACCCAGCGAAACTTGAATAAAATAAAAAATATGAAACGAATGAATATGATGATAATAGGACTCTGTGGTTTGGCTTTGCTGCCGCAGACAGTCCTTTCGCAGACCCGAAAGGTGAGTCTGCAGGAATGTATAAATATGGCTCTGGAGAAGAATCCACAGATGCAGGTTGCCAATAAATCAGTAGAACGTGCCAAGGCTCTGCAGGGGACGGCATGGGAGATAGACAAGACCGAACTCTCGCTGTCGCAAGATCCCACATCGGGCGGCAGTCCTGACAATGCTCTTTCCCTGTCGCAGAGTATCGAGTTTCCTACTTATTATATAGCACGCCACAAACAGTTGAAGGCCGCGACGCAAGCAGAGAGAAGTAAGGCTGCTGTGGTTCGCCTGTCGCTTGAGAATGATGTGAAGGCAGCTTATTATCAGGCTGTCTATCTGGCAGAAAGACTTCGCGTGTTGGAGAGTCAGGACAGTTTGCTGGCACAGTATCGCACGTTGGCAGAGAAGCGATACAAGGCAGGAGAGACCCGACAGTTGGAACTGCTTTCGGCAGAACGCCTGCAGCGCGAGAACAAGATGGAAGTGTTGGCGGCTCACAACGAGTTGGAGACAGCCCAGCTCTTGCTCTCACGTCTTGTGGGAAGCGTCGAGACGGTGGAGCCAAAGGAAGATTCGTTGCTTCCGCTCGACTGGAAGCAGGCCTCCTATAACTATAGTCAGACCCCCGACGGACAATATTCTGCCGACCGTCTGAAAGCTTCCGAACAGGCTGTACGTGTGGCAAAGAATGGTTTTGCCCCATCGCTCAGTCTTTCATTGCGCAACCAGCTCGTCATCAGTTCCTGGAATCCCTATGACCAGGACAGAAGCCGCTTTGACGGAGGCAACTTCATGGGCTTTGAAGTGGGAGTGGGCATCCCGCTCTTCTATGGTGCCACCCGTGCCAAGGTGAAGGCAGCCAGGAAGGAGCGCGAGATGATAGCCTTGGAGATAAAAGAACAGGAACAACTTCGCCAGCAGGAATATCTCTCAGCTTTGAGCCGAATGAATGCAGCCTATGTGAGATACACCTATTATAATGAGGAAGGCAGAGAGAGGTCGGACAAGATGGCAGAGCAGGGACTCTTGGAATACAGCCAGGGTGAGATTTCCTATCTGGAATACATGAATGTCCTGCAGGAAAGCATCGACCTGCGGCTCAAGCGTGCCTCAGCCCTCAACGATTACAACCAGTGTGTCCTGGTCATGGAGAAACTCTGTGGCAGACAGTGACACGCTTTGTGCCAAAATAGTGCAGCAAAACGTACTTCGTGGGGATGTTTATCGTTCAATCGTGTGACGCTTATCGTGTAATATGATGAAAAATCCATTGAAATGCGATAAAAATTTGGTTGTTACGAAATCTTTTATTACTTTTGCCCTCAGAAATGTTTTGAAAAATTCAGCAAAAAACAATAGCGATGAAACAAACAATTTTGGTGACTGGTGGTACAGGCTTTATAGGAAGCCACACCACAGTGGAGTTGCAGCAGGCAGGCTACAACGTAGTGATAGTAGACAATCTGTCCAATTCTAAAATAGAAGTACTGGACGGTATTGAGAAGATAACAGGTGTGCGTCCTGCTTTCGAGCAGGTAGACTTGCGCGACAAGGCTGCCACAGAGGCTGTGTTCCAGAAATATCCCGATATACAAGGCATCATCCACTTTGCTGCCAGTAAGGCAGTAGGAGAGAGTGTGCAGAAACCATTGCTCTATTATCGCAACAATGTGATTTCGCTCGTCAATCTGCTTGAGCTTATGCCTCAGTATCATGTCAAGGGCATCATCTTCTCGTCTTCCTGCACGGTATATGGACAGCCCAAGCCAGAGAACCTGCCTGTCACCGAGGATGCTCCTCACCAGAAGGCTACTTCTCCTTATGGAAACACCAAGGAAATCAACGAGCAGATTATTGCCGACTATATCCACAGTGGAGCCAATGTGAAGAGTATCGTGCTGAGATATTTCAACCCTATAGGTGCTCATCCCAGTGCAGAGATTGGCGAACTTCCTAACGGAGTGCCCAACAATCTCATTCCTTACGTTACACAGACAGCCATGGGCATCCGCAAGGAGTTGACCATCTTCGGTAATGACTATGATACTCCCGATGGTACATGTATACGCGACTATATTTATGTAGTCGACCTTGCCAAGGCTCATGTGGCAGCCATGGCCCGTGTGCTCGATCAGGAGACCGAACCAATAGAGTATTTCAACATCGGCACAGGCAAGGGTAACTCTACTCTCGAAATCGTAGAGACCTTTGAGCGTGCCACAGGTGTGAAGCTCAACTGGAAGTATGGTCCTCGCCGTGAGGGCGATATCGAGAAGATATGGGGCGACTGTACCAAGGCCAATAAGGTGTTGGGATGGAAGGCTGAGGCCGACCTCGATGAGGTGCTTGCCTCTGCGTGGAAATGGCAGCAAAAACTGAGAGCTGACGGCATCATGTAATGCATAAGCGTTAAATATTCTGAAAAGTGAGAACTTTGGTCGGTGATAAAGGCCATAGTTCTCACTTTTTTATTAATTTTGCAAAAAGGAATATTTAAACACGTATACGTATATGAGAAGAATCTTACTTACTTTTTTGTTTGCACTAAGCTTGATGGCTGTCTTGCCACAGCGTATGAGCGCAGCTGCAAATATTGAAATTATAGATAATGACTTCCAGCAGATTACCGTAACGGTAACCAGCGCAGGGGTGTTGCATGTCACAGAAGCCAACGGTTATGTGCTGCAGGTTTATAATGTGCTTGGCGTAAGGGTTGCTTCTATCAAGGTGGAAGGCAACGACAAGCGTATAGACTTGCCGCTGAAGTCGGGCTGTTACATTGTCAAGGTAGGCAATGTGGTACGCAAGATTTCTATCAACCGATAGGTCTTTCTTCCTGGCATTGCTGTGGGCTATTGCCGTTTTTGCCCTTACTGGATGCCAGGAACATGAGCCTAATTCCAACAGGTGGGTGACTGTTGAGTCGTTCAGAGAGTTCTCTGAACCAGGACAGACCATCAATTCGCACCGTATACGTAATTTTATCGACAGCCTGATGAGGGCAGACAAGGATGCTACGACGGCAGATCATCGTACCCGCAGCTATTATATGAATGAAGGAAGGTTCTTGTGGATTGACCGCAAGGGCGTGGATGGTCGTGCCGATACCTTGCTCCACTGGCTAAGGGGAGTAGGCGATATGGGATTCTCTACCCGCCGTTTCTGTGTGGGGAGTCTGGAACAAGACCTTCGTTCTGTCCGCACGCTTCAGCTCGACAGTACGCAGCAGGGTAATGTCAATGCCGTATTGGCACGACTGGAATATCGGCTCACCAAGGCTTACTTCCGTTATGTGGCTGGTCAGCGTTTCGGTTTTACCAATCCCTCTTATCTCTTGAATCGTCTTGACACGATAGAGCCAAGTCGTTACGACTCTGTGAAACGTCCGGTTCGCTATCGTGGTCTCTTCGATATTCCTGTGGATCGTGTAGGTCGCGACTTCTTTCTCATGGCAGTACGCAAGGTGGAAGTCGACTCTTTGGGCGTTTTCCTCTCTGAGGTGCAGCCTCGCAGTGAGTTCTATCGAGCCCTGCAGAAACGGCTGACGGAGGTGCGGGGTGACAAGAACCTGCGTGCCAAGATACTCTGCAACATGGAACGTTGCCGGTGGAGGGAGAAAGATCCCATGCAGAACCATAGCAAGTATGTAGTGGTCAATATTCCTTCGATGCACCTCATGGCCATCGATCATCACGACACACTCTCCATGCGCATTGGTTTTGGCAGTCTGAAGACCAAGACTCCGCTGCTTACCAGCAGTATTAAGCGTATGGAGGTGAACCCGCAATGGGTGATTCCACGAAGCATCATCGACAAGGATGTGGCGCATCATGCGGGCGACTGGCATTATTTCCACAGCCGCAACTACTATGTGGTGGATCGCAAGACGGGTAAGCCTGTTAACTTCTCACAGGTCAGCTTCCCTATGTTGCGCAATCATAACTACAGCGTAGTACAGCGAGGAGGCAAGGGCAACAGCTTGGGCCGGCTCATATTCCGGTTTGACAATAATTTCTCAGTCTTCCTTCACGATACCTCAAGTAAGGGAGTCTTCAGCCGTGAAGACCGCAGTGTGTCGCATGGTTGTGTGAGGGTAGAGAAACCCTACGAGCTTGGTGTCTTCCTGATGCACGAGAAGAACCAGCAACTCATGGACAAGTTGAAGTACTCGATGACAGCCGACAGTCTTGCCAACAGACGTATGATAGTGAGGAACATCAAGGTGGACCCTCAGGTGCCACTTTATATCACCTACCTCACCCTTTATCCGATGGCAGGTGGGCGCATGGCAGAGTATGCCGATATTTATGGCTTTGACAAGGTGATATACTCAGCTTTGCAGCCTTATCTATAATAAAAAAACAAACAGAATGATGATAAGTGACAAGGAAATGACCGACATGATAGCCGATGCCCGCACCCGGCGTGAGGGTTTTGAGGCTCTTGTGCGCCAGTATAGCGAACCGCTGTACTGGAAGATTCGTCATATTGTCATCACTCATGAAGATGCCGATGATGTGTTGCAGAATGCTTTCCTGAAAATATGGAAGAGTCTTGATTCCTTTCAGGGCAAGTCTTCTCTTTCCACCTGGCTTTATCGCATCGCCATCAACGAGGCCTTGGATTTTCTGCGCCATCAGCGCCAGTCAGCCATGTCGAGTGTTGACGACAATAAGAAAGTTGCCAATCAACTGATGGCAGACGACTATTTTGATGGCGACCGAATGCATGCTTGGTTGCAGGAGGCTGTGGCTCAGTTGCCAGAAGTGCAGCGCACGGTGTTTGTCATGAAATACTTCGACGAGATGAAGTATTCCGAGATTAGTGAGGTCTTAGGAACGAGCGAAGGTGCCCTCAAGGCTTCTTACCACCTGGCAGTGAAAAAAATAACAGAATATTTGAAGCGGTTTAATTAAACCAAATGTTTTTTGAATCGTCTATATATAATAAGGAGAAAAAATATGATAAAAGAAGAACAGATATTGAAATCCAAGTATGGCACCCAGAGTTCATTCCGTGTGCCTGAAGGCTATTTTGACGAGCTTGCATCGCGTGTCATGGCATCGGTTCCAGAATCGCAGCCTGCTCTCGATATGCAGTCTGAGTCTGCCTCGCAGGGTGCCCGTATTGTTCCGATGTGGCGTCGTGCAGTAGTGCGCAAGGTGGCAGTTATAGCCGGTGTGGTTCTTTTGTTGGGAGGAGCTTCCATAGGTATCGGTACTTCTCTTTCTTCACGACAGGCAGGCAAGTCTGTGGCAAGTGGGGCATGGGCTTCGGTCATGCATTCGGAGGATAGCTCCTTTGATGAGGCTGCCGACTATGCGATGTTTGACAATCAGGACATCTATGCCTCTCTGCTGTCAGAATCGTCAGGTTTTTAAATGATCAGTTTTAATGGTAAGAGCAAAATGAAATCTAAGATGATAATCGCCTTTTTGAAGCGAACCGTTCTTGTGACTATGTTGTTGGTCTTCGGACTTTCCACAGTTACTGCGCAGCATAAGAAACGTCCTCATTTCGACCCGAAACGTTTCGAGGCGGAGTTGGAGCAGTTTATCACTACCAATGCTTGTCTTACGCCAGGAGAGTCGGCAAAGTTTTTCCCCGTTTATCGACAGATGATGAAGCGTCAGCGTATGATATTTGAAGAGATGCGCCGTTTGCATCACATAGATACTCGTGACAATGAGACTTGCGCCAATGCCATCCGTCGTCAGGATGAGTTGGATGTGGAGATCAAATTGTTGCAACAGGAGTATCATTCCCGTTTTATGCTCATCCTTCCTGCTGGCAAGGTGATGCGCATCATCAAGGCAGAGGAAAAATTCCATCGGCAGATGTTCAAGCGTATGTGTCCTAAATGATGCAGAGGAAAGAAGCTTCTTCTTGAAGCGTTTACCGTCATATAAAGAAAAGGCTATGCCGCAGGATTTGTCCTGTAAGGCATAGCCTTTTTTTCTGTCATTATCAAAGTTTTCTTATTTAAAGTTTTGTTGTCTCAGAAATAAATTATAACTTTGCACGTCAGAAAAGAAAATTATATAATTTATATATTTATGTACAGGACAAACACTTGTGGAGAGCTTCGACTCTCTGATGCCGGCAAGGAAGTGACTCTTGCCGGATGGGTACAGCGCACAAGAAAGATGGGTGGTATGACATTCGTAGACTTGCGCGACAGATATGGCATCACTCAGTTGGTTTTCAATGAGGCCGATGATAAGTCATTATGTGATGCAGCCAACAAGTTGGGACGCGAATACTGCATCCAGGTAAAGGGTGTGGTAAGCGAGCGTCAGAGCAAGAACCCAAAGATGGATACTGGCGACATCGAGATTTTGGTAAAGAGTCTGCAGGTGCTCTCTGAGAGTGCCACACCTCCTTTTACTATTGAGGACAATACCGATGGCGGTGATGATATTCGTATGAAATATCGTTATCTCGACTTGCGCCGTCCTGCTGTTCGCAAGAATTTGGAGTTGCGTCACCGTATGACAATCCTTATCCGCAACTTCCTCGACAATTATAACTTCATGGAGGTGGAGACACCTATCCTTATTGGTAGTACACCTGAGGGTGCACGCGACTTTGTTGTGCCTTCACGCATGAATCCAGGCCAGTTCTATGCTTTACCTCAGAGTCCTCAGACACTGAAGCAGCTCCTGATGGTGGCTGGTTTCGACCGCTATTTCCAGATAGCCAAGTGCTTCCGCGATGAGGACCTTCGTGCAGACCGTCAGCCAGAGTTTACACAGATAGACTGCGAGATGAGTTTCGTCGATCAGGATGACGTTATCGACCTCTTCGAGGAAATGGCTCGTCATCTCTTCCGCGAGATTCGAGGTGTAGAGTTGCCTAAGCTTCAGCAGATGACATGGCATGAGGCTATGAAGCGCTTCGGTAGTGATAAGCCCGATTTGCGTTTCGGTATGGAGTTCGTAGAGCTCAAGGAGGCAATTGCCGGTAAGGGCAGTTTCTCTGTGTTCGATGAGGCTAAGTATATTGGCGGTATCTGTGTGCCAGGTTGTGCCGACTACAGTCGCAAGCAGCTCAACGAGCTGACCGATTTCGTAAAGCGTCCACAGGTAGGAGCCAAGGGCCTGGTTTACATCAAGTATAATGCCGACGGCACCGTTAAGAGCAGCATCGACAAGTTCTATTCTTCTGAGGAGTTGGCAGAGATCAAGACCGTGATGGGAGCCAAGGATGGCGACTTGGTATTGATTCTCAGTGGTGACAATGCCAACAAAACCCGTATCCAGCTCTGCTCTCTTCGTCTTGAGATGGGCGATCGTCTTGGTCTTCGCGATAAGAATGTATTCAAGTGCCTCTGGATTATTGACTTCCCTCTCTTTGAGTGGAGCGACGAGGAGCAACGTCTTATGGCTACCCACCATCCATTCACTATGCCTAATCCTGATGACATCCCATTGCTGGATGAGCATCCCGAGCAGGTACGTGCCAAGGCTTACGACTTCGTATGTAATGGTATCGAGGTTGGCGGCGGCTCACTCCGTATCCACGATACCAAGTTGCAGGAGAAGATGTTTGAGGTTCTCGGCTTCACTCCCGAACGTGCAGAGGCTCAGTTTGGCTTCTTGATGAATGCCTTCAAGTATGGTGCGCCACCTCACGCAGGTCTGGCATTTGGTCTCGACCGCTTCGTCAGCATCATGGCCGGTCTCGACAGTATTCGCGACTGTATTGCTTTCCCAAAGAACAATTCAGGTCGTGACGTGATGCTCGATGCGCCTTCAGCCATTGATCAGAAGCAGCTTGATGAGCTGCAGATCAGTGTTGATGTTAAAGAGTAATAATTCTTATAAAAATTCTGCTATAGATACCGCATTTGCTTGATATATATCAAAAAATGCGGTATTTTCTTTGAAACAATGACAGATTTAGCTTGAAAATCGTGATATAATCGAATAAAAGTATTAAATTTGCAAAAAAATATAATACAAAACTCCTGATTAGAGCGAGTTTTATTAAATTTTTACTAAGAACATGGCAGAAAAGAAAACAACAAAGACAGCTGTTAAGAAGACAACTACCGCTACAGCTGCAAAGAAGGCTCCAGCAACCAAGAAGGCTACTGCAGCAAAGAAAGAAGTTCTTTACTTGAATGAGGAGAACGCAGGTTTCAAGGCTGGTGATGTTTATCAGGCATTGGCAGCAGCAGGTAAGGCTCTCTCGCTTGCAGAGATTGCTAAGGCTGCTAAGATTACCGCAGAGGATGCACTCTTGGGTATAGGATGGCTCCTGAAAGAGGGTAAGATTAAGAATGAGGACAACAAGTTGGTTCTCGCTTAAATAGAACACTACAGGAAGGACCGCACCTCTATCAAAAATAGTTGGGTGCGGTCTTTTTTTTGCCTTTGGCATTAATGGTTATTTCAAATATAATTCTGTTTTCATGAACTATGATCGTGAGATTCTTGCTGTGCTGACTCAGGCAGGAGAGAAGGGTCTCAAATTGGAACATATAGTACGGCACGTGTACAATGCCTGTAATTCAATGTTTACTCCATTGAATTACAAGGATGTCTATGCATATGTGTCGCAGTATTTGGTGAAGAGCAGTAAACTGCAGGGCTCGTGTGTTCAGAAGGCAGGTTACGGTGTTTATCGGCTTAATCTTGCCACGACGGAGGCGCAGCAGCTCATGTTGCAGTTTGGCAGTCATCCTGTACAGGAAGAGGTGTCGGAGAAGAGTTCTGTTGACTCTTCGCTTTCTCTCTTTGGAGATGATGATTTTTAGAAGGATATGGCATTGCTCATCAAGGCAATGCTTTTTTTATTGAACTTTAGCAAGTTTAGAAGTTAAATGCAAACAAAAAAGTCTATGTCATGAAGACATAGACTTCGATTTTGTACACCCTTAGGGATTCGAACCCTAGACCCACTGATTAAGAGTCAGTTGCTCTACCAACTGAGCTAAGGGTGCAACGTTAAGCCTCATTTCTGAATTGCGAGTGCAAAGGTACTGCTTTTATTTTATTCCACCAAATTTTTTATCAACTTTTTTCTATTTTTTTTGAGTTCCTTTCTTGATAAAGGTACCTAAAGTGTGCTCTATGTTCCTGTAATTCACGCAGTTGAGTGTGTATATGCCATCCTTGATTTTTTTGATATTAATTTTCCGGTTCTGTGGCTTGGTGATGTATACAGCTTGTTCCTGCATGTTTTTTACGATAATGTATTGGCAGTCTGTTTCGTGTATCGAGGACGGCAAAATGATGCTTTCACCCGTTGTGGTCAGTCTGCAGGCTTTGCCATATCTTGTCGCTGTCTTCACCACGGCTGTCTGGTTCAGTTGTTTTGCCCGGCTCTCGTTGCCAAAGCCGTCGGTAGTTGTCACAGCATAATAGGTGGGTGTGTTGCCAGTCCTTGTCGTCAGTTGCCGTCTGGTGGTTCTTGTCAGTATCAGGTTGCGGGCATCATGGACGTCCACCGGATATTCTTTGCTCGCGTATACATTATTATATATAGAGGGAGTCTTGATGGCGGTTCCGTCCTCGTATTGCAGGCTGTTGTCCCATCTCAGCGTGGTGGTTTCTTCATTCTCTTCTATGCAGAGTGTAACCGGTTGCTGTGGTCGCTTGTTGCTTTCCCATGTCATGGGAGGCACAAGGGCAGGGTAGCGGTTGAAGTGGGCAGTCACGAAGTCGTATACACCCTGATGGTTGTCGAGCAGGAACTTGTTGCGGAAGAATGCATGTCCCTCGCCGATGTTGCGCAGGTGGTACAGTTCGCTTGTTATGTCGCTGATATTCCATTTCCCCTCCTTGGGGTCGAGGAAGTAGATGCCCAGTCCCGGTGCGATGATTTTGCCATAGCTATGCTCTTTCCAGTCGATGGCGAAGGGGAAGAACTGGTCGCCTCTGAAGTACATCATAGGGAAGAGCTCGTCCATGAGTCCGTCTTTCAGCCAAGCCTGGGCGTCCTGCGCCACCTTGGTATAGGCATTCCATCCATGGCTCCAGTATCTGCTCAGGTCGTCGAACTTGCCTATCGGCGAGCAACTCATCTTCACCCATGGCTTTTCCTTTTTCACCGCCTGATGGATCTTCTCCACAATGCGGGTAATTTTACCGCGTGCCTGGTCTTTGCCTATTCTGAACTTCCAGGTCTCGGGATAGCGTATGTAGTCGAGGTGGATGCCGTCCACATCGTATCGCTGTACGATTTCGCGACACATTTCAGCCAAGTAGCAGCCCGTCTGTGTCGCTTCAGGGTCCATGTATCCATCTTGGTCTATTCGCTTGATGAGTCTTGGAAATCTCTTTCTCAGCTGTCTGCATCCGTAAGAGTTCCATTTTCCCACGGGTATGGTCACTACCCATGCATGCACCTCCATGCCTCTTTTGTGGCATTCGTCGATGGCAAACTGCAGGGCGTCATAGCCGGGCGACTTTCCGGGGAATCCCGACAGGCAACCGTCCCAAGGCTCGTATTGCGAGGGATAGATAGTGGTGGCACGGATGCGTGTTTGCAGCAGTACGGTGTTGATGTTGGCTTTCTGCAGTCGGTCGAGGATAGCTCTCAGTTCCTCTTTCTGTTTCTCTGCCGAACGTTCCGACTGAGCATAAGAGTGGGGCCAGTCTATGCCCCCTATGGTGGTTAGCCACACGGCTCTTACTTCGTATTTGGGATTGGGGTTGACGGCATAGAAACTCTGGCCATACGAGGCCACTGCAAGGTGAAAAAGTATAAATATTATATATAAATAGCGCATAATCTTTCAATTTGGCAACAAAGATACTGATATTTTTTCTTATTCCAAATAAAAATGTTACTTTTGCCAAGAAATTTAAACAAAAAAAGAAGAAATGGTTAGCTTTTTACTGAGTTTGGTAGCCCTCGTTCTGGGTTATCTCTTTTATGGAAAGTTTGTGGCCCACGTGTTTGGACCCGACGACCGTCCTACGCCAGCAGTGACTAAGGCGGATGGGGTAGACTTTATCGTGCTGCCCAGTTGGAAAATCTTCATGATCCAGTTTCTTAACATTGCAGGTACCGGGCCTATCTTTGGCGCCATCATGGGTGCATGGTATGGTCCTGTGGCCTATCTCTGGATTGTATTGGGCTGTATCTTTGCCGGTGCCATGCACGACTATATGAGTGGAATGCTCAGTATCCGCCATGGTGGAGCAGGTCTTCCCGAACTGGTGGGTAAGTATCTGGGCGGCACCACCCGCAAGGTGATGCTTGTCTTCTCTGTGCTGTTGCTGATGATGGTGGGCGTTGTCTTCGTCTACAGTCCTGCCATTATCCTCGAGTCGATATGTGGTTCCAAGATATTCTGGATCATCGCCATCTTCGTCTATTACATCATCGCCACCCTGTTGCCTATCGACAAGATAATAGGCAAGGTTTATCCTCTCTTCGCCATCTCGCTTCTCTTCATGGCTGCAGCCCTGATGATAGGTCTGATCGTCAAGATGCCTGCCATCCCAGAGTTGTGGGACAATTTGTCGGAGAGCAATCTCAATGCCAATCCTGCATGGTTGGGTGCTGAGCCTTTTATGAGTAAGAACCCCTTGTTCCCTTGTCTTTTCATCACGATAGCCTGCGGTGCCATCAGTGGTTTTCATGCTACTCAGAGCCCGTTGATGGCTCGTTGTATGAAGTCGGAGAAGTTGGGCCGCCCCATCTTCTATGGGTCAATGATTACCGAGGGTATCGTGGCGCTCATCTGGGCCACCGTTTCTATGTATTTCTTCTATTATGGAGGCTGGCGCGAGGTGGTTTCTCCAGAGGTGGCACAGCAGTTTACTGCCCAGGCTGCCGATGGCGGCAAGACCTTGGTGCAGTATTTTGATGCGCCCACAGTCGTCAAGTTGGTTTGCTCCTCTTGGTTAGGAGTGGCAGGTGGCGTGCTTGCCCTCCTGGGCGTAGTGGCAGCACCTATCACCAGTGGCGATACAGCATTCCGCAGCGCGCGTCTTATCATTGCCGAGGCCATAGGACTGGAGCAGCACTCCATGCACCGTCGTCTCTATATCTGCATCCCTATGTTTGTTGCCGCCATCCTTCTCTTGGTATGGCAGATGAACAATCCTGACGGCTTCAATGTCATCTGGCAGTATTTCGGATGGGCCAACCAGACCCTCTCTGTTTTCACCCTCTGGACACTCACCGTCTATCTGGTGCAGAGACAGAAACCCTTCATTGTCACCTTAGTGCCAGCCTTGTTCATGACGGTGGTTTGTTCCACTTTCCTGCTTATTTCCAAGCAGGCTTTCGGCTTGCAGTCTACTGTGGCCTACACGGGTAGCATCATCATCCTGGTGCTGGCATTGGTTTGGTTCTTCGCCTGGTACACCAAGTATCAGCGTACGATTCATTCATAATCATTTATTATAAACAACGTACAATTCACATGAAAAAATTAGTAGTTATGCTGGTAGCCCTGTTGATGACAGTAGCTGCCAATGCACAGTTTGAGGAAGGAAAAGTATATTGTGGCGCATCGCTCTCAAGCCTCGATTTGAGTTATAGCGGAAGCTCCGAACTGAAGCTCGGCATCAATGCCCAGGCAGGTTATCTTTTTGCCGACAACCTGATGGCAGTGGGAACCGTGGCGTATAATCATGTGGGCTCTTCAGATGTGAGCGACTATGTTTCTGTAGGAGCACAGGGACGCTATTACATCATTCAGAACGGACTCTATTTGGGCTTGGGTGCCAAGTATGTACATTCAGGTGGCTACAACGATGTGATGCCCGGACTCGAGGTGGGCTATGCCTTCTTTGTGAGCAAGACGGTAACCGTCGAGCCTGCAGTGTATTACGACCAGAGCTTTAAGGATCACTCCGATTTCTCAACCATCGGTTTCAAGGTTGGTGTTGGCGTATACCTCTAAGAGTTATGATGCGCCAATATCCTTCGGCCTTGCTTGACAAGGCGGTGGGCGAGTTTGCCAAACTTCCTGGAATCGGGCGCAAGACAGCCTTGCGCTTGGTTCTTCACATGCTTCGACAGAGTGATGAGGATGTGACGGCCTTTGCCGAAGCCGTAGAACGGCTGAAGAAAGAAGTGAAGTACTGCAGGGTGTGTCACAACATCAGCGATACGGATGTTTGTCCCATCTGCAGCGATCCGCGCCGCGATGCTTCCACGATTTGTGTGGTGGAGAATGTGCAGGACGTCATGGCAGTGGAGAACACCCAGCAGTTTCATGGACTCTATCATGTTCTGGGAGGCATCATCTCGCCAATGGACGGCATAGGTCCCAACGACTTGGAGATAGACTCGCTTGTAGAGCGGGTGGCTCAGGGTGGGGTGAAGGAAGTTATCCTGGCGCTGAGCAGCACCATGGAGGGCGATACCACCAACTTCTTTATCTCTCGCAAGTTGGCTTCCTTTCCTGTCAGTCTTTCAGTGATAGCCCGTGGCATCTCTGTGGGCGACGAACTGGAGTATACCGACGAGGTGACCCTGGGACGTTCCATTCTCAACCGCACCCCCTTTGCTCAGTAGCAGGGGGCCATCTTAGACAGTCCTCAAAACTTGTATATATTAATACCTTCTATAAAAAAGTATGTTAGATCTCAAATTAGTACAGCGTTACCTCATGCTCAATTTTTGGGTGATGGTGGGCGTCTGTCTGCTGATAGTAGTGCTCTATGAGACAGAGGTGCTTCTGCCTCTCGAGCAGTTCGACAATCCCCAGTTGGAGTTCTTCCTGCAGGTAGTCATGGAGTTTGCCTCCATCATTGTCATACCTGTAGCCCTGAAGCTCTTCTCCATACCGTCTGTGCGTCGTCGGCTGTTGGAACATAAGGGCTCGGCATTGATTACCTGGGGCACCGCACGCATACAGATGCTCTGCGTGCCCATGACCATAGACACTTTCTTGTATTATCAGACCATGTGGCCAGGTTTTGGCTATCTGGGCATCATTCTTCTGTTGTGTCTCTTCTTCGTCTATCCCTCCATGGGCAGATGTATGGACGAGACAACCGAATCCTCTAAAAAAGATTAGGCTGTGAAACTGTCAGTAGTAATCGTCAACTATAACGTAAAGAATTATGTAGAGCAGTGTCTTCTTTCGCTCCATAAGGCGTTGGAGGGAATCGAAGCCGAGGTGTTGCTGGTGGACAATCATTCTGTCGACGGTTCGGTGGAGTATCTGCGCGAGCACTTCGACTGGGTTCGCATAGTGGCGAGCCGGCATAATCTGGGCTTTGCCCGAGCCAATAACCTCGCCATCCGCATGAGTCATGGCGAGTATGTGCTTTTGCTCAATCCCGACACCATCGTGGCAGAGCCCACACTGCGTGAGGCTTTGGCGTGGATGGATGGTCATGCAGATACCGGTTCCTTGGGTGTTCGCATGCTGAATGTCTGTGGCGAGTCGGCAAGAGAGAGCCGTCGTGGAGTTCCTACGCCGATGGTGGCATTCTGGAAAATGATAGGACTCTGCGAAAGAATGCCCGCACATCATCGCTTCGGACATTACTATATGGGTTATCTCGACTGGAACACACCGGCAGCCATCGAGGTGGTGAGTGGAGCTTTCTGCATGCTGCGGCGCGAGGCGCTCGACAAGGTGGGACTCCTCGACGAGGATTTCTTTATGTATGGCGAGGATATCGACCTGTCTTATCGTGTCCTCAAGGGCGGCTATCGCAACTATTATCTGCCATCGCTTATCCTTCACTACAAGGGCGAGAGCACGCAGAAGTCCAGTTTCCGTTATGTCCATGTGTTCTATGAGGCGATGCTTATCTTCTTCCGTAAGCACAATTCGGGCATGTCGCTGCTGCTCACAGTGCCCATCAGCGCTGCCATATATGCGCGTGCCAGCATGGCGGCTTTCGGTATGCTGCTCTCTAAGTTGCGCAAGAGTTTGGGCTTCACGCCCCGTCGTGAGGCTTCTCCCCGTTATCTCTTCTTGGGCAGCCAGCAGATGCTCGACGACTGTCGTGCTCTCAGTATGATGAACGGACTCGATGCCCAGTTCGTCCTGGCAGATGCGCAGACTATGCCCGATGGACATCTGTCGGTTTCTGTTCAGGCGATGTTGCAGGGTATGGGCAAGTCGGTGGTCAATATCGTCTACGATGCCGATTCCTACGACTATCAGCGCATCTTCGGTCTCTTCATGCAGCAGCCGCAGCGCCAGTGGAGGATAGGCACCTATCATGCCGCCACACACAAGATAGTGACCGACCGTGATGTGATAAGCTGATGTATCTTTTATTTCAGAAATATGCTATCCACCGAAACTATGAAATCTTTCCCTCCAGTCAGTCTGCGAGCCATGGAGCCCGAAGACCTTGACACGCTCTATTCGTTGGAGAACGACCGTACGGTATGGGGCGTGAGTGCCACCAATGTGCCTTATTCGCGCAGCGTGCTGATCGACTACATCACTTCTTCCAAGAGCGACATTTATGCCGACGGACAAGTGCGGCTGATGGTTGACAACGAAGAAGGAGAGACGGTCGGTACAGTCGACTTGACCAATTTTGACCCCAAGCATCGCCGGGCAGAGCTTGGAATAGCCATAAAAAAAGAATTTCGCGGTCAGGGATATGGCAAGTCTGTTCTGCACGAAATATGTGGGTATAGCCGCAATGTGATACATCTGCATCAAATTTATGCCATTGCGGGTTGCGACAATGCAGGATGCCTCAAACTTTTGAAATCGTTTGGGTTTCAGGGAGATATCTGTTTGAAAGACTGGATTTTCTCAGGAAAAGAGTATGGCGATGCCTATTTCTTGCAAAAAATTTTGTAAAAAAGTTGCAGAAAAATTTGGTGGAATCAAATAAAAGCAGTACCTTTGCAACCGCAAATGAGAAATGAACCTCAAGCGGTTAAGATTTAATCTTCTTTTGGTGCGTTAGTTCAGTTGGTTAGAATGCCTGCCTGTCACGCAGGAGGTCACGAGTTCGAGTCTCGTACGCACCGCAGAAAAGCCTTCAAGATTATTCTTGAAGGCTTTTTTTGTTGTATGCCTGGTATGGTATAGTCTGTATGTTTATTTGCCTTTCTTGTGAAAGTTAAGTATAAAAAATGAGGAAATTGTCATTAAATGATGTGGTTTATTGGCTCATTGTGTGTATGCAAAGTAGGTTTTCTTGTCAACAATGATAGGAAAAATGGTGATATGGCAAGACGGTTTTCTTTCGCTGATGACTTTCTTTATGTGAAATTGATGACAGAGAAAACGAGAAGAAGATGCTGTTTTGTAAAATCTGTTTACAATGTTCTTTTGCACCGAAAATTCCTGTTTTTCAATAATGTATATGTATACATTATGCCTTGACGATGTGGCTTAGTATATTTATACAAATCAAAACATGGATAATAGCAATAAGTATTCATAGGAAAAGTTAAATATCAGTTAAATATCTTTTTTAGTGTTATATGTTGTTAATACGCAACCTTGTGCTTTCCCTTTTATGAACAGATTTTAAAGAAAGTCTGGATTTCTTAATATGATTATTTTTTCTGTTTTATTCTCCTGACAGATGGTGAATATGTAATGTTACTTTACTTTGTGTTTAGCTGTAAATTGTGGTCAAAGTGGTCATGGTCAAAGTGGTCAAACTCGAAATCTGATGAGAGAAAAAAGTTCTAAAGATAGTATATATAAATAATTTATTATTTATATATACTATCTTTAGGCGAGAAAAATACTTTCAAAAATCGAGTTTGACCACTTTGACCATGACCACTTTGACCACATTTGTAGTTTATACTCTCTGTCTATGCTTCAAATCAGTCATTTAGTCATTAGTCATTTAGTCATTAAGCTAAAATAGTTAAGTCAATAATCCACTATAAAATCTGTCTCTTATACACATCTCCGAGCCCACGAGACGCTCATGAATCT